>WBZO01000666.1_pt1 | contig 66922 bp, 61 predicted proteins | sample 5204261 | NCBI WGS metagenome assembly WBZO01 (sample SAMN12412400, study PRJNA552823) | activated sludge metagenome | isolation source: activated sludge from anammox sidestream of wastewater treatment plant... | place: USA: North Carolina | collected 2017-09
GCGGAAGCAATCGGTAAAGAAATTGAAAAGGGTGTTCAGGGAATTGTGATCGGTCACGGAACGGATACAATGCATCACACTTCTGCAGTACTTTCGTTTATGATTCAGAATTCTCCGGTCCCGATTGTTATGGTTGGTTCACAGCGTTCCAGTGATAGACCTTCATCTGATGCTGCACTGAACCTTATTCACTCAGTTACAACTGCAGCAAAAAGTGATATCGCCGAAGTAATGGTTTGTATGTTTGGTCCAACAAGCGATCTGTACGGACTTCTTCACCGAGGAACTCGTGTTAGAAAAATGCATTCGAGTTACAGATCAACTTTCAGAACAATTGGAGATATTCCTATTGCAACTGTTAGCCGCGAAAAAATAACACCGCTTCGTAATGATTATATAAAAAGAAGATATGATAACAATGTAAAAGTAAACGCTGTGTTTGATGAGAGAGTTGCTATTGTTTATTACTACCCGAATATGAAACCGGATATGATTGATTCGCTCGTTGATAACGGTTACAAAGGAATTGTAATAGCAGGAACAGGACTCGGACACGTAAACAAACCTCTTTATCCTGCACTAAAGTATGCACAGGAAAAAGGTGTAGCTGTTTATATGACAGTTCAAACTTTATGGGGCTACGTGCAAATGTATGTTTACGATACCGGAAGAGATATGATGGAACTCGGTGTAATTCCCGCAGCAAATATGCTTCCAGAAGTTGCGTATGTAAAACTTGGCTGGGCACTTGGACAAACAGATGACCTCGAAAAGATAAAAGAGATTATGCTAACTCCTATTGCCGGAGAAATTACAGAACGCGAACCAAGCAACGGTTATCTCATCTACCAGGGTGGCTTACCTGAGGTTGAAGATTTTATAAAGCAGTTCAGGAAATAGTAAAAGCATTTCAAATTACGATTTAATCATTTGACAAAGAACAACAATTGAAGTTATCCTTTTTTTGTTTCCTGTGAATCTTTCTGGTGCAGAATAATATGACTTGCCTGAAGTAGCTCTCAAAAGTAGTTTTTAAGTGTTCAAATAAATTCATCGTCCCGATAAATATTTTTCATCAACCAATATGAAGGGGTTCTGGAATGAGAACAATAAATTTTATCCTATCCGCAGCAGCAGTTCTTTTTCTTATGTCTTGTGAGGAAGATCCAACATCTGCAAACTTTTCAAATGGATTGAGAAGCATCAAGCTGTATAATTTAAATAGTAATTCAGTCAGCAAAATTGAAGATGTGAATAATGTGGTTTACGATTGTGTCTTTAAAGACAGTTCTAATTTTGTTTATGCGACTTTTTATCATGCTGTGGGTGAACTGGTAGCACGAAATCTTTACTCGCATTATGGTGGCTCTAACTATTTCGAAGGTGGACCTATTTACGATATTAAATTATATCCGGAAATAACAACGATATTTCTTACGGCGAGTGACGGCATTTATTCAGTAAACGAATATGACCAATTGGTTTCTAACTTAACAAAGAATTATGGTGCTTCATTTGCAGGACCAGTATTTATTTCCTCTATGAATTCTTTAACATACGGTAACACACTCATTTCAGAAACTAATGATGGCGTAATTATTTCTCAAAATCTTGAATCAGCAATAATAGATACATTATTAATAGTTCGTGGAAAAATGGTTATTCCGATTTTTTCAACTGCTGATGGCACTCATCTTATCTATACCGAGACAGATTTTAGTTCAAATGACGTTGCAATAAAATCACTAAATCTTTTTGATTTACAAGATATAAAAACATTAACAAGTTCAATTCCTATATCAAGACTCGGTAAGAATAGATCTGTTAATGATAAAATCGTCTTCACATCTAAAGGCACTGTTTACGTTTTGGAATTAAATACCGGAAATATTTTAAATGTTGCTACAAGCGGTCAGTTTGCAGACATATCAAACGATGGGCAAAAGGTGGTCTTTACAACAGGTTCTGAAATGTATTTGATTAATTCTGATGGGACAAATCAGAAAAAGTTAATTAGTAAAAGTGCGGAGAACAAATATGTATTTCTTCCATCCTTTTCGTCAAATGACGAGCAAATAGTGTTAGTTGAGAGCGATTATTACTATGGTTATTATTCACAATAAATCACTCTAAAATATTTTTAGCACAAATTATTTGTTTTTGACAATTCCTGCTTTAACGCTAAAAAATCAATTGTAGTTTTAGCATAATTATCCCTTCGGGATTGATGTAAGATTGAAAAAATTTTCGTCAACTCATTTTGCTTGAATTTCAAACAGTTGTCCGTTGGTGTTAATTTCGTAAAAATGTATAAGTAATCCCGCCTTTTGTATATGTTCATCTATCAGTTGCCAGCTTATTTTTGAATCGTAAATAACAAATAAATAAATGAAAGATACGAGGTGATAACAATGCAAAAACGAAAACTTGGAAATAATTTAGAAGTTTCAACTTTAGGACTTGGCTGTATGGGGATGAGTTTTGGCCTGGGTCCTGCTGCTGATAAAAAAGAAATGATCTCTCTTATTCGTACTGCTGTTGAAAAAGGTATAACTTTTTTTGATACCGCGGAAGTTTATGGACCTTTTACCAATGAAGAACTTGTCGGCGAAGCGCTTGAACCATTTCGTGATAAAGTAGTAATCGCCACTAAATTTGGTTTTAATATTGATGACGTTACAAAACAATCTAATGGGCTTAACAGCAGACCTGAAAATATTAAAAAAGCTGTTGAAGGTTCATTAAAAAGATTAAGAACAGATTACATTGATCTTCTTTATCAGCATCGTGTTGATAAGAATGTACCGATTGAAGATGTTGCTGGAACAGTTAAAGATTTAATCGCTCAAGGAAAAGTAAAACATTTTGGTTTATCAGAAGCTGGAGTGAAAACAATTCGTCGTGCTCACGCTGTTCAGCCGGTAACCGCATTACAAAGTGAATATTCTTTATGGTGGAGAGAACCCGAAGAAGAAATTTTACAAACACTGGAAGAACTCGGAATCGGTTTCGTACCGTTTAGTCCTCTTGGCAAAGGGTTTTTAACCGGAAAAATTAATGAACAAACTGAGTTTGATAAATCTGATTTTAGAAATACAGTTCCAAGATTTTCACCCGAAAACTTAATAGCAAACAAAGCACTTGTTGAGTTGCTTGAACGAATCGCAAAAAGAAAAAATGCTACCCCTGCACAAATAGCACTTGCCTGGCTGCTCGCTCAAAAAAATTGGATCGTTCCAATTCCCGGAACAACAAAACTGCATCGTCTTGAGGAAAATATTGGTGCGGTTGATGTTGAAATTACAAAAGAGGATATTAAAGAAATTGAAGCGGCATCATCAAAAATTAAAATACAAGGTGAGCGATATTCAGAAAACAGTCAAAGAATGATTGACAGATAATTTATTTTAAATTATAACTAAAGGAAAAGTATTGGTAGAATTACTGGAAACACAGGAAATGCTGAATTTCTGTGCAGAACATAATATCACTGCTGATATTGAACTTATTAATGTTGAGCAAATCAATGAAGCATTTGAACGCTTGTCCGAAGGACTCCTTCGGAGGAAAAAGGAGACCTGCCTACCGGACAGGCAGGTGTAAAATATCGGTTTGTTATTGATATGGGTTCTTTGAAAAGATAATCGCTTACATCTGCAGGGCAGAATTTGCTGGAGCAGATGAAATTATATAAAAGCTTTCTTCATCGCTGAACTTAAGATTCAATACGATAGTTCAAAATGTCCGGATTATTTTTGAGAAGTTCTAGCAATACTTTTGTTGAACCGGTTGGATTTTTTTTACCTTGTTCCCATTGTCTTACTGAAGATGGACTAACATTCAATACCTTTGCAAACACACTTTGGCTTAGCTTAATTCTTTCTCTTATCTTCAGTATATCTTTTGCATTTATTTCTACTTCGGGAATTTCGACTTTAAATTCTTTTAATTCTTTTTCAGTGAACGAAGTTTTTATTCCTCTTTTCAGCAAATCCTGTACAGTATTGCCTATTGCTTTTTTTATTGATTTTCTCATAATCATTCCTTTATTCTTATAAAATTTCCTAATTCCTCAAGCTGCTTATATTCTTCTCTGCTTATTGATAATAAATCTTTAGATAATTTTTTGAAATATCTTAATTCCTCACTGTTTAAATTATCTTTTTCATTTTTTGAAAAACCATAAACAAAAATAGCGGCTTCGGATTCTTTAAAAACCACGATTGTTCTAAATCCACTACTTTTTCCTTGTCCTGCTTTCGGAGTACGTATTTTATATAAACCCGCGCCTAAATCAACAACTCCAAGTTTTTTTGAAATACTTTCCAAAGTTTCTAAAAGTTTTTTATCTGTTATCTCATTCTTTATTGCCCATTTATCGAACCATTTTGTTTTTAGTTTTAACATAAGCAAATATATCACTTTGTGATACACTCTGCAAGTTACTTTTTAATTTACTTTTTGAGAGGAACTTTCTTTAGTTAATATTTCGAGTGTTGCAGAGGAAAGACCCACTCTTTCAGGTTCTAATATTGGTGGAATTACTGAAAATCAGGAAATGCTGAACTTCTGTGCAGAACATAATATCACTGCTGATATTGAATTCATTAGTGTTGAGCAAATCAATGCAGCCTTTGAACATTTGTCCGAAGGACTCCTTCGGTGAAAAAAGGCAAAGTAAAATATCGTTTTGTTATTGATATGGGTTCTTTGAAAAAATAAAATCCCCAGTCAACTTTCGGTCATGCATTTGTTAGTGGAGAAGGCACAATTTCCCGGACTATAAAAATATTATTTATAATGGGCGGTATATTGCCCGAAATTTATATATTTGTGCAGTATAAAACACATTATAAAGGCATTAGAAAATATGTTACTATCTAAAACAGATAAAATCTTAAAAGAACTTGGGGAAAATATCCGGCTCGCTCGATTGAGAAGAAAATTAAGTACCCAGCAGGTTGCTGAAAGAGCGGGAATTGGCAGAAGAACTTTATATGAAATAGAAAAAGGAAAACCTAATGTTGGCATCGGTAACTATGCTCGTGTTTTATCTGTGCTTGGATTGGAAAATGATCTGTTAAATATTGCCAGAGACGATGAACTTGGTCGTAAACTGCAGGATGCAAAATTAATCATGAAAAAGAGAGCGCCAAAAAGAAAATCTGAGAATTAAAATATGACAAAAACAAACTCAAGAAAAGAGATACTGGTATATGCTTCCTGGATAGGACTAAAGGAGCCAACACAATTAGGAACTCTTTATTCTGAAATAGTAAGAGGTAAAGAAATATTTTCTTTTGAGTACGATAAGGGATGGTTGAAATCCAAATTTGCACAAGTTATTGATCCGGATCTTCAACTTTTCTCAGGCACGCAATATTTACCCGGCAGCAAAAATAACTTTGGCATTTTCCTGGATTCCTCGCCCGACAGATGGGGAAGAGTTATTATGCAAAGACGTGAAGCAATTATAGCTCGAAGAGAAAAAAGACCGGCAAAAACTTTAATGGAATCAGATTATTTATTAGGTGTTTACGATGAGAACAGGATTGGAGGATTAAGATTTAAAGAAGAACCCGATGGTCCATTTTTAAATAAAGATGAAAATCATTCAGCGCCACCCTGGACTTCTATCAGTGAATTACAGGAAGCAAGTCTGAAGTTTGAGAAAGATGAAGGATCAGATTCAGAACATCTTAAATGGTTGAATATGTTAATCGCTCCGGGATCATCACTTGGCGGCGCAAGACCAAAAGCCAGCATTTATGATTCTGCGGGAAATTTATGGATAGCTAAATTCCCGAGTGTTAATGATACAAAAAATATTGGCGGATGGGAGATGGTCGTTTATAATCTTGCAGCAAAATGTGGAATAAATATTACCGAAGCAAAAGTAGAAAAGTTTTCAAATCATCAACATCATACTTTTTTAGTTAAGCGATTTGATAGAATAAAAAAGGAAAGAATCCACTTCGCTTCCGCAATGACAATGCTTGGCTATACAGATGATAAAGATTCTCATGCCGGTGCAAGTTATCTTGAGATTGCAGATTTTATTATTAAATATGGCGCAAGAGTAAATGAAGACCTAAGAGAATTATGGAAAAGAATTGTGTTTAGCATTTGTGTTTCAAATACAGATGATCATTTAAGAAATCATGGTTTTATTTTATCTGAAAAAGGCTGGATGATCTCTCCAGCATTTGATATTAATCCAAATGAAACGGGTACAGGATTGAGTTTAAATATTTCCGGGAACGATAACTCATTAAGTTTTGAGCTCGCATTGGAAACTGCAGAATATTTTAGATTAGACACAAATGAAGCCAAAAAGATTATAGATGAAATTAAAAGTAAAGTTAGTAGTTGGAAGGCAGTTGCTGAAAAGTACGGAATATCCAAACGGGAACAGTCATCAATGGAAAAAGCTTTTAGGGTAAAATAAAATTATTCAACTCAATAGTGTTCAGCAAATTAATGAAGCATTGACAATTGAAAATCACCATTGCCTCAGCCTGGATTTTGATTTTTGTTTCTCATATTTTGCAAAGTAAAATAAAAGGAGTTAGCAATGAATATTCAAAAAATATTTGAAGCTGTAGATGCTGATGAAATGAATTCACCGCTGCAGTCAATCATTTGGGAACTTGAACAACAGGACTATAATGTGAAGATTGAGGGACTTGTTGTTACTGCAGAAGATATGGAAGATAAATTATTTGAGGATCTTGAAAGAGCAACGAATGAATTTTGTATTGAGATAAACAAAGAAAATTTAATACAAAAATTTAAACTTGTTTTTAAAGATTATCACAAATTTTATTTCCAATGCTATTGAAATGGCGGATGTTCATTCTCCTGAAGTAAGAAGTTATAATATGAGTATGATAAGGGGAAAGAATACAAAGCCCGAAATCACAGTAAGAAAATTTTTACACTCCAAGGGGTTCAGATTCAGATTACACAAGAAAGAACTGCCCGGTAAACCGGATATAGTTCTGCCCAAAATTAAAACAGTAATTTTTATTCATGGTTGTTTCTGGCATGGACATAAAAATTGCAAATATTTTGTTGTACCCAAAACAAGAACAAAATGGTGGTTGAATAAGATTGATGGAAACAAGCAAGTAGATAAAAGAAATAATTTTAAACTCAAAAAAGCAGGTTGGAAAATCATTACTCTCTGGACTTGTCAATTAAAACCCAAAAAGGTCGAAAAGGTATTTAATAAATTATCTGTACAACTCTGGTGAAATTACACAATAAATTTTTCCTTATTATGGTAAAGAAGAAATTCTTTGTCAGGCAAAAATCTTGAAGGCAAGATTATTTTTTTATTATCATATCTTAAAAAATAATTTGTAATAACCTGGCCTTTATTTTGTCTTATGAGAACGGAAGAAATTCTGACTTTGTATTCCGGTGTTATGGTTATCAACCCGGCATCAAATGCTTTGTCGTGCAATCCGTTTATAGCAATTCCATTTCGGAGATTTAGCCTGTTCTTAATATCATCTTTCCATGGTTTTATATGTCCCGCAATGAGTAATTCTTTTTGCTGAATTCCTGTAATACAACAAGTATTGTTGTAAGCAGCTAAAACAGATTTTCTGAAAAAAGATTGATTTACTCTGACTTTTACTATTTGCTCTCTTGTTTTTCCTTCTTTTGGTAATTCGCTCTCATCTATGTTGTGCAATTGCTCTAATGATATTTTATTAATCTTTGCAAGAAGTTTTTCACTCTCAAATGGTAAGACATCCCAATTGTTATAAAACTCATACCATATTTCCTTATCCTGTTTGCTTACGTTGTAAGCACCTTTTATTCCCCTGGCTTTCAAAGTCGGATCAAGACTGGCAAAGTTAACAAGCTTGTATGCAACAGAACTGGGAGTTCTGCCAATGAGTTTTGCAAGTTGAATAATTGCAGAATTATTTGAGTGAAGGCGACCGAAAGGAATTTTGAAATAAAGATTGATTGCTAAAATTAATTCTTCCCTTGACCATGCCCGCTGTCCTTTTTTCATCGAGTTTATAGCAAAAATAAAAGATAATATTTAAGAAATATTAGTTAAGAAATTCAATGTTTCTTTTTAGTTTTATCTAATTTTCCAAATAAATAAGATATCATGCTTAATATATCCAGACAGTCTTTATCATTAAAGACTTTAGGATATAATGTTTCTTTGACTTCATGAGAAACAGGATTTCTGAAACCAACCACTGCTCCTGCCGAAATATGTTTTTGACCGTTTTCAAGATTTATTTCAGTTTCTGTTTTACAAGATGTAAAATTAAGTTTTCCTTTATCTCCGAATGCATTAAACATTAAATCTGTTCCGTCTTTCAGTTTGCCATCTTTATCTTTTATACCTGATTTCTTCTGAACATTTTTAATATATTTCTTAATAGCTTCATCGGCAGCTCTTAAATAATCTGCCTCTTTATAATCTTTTTCTGAAACTTCCTGAATTGACGAGTGAAGATGACGCCAATGGTAATAAGGATATTCAGGAACAAGTTCATGGAGTTGCCTGATAGTTGAAATTTGTTCATCGTCGGGAAGTTCAGACTTTTCAGCGATGGCACTAATGATGGGCTCTACTTTAGTTCGAATATCTTTAGGCAGTGAGTCATACCAATTTTTAATATTAATCTTTGTTTTTAAACTAATGCCTTTATCTCTTTCTTCTTTTCGCTTTGCTCTCCATTCTCTTTCTATGTGAGACATAAGTTTTTTAAGATAACTTCTTAGAGGAGTAGTTAATGGCAAGTCCCAATTAAGCGATTGTCTGTGAGTTGAAATTACATCATCTTTCCACTCGTCGACGAAATCTACTTCTAGCCAGCCCGTTAAATAGGAGAACCCATGACTAGATTCGGATATACCAAAAAATTCGGGGGAATTAACTAATCTTTTATTTGCAAATAGTGTAATACCTCTTAATTCTGGTTTTATGGGTTTTGGAGAGCTTATGATCTTGCCTGTAATTTTACCTTTATATTCATACTCAGTTTCAAAAGTGGCAATCAAATCTTTGTATTTCCATTCAAATTGTGTTTCAATATTCTCGTATTTCAATTTATCATCTATTCTAAGTGGAGAATCATTGTTTCTGCTTATGGTTACCTTGAAAGTGTTATCAAAAAGGTTAAAAAGTTTAGATAAGCTTATAGCTAGACCTGTTTTATCAAATACTGTTTTACGATGAATCTTTGTTAATGTTATTTTCGTACCATATGAGGCTTTACTCTTCTTTACAGTAAACTTTGGTTTGTAATCTTTCTCAGTGACACTAGTTAGCTCTTCCCAATCTAATATGAATGTAATTTTCTCATTTGAATTTTTTCTTATTGTCTCAATTTCTATTGTATTACCAATTCCAAAAAATGAAAGTTTTCCCAAGCCCTTCTTTCCTGTAGCTTTTCTTTTTCCACTGGGACTTAATTCCAACCCTTCTTTCCTTCTATTTCTTCCAATCCTTAAAAAATAATCATTTATATCGTCGAAACTCATTCCGAAACCATCATCTTCTACAACTATCTTTTTTTCCTTTTTATCATACAAAAGGATTTTAACATTTTTAGCATCTGCGTCATAAGCGTTAGCAATAAGCTCTGCAATTGCATTCGGTAACTTAGAATACATTTTAACACCTAAGTGCTCAATTGTTGCCGGATCGAAAGTCATTTTTAGGGTCTTTTCTTCACTCATAATTTTCCCCTTTAATTATTTTTAAGGCAATTCTTTTTGCAAATTCCGGTGGCACAGCATTTCCAATATGTTTTGCAACTTTTCCAATACTTTTTTCTTTAAAAATATAATCTGTAGGAAAAGTCTGTAGTGTCGCTCCTTCCCTTAATGAAATTGCACGATCTTCATTAGGATGTCCAAACCTACCATTTGATAAACTGTGGAATTTCGTTGTAATAGTCGGTGCGGGTTTATCCCAAAACATTCTTCCATAGATATCACTGAAACCTTTTTCTAATTTTCTATAACACTTCAACTGTAGGAGGGTATTGTTTTCCCATTCTAATCTGCTTCCGCCATTATGAGAAATTTTTTTAATTCGCTTTAAATTTTTTTCACTTAGCTTAGCTGTTGTGTGTGAGAAGTCGGATGTATCATTGTGTCCGGCGGTTATTTTTCTGAACCCGTTCTTAACTCCAATGAATTGCTTTACAATTGGCACATCTTTTTTGTTCGCTTTGGGAAGCCCGATCTCTCTTTTGACACGCGAAGCAATTAATGTAAACCTTCTTCTTCTTTGGGGAACACCATAGTAATTAGCATTAAGTATATCGTACTTTACAATATATCCTAAATTTTGTATTTCCTTAACAAATTTCTTAAGCCCACTTCTACTATGCTTTTTAATAATTCCAGGTACATTTTCCAGAACTATGTACCCAGGCTTGAAATACAAAACGTATTTTTGAAAATCTAAAAGAAGATTTTTTAAAGGTTTCGATTTCGTTTTGTCAGTGTTAATGATAGACCAATATTGGCAAGGACTGCAACCTATAAAAATAAGGTTGTCATCGTTCGCTGCAATACCTGTAGTTTTTTTTAACTCGTCAAAAGTGTAATTCTTGATATCTGCTTGAATAAATTTTGTTCCTGGATTGTTGTATTCGTAAGTTTCTTTACAGGATGGATCAATGTCTATTCCGGCAATAACATTAATCCCGGCTTTTCTGAAACCATAAGTCATCCCACCGATTGAACAGAAGAAATCAACGGCTTTGAGTTTTGCCATTCAGTTCCTTTAATGTAAGAGATAAATTTTCATCTCTTAAAAAATAAGAAATTTTCACGAAGGATTTTATCTGTTTCATATCCAGTTAATCTTTATCTCCCTTTCCAGCACTTTAAACTCTCTATCTCCTGTAACTAACTGTGCTTTTTTCATCTTTGCCAAAGCGGCAGCAAAAGCATCTGCATAAGAAACTTTGTGATATGCTTTGTACTGTGCTGCCTGCAGAGTAAGTTCTTTGTTGGCTTCTACAATTGTAATAGGATATCTGGCAAAAGTATTTTTGTAGAGTTCAGCTCTTTCTTTGCCGCCTTCCCGCAAAGCGATGTAATACATTTCTCCCCAGTTAATAACACATAAAAACAATTCGGCTTTATCATCAAGAGCTTTTTTTAAAATGTCTCCAACCTCATCAACACCTTTTTCTTTTTCTGCGTAGGCTAATAAAGAGTAACTGTCCAAAACATATTTCATAGATCACGCTCTTTTTTCTTCTCTTCCATAAGAGCTTTTAAAAGCTTTCCGCCTGTTCCTAAAAAACCTTTATTAGCATCTATAATTTCAGGCGTAATAGGAATAATCTTTATTCCATCTTTCTCCTCAAAGAAATTAATCCTGGTTCCCGGTTTAATCCCATACTTTCTTCTCATCTTTGAGGGAATTACTAATTGCCCTTTTGTAGTTACATATCCTGTTTCCATTTCTCATAATTCCTTTTTGTAATATTATCAATGTAAAGTTAGAAATAATATAAATGTAAGTCAATTTATTTTTGTAAGATGATTAAAAATGTTCGCCTTTTAGTAAAAACTTCCCTGATTGATATAAGAAGTGATGTCTTATAATCTTCAATATAAAACCGCATTCTGTATCCATCTTCCCGCCTTTTGTATACGTCCTTTCGGTATCTGCTTTCTTAATTTTGTATCAGAAGTTTTAGTATAAATATTAACTTATAAGTTTTAGTCAACAAGGAGAAATAACAATGACAATAGCAAACAATGACATCACCCGTCGTGACTTCATAGCTAAAACAGCACTTGTAAGTGCAGGTTTAGCTTTTGGAAAATTTGCATTTGCATCAACAAAATCTATGTTCAATGGAAATGCTCTAAATCTATTAACAACTTTAGATGGAAAGCTTGCCTTGCCGGCAGGCAGGCGAAAGCTCGGTTCACTCGAAGTTTCTGAATTAGGTTTTGGGTGTATGAATATTGCGTGGGCTTATGGAGATCCACCGAGTAAACAAGATTCTATTAAGTTAATTCGAAGTGCTCATGAACAAGGTATTAGCTTTTTCGATACCGCAGAAATTTATGGACCTCATATCAGTGAACAAATTACAGGCGAAGCTTTAAAATCTGTTCGTAATGATGTAGTAATTGCTTCTAAAATAGGTTTTGATATTGATTTCGATTCTGGTCAGATGATGGGCGGTTTAAATAGCAAACCGGAACACATTAAGCAGGCGGTAAATTATATGCTCAAGCGATTGCAGACAGATCATATCGATTTATTATATCAACACCGGGTAGATCCAAACGTACCAATTGAAGAAGTGGCTGGGACTATGGCAGAATTAATAAAAGAAGGAAAAATTCGTCATTACGGATTATCCGAAGCAGGTGCTGCTACAATTCGCAGAGCACATGCAGAACATCCGGTTACAGCAGTTCAAAATGAATATTCTTTCTGGACTCGTGACCCTGAGGCAGAAGTAATTCCTGTTTGTGAGGAACTTGGAATAGGTTTTGTACCATGGAGTCCGCTTGGGATGGGTTACTTAACAGGAACGGTAAAATCTGATTATCAGTTTTCAGAAGGTGATATCAGAAAAAGTTTAAACTTTCCAAGGTTCAGCAAAGAAGCTTTAGTTAAAAACCAACCGATAGTTGATCTTCTGATAAAAGCAGGTGAGAAACATCAGGCTACACCCGGTCAAGTTTCTTTAGCTTGGTTATTAGCAAAAAAACCTTTTATTGTACCAATTCCGGGTACCAGGATAATTTCACACATGCAGGAAAACACAAGTGCGGTAAAAGTAAAATTATCCACTTCCGATATTCAGGAACTCGAAACCGGTTTTAATTCTATTGGTGTATTTGGCGACAGAGCGCCCGAAGGTTTAAAAGAATCTCACGACATTGGGACAAGTTTGGGAACAAGTTCTAAAGGCACTAACGGAAAAACACCTTTACCAAAAACGAAGGAATAATTATAATGATGAAAAGTAATATCAATCGCAGAAATTTTTTGCAAAAAAGTACCCTGATTTCAGCAGGACTACTTTTAAGTACTACAGGATTGTTTTCCTTTGCAAGGAATGTGAATAAAGCTTCAAACAATCCGCCTATTTCTTATTCCAAAAAAATAAACCGTAAAATTGGTTCGTTGGAAGTATCAGCAATCGGACTGGGATGCATGAGCATGGCAGGTGTTTATAATCCGCCGCAGGACAAAGCCGAAATGGTGAAGTTAATTCGCAATGCTGTAGAAAATGGTGTTGACTTTTTCGATACCGCAGAAGTGTACGGACCATTTTATAGTGAAGAAATTGTGGGCGAAGCTTTAAAACCTTACCGCAACAAAGTAAATATTGCTTCAAAGTTTGGATTCAGCTATAATGGTAACAACGTTACCGGAAGAGACAGCAGCCCACAACATATCCGCAGTGCAGTAGAGGGTTCGCTGAAGAGATTGCAAATTGAATCCATTGACTTGCTATATTTACACCGGATGGATCCGAATGTTCGGATAGAAGATATTGCGGGAACAGTGAAAGAATTAATTAATGAAGGCAAAGTTATAAATTTTGGCTTATCTGAAGTGTCGCCTGAAACCATTCGTAAAGCTCATGCTGTGCAACCTGTCGCCGCTTTACAAAGTGAATATTCTATGTTGGAACGAGTGATGGAATTTGACATTCTACCGCTTTGTGAAGAATTAGGAATTGCCTTTGTGCCTTGGGGACCATTATGTCGTGGAATGCTGACTGGAAGATTTGATGAAAATTATATTCCCGAACCAGATTTTCGCAGAGCAGGTGTTCCCTATTTCACTCCTGAAGCATTACAAGCTAATTTAAAAGTAACTGACTTAGCCAAAGAATGGGCATTAAAGAAAAATGCAACACCAGCACAAATCGCTTTAGCATGGCTAACTGCACAAAAACCGTTTATCGTACCCATTCCCGGAACTACCAATCAAAATCATTTGATGGAAAATATCGGAGCATTAAATGTTGAATTTACAAACACAGAATTAAAGGAACTCAGAACTTCTTTAGAAGCCATTCCAACTATTGGTTTCAGAAATCCTGAATCTGTTTTTCAAAATCTATAGGACAATCAATTATGAAAACAATAACATCAATTTTAGTATCTCTTTTATTTTTTAACCTATCAAATGCTCAAACTATGAATCCTCAAAACATAGAACAACGTATCGCTGCTATTGAAGATAAAATGGCGATAAAAAATGTTGTTGACGTATTTTCCAACCTTGCCGATACAAAAGAAATAGACAAACAAGTTTTACTTTTTACTGAAGATGGTGAGGTGGAATCGTACGCAAACAGTGAACGTACCTCATTGCTAAAAGGAAGAGAACAATTAGAGCAGGCATTTTCAGGTTTTCTTTCAAATTTTCATACCATCTACCACCAAAATGGGCAGCAAACCATTGATGAACTAACGGATAATACAGCCAAAGCAACTTCTTATTGTCGTGTAATTTTAGTTGGTGAACAGGATGGCAAACAAATGAAGACTACAATGTACACCATTTACAAAGACGAGTTTGTAAAGCAAAACGGACAATGGCTCATAAAACATCGAACATCAAATTTTATGTGGCAGGAAGTGGAAGAAGTAAAGTAATCTGTAGAACTGGTAAGCAGAAGAGTAATTCAGGTAACAATTTGTCTTTGCTGGTTCAGCGAACTTTATTTTATAAAATAATTCATAAATTAGCATTGAATTATTTATACATACACAATGGAAAATTCTGTTTTATTATTTCTATCCCTGCTATTGGTAATCGTTTGCATCATTATGATTGCCAAAAAAATACGGGTAGCCTATCCTGTATTGTTGGTAGTTGCAGGTTTGCTTATTAGTTTTTTACCGGGCTTACCCAAGATTCAACTGGAACCCGATATCGTTTTTATTCTTTTTTTACCTCCCATTCTATATGAAGCAGCCTGGTCTTCTTCATTCAGAGAACTTTTCAAGTGGCGAAGGATTATTCTCAGCTTTGCCTTTATCGTAGTTTTCATCTCCGCAATAAGTGTGGCGTTTACTGCATATTGGTTTATCCCCGGTTTTACTTTGGCATTGGGTTTTTTATTGGGAGGTATTGTTTCTCCACCCGATGCAGTAAGTGCAAATGCTATTACAAAGTTTGTAAAAATACCCAAGCGGCTTTCAACCATTTTAGAGGGTGAAAGTTTATTGAACGATGCTTCTTCACTTATCATTATGCAATTCGCTATTGTTGCGGTTACTACAGGTATGTTTGATATCCCGTCAGCGGCTTTGCAGTTTCTTTGGATGATAGTAGGTGGCGTGGGTTGCGGAATTATTTTGGCATGGGTGTTTACCAAATTACACAAACTGCTGCCAACCGATGTGAATATAGATGTGATCCTAACTCTTATAGCTCCTTATTTAATGTATATACTTGCAGAAGAAATACATGGTTCCGGAATTTTATCTGTTGTGGCAGGCGGTTTATTTGTTTCTCAAAAACGTTATGAATTTCTTAGTTCATCGTCAAGGGTACACGGAACAAATTTTTGGGAGAGTTTTATTTTTCTGCTCAATGGAATAATTTTCATACTTATTGGGCTCGATCTGCCTCAAATTATAAATGGTTTAGGAAATACAAACCTGGTTGAAGCTATAAGTTATGGTGTGTTGATAACAATGGTTGTGGTTTTGGTAAGAATAATTAGTTTCTATGGTGCCGTGGGAGTTACACTGATTATGCGGAATTTCATCAAAGTAGCGGATCCAAACAATCCTGGTATCAAAGGACCTTTTATTTTAGGCTGGGCAGGAATGCGTGGCGTAGTTTCGTTAGCAGCAGCTTTATCCATTCCACTTTATTTGGTAAATGGTGATGTTTTTCCACAACGAAATTTGATTCTGTTTATCACCTTTATTGTCATTCTATTAACACTGACTATTCAAGGTTTAACACTTCCCTACCTCATTAAAAAAGCCAATTTAAAAGAGATAGATTACCCACAACCTAAAAACGAAGTGGGAGAATACCTGGATAAGGAACTACATAAAATATCGCTTGAGTTTTTGAATGGTAAGTCCAATGAAAATCGGCAAGACGGAGTAAACTACCAAAAGATAATTGCATTCTTACAAGATGAGTTGAATGACGAAAAAGAATTCCGATTTAATAGTAACACTACCAAGGTGTACAGGGAGCTTTTAGAGACACAACGGATACACCTTATCCAAATCAACAAAACACAACCATCCATTGATGAAGAAGTTATACGTATAAAAATGATGACGATAGACTACCAGGAAGAAAGGTTGAAGCTGAGAAGCTAAGCCGTAGCAAATTTTCAAAATAAAATAATAATTTTTATTATTGCGGTAAGTTATTAGTTATTTGCAACTCTATTGGGACAGTGCAATCTTGAAACTGTGGTGCTCTTGAAACAAACAAAGATGATTTGCTTTCACTTTGGTTGGCTGATCAAGCTTATGATATTGTCAAAGATGAAGATATTGCTTTGAAAGCAATTCGGGTAGCAGAAGAAGAAATTAAATATATTAAAAGAAAGTAATGGCATCAATTAACGGAGATTGGTTTCACTCACGAAGCAGCTCAAATATTGACGAGTTGTTGGCTGTAAGAACTTTGGTTCTTGAAAGTCAGAAGCTGGAATACATTGGTTTTGGTTGGAGTAGTGGCAGACAAGGGAACCAAAAGATGTATCAATTTGCAGCTGTTGCGGGAATTGAACCATCAACAATGCAAACAAAAATCCGAGCAATGATTCGCTATGGGTTTGTAAGAGACGGGAATGTTTGCCCATTATTTTGGACGAGAATGGGCAGTTTGTGGAACGACCTATATACCGTGGGAAATTTCTCGGCTGCAAAACAAATTTATGAATTGATACTTTCTATTTCGCTAGCGATTTATGCTTTCAACAATACACAAGCACAGTTCAGCATGAACCCAGCGAATGGTGAAATGCCATTGAAATTTTTACTAAACAACCTTGATGGAAACAATTCTATTTCATTGCAAGAATTTACCTCACTTATTGACGGTAATACAACAAGAGTTGGTAATAACACTTCATATTGGAAAAGAGATTTACTCAATTCGGGTTTATTCCAACAAGCTGGAGAAAATTTAATTTATACAAATAGATACGTTGCTTTTGTGAATGAAATTAGAAACTTCGTTCCTAATCCTATATTAACAGATGCGGACTGGGACACTATCAGGGAAAACCCATTGATTGAAATTTCACCTTTCAAAGATTCACTCCGTGAAATCTTTGAAAGCATCACACAAGAACAGAACATTGAGGAACAAATAACAGACGGAATCTTCACGGCACCGCTTGTTGATGTAATTTCAGAGCAAGAAGAAATTGCAATACCAGAGTTAGATATTTTAAGCACTGATTTGCGTTTTGCAAACAGCACAAGGAGAATTAGAAATCAAACTTGGGCAATAAGGATAAAAAAGAAATACAACTATTTGTGTGCTGTTCCGAATTGTGATGTAAATGGACAAATGTTTTTAGAATCAGCACACATTAAACCCGACAATGTTGCGGAAGATGGAACGCCACACAGGACACATATTCTAAACGGACTTTGTCTTTGTAGACATTGCCATATTGCATTTGACAAGGGATATTTTTCATTAACAGACGACTATAGAATAATTATATCCACAAAGTTTACTGACATCGTAAACCAAAACTTGAAAACCGTAATTATTTCAAGTGCAGATGCTCAAATCAAAAACAGAGTTGATGGCAGGTTCCCTATGGTTGAGTTTATTCAATATCATCGAACAGTTAAATTCAAAAATTAATGACGACAACCGATTTAACATACAAAACTTACTTCGGAGGTTTTGAAGTTGAGCAAATTGCTTCTGAGCCAACTGTCAACTATGGTTTGTTCCAGGAGGAAATCAGAGACACACAAGCTGAACAACTAAAAACTTTTTCAGACCTTGAATCAGGACTAAAAATGCTTAACGCATCTTCATTCGGAAGTCAAGTTCATTTTCAAAACGCTTATCAAACACCTGTGCAAAGATGGTTTCCATATCGTGAAGGATATTCAACACGACTTGTAAATACTTTTCTCAAAGAACTACAAATAACAGGCAATGTCTTTGATCCTTTTTCAGGAAGTGGAACAACGTTGTTAGCATCACGACACAACAACCTCAATTCATTCGGTATTGATGTAAACCCAATTTCAGTTTTGGTTGCAAAAGCAGAAAATGAAAATTACAGTATCATAGATATTGAAAACTTGAATGCAGAAATTATGAAACTGAAATCAGTTTTAAAATCAAAAGTAGTATTTCAAACTTCTTTTGACCTTGCTGACAAAGTTTTCAATTCTGAAATTCTGCAAACGCTTATACAGTTGAAGTTTCATATCAAGGAAATTCAAGACGAGAAAATTCAAAATCTTTTTTTCGTTGCGTGGCTTTCAATTATTGAAGAAGTTTCCAACATCAAGAAAGAAGGAAACGGAATCAAATACAAGAACAGAAAGAGAACTCCAAACGGCTACATTAACATTGAAAAAGATATTTGGGAAAAACAAGTTTTTCCAGAGGACAAATTCAATTTCGTAAAATCAAAACTTGTCAATCATCTTGAAATTATTTTGACTGACATTAAAAACTATTTCGGAGCAAATGAAAAGCAACCGATAATTTTCAAGGGAAGTTGTTTAGAGTTTGACAAACTTTTTTCAAACGAGATTCAATTTACTTTTTTCTCCCCACCCTACTGCAATTGCTTTGACTACTTTGAAATTCATAAAGTGGATTTGTGGCTTGGAGATTTTGTCCACGACAAAGAAGAATTTAGGTTGCTTCGCAATACTGGTTTCCGTTCAAATACAAATTCACTGAACCACAAACCCATAGTTTACAAGAATGAGAATCTTGAAAACTTGATTTCTCTTTTTAACAGCGATAAACTTTGGAACGTAAGAATTCCAAGTGTGGTTAGAGGTTACTTTGACGATACACACTCTTTATTGAATAAACTTTATCAGCAAACGACTCAAGGCGGTTATGTTGGAATTGTGGTTGGTAATTCTGCATATTCAGGGGTGATAATTCCGAGTGATGTTTTGATTGCAGACATTGCAAAAGAGATAGGGTTCAAGATAAAAAATATTTTTGTTACACGACACTTAACAACAAGTTCACAGCAAAAGCAAGAGTTAGAAATACTGAAAAATTATTTACGAGAAAGCATAGTATTACTTCAAAAATGATTGAAACTCCAGAATACAAATTTATAAAAGACACTATCCCTACAGAGATTGAGCAAGACACAATTCTCAATATAGTAACCCGTGATGTGAATACATATACACACGGGTTTCACAAGTATCCTGCGAAGTTCATACCTCATATTCCAAAGTGGGCAATTACAAAATATTTGAACGGCAACAAAAATAAATTTGTATTTGACCCGTTTTGTGGCAGTGGGACAACTTTAGTTGAAAGTGTTTTAGCAGGTTACAATGCAATCGGAGTTGACATTGACCCATTGTCTGCAATGATTTCAAAAGTAAAAACGACAAGAATTGATGAAAGCGAGTTGAAAAATATTTCCAGTTGGTTAGTTAAGGAAATTAAAGCGAAACGAAAAGGCACTTTCAAACCAGATTGCGAAACGATTGAACATTGGTTTACAAATGATGCAATCAAAAAGCTTTCTGCGATTAGAAGTTTGATAAATCAAATTCCAAAAAAATTTGGTGATAGCAAGAAAGTGAAAGACATCCAAGACCTTTTGCTGATTTGCTTTTCATCAATCATTCGCAGAGTTTCAAATGCTGACAATGAATCACAGAAAACTTATGTGTCACATACCAAAGTTAAAGAACCAGATGAAGTGAATTCACTTTTTTTTTCTCAGCTTGATTTATTTGTTGAGAGAGCAACGAAGTTTTCAGAGATTACTTCTGCAAAAGTAAAGAGTAAAATTGTTATTTCATCAAGTGCAACCTCGTTGGAAAAAAAGCTGAATGGACAGCAAATAGATTTAGCAATCACTTCGCCACCTTACATCAAAGCTATTGATTACATCTACAATCAAATGGTAGAATTGTTTTGGATTGGTGATTTGTTTGCGATGCAAACACAAACGAAACAGAACGAAAAGAAGATTAAATACATCGGTAACAAACAGATTTCTAAAATTGAGTTCAGCAACTACACTCCTTACAACACGATTTTAAGTATTGACAAGTTGGATGAAAAACTTCAAGAAGTTTACGACACCGACAAGAAGAATGGACACAAACATTCGTATGTGACTTTCAAATATTTTGCAGAGATGGAAAAACATTTTGCAGAAATGGCAAAATGCTTAAGCAATAAAACTCATTATGTAATGGTGGTTGGCGACAGTAATGTGAGTGAAGTTTTCTTTGACACAGCAGAATTTCTAATTGACATTGCAGAACGAAATGGATTTATGATTACAAATAAGTGGGGCTATAAAATCAAAAATCGTTTTATGCGATTTGACAGAAAAGGTAGAGGAGGAATAATTGAAATTGATTGGGTTCTTGACTTTGAAAGGAAATGACCAACGCACAAAAAAAATACACACTTGTAAGTCACACAAGGCAACGCTAAAACCAAAGTTTGCAAAAGAGCCACCAAGCCAACGCACGCCAGACAAACACGACAGAAATAAAAACGGCTGGTAACAAGGTTTGGCGTAATGCGGGGCGAAGTGCTTCGTATGAAAGTTATTTCTATCTTCCCAGTGTTCGGCTTCGAAGAAAGTGTGTGCTAAAAAGTCCACCCTTCGCAACACACGAACTCTTATCCAAGCGCTTTCTCAACATCCTTTATTAAACTTACCTGTCGGCAGGCTGGTCTTAAACATCTTCAATCCCAGCATAGAAGTAAACTAATACCGTTTGTCTGTTTCACACTCCGGACAAATACAGAAGACAAAACTTAAGAATCAATAAACCAAATTCACAATAATATCCTGAGCAAAACTAAACCGTAATCTGTATCAATCTTCCCGCCTTTTGTATACGTGCTGACAGTATAGCTATAGTATATTTCACTTGTTAATTTTAATCATCAACCTAAAAAATGAAAATTGGTAGTATGAAGTAAATTGAGATAGTTATTTCACGTTGCAATTTATATACAGTATGGTAAACAAAAAGAATTGGATAAAGCAAATAGCATTTTTAATATTTATGTTGTCAGTGTCTTGTACACATACACAGCAGAATGAAATACATACAGGCATTCATTCGAACACAAATCCTGAACGTACACTAATTGTTTACTTATCCCGAACCAATAACACAAAGGTAGTAGCCCAAATCATTCAAAAAAATATTGGCGGTACATTGGTAGCATTAGAATTAGAAAATCATTATCCCGAAGATTATCAGGCAACTGTCGAGCAGGTAAGTAATGAAAACGAAACAGGATATTTGCCACCACTTAAAACAAAGATAGACAGCATACAAAAATACGATGTTGTGTTTATTGGTTTTCCAACTTGGGGAATGCAGTTACCTCCACCGATGAAAAGTTTTTTAAACGAATACGATTTAAGTGGAAAAAAAATAATTCCATTCAACACCAATGCAGGCTATGGTATTGGTAGCAGCTTTCAAACAGTAAAAGAACTTTGCCCCAATAGCAATGTATTGGAGGGCTATTCAACAAAAGGTGGAATAGAAAGAGACGGAATTTTATTTGTAATGGAAGGCGACAAAGAAATACAGGTACAGGCAGAAGTAATAAAGTGGTTGCAGAAAATTAATTTAATTAAATAAATAAAATAAAAATGAAAACTAAAAAAAATATTATCGTATTAACCGGAGCCGGACAGCTCGGAATGGCCATTGTAAGAAGAATGGCGTATGGCAATAAAATATTTGTTGCCGATTGGAAATTGGAAAACGCCCAAGCCATCAGCAGAACATTGGTGGAAGCAGGTTTTGATGCCGTTCCTTTTAAAACAGATATTTCATCAAGAACTTCTGTTTTAGAATTGATCGCAGCAGCAAAAAAAGAAGGTGAAATTTCAATGTTTGTCAATGCTGCTGGACTATCACCAAGTCAATCTACTAAAGAGCATATTTTGGCAGTTGACCTTTACGGCACGGCTATCTTATTAGAGGAGTTTGGTAAAGTCATTAAAGATGGAGGGACTTGTGTTACCATTTCCAGTCAATCAGGTTATCGAATGCCTGCATTAACTGCCGATGAAGACCGATTGTTAGCTACTACACCAACAGAAGAATTATTAAAATTGAAAATGTTGCAACCCGAGAATATCAAAGACACTTTACATGCTTACCAAATGGCAAAGCGTTGCAATGTAAAAAGAGTAATGGCTGAAGCGGTAAAATGGGGTGAAAAAGGTGCAAGGGTAAATTCCATTTCTCCGGGTATCATTATTACACCATTGGCATTGGACGAAATCAACGGACCTAGAGGCGATTTTTACAAAAATATGTTTGCAAAATGTCCGGCTGGTCGTCCTGGAATGGCAGACGAGGTAGCGAATGTTGCTGAGCTTTTATTGTCAGACAAAGGGTCATTCATCACTGGTTCAGATTTTTTAATTGACGGTGGTGTAACGGCTTCTTATTTCTACGGACCCCTTCAACCCGAAAAAAAATAAAACTATGGCTATAGCAAATTCTTTTAAATTTCATTACGGCTACATCATCGTCTTTTGTTGCTGTCTGATAATGGGTGTCATTATTGGTTTGGTAATGAGTTGTGCCGGAATTTTTTATACACCTGTAAGTACCGACCTTGGCGTTTCAAAAGGTAATTTCGGATTGTATATGACTTTTGTATATGCCTGTTCGTTTTTGATGCTTTCCGTTGCCGGAAAAATGATGGACAAATACAGCGCAAGGTGGTTGCTCACGAATTGTTCAGGTGTTGTTGGGTTAGTATATCTGGCAATGACGCAGTTTACATCAGTCTGGCATTTTTATATTGCAGGTGCGGTTATCGGTATTGCGTTGGCATTTCTTCTTTATCTGAGTTATCCTGTTTTAATCAATCGCTGGTTTAATACAAGGGTTGGTTTTTTTATTGGATTATGTAGCGCGGCTTCGGGCATTGGTGGTGTACTGTTCAATCCTTTTGGTGGATATTTAATTGAAACCTATGGATGGAGAAACACTTATTTAATTTTTGGCATCATCATTCTTATAGTAGCTACTCCTTTACTCGGTATCTTGTTGAGAAATTATCCATCGGATAAAGGTGTGAAGTCTTTTGGAGAAAAAGCCGAAACTGCGGAAGTTCAAAAAACCGGAATGGATTATACTGTTGCCATTAAATCACCTGTCTTTTACGTCTTACTGGTTTTTGCCTTTTTTATGATTGCAGTTTCTACCCTCAATTTATTTTTGCCCACTTATGTTACCAGCGTTGGCTTTAGTGTAGAACAATCAGCATTTGTCGCTTCAGCCATTATGCTCGGGGTTACCATTGGTAAAGTTGCTTTGGGTTCAATCAATGATAGAAGCTCGCTGGCAGGGGTGCTTACTTCAACAGGTTTAGGAATTTTAGGTTTTATATTTCTGTTAATGGGAAAAGAAGGAATGGCATGGATGACTATTGGTGGATTTTTATTCGGATGGGCTTATGCTGGTGTTACGGTGGAGACTGCTTTATTGGTACGAACAGTTTTTGGCACAAAAGACTATTCGAAAATATTTTCCAACATCTCAATTGCCCTGGCGCTTGGCGGAGCCATAATGGCTGGTGCTTGGGGTTATCTCGCAGATTTTTTGAATTTCGAAATCATACTGTCAACAGGTATCGTGCTTTTAATCATTTCAGGATTAATTGGATTTTATGCGTTGAGAGTAAGCAAAAGCAATAGTTCCTCTGCCCAACAGTAAAAATTTAACTCAACCTCGCCCTATACTCACTGGGCGTAACACCCAACAGCTTCTTCACATACCTCGTAAAAAACGACCGGCTGCTAAATTCCATTTCATCGGCAATCTCCGATATGTTGAAACGTTTGCTTTGCAGCAGAATAATGATGCGTTCACGGACATGACGTTGTATCCATTCCGATGCGGTAACGCCTGAATGTGTTTTGCAAAGATGGTTCAGGTATTTTGGGGTGATATTAATCTATCAGCGTAAAACTGTACTTCCCTTTGCTGGAGGCAAACTGCTCATAGATGGTTCCTGTTTGTACACTGTGCTTCCCGCTTTCTTAGAGTTTGGCAAACAGGCTCCACATCTCCAGGATGCAGTTTCGAGCAAGTGCTAACTCAGGAACAGAACCGCTCCGTATCTCTATGAAGGAGAGTTTGTTGTTAACAACAATTAATGTAAATTTTATGACTGACCAAACTTAAATAATCAAAAGTTTGAGAAGCTGCATGGCAACATTTTGTACTGGAGGTTTTAAAGAAAATAATAGGTGGATGTGTATTCAGAAATAATGTATTTATTGATTTGTTTATAAAATTCACATTCAATCAAAAGGGCGCTCTTATGGTACTTAAATGTTTTATGTCGAGCCTGTTAGCATTAGTGTTTATCAATACATCTAATGTACAAACTATAAATAAAATGGGAAATAACCACCTTGATTCAAATGCTATTCATGAGCTTGTAAAAGCCATGACGCTTGAGGAGAAAGCCCACTTTGTAATAGGCGGTGGAATGGAAACGGAAAACACAGCTCCTGTTGTGGGCTTGTCTTACGGTGAGGTGAAAGGTGCTGCCGGTACCATAAAAGGCATTCTCCGATTAAAGATTCCTACCATGACCGTTGCCGATGGTCCCGCTGGCGTACGTATAGATGCCTATCGGAATGATGAAAAGAACAAATCATATTTCGCAACCGCCTGGCCTGTAGGTACGCTGTTGGCTTCTTCGTGGGATGTGGATTTGGTAAACAAACTGGGCAAAGCATTTGGACGCGAGGTGAAAGAATATGGCATTGATGTCATTCTCGCCCCCGGTATGAATCTGCAACGAGACCCACTCAACGGACGGAATTTTGAATACTATTCAGAAGACCCCTTGCTGACCGGGAAGATAGCCGCAGCCATTACAAAAGGGCTGCAATCTAATGGCATTGCCGTTTCTGCTAAACATTTTGCTGCCAACAATCAGGAAAGTAACCGGAATAATGTAAATGCAGTTGTAGATGTACGAACGCTCAGAGAAATGTACTTACGGGCTTTCGAAATTGTGGTTAAAGAAGCTAAACCCTTCACCATAATGAGCAGCTACAATAAACTCAATGGTACTTATACCCCTGAAAGCTATGATTTGCTGACTACCATTTTAAGAGATGAGTGGGGATTTGGTGGTTATGTGATGTCTGACTGGTATGGTGGCAAAGACCCTGTTGCGCAAATCCGTTCAGGGAATGATCTGGTGATGCCAGGCACTCCGAAGCAAGCCCAACAAATAGTAGATGCTGTGAAAAAGGGAGAGCTTGATGAAAAGTTATTGGACTTGAGCGTTACCCGTATTTTAACCGTGATGTCGCAGTTGCCAACAATGAATGGCTACGCTTATAGTAATAAACCGGACTTAAAAACCAATGCTCTCATTGCCAGACAAGCTGCAGCAGAAGGAATGGTTTTGCTGAAAAATGAAAAGAAAACACTTCCTCTTTCAGTCGATAAAAAAATACTTCTTTTAGGAACTGCATCGTATGCGCCTATTATCGGGGGTACCGGTAGTGGAGATGTGCATGAGGCTTATACGATATCTACTTTTGATGGTTTGAAAAATGCCGGGTATCAATTGGACAACAAACTTGCTCAGCGATATACAAAACACGCTGCTGAAGATCTTAAAAAGTTTCCCCCACCTAAAATTATCCTGGGTAAACCCCGGATGCTGCCAGAAATTACTTTTTCCCTATCGGAGCTTACTTCGATGGCCCAAGGAATGAACGCCATTGTATTTACCCTTGGGCGGAATGCGGGCGAAGCAGCCGATAGAAAAATTGAAGATGATTTCAACCTGAACGATACAGAACTACAACTCATCAGTTCACTTTCGTCCATAAGCAAACAGCAAAACGTTCCATTTATCATCATCTTGAACGTTGGCGGTGTGGTAGAAACAGCAAGCTGGCGGGATAAAGCCGATGCCATTCTATTGGCATGGCAGGGCGGACAAGAAATCGGTAACGCCATTGCCGACATTGTAAGCGGCAAGGTAAATCCTTCCGGAAAGTTGCCGATGACTTTCCCCATGAAGTATGAAGACGTGTCTTCGGCTTCTTCCTTTCCGGGCTTTCCCTTAGGTGTTCCGTCCACCTCTGTGTATGAAGAGGGCATTTATGTAGGCTATCGTGATTATAACAAGGAAAACAAAAAAGCCGCTTACGAATTTGGATACGGTTTGAGTTATACCGATTTTAAATTTTCGGATTTGAAATTGAGCAAACAACAATTTGACACCAATATCACAGCCACCGTTACCGTTACCAATACGGGTAAAATAGCCGGTAAAAGTGTGGTTCAACTCTATCTCAGCGCACCCGCTACAAAACTGGATAAACCTTCGGAAGAGTTGCGGGCATTCGCCAAAACCAGACTATTAAAGCCGGGCGAACAACAGACTATAACCTTTACACTCAATGCCCGGGACCTCACTTCATTTGATGCCAATCAGTCGGCTTGGGTAGCAGAGAAAGGAGCTTATACCGTTAAGGTTGGATCGTCAAGCAAGAATTTTCAATTTCAGCAACAATTTTCATTGACTGAGGACCGGGTGGTAGAGAAGGTACATAACGTACTGCTGCCGAAAGATTTTGAAAATTCGGTTGCAGAAAGTAAGCTGGAAAGAAGTAAACAACCCGAATCTTCAGAGGTTTATTCATCCATCAATGATTTTTACGCAGGCAAATGGGAATTGACTTTTGTTGGAACTCCCAATGGCGATGCAGTATCTCATTTTGCGTTAAGCAGAAAGGATAGTAAGCTCACAGGCGAAATGACCGACCCAAGTGGAAAAACCAAACCGGTTCCATTTACCAAAATCATAGAAAGTAAAGACGGTGTTGAGTTGTTCTTTTCTTCACAAGGTTATGACGTCTCCGTGATGCTGAATAAAGTAGATGACGACAACCTGAAAGGTTCGTTGATGAATATGTTTGAGGCAAAAGCGGTGCGAATAAAAGATGGAGGAACCTTGCAAAAGAAGAAATAAAATTACTCAAAGATCCAAAAGCCTTTGGGATTGAATCAAGCAGATACTATGGATTTATTGGCGAAGCTGTAAACAAACAATACCTGCAGTTTCGGTTCAAGGAGAAAACCATTGTACAGGTGTTCTTGTTGGGCCAGTGCAAATTATAGAACGATAAAATTTTAAACATTAAAACAATATTCCTAACCGTTTTTTATGCATACCTTCAATCATATATTATCAAAGCATCATTAAAAACTCTTAACTATGAAAACTTCATTCTTAAAAATTATCAATAATTCCGTTAAGCATTGGTATCTACACCTCATTAGCGGCTTACTGTTCATAGCAACGGGGATATACACATTCGCATCACCCCTGGAATCGTATCTTGCCTTATCTGTTATTTTTAGTATTACTTTTCTGGTATCCGGTATAGGTGAAATTGTTTTTTCTATTTCTAATCGCAATGAAATTGATAGTTGGGGCTGGAATTTAGTATTTGGTATATTCACTTTGCTGGTGGGCGTTCTACTCATTGTCAAGCCTGAGATTTCAGTAGCAATGCTGCCACTTTATGTCTTTTACGTCTTACTGGTTTTCGCCTTTTTTATGATTGCCGTTTCTACGCTCAATTTGTTTTTACCCACCTACGTTATCAGCGTTGGCTTTAGTGTAGAACAATCAGCATTTGTGGCTTCGGCTATTATGCTTGGGGTTACCATTGGTAAAGTTCTTTTGGGTTCAATCAATGATAGAAGCTCGCTGGCAGGGGTGCTTACTTCAACAGGTTTAGGAATTTTAGGATTTGTATTTCTGCTACTGGGAACAGCAGGAATGATATGGATGACCATTGGTGGATTTTTATTCGGATGGGCTTATGCTGGTGTTACGGTGGAGACTGCTTTATTGGTACGAACAGTTTTTGGCACAAAAGACTATTCGAAAATATTTTCCAACATCTCAATTGCCCTGGCGCTTGGTGGAGCCATAATGGCTGGTGCTTGGGGTTATCTCGCAGACTTCTTGAATTTCAAAATCATTCTTTCAATAGGAATAGTGCTCTTATTGATTTCCGGTCTTATAGGACTTTATGTACTGAGAGTAAACAAAAATAACAGCTACGCTGTTCAACAGTAAAACTGGTAAGCAAAACTAAACCGCATTCTGTATCAATCTTCCCGCCTTTTGTATACGTGCTGACAGTATAACGATAGTATATTTCACTTGTTAATTTTAATCATCAATCTAAAAAATGAAAATTGGTAGTATGAAAATTATATTGATTACAGCTATTGCTCTTATAGCAATATTAAATTTTAATTGCAATAAAACGGAGATTAAAAATATGCCCGATGATAAATCAGAAAATCAGAATGCAATTTTTGCACAGGGTGATTTAGTGCCCTCAGAATATTTTACCGGGAATGCCTGGAATAAAAGTTTGGTTGCTGATGATTCTATATTCACAACTTCCGTAGGCAGTGTAACTTTTGAAGTGGGTGCACGATCTAATTGGCATTCGCATCCTGCCGGACAAATTTTACTTGTTACTGATGGAGTTGGTTATCACCAGATTAAAGGTGAGCCGATAGAAATTATCAGAAAAGGTGATGTTGTTAAATGTCCGCCTGATGTCATTCACTGGCATGGTGCATCAAGAGACAGCAGTATGACACACATCTATATTGTTCCAAATACAGAAAAGGGAATTGTTAAATGGATGGAAGCAGTAACAGACGAAGAGTATAGAAATTTATAAAGCAAGGAATTTTGAAAATGGCTGAATGGACTAAAGATGAATTAAAAAAAATAAGTGAAACTGACGATTTGCACATCGCACCTTTTCGTGAAGATGGAAAAACATATGGTACACCAACATGGATTTGGTCTGTAGTTGTTGGTGAAGATCTCTTTGTGCGAGCCTACAATGGAGAAAATTCAAGTTGGTATAAATCTGCATTGAAACAAAAAGCAGGAAGAATTAAAGCAGCAGGTTTTACAAAAGAAGTTACATTTAAACCGGTTGAAGAGTCAACAAATGATAACATAGATATTGCCTATAGTAAGAAGTACAAAGGAAGTTCTTATCTCAGTTCGATGATTAGTAAACGAGCACGTTCTGCAACAATCAAAATAATTCCAAAAGATTAAAAAACTTTTTTAGGAGTACATAAAATGGAAAGCCCAAATAACATTTCAAGAAGAAAATTTATTCAGCAATCCGCTGTTGTTGGAACAGGAATTATGATTGCCGGATCTACTGCATTTGGCAAACAAGCTAATGGAGAAGTGAGTATGATAGAAAATATTAAGTCTAAAGGTTATGCAGCAACTGATACTTCAGGTATTTTGAGTCCCTGGGAGTTTGAGCGAAGACCAGTCGGTGATAATGATATTTTAATTGATATTAAATATGCGAGCATCTGTCATTCCGATATTCACCAGATGAAAGGAGATTGGGGACCACAACAGTATCCGCAAGTTCCGGGACATGAGATAGTTGGGATTGTCTCTGCTGTTGGTAGTAACGTAACAAAATTCAAAGTTGGCGATAGAGCCGGGGTTGGTTGTATGGTAGATAGCTGTATGGAATGCGACAACTGCAAACACGGTGAAGAACAATTATGCGAAAATGGTAAAACACTTTTTACCTACGGATATCCTGATAAAACATCGCCTTCAGGAATTACTCAAGGTGGATATTCAACTAACATTGTTGTGAGAGATCACTTTGCAGTTCATATACCAGATCATATCAGTTTTCAGGAAGCTGCACCATTGCTTTGTGCTGGTATTACTACATATTCTCCATTGATGAACGCTAATTTCAAAATAGGAGATAAAGTGGGCGTGGCAGGAATTGGTGGATTGGGACATTTGGCTATAAAATTAGCTGTGTCTAAAGGTGCCGAAGTATATGCCTTTACAACATCTCCGGAAAAAGTAAATGATATTTTGGCGTTTGGAGCTAAAGAAGCAATTGTAGTAAATGATATTTCAAAATTATCTCCCTATAAAGGCAAATTAGATTATATGATTTCAACAATTCCTGTGAACTATGATATTGCTTCTTATACATCAGTTGTAAAGCCCAATGGATTTTTTACACAAGTAGGAATGCCGGCCGCTTTTCAAGAGAAGTTCAACTATTTTGCTTTAGCTGTTTCTCGTGTAAACGTTAATGCTTCACTTATAGGCGGGATACCAGAAACACAAGAGGTTATTCACTATTGTGCTGATAACAATATTCATCCTCAAATTCAAATTATCAAAGCTGAAGAAATTAGTGATGCCTGGAAAAAAGTTATTAACAAAGAAGCTCGTTACAGATTTGTAATCGATGCAGCAACATTTTAACAAATATGAAAAAGATAATTATACTCGGTGCCAGTGGAAGTCTGGCAAAATATGTAATCGAAAAACTTAAAACAGAAAATGATATTCACCTTACTTTGTTTTTAAGGAACAAAAAAAGATTGCATGATTTGGATGTGTCTGGATGTACTGTAGTTGAGGGTGATGTTTTGAATTACAATACTTTGAAAGATGCAATTCAGGGACAGGATATTGTTTATGTTAATCTTGCCGGTGATTTAGGAAAGATGACAACAAATATTGTTAAAGCAATGAACGAAACAGGTGTGAAAAGAATAATCGCCACTAGTTCCATAGGTATTTATGTAACACCGTTAAAACCTGTGTTAGCACCTTACAGAGCATTGGCTGATATTATCGAAGCATCAGATCTTGATTACACAATTCTGCGTCCAACCTGGTTTACAAACCTGCCTGCCGGTCAGGCAGGTAATGATGAAATTGATTATGAAATAACACATAAAGGTGAACCGGAAAAAGGAAGTATAATTTCACGTAAAAGTATCGCTGCATTTGTTTCGGAAATTATTAATAATCCGGATAAATATAGAAAACAGAATTTGGGAATAAATAAACCTGAACCATAATAAGTTTCAGAGAACTTTTAAGAAGTTTATTTTTGTATTATTAAATAAAAGCTTATTTAATGCTAATTATTAGAAAACTCCTAATCATTAATTATATAAGGGGAAGTAGAATGTATAAATATATTCAAACAATATTTCTAGGATTTTTTGTTGTAATTTCATCTGTTGGTATTTGCAGTGCACAACAAAAAACTGATATCAGTGCAAAACCAATTGTATACATGACAAGGGACATTACTTCCGATGGACTGATAGCTATATACAAAGCATTGAACCATAATTTACCCGGGAAAGTTGCTGTTAAAATAAGTACAGGTGAACCAGGTGGAAATAATTTTCTTTCGCCCAATCTGATCAAGAATTTAGTCCAGTCAGTAAATGGAACAATAGTAGAATGTAATACCGCTTATCCGGGTAAACGTGCAAATACTGAAGACCATAAAAAAGTAGCTGAAGAGCACGGCTTTACAGCAATCGCACCAGTAGATATTATGGATGAAGAAGGTTCCATTTCGTTGCCATTTGAACAAGGCGTTAACATAAAAGAAGATTTTGTTGGCTCTCACTTTACGAAATATGATTCATACATAATACTTTCACATTTTAAAGGACATGCTATGGGAGGTTTTGGAGGAGCAATAAAAAATATGTCTATTGGTATTGCTTCAGCAAGCGGAAAAATGTGGATTCATACTGCAGGGCTTACAGATGATTTAAATGATTTTGGTAAAGCATTTACAACACCACAGGATAATTTTCTCGAATCAATGGCTGAAGCAGCAGGAGCTATTATGTTAAGTTTAGGAGATAAAATTGTGTACATAAATGTGATGAATAAATTATCCATTGATTGTGACTGTTCTTCAAATCCAAAAGATCCTACTATGGGTGATATTGGAATTCTCGCATCACTTGACCCGATTGCTTTAGATCAAGCTTGTGTAGATCTGGTTTATAAAGCTCATGACGGACATGATTTAATTAAACGTATGGAAGAAAAAAATGCTGTGCATACTCTGGAACATGGCGAAAAGTTAGGGCTTGGAAGCAGAACATATGAATTAATAAGTATAGATAATTAATTTTGTATTTAAATATTTAGGTGAAATATGAAACACTTTAAAAGTATAAGTGAATTTGATGAGATGGAAGGATTTCCGCCACCGGAACATCCTTTATTCAGTTTAAATGAACTTGAAAGAAAATCAATTCTGGAAAAGAACATGGAGTTTGCTTGCGAATTCTACATAATCGGCTTTAAAAAAGTAAAAGCTGGGGAAATATTGTATGGCAATACAAAATATGACCATAATAAAGGTCATATGTTTTTCATAAAACCAAATCAAAAGCTTTTTGTACGCGGTCTTGAGTTTGCTGAGAAAGGATTTATTCTGCATATTCATGAGGATTTTTTGATGGGGCATCCTTTGTTTACAGAAATTAAGAAGTACAGTTTCTTCGATTATGAAATTAATGAAGCACTTCATCTTTCGCCGAGAGAAAAAGAAGTTATGTGGTCGTTGTTTCATAAAATGGAAAAAGAGTATCATGATAATCCCGATGAGTTTAGTAAATCGATTATTCTCTCTCATCTTGATTCTCTTTTGAAGTACGCACAGCGATTTTATAAAAGACAATTCATTGACCGGAAGCCATTGATTGGAAAAACAATAACAAAATTTAATGAGAACCTGAATTTATATTTTGATAAAGGCGAAGCAGAAGACAAAGGATTACCAACCGTGAATTTTATTGCCTCACAACTTAATATCTCGCCAAAATACTTAAGCGATTTATTGAAGCAGGAAACTGGTAAGACAGCATTAGAGTTGATCCATCTCTATGTAATCTCCGAAGCCAAAAATATGCTCGTTACAGGCGAACAAAGTATTTCAGAGATTGCTTATCGATTAGGATTTGAGAATCCGCCATACTTTTCCAGATTGTTTAAGAAAGAAGTGGGTGTAAGTCCCAAAGAATTTAAACATCAAATTCTTAACTGATTATTAATAAATACAAATCAACTTGGATTTTCCCAAAGGGACTCCTTTGGAGGAAAACCACCATACTTTTCCAGATTGTTTAAGAAAGAAGTAGGCGTAAGTCCCAAAGAATTTAAACTTCAAATCCTTAACTAATTATTAGAGACTTCAGAATTGTTATTGATATGTCACTCTGAATCCGGTAGCTGCCGGATGAAGAGTCTCTTGTTAATTTAAAAACAAGATATTCCACTCCTGCCTTGCCGGCAGACAGGTCGTTCAATATGACAAAATAGAATTTTTCAGAAGTATCTAAAAATAAATGTAAACAGACTTGGATTTTCTCAAAGGGACTCCTTTGGAGGGAAATCCACCAAATCTTTCAAGACTGTTCAAAAACGAAGGTTGGAATTAGTCAGAAAGATTTTAAAAACCAGATTTATAAATAAATTCAATTTTAATTCCTGCAAATAAGCCGTAATTTTACATTCAAGTTAAGCACTGCTTTGAGATGATTACGATGAACTTTTCTAATGCTATATATTTCGAACACCTTCATCTAACTTTACATTTTTTTAGCGATCAAGGAGTAACAAATGTCAAATAAAGATATTAATCAATTATCAATTAATACTATTCGCTTCCTTGCTGTTGATGCTGTTCAGAAAGCTAACTCCGGTCATCCCGGAATGCCGATGGGCTGCGCACCAATTGCATATCGACTTTATACAAAATATATGAAGCACAACCCTGCAAACTCACATTGGTTGAACCGCGACAGATTTATTCTCTCTGCCGGACACGGAAGTATGTTGTTGTATTCAATTCTTCATCTTTGCGGATACAAAATTTCAATGAATGATTTGAAAAGTTTCCGTCAATGGAAGAGTATTACTCCCGGACATCCTGAGTTTGGATTAACAGATGGAGTTGAAACAACTACAGGACCACTCGGACAAGGTTTTTCAAATGCTGTCGGGATGGCAATTGCACAAGAATACCTTGCATCACTTTTTAATAAACCGGAAATAAAAATTCTTGATCATTTTATTTACGGAATTTGCAGCGATGGTGATCTGATGGAAGGAATTTCTCACGAAGCCGCATCACTTGCCGGACATTTGAAGCTGAGTAAATTAATTTTCTTTTATGATGATAATGGAATCACAATTGACGGGAAAACAAGTCTTGCATTTTCAGAAGATATTAAAAAAAGATTTGAAGCTTACCACTGGCAGGTTTTAACTGTCAATGATGTAAATGATATTTCACAAATTGATAAAGCAGTAGAAGAAGCTCAGAAAGAAAAGAACAAACCAACATTAATTATTACAAAAACAAATATAGGGTTTGGCAGCCCGAACAAACAGGACTCAGCTTCTGCTCACGGTTCACCGCTTGGAGAAGCTGAAGTTAAATTAACAAAAAAGAATCTTGGATGGTGGGAAGATAAATTTTTTTATATACCCGATGAAGTGAGTGATCATTTCAATCAGTTGAAAAATAATTTCAGCAATTACGAAGATGAATGGAATAAGCTTTTTGAAACTTATAAGAAAAAATATCCGAATGCTGCCGAACAATTTGTAAAAGTATTCAATTATGATTTTGGTGATCTCTGGATTAATGCTCTTCCGGCATACACAAACTATTCGGAGAAAATTGCTACCAGAAGTGCTTCGGGAAAAGTAATCAATTCTATTGTTGAGTATCTTCCTACACTAATTGGCGGTTCGGCTGATCTCCATCCATCTAACGATACATACATAAATAATTCATCAAACTTCTCTGCAGAGAACAGAGCCGGTAGAAATTTTCATTTTGGAATTCGTGAACACGGAATGGGCGGAGTTTTAAATGGAATGGCTATTTACGGTGGATTAATTCCATACGGCGGAACATTTCTGATTTTTTCTGATTATATGCGACCATCAATTCGGCTTGCATCACTTTCAGGTGTTCGTCCAATTTATATTTATACTCACGACAGTGTCGGACTTGGAGAGGATGGTCCGACGCATCAGCCGATTGAACATCTGGCTTCACTGCGTGCAATTCCGAAATTAATTGTTATCAGACCTGCAGATGCAAATGAAACGGTTGAAGCATGGAAATTTGCAATCGAACATAAAGGAAGTCCTGTTGCAATCGCTTTAACGCGGCAAAAAATTCCGGTGATTGACAGAACAAAATTTGCAACAGCGGAAAATTTATCGAAAGGTGCATACGTACTTAATCAATCAGAAAAAAATCCCGAAGTAATTTTGATGGCTTCTGGTTCTGAAGTATCGCTTGCACTTGAAGCATTTAATGCACTTCAATCTGAAGGAATTAAGACAAGAGTTGTAAGCTTTCCAAGCTGGGAAATATTTGAAGCACAATCAGGAGAGTATAAAGAATCAGTTTTTCCAAAATCTGTTAAAGCAAGAATTTCAATCGAGGCTGGTGTAAAGCAAGGGTGGGAGAAATATATTGGTGATTTCGGTGAAGCAATCAGCATAGAAAAATTTGGTGCTTCGGCTCCTTACGAAATTATTTTTAAAGAATATGGTTTTACTAAAGAAGCAGTTGTTGTTTCTGTGAAGAGGGTTTTGGGGAAAATACAGAGTAAAAATAAAGTATAGCGCATAAATCAAGAAGAAAATGCGAGATTCAAATTCCAAATACTAAAAAACAATTTACAAACAAATTTCAATATTCAAATTTCAATTCTTCAGACATTCTTGAATTCGTTTGGAATTTTGAATTTTGTTTTTGGTGCTTATTTGTTATTTGGAGCTTGTATATTGGGATTTTAGAAAGGTAATATGAAAAAAATAGTAGTTCTCGGTGCCGGATTAGTAGGAAGAACAATTGCTCTCGAACTTTCCAAAGATTATCAAGTCACTGCTGTTGATTCAAATATAACGCCGCTGAAAAATCTTAAGGACAAAAAAATAAAAAAGATCAAAGCAAATCTTTCCTCAGATTCTGAAATTAAAAAAGTGATTAAGAATTGTGATCTTGTAATTTGTGCACTTCCGGGTTTTATGGGATTCAAATCATTGAAGTCAATCATCAATGCAGGTAAAAATGTTGTTGATATTTCTTTCTTTCCCGAAGATCAATTTCTGCTGGATAATCTTGCAAAGAAAAAAAATGTAACTGCAATAGTTGATTGTGGGGTTGCACCGGGATTAGCAAATATCATTCTTGGTTATCACAACCAGAAAATGAAAATATCAAATTATAAATGCCTGGTTGGAGGGCTTCCTTACAAACGCAAATGGCCTTTCGAATACAAAGCATTCTTTTCTCCAATTGATGTGATTGCAGAATATACTCGTCCGGCAAGATTAGTTGTTGATGGAAAGATAGTTGAAAAAGAAGCATTATCAGATTCTGAAATTATTAATTTTGCAAGGGTTGGAAAACTTGAAGCGTTCAATACAGATGGATTGAGATCATTACTGAAGACGATGAAGATTCCGAATATGGTTGAAAAGACAATGCGATATCCCGGACATATTGAACTGATGAAAATTTTCAGAGAAGTTGGATTATTTGGCGAAGACGAAATTGAAATAAAAAATAAAAAAATTAAGCCGATTGATCTGACCGCAAAATTACTTTTTCCATTCTGGTCACCAATAAAAGGTGAAAGAGATTTTACTGTACTTGATATTTTAATTGAAGGAAATCAAAACGGCAGAAAAAATTCTCACCATTATTTTATTTTTGATGAGTATGATCCCAAAGAAGAAAATTCATCGATGGCGAGAACAACAGGGTTTACCTGCTGTGCAGCAGCAAGATATGTGCTCGAAAAGAACTATAGTAGAAAAGGAATTTGTCCGTCCGAATATCTTGGCGAAGATGATAATTGCTTCGATTCCATAATTTCATATTTGAAAACTAAAGGAATTAAAATAGGTCATTCAAAAAAATAGTTGAAAGTTATTAATATCAGATATGACACAAAAATATTATTCGCCTCTGATTTTAATTTTTATCTTTTTGTTCGCTGAATATTGTTTATCACAGCAGGAAAAAGAATTGATAAATAAAAGTGATTCGCTTTATAGATATCAGGGTATTATCCCACCGGTTGAATATCAGTATGACCTTAATGAGTTTTTTATAGAACCACTTTTTAACGATGTGTCTGATGAAATATTATTTGAAGAAAACCCATCTAACATCTGGCTCAGAACAGAATTATTAATTTCAAATAATTCTTATTCAAATTTTAATGAAGTAAATACTTTCTTCACTGCACCATTGTATCAACAATATCTTCGTGATTCAGAATTCGATATGATGCGTTATGTTTTGGGAGCTGTGCAAGCCGGGGCAGTTGGTTATATGGCTTATCGACACATAAAAAAGTATGGTTTCTGGAAATAAAAAAGGCAGGGAAATTCTGCCTTCAAAATAAATATTGACTAGTTAAACCAATATCTTGCACCAATTCCACCATTAAAATCAAAATCTGTTGATGGTGCAAGATCGAGAATAGGAACAAGTTCCACAAAAATATCTACCGGTGCATTTGAAAACATATAATCCAAACCTAATGGAACTCTTACTCCGATAACTGCATCATCTTCCGCGAATACCACACGACCACCAACTCCAACATAAAACGGCAGCTTACCTGATTCAACTGGAATCAGACGAAAGATATGCCACACATAATCTGCCTGAAGTAATAAATGTCCATCACCTTGAAATGACCAGGCTGCTGCAAAATCGAAAGCATTTTCGCTGCTTGTCCAGAGTTTTGCGCTGACACCGGTGGGTTCTCCTAAAATAATTCCAAGTCCGAAACCTTTATCCTGAGCATTAACTGTAAACTGTGAAAAGATTACTAATGCGGACAAAAGATAAAATAATTTTTTCATTCTTTCCTCTAACTATTGATTAAAAACTATCATACAAATATAGAGTGATTAGCAGCAATTATCATCAATCAGAAACAAAAATTATACTTATGTGGTATGTAAATGCAAGTTGATACTTGTTGTGAATTATAGTTTAATTTGAAAGGATATCTGTAACCAAATTTTATCCAACTGAACAGGTTATTTGCCGAATATCAGTATTCGCAGCTTTTTATTTAAGTATTTAATTTTTTATGAAACACTTGAGTTCGTGTGGCGTCTCAATATTTAGTAAAGTAATTTTTAGAAAATAACTAACTAAAAGAAAGGATAATAAAAAATGAAAAATTTTATACAATTGCGAAAACTTTATAGCCTATCCACCAACTTTTCTGCAGTAGTTCTGCTTTTTATTTTTAACTCAATTTTATATGCGGAAACTCCGGGCGATTCATTAAAAAAAGATTCACAAAAATATCTTTCATTTTATGAAACTGTTGATGAAGGAAAAATTCATTGGGAAGTTAATTTTGATGGTGACAAAATAATTTCAATTTATAAAAACGGGAAACAAATTCCTGATGATCTTCTGGATGATTACAAAGATAAAGTTTATAGTCAGCTTGATGAAATGAGATTTGGAGAAAAGAAATTCAGTTTCCAAATGCCGAGGATCGTTGGAGATGAGTTTGATTTTAATTTTGATGAACTGAATAAAGAACTTGAGGAATTGAAAAAAAATCTTCCCGAACTAAAGGAGAATTTCCAGTTCCATCATTTTGATAGCGAAGAATTTAATGAAGAAATGAAAGAGTTGGAAAAAGAACTTGATGAAAACAAATCAAAAATCTATAAGTTCAAATGGAATGATGAAGAATTCAAAAAGCAAATGGAAGAGTTGGAAAAAGAACTGAAAGAAAATTTGCCTAAATTGAAAAAATTTCATTTCTATTATGATAGTGAAGAAGACTTCACGGAAGTCTGATTAATAAAATTTTCAACATTACTCTGCAACTATGGTTAATTCACAGCCGTCTTTTTGGCGGCATATTTTTTATGTGACTTTGCTCAACAGTTAACCTCCTGCAAATTATTAAATTTGTATCAGGAGGTTCAAATATTATGAAAAAGGTTATTATAGTTGGCGCAGGTTTCGGTGGTCTGACTGCCGCAAAAATTCTTTCCAGGTTCGATTTTGACATTACTATAATCGACAAAACAAATCATTTCGTGTTCCAACCACTTCTCTACCAGGTAGCAACTACTGCTTTATCTCCGGCTGATATTGCAATCCCCATCCGTTCAGTTTTTAGTGAATTTAAAAACGTTGAAGTTCTGCTCGGCGAAGTTAAGTTAATAGACAAAGAGAAGAAGAAAGTAATGTTTAATGGTTCCGAACTTGAATTTGATTATCTCATAATTGCAACCGGATCAAATCATTCATACTTCGGAAAAGATGATTGGGAAAAATTCGCACCGGGATTGAAAACAATGAATGATGCTTTGAAAATAAGAGAAATGATTCTTCTTTCACTTGAAACAGCAGAAAAAGAATCCGATCCGGTAATGAGACAAAAGTATCTCAACTTTGTAATTATTGGTGGCGGACCAACCGGTGTTGAACTTGCAGGCGCAATTTCAGAAATAGTGATCGATAATATTATTCATGATTTCAGGAACATTACTACCTTGATGACGAAAGTATATTTAATTGAAGCACTGCCAAAAATTCTTCCCAGCTATCCGGATAAACTTTCTTCTCATGCATTAGAAGATTTAAAAAAGCTTCGGGTTGAGGTAATATTAAATGAAAAGGTTTCTGAAATAAATGAACGGGGAATAAAAGTTGGTGACAGATTTATTGAATCAAGCAATGTTCTCTGGGCAGCAGGAAACCAGGCATCACCGCTGATTAAAACTTTAGGGACCGAAACAGACAAAACCGGAAGAGCAATTGTCCGTAATGATCTTAGCATAAAGGAAGATGAAAACATTTTTGTTATTGGTGATGCTGCTTCATTAAAAAATGAAAAAGATGAATTTTTTCCTGCGATTGCACCTGTGGCAATGCAGCAGGGAAAATACGTCGCGAAAATTATCTCGCGGAATCTATCAGGAAAATCGAGAAAAAAGTTCAAATACAATGATAAGGGAACAATGGCAACTATAGGGAAAGCCAAAGCCGTTGGAGTTGTTAAAGGCGTGAAGCTCTGGGGTTTAATTGCTTGGCTTGCGTGGTCATTTATTCATATTTTATATCTTATTGGTTTTAGAAACAAGCTTAGAGTTATGGCTGAATGGATTTGGTACTACATAACTAATCGCCCGGGAATCAGATTGATTGTAAAGTATGCAAATGATACCCTTACTAAAATATAATTCACTTGTAAAAACTATTTATTTATTCTAACTTTGAATGTCCGCATAAAATAAAGATACAGCATTTCTTCAAATTCCAGCTTTATCTCTTTTTACAAAGACATGTATCAGGCTGTAAATAATAATCGCCTGACAATTTTTTTTATTTTTTTAAGGAGTTCAAAATGAACATTTACGTAGGCAATCTTTCATCTGACGTTAAAGAAGATGACCTCAATGAGCTTTTTTCGCAGTATGGTAAGGTTAGCAGTGCGAAAGTAATCCGCGATATGTTTACACAAGAATCGAGAGGATTTGGATTTGTTGAAATGCCCGGACAGGCAGAAGCAATGAAAGCTATTGAAACACTCAACACCTTTGAGCTGAAGGGAAAGAAACTGGTAGTTAATGAAGCTCGTCCGCCAAAAGATAGAAAAGGCGGCGGAGGCGGTCGTGGTGCCGGTGGTGCTCGTGGTGGTGGTGGCAGAGGTGGAAGAAGATAAACCACAAACAAATATTTTCTTAAAAGGCGATTCATTTGAATCGCTTTTTTGTTAGATATTACATCACCCATTTTTACTTTTTCTTACCAACGAAGACTAGAACTGGATTCATGTTGATAAAATCAGGGTATAATTCTTTATAATAAAATGAAGGAAAATTCTTCTTATTTTTTCCTCAGCACTTTAATACAGATTTATAACAAACAATTTTTGGGAGAATATATGAAGCAATTACTAATTGTTTCCTCAATCCTTTTCTCATTATTTGCTGGCTGTTCCGTACTAACTTTGCAGCCTGCAAATTTTTCCTGGCCGCTTGAGTCTGTTTTACCCGTTGACGAGAACGGAACTATTTCAGACGACAGATACTCACTCGAAGTTAATACAGTCGGAATGTTCTTTGAGGAGTTTCAGGATTCACTATCTTACAAAGGCAAGGATATCCGGCTAATAAGAGATAACCAGGGATTCTATTATATGACATCCAGTAACTTCAAGAATGTTTATGTTTTTAATACAGATGAAGGGAAGCTTGTTTTAGAAAATAAAATTTTCATTTCCGAGTTTGGTCTTCAAACACCCGCATTTAATCAGAGGGATCCTTACATCGAACTCGCTGACGGAACTAACAAAATGAATCTTACATACAAAGGAGTTGAAGGAGGTTCAAAATGATCAGAAAATATTTCAATCTCGTTTTAGTTTTATTTTTCTTTACTGGAGTAATAAATATTTCAAATGCTCAATCAGACAGAGAGATAGTAGATAATTTTAAAGCTGAATATTCAGCAATCGAAAAAAGTATTAAGGATGCAACCTCACTTCAGGAACTTCAGCCGGTTGCAGACAAAATATCAACTCTCAACAGTAACTATCTTGTTCACAAAGATTTACTCGATAAAAGTCTCTATCCCGATAAATTTGATGAATCAATTGATAAACTGAATAAAGCATACTTGTTAAGGCAAGGAGATTTTTCAACGATTGATGTTTTACAAACTGAAGTCGGAGAGCTTAAACAGCAGGTTGAAGTACTCAACCAGAGAAATAACGAACTTCTTTCACAAGTACAACGACTCGAAGCACAGAGAGATAAAGATGCGAAAACTATCAAGAAACTCGAAAAATTAGTTGTTGAACTTCGCGAGTCAATTCACGAACGTGACAATCTTGTTCTTGCTATGATTGATAGCTTGATGCCGCCCACCATGCGCGATAAAGATGTTTTCTCAACAGAAGATAAAAGCGAAGTTGCAAGCCAGGAGCAGAGGGACAATGTTTTGAACAATGTCAAAACAACTATCAGAGATAATATAAAGTTTATAAAAGCGACGTCACTAAAGCCAGACGATCTTAAAGAAATAAAAGAACAGCAGAAAGATTTTATTAACAAGTGGCAGAAAGTTGGAGTCCGGCTTGTTGAGGTTTATGCTGATAATGATAAAAAATCAGAAGAGTTAAAGCAGATTGATGATTTGTTTAATGAGTGGAATGCAGCCGTTAGACAGGAAGCCTGGGAATCGATTAACGAAGAATTTTCTTTGAATGGAATTGAACTGAGGAGTTTCCGGAACGGTGAAGATTTTACGGCTTCAGTTGAAACTTTCATTGATGACGAATTGAAAAATCTTGGAGTTAAAAGCGAAGAAGAATCAAAAAGAATTTATGCTCAGTTTGCTGACAGCACCTGGTTTAAAACAATCCAGCCGGTTTGGATGACTTACCTTGTTGAAAATAAAATGCTCACCGATGAAAATAAGAACAAAATGGAAAGTAAAATAGGTGAGTGGAAGAATGCATTATATCCATCCAACTGGTGGATTTACGTGGTTATTGCAATTGTAATAATTGCAATAGTTGCTTTCATTCTGACCAAAAGAAGGAAACCGAAATCTGCTGAAAATATCTCTTTGAAAGAGTGACTTATATAATTATGAATCAAAAAGCCCTGATCGTTTCAGGGCTTTTTTGCGGATGTCATCATAATATTTGAACTTTAAAAATTTTTCTCTCCAAATAAATCATAGGTCAACATAACTAATTAAACAAAACTTAATTGTATCTCTACCGTATGGCTTTAATTTTGAGATACAATGTGATGGAAAGACCTATAAGGATCATAGTATAAACCAGCAGCATTTTGACCTCCCAATTGTGTTAGTTTCCAGTGTTGAGCCAACAACTATACCAGCAATTTGATAAAATTAAATTCAATTTTAGTTGTCTCTTGTCTCTTAATGATAATTCGCTTTGAAAATTGAATATTAATAAAACAGCACATACAAACTTGTCGCTAATATTTTCGCTGAATACCAATCCTCACTAAAAGTAGTGTGCTATTTTTTTATTTGTAACATCATCAGGGTAGAAATCAAACCAAACACAAGACAACCAATCCAGAGATTAAACGTACCGTAAAGATCAAGAACAGTTGTTCCAAGCCACGGACCAACCATAAACGCAAAGCTGAATGACATCTGGAAATAACCCATATACTCGCCGCGTTGTTTTTCAGGAGCTATCTTAGCAACATACTCACCGGATGATGGAAAGAAAATCATTTCGCCGAATGTCCAGATAACAATTAAGACAACAATAGGAGGAATTGTATTTGTGAAAGCCATTAAACCAAAACCAACACCACACAAAAGCGCACCAAGCGACAAAGCTTTTTTATCATCCCAATTTCTCATCGAGTCATTAAGAGGCACTTCAATAAAAATTATCAGCACAGTATTTACAGCAGAAAGAAATCCAAACACTGCATTCGAAAAACCAAGTTCAGTTACAATGAAGAGTGGTAAAGCGCCAATATGCTGGAAGAAAACAATCTCAACCGGAATTAATGCAAGCAGGAAATAAAGTAATCTTCTGTCTTTTAGCACATTTACTTTTTTGTGAGCAATGTTTTTTTCAACTGTTTGTTTTTCCTGCTCTGTTGTTTCGTGTTTTTCAAAATGTGAAAAAGTAAGGAATGTTCCCGCCGCAAGCGATGAAAGAGCATTTATATAAAACAACAGGTGAAAATTTATCGTGCTTAATATTCCTCCGATCACTGGACCAATACTCATCCCAAGATTTATTGCCAGCCGCTGAAGTGCAAAAGCAGTTTTCCTTCTATCGGATGTAACTTCATCGGAGATGAAAGCCATACTTGCGGGACGGAAAGCTTCGCTAAGAATTGCCCAGATGAAAGTCAGTGATAGAAATAAAATAAAGTCAGTTATAAAAGAATAAAGAAAGAGAAAAGAACCGGTAGCAAACAATGATATTTTCATCTGACGCATTGTACCGATATTATCGCTTAGCTTTCCTGAAAATGGAGCCGAGATAAAAGCGCCAACGCCATAAACAGCAAGCACCAATCCCGCATCGGCTTTAGAAACTTTAAGAACCTGGTTTGCATAAAGAGCAATGAACGGCAAAACCATAGTGCCTGATCTGTTGATCAGAGTCGCTGCAGCAAGCATCCAGATATTTTTAGGAATATTTTTTAATCCCGCGTATGGGTTTTTCAAGAAGACCCGTTTGCTCGTGAAAGAATTTTTAACTTTTGACCCCGTGATTAACAATTATAAATGTCATCTCCCTGAAGACAGAAATTTAATTTTGAATTATACAGATTTCCGTTTTTGTGGGAATGGCAACACTGCAAAAATAAGTATGACACTAAACATCTCCATTAAAAAAAGTTAGTTATTCTATCCTGGCTTCAAGCAAAGGTTCTCACAATTTCCTATTTTACTTCCTGAAAAATTATCTACTATTATTTTTTAATTTATGAGTGAATCCGGTAACAAAGCTTGGGTCGTTTCTGCAGATATGGGCTACGGACATCAGCGGGCAGTTTATCCCTTAAGAGATATTGCTGAACATGGAATTATTACAGTTGGTTCTTCCGAAGCTGTTTCAAAAGCTGAGCAGAAACTCTGGAAAAGACTTTTGAATGCTTACGAATTTTTTTCGAGAGCAAAGAGTATTCCTTTGGTGGGTCCTCCGCTATTTTCTATGCTCGATTCGCTGATGAGAATTCCATCATTTTATCCGCTGAGAAATTTATCGAGCAGCACTTTTCAGGTTAACCTTCTGGAATCATTAATTAAAAAGGGTCTCTGTAAAGGAATGATTGATAAAACTTCAACCAGGAATCTTCCATTGATCACTTCGTTTTATGCATCCGCAGTAGCCGCTGATAAAAAAGGATTCAACAAGATATTCTGTATAATTTGTGACGCGGATATAAATCGTGTCTGGGTTGCGAAAGATCCCTGGGAAAGCAGAATAGAATACTTTGCGCCCTGTGGAAAATCAGCACAAAGATTAAAAGCCTACGGTGTTCCGGAAGAAAGAATTCACCTGACAGGATTTCCTTTGCCAACAGAATTACTTGGTGATGAAAATCTTTCTGTTTTGAAAAAAGATCTTGCACAAAGATTGTTTTATCTTGATCCGAAAGGAAAATTCAGGACAAGACACGGAATGAATGTAGAATATTTTCTTGGAAAAGAAAATTGTGTTTTTAAGAATGAACGAAAACTTACTATTACTTATGCTGTCGGTGGTGCAGGTGCGCAAAAGGAAATTGGAGGAAAGATGGCAGTAAGTCTTAAAGAAAAAATAAAAGCTGGCGAAGTAAATTTGAACCTGGTTGCAGGAATCAGAAAAGAAGTTTTCAATTACTTCAATGATATTAAAAATAAAATAGATCCTGAAAGCAATCGCATAAAAGTAATTTACTCTGATTCTTTACACGATTATTTTGATTTGTTTAACGAAGCATTGCACACAACTGATATATTATGGACAAAACCAAGCGAATTGTCTTTTTATTGTGCTCTTGGTATTCCAATTATTATGAGTCCAATCATCGGGTCGCAGGAAAAATTCAATAGAAAATGGTTGAGAGAAATTCAGGCAGCGTTCAATCAGGAAACTTCCGAATATACTGACCAATGGTTGTTCGATCTGCTCAACAGGGGAACTCTTGCTGAATCAGCGTGGGACGGATTTTTAAAAGCACGGAAACTTGGCACATTTAAAATCAAACAAGTTCTTGAAAAAGGATTTCTCGATAAAGAAACTCACCCGGTATTGAGGTAATTAAATTGAATAAAAAACAAAAATATTTATTTGTATATCTTAAAACCGGCGGAGGTCATCTGGCTCCTGCACGTGCGATATTCAATTTTATGAATAAATATTATTCAGACACTGCCGAACCAAAATTAATTTATGGCTTTGAAAAAACTCCGAGATGGGTTCAATACATAATTGAAGATGGTTACCGGATGCTGCAGTACACGGGCAAGTGGTTTTTCGAATTTCTTTATGCATTTAATAAAATTCCTTTGATAGCGAGAATAAGTTGTAATTTGCTTGCCCCGTTCATGATTAAATATCTTGAAGAAACGATAGACAATGAAAAGCCTGATAAAATTGTCATCTTCCATTTCTTTCTTAACATCCCGATTTATCGAATTCTCAGGAAGAAAAACCTTTCCATAAAAGTTGAAACAGTAATCACTGATCCGTTTACTCCACATCCAATGTGGTTCCTCAGAAAGAAACAGAATTTTATCGTATTCAGTGATGATTTAAAAGAAAAAGTTCTGAGCAAAAAACGAGGATATAATGTACAGATGTTTCCCTTTGTAATTGATGAAAAATTCTCAAAGCTTGTTTCGGAAGATCAGGTTATTATATTAAAAAAGAAATTTGAATACGATCCGCGGAAAAAAATGCTTTTGATTCTTGGAGGTGGTGATGGTATTCCAAAAGGAGAAAAAATTCTTGAAGAGATTCTTGCTTCAAAACCTGATTACGAAATAGGGATTGTCTGCGGTAAAAATGAAGCATTGAAAAAAGGTTCTGAAAAATTGAAAGAAAAATATCAGGCAGCACATTTAAGAATTTACGGCTATGTTGATTTCATTTATGAACTGATTAGTGTTTCAGACGTGGTGTTGACGAAATGCGGTGCATCGACAATCATGGAGATTTTAAATCTAAAAAAAATTCCCGTTGTTAATGATTACATCTGGGAACAGGAACAAGGAAATGTTGATTACCTTGTTGAAAAAAAACTTGGAATCTATGAGCCAAAAATTAATAATCTGCCTGGCATAATAAAAAAGTTGTTAACTGATAATGAGTTTTATTCGTTTTACAGGAAGAACATTGAGACCGAAAAAATAGAAAACGGTTTGCCAATAGTCGCTCAGTTCATCCTTGATGGAACGACTCTGTAATTTGTATTTAAAATTACAATCAGAGTTTACTCGTTAAAAACCTCCACCGGTCTTAATAATTTTTGTAGTATAATTAACCGCTTCGTTTCGAATGACGAGAATATAAATTCCTGCAGTCAATTCCGAAAAATTTATTGATGCATTTGATGCGTTTTTTGTTATGCTGAGATTAAGTTTCTCTCCAAGAATTGAATAAACTGAAAGCTCCGTCTGATCAAGATCAATATAACTTCCACTAATACTTAAAATATTATTAACCGGATTTGGATAAGCTTTAACTTCTACGAATGAAGAATTCTGTTCTTCATCAACACTTACAACAGTAATGTTTTTGAAATAATATGTGTCACCATTTCCAGATCCAACAAACAAATCTTCTTTCTCATCGTTATCAATATCAACAAAAGTTGGTGTTGCGTTCGAAACAACATTAGATAATTCAAATGGATTTGTCAGCGAAACTCCAAAAGATGGAGTAGTCTTTGTTCCGGTATTTCGGAAGAAGATAATGTCACCACTTTCATTACCAATAAAAATATCATAGTCACCATCTTTATCAATATCACAAAAAGCAGGTTTGGATCTTGAACCCACATCATTCAATCCGAAAGGATTGTTAACAGAATTAGCCCATGAAGGAATAAACCTTGTTCCGATATTTCTGAAGAATAAAATATTTCCATCAAGCTGACCTGTGAACAAATCAAAGTCACCGTCATCATCAATATCTACTAAAACAGGAGCCACATTGCTGCCCAATCCTGAAATTCCAGCCGGATTATCGGAGATGTATGTAAAGTTTGGGTTTGAGGAACTTGAATTTCTTAAAAATACTATCCTGAAACCTGCTTCACCCATATAAAGATCGTAGTCACCGTCATCATCAATGTCTGCAAAGGCTGGTTTTGCACTATTCCCGACATCGAAAATTCCGAAGGCATTCCAGTACCAGATTGCAAATGCAGGTGAACTGATTGTTCCGTTATTCTTATAGTAAGCAGTGAAACCGTTGCCAAGTCCGGCAAAGCAATCGTAATCTCCATCGTCATCTATATCTACAAATGAAGGACTATTTAAAGCATTGGCGTTATCAAGATTGTAGGGATTTATAACAGGAGAGGAAAAGCTTTGTGAGAAAGCAACTCCTGAATATAGGATTAAGATCAGCATTGTTAAACGATTCATTATTGCACCTTTAAAGTAAAATATTCTTTATAAGTTTGTATTGGTTAAAGAACAAGCACCAAATAACTAAGGAATCAATTTTTATACCCAATAAACATAACTATCAAAGGCATAATAATAAATGAAAATGCAAAAATTTTCCGTTACAATGGTTTTAGAGTAATTCTTTCCGTTAGATTTTGTCTGACTGTAAAAAAGTTTTATCATCACGGAGTTAATAATGAAGCAGCTCTCAATTATTTCAATATTGATTGTTTTATCATGGTTACCGGTTTATCAACTGAACTCTCAAACAATATCGGGAGAAATCGGTAATCGAAGTTCTTTCCTTTACAATACAACCGAACAAAACATATATTCAGAATCAGTAAATGACACATTCCGGATTTTGGTTAGCCTTCCGGATAATTATTCATTGAACGAGCAGAAATATCCTGTGCTTTATGTTCTTGATGGTGACATTGCATTCGGAATGGCTGCAAGCATAGCACGTTATCTTCAGATTGGAGATAATATTCCTGAGTTGATTATTGTCGGAATAGGTTATGGGTCGATAGATAAATCAGCCGGAGAAAAACGGAAGCGAGATTACAGACCAACAAGTGCTAACGGAGCAGAAAACTTTTTAAGTTTTCTTGAAGAAGAATTAATTCCTCATATAGATTCGAACTACAGAACAGTTCCAGACGATAGAACAATAAATGGATACTCGATTGGCGGGTTGTTTGGGTTATATTCACTTTTTACCAAACCGGAAATTTTCAGCAGATACATTCTCGGAAGTCCAAGTTTATCCTGGGACGATTATTCGATTTTCAAGTATGAAGAAAATTCACCGGGTAAAATTTCAGATAAAAAGATAAATATTTTTATATCAGTTGGAAGTGAAGAATCTGATGAGAAATATTTTAATCCGATTGATAATCTGGTAACACAGATGCAGGAAAGAAAATATTCCGGAGTAAAACTCGAGGCAAAAGTTTTTGATGGTTCAACACATCTTGCAGGTCCACCGGAATCTTTAACTCACGGACTGCTATCCGTTTTTGGGAAAGAGTAAAACCACTAATTGATAAATTAATCACAGAGAGAAGCGAATAAAAATCTGATGAACAATTAGTTGAAATACTGATAGTAATAGAATTTATCTCACTACTTCTTTCTATTTACTCAATACTACTCTCAGTGATTTTCTCCGTACATCTTTTCGCCCGCAGTAACTTTTAACTTAATATAATTTTGTTTTGGAGGAAGCGGACAGGTTGCGTACTTTGTCAATACACAAGGCGGATTATATGCTTTGTTGAAATCAACGATTACTTTTCCGGTTGAATCAGTTTTACTATCCGTATATAAAAATCTTCCACCGCCATAAGTTTCTTCCCCGCTCGTACCATCAGCAAATATCAGCCAAAATCTGTCACCCGCATCAATTGCATCTAGTTTGTAAGATTGATTGTCTTTTGTAAATACAACGGCTCCGGGCGAAAGTTCTTCATCAATTTGTCCTAAAACATTTGGAACTTCAATTTTCTTCGGTGGATTGTAAACTTCGAAATCAGCAGTTATTCTCCAATCTTCATTGACCGGAAATCGTTTGATTCCGTTAAAGTTTTTTACATCTTGCGATTCAAGATCACGGAAACGAATTCCGTACAGAGTATCACGAACAATCAAATTCCATTTTATCGATCCGTATTGAAAAACAGTCATATCTTTTTTTGTATCACCAATCATTAACATTTCTTTTACTGGTTTTCCATTTAATAAAATTTCAACTCCATCATTTACTTTCATCGTAACAGTTGAATCTTCAAAAACAAAAACACCCATATAATCAGGGACTTTATCTGATTCAATAACAACATCGTTATTTTTTGCAGAGCCGAATTTATTTTCTCCACGATGAAGCCATGTTCTTCCAACAAGATTCAACCAGCCATCATCTGCTTTCAGTCTTTCAATTCTATGCTGATCCCATTTTTTAATTTCGTTTAAATATTCCGGTGATCCTTTGGTTTCGAGTGTTTCTGTATTGCAGGAATAAAAAAATATTATTGAAGTGAATACAAAGATTGAGTATATAAATTTTTTCATCAGTGATTTTCCGGATTTATTTGACGTGTAAAACTACCGTAATGAATAGAAAGTTCAAATGAAAAGTTGCGTTATCTCTGCGGCTAAAATGCTACAGGAGTATAAACAAATTACCTGAGATAAACCATTTTCCTGATTTGAGTGAAGGAGCCAATTTGAAGTTGATAAAAATATATTCCGCTAGCCAAAGCTGAGCCTGATCGGCCTGGTAAGTCAGTTGCGCTGAACTCAATTTCATATTTGCCCGATTGTTTTTCTTCATTCACTAGTGTTACTATTTCATTTCCCAAAACATCATAGACTTTTAGCCTAACAAATGACTGTTCACTAATGAAAAATGATAATGTTGTAGATGGATTAAATGGATTTGGATAATTCTGATATAATTGAAAATCATCAACTGTTTTGGGTTTATCATCAACTGAAACAACAATTGGATAAATTAAGGCAGTTTTATTTTTACCAACTGCTAACCCGGGCCCCCATTCAACACCTCCGCCAGAAATATGAACACGAAATAAATCATTTGTTGTAAGTTGACCTGTATCAAGTATCCATGTTTCTCCTGCGTCAGTCGTTTCCATGATCAATCCGTTATCTCCAACTGTGAAACCAAAGTAACTGACAAGATAAACATCGTTTAAATTTCTATTAATCGGATCAGGATTTTGTTTTTGAATCCATGTAATTCCGCCATCAGTTGTTTTAGCGATGTAACCAGAATTTCCGACTATTAAGCCGTAATATTGATTCCAGAAGTAAACGGAATTCAATTTAACATTCGAAGTAAATTGTTTAGAAAATGTAAATCCATCATAAAGATAAACTGAAGAATCACCAACAAGCCAGACTTTCTCTTCATTATATGGAAAACTTATTTTAACAAAATGTGTTGAATATCCACTTTGTATCACCACTAAATTTGTATCTTCAATTATTCCGATGGTTCCATTGTTTCCACAAACATATCCTTTCGGATTATAAATGTCGTATCCGAAAGCGATGTCATTGATCTGGTCACCCATTGATCCAAGATAATCCCAGCTTTGGCCCTCGTCAGTTGTTTGATAAAGGTTACTATCGGTACCACAAATAAATCCGAAAGAATAATACAAAAAATAAAGTGCTGTAATTGGTGACGGTGTTTGAATTGTTTCCCAAGATCCAGCCCAGAAATAACTTCTGTAAACTTCTGATACCGAACTGGAAGAAACGTAACTTGTCCAGCGATCCACTACGATAACATCTGACAATTTATTTAAGCTATCACCAGGAATCAGAGTACTGATATTTTCCCAAGGCGAGGTTTGCGAATAAAGAAGACCATTAAGGGTCAAAAGAAGAACACTCAACAGTAAGAAGAAATAATTTTTCATTTTTTTTCCTTTCTTTTAGTGTCGATGTTTTAAATCTAACGATTTATGAATGCTAATCCAAATTAAGATGAGCGGAAAAATTTGCATTCTTTCAACAGCTTAATAAGACAAAAGGAAAATTTCAAAATTTTTTACTTTTAAATTTCGATTTCCGGGAACGGATTATTCCACTGCCATCCTGTTTTCTTTGTTTTGCGGTAATGTTCGAGTCGTCGAATGGAAAGTTCAGCGAACAGAGGATCAATTTCCATCGCATAACATTTTCGATTAAGAATTTCAGATGCAAGAAGAGTAACTCCGCTGTGACTGAAAAAATCCGCAACAAGATTATTTTTTTTGCTGCTTGCTTGGATTATTCTTGAAATAGATTTCAACGGTTTTTGAGCATACGCACCGGGAACATTTTCTTCCATTCTGTAAAACACTTGTTGAATATCTACCCAAACATTTCCAGGACGAATAAAGCCAGATTTACTTCGTTCAAAATTGTCAACTACTTTGCCATTAACTTTTTTATAATAACCACCGAGAATTTTTGGAATATCAGTATAAATAACTTTGAAATGAGGATTGCCTTTTGTGTAATAGAGAAGTTCCTGTCTGACTGACATCCAGTTTTTTTGTGTTCCATAACCTCTTTGGTTTCTCATCGTGATGAAACTTCTGCTTTTCAATTCTTCAAACTCTCTCATCATTATCATAAATTCCGGTAATGGCTGAAATCCATCATTCTGATCCGCACCAAGCCAGATATAAAGCGATGAATCTTTATCAAGAACTGATAAAACATTAAAAATCCACTTTCGTGAGAACTCGATGTAATCAATTATACTAATCTTGGAAAGATTTTGAGTGTTGACATTTCCAACAACAACATTGTACGGTGGATCGTTTATAACAAGCTTTGCTTTTTCTTTCCCAAATAGCTTTTTAGTATCTGATATGCTGGTTGCATCAAGCACACCCACTTTGTGCTTTCCTTTCGGATCAATCCAGATATCTCCTCTTTTTAATCTGCAATATGGGAGAATTTTTTTCCTCAATTCATCATTAATATCGAGACGGGTTAATTTTTCTTTTGTGCTTTTTAATTGCGATTTATTCTTTAACATTATTATGAATTAATTGTGTATTTAAAATTAATCAAAAGAGGTTTAAGTCTTTACTAACCATTATTTTTACACTGAAGTTTTTTTGATGTGCAACTAAAGTCGAAACTAAAGCTTCAATTAAATTTTAATTGTATTTTTCAGAAAATGAGCCGCATCCAGAATAAAAATAACCTGCGAATCATAATCGCACGAATTGACCGCATCGGTGATGTTGTTTTATCAACTCCAATCTCACGCGAAATAAAAAGAGTTTATCCGGATAGTTTCGTTTCTGTTCTTGTGAAAAAATACACCAAAGATATTTATCTCAACAATCCTAACGTCGATGATATCATTCTGTATGATGGAGATGATGAAAAAAATCCCAAATCATTCTGGCAATTAGCTGGTGAAATAAGAAGATTAAAATTCACATATGCATTTATGCTTCTGCCCAATGAAAGACTGAACTGGATTTTATTCTTTGCTGGAATTCCGAATCGTATTGGAGTTGGGCATAAGCTTTATCAGTTTTTAAGTTTTTCAAAATACGTTGACAGGAAAAAATATATTCCATTGCGACACGAGGCTGATTACTGTCTTGATATGATTAGAAAAATCGGAATTAAACCAAAAAGTATTAACCCGGAAATCTTTTTATCATCCGAAGAAAAATTGAGAAGAGATGAAATAAAAAAGAAGCTTTCATCTGATTCGCAAATAATAATTGGAATAAATACAACAAGTGGAAAATCGTCACCGAATTTGACCATAGATGAATATAGAAAATTAATTATCAAATTAACTAATGAAAAAAATATTCGGGTTGTTGTAACCGATAACGCTCCTCCGGTTGAAATTCAGAATATTAGTAACGTAATTTATCCCAATGTTGGTTTATCGCTCAGAGATTCAATAATAAATTTCAGTGCTCTGGATGTACTTATCTCAGCAAGTACCGGACCTATGCACATTTGTGCTGCATTAAAAGTTCCTACTATTTCTTTGTTCTGTTCGTTACCAGCATGTTCTCCGAAACTTTGGGGACCGCTTGGAAACAAATCAGAAATAATTTTGCCGGATGAAAATTATTGTCAAACAATTTGTTCAGGAGATCCACACAATTGTGATTTCAGCGGTGAAGGAGGAATTGATTGGGAAATAGTCTATCAGAGAATAAAATCATTTTTGATACAATAATTAGATTTCATTGAAAATGGAAGACAAAAAAATCCCTAATAATCTGACTGTAATTATTGTTTTTATTGCTGCAATGAATCTTCTTATTTACCTGATCACTCAAGTTTTTTTTGCTTATGGAATTTTTCGCGACGAACTTTATTATCTGGCGTGTGCAAACAGACTTGATTTTGGATATGTTGACCATTCGCCGCTATCAATCTGGATACTTGCTTTCTGGAAATTTTTCTTTGGTGATTCAATGTTTGTTATCAGAATAATTCCTGCAATAATCTCTTCCGTTTCTGTTTTTATGATTGGATTGTTTACAATTAGATTAGGTGGAAATAAAATAGCGATCACTATTGCTACGATCCCGTTTATGTTTTCACCGATTTTTCTCGGTATGAATACAATCTACTCAATGAACGTTTTCGATTTTCTCTTCTGGATTTCTTCGTCATATATTTTTCTTAGAATTATTCAAACCAGGGACAAAAAACTCTGGCTGTTGCTTGGAATTGTCATTGGCTTTGGACTACTGAACAAAACAAGCAATCTATGGTTGTGTTCAGGAATTGCGGTGGGAATACTTTTCACTCCATTGAGAAAAGAATTAAAAACAAAATACCCCTATATTGCCATAGCGATTGCATTTTTAATTTTCTCACCATATATATTCTGGAACATCACGCACGACTTTGCCCATCTTGAGTTTATGAGAAATGCGGCCTCCAGAAAGTACGGAGGATTAACTCCTGTTTCTTTTATCCTTGACCAAATATTAATTCTTAATCCGTTATCAATTCTTATATGGTTGCCGGGAATAATTTTTTATTTCTTTAATAAAACAGAGAAGAAATATAGGGCTGTCGGTTTCATCTGGCTTACAACTTTCATTATTCTTTTTATCAATTGGTACAGCAAAGGAGAATACATTGCTGCAGCATACCAAATACTTTTTGCGGGTGGTGCAGTAATGATAGAGAAATGGAGTTTGCAAAAGAGATGGATTAAATATGCAGTAACTGTCCCAGTTATTATAATTGGAATTATGTTCGCACCTTTTGCGCGTCCAATACTCTCGGTGAAAACTTTTCTTGAATATCAGAATGCTATAGGATTAAAACCTCCGAGCAATGAAGGACATGAAACAGTGTTACCACAATTCTACTCAGATATGTTCGGATGGGAAGATCTTGCAAGGAATGTTTCTGATGTTTATCAATCACTTCCTGAAAAAGAAAGAAAAAACACGGTTGTTTATTGCGGCAATTACGGTGAGGCTGGTGCAATTGAATATTACAGCAAAAAATATCCGCTGCCGGAAGTAATTTGTCCGCATAACAACTACTGGTATTGGTGGACTGATGATAATATAAATACAACAATTATAATAATCGGCGGGGAACTTGAGGAACATCTTGAAGCTTTAGAAGAAGTTTATAAAGCAGGTTTTCATCAAACAAAATTTGCAATGCCATACGAAAATAGTTTACCTATTTATATCGGGAAAAGATTGAAGATATCATTGGAAGAAATACGACGAAGTGATAAAATATTTATATGACTAAACCTCATTCTCATCTTTCAGCAATTCTGCTTGCACTGCTTGTTACATTTCTCTGGTCAACCTCATTCGTTATAATAAAGATCGGACTTGTTGAAATTCCGCCACTAACTTTTGCAGGACTGAGGTACACAATTGCGTTTATATGTCTTCTTCCATTTGCATTTACAAAAACCAATTCATCAATAATTAAAAAGTTAAATAAAAAAGATTGGTGGAAGCTTATTTTACTTGGGTTTTTATTTTATGCATTTACTCAGGGAACACAGTTTATCGGACTTTCACTTCTTCCCGCAGTTACTGTGAGTTTGTGGTTGAACTTCACGCCTCTCATCGTTGCATTTATGGCAATTCTTTTTCTAAATGAGTTTCCAACAAAACTCCAGTGGATTGGGGTTTTGATTTTCATCATTGGAATCTTCACATATTTCTTTCCGGTTGAATTAAATCAAAATCAGACTACAGGATTAATTGTTATGACAATCGGTGTGTTTGCCAATGCTGCTTCTGCTGTTCTCGGAAGAAATATCAATCGTGAAGCAAAAATAAATCCGGGTGTTGTAACAGTAGTCAGTATGGGAATTGGTTCAATAATTCTGCTGATAACGGGATTATTGATTCAGGGAATTCCATCCATAAGTTTTCAAAACCTGTTGTTCCTTTTGTGGCTTGCCATTGTGAATACGGCTCTCGCTTTTACAATCTGGAACTTTACACTTCGTACTCTATCAGCAATGGAATCAAGCATTATTAACGGCACAATGTTAATACAAATTGCTGTTCTCGCCTGGCTATTTCTTGATGAATTTATTTCATTAAAGGAAGGAATCGGAATGCTGATGGCTGCTGCTGGTGTATTGCTTGTTCAGTTAAGAATCAGAAATAAAAAACCCCCATCGGTTTGAGATGAGGGTTTACATTTACAAATTATATTTTATCATTTAAAACGATTGTCCTGAACTTCTTTATTATAATACCATTGAACATCAACATAAGCAGGATCCCCAGGTCCGGATCCTCCGCCCCGATTAACAATAACAAGCTTTGAATAATTCGCATCGTGATCATAAAGGAAAACATAATTAGTTTCAGACTCATCAATATTGGTTGTCCATGTTCCCGTGTTATGAAGCGGAGAATCTGTTCCATCAAAAATGTTTGACCCGGAACCAACCGAAAAATCAGTTTCTCTTATCAAACCGGCAAGATCAGCACTTTGAATTAAGTAAGATGTACCACTAGCATTACTGAAATAATAAATATCAACTACTCCACTGGAATCCGAACTTATTCCCCATACATTACCACTTGACAGATCCAAACCACTCGGTTGTGCAGCAGAAGTCCCGTAAGATTCATAAATTCTTTTTGGTCCGTATAATACTGTTTGAATATCAGATACCAGTGCGATTGGTCCAACTATACTTGTCTCATCATCAATAATGCTTACAGAGAAAGTAGTATCATCATATTCACTTTTCTTTAAAGTAACATTATGAACTCCTTCCTCAATATCAAAAACTGTGTCGGGAGTTGTTAGAGTTGTATTGCTTCCGTCAATCCATATTTCAGCTCCGGCAGGAACTGAAGATAAAAAAAGATTTCCTTTAGCTGCAGGGGGTGAAACAGGGTCATCCGAACACGAGTTGATTAATAAAGCAGTGAACGGAATGAGTAACAGAAAAATTAATTTTTTCATTTTTGTCTCCTTATTTTTTATTCAAGTTGAATGAAAACTTTGAACCATCGCGATTCTTAGTGAATTTGCCGGAAAAACTTTTGTAATCTTTAGTGAGTTCTCCGTTATATTTTCCCATGAATTTGCTGTGAAGCTGATCAATCATTGAGATTTTAAATGTACTAGGTGTAAAATTTCCTTTTACAGTTTGATGCAGTGGTTGTTTATAGTTGATAGAGATATTTCCGGAAAAATTGCTATCAGTTTGTTCGGTTATCTCTAATGTTGTTGATTTACCATCAAATGTCCCTGTCCAGGTTCCTTTTATATCAGGAATTGAAATTCTGGTTTCGGTAACAGGTTCATCTGTTTTTGATGATGAATCGGGTGTTTTCTGATCGGTTAAAACTTGTTCTTTGGGTTGTTCGATCTTGTCTGTTTTTTTTTCGCATCCCCAAAATCCGATCGAAACAATAAGCAATAATAATATAATTATTTTATCATTTGATGTAACTCTGAACATTATATGCACTCCATTGGTTTACGTTAATAATAATGTTATAGAAATAAAAATTACTATACTTTGTCAAATCAAAAAAGTGGAAAAAAAAAGAACCAAACTTGATATAACGGACTTTACCATTGAAATCTTGGATTATAATTGTTTCTCAATCACTCATTGTATTTTAATTGCATATTAAATAATTTTGAACAGCAATTAAGTGAACCGTTAACTGAACATAATTGTTCAGAAACATCCAATCATCTGGTTCATTAAAAATTACTAATCTCTGCCGCGAAGCTACCGGTCAAAAATTATTATTTAATAACACACAACTGAGGAGTTGCTATGCACAAAAAATTTTTGTATGCAGGGGTTGCAGTTCTATTATTTTCTTTCCTGACTTTTACAGGATGTAAACAGGATGATATGCCAAAAGCCAAAACACACGAAGAGATGGTGGCTTTAGGTAAATATATCGTTACCACAGGCGGATGTGAAGATTGTCACTCACCCAAAATTTATACTGAGAAAGGACCTGAGTTCGATACAACAAGAAGTCTTTCTGGTTTTCCAGCCAATGAGACATTACCAGATATAGATTTGAATATGGTTACACCTGGCAAATGGGTAATGACTGAAAAGAATTTCAGTGCCTGGGTTGGTCCGTGGGGAATTTCTTATGCATCAAACATTACTCCGGATAAAGCAACGGGTATTGGAACATTGACAGAAGAAATGTTTATCAAATCTTTTAGAGAAGGTAAATATATGGGTGTCGGAAGACCACTTCTTCCACCAATGCCTTGGCAGGTTATCGGTCAGAAAACCGATGAAGACCTTAAAGCAATTTATGCATACCTGATGTCTATAAAACCAGTACATAATATGGTGCCACAACCAACGCCTCCTGATAAAATAATGGGGATGCAAACTAAAAAATAATTTGTAATTAAATCTGAATTAACAAAAAGCACTCTTATTATTTATAGATAGGAGTGCTTTTTATTTTTAACTATACGTGTGAGAAAAGAATAAGCATTACAATAGAAATTATCACACCAACTAAAGCTTGAATTATCACTTGTGTTTTTGTGAGTATCTTTTTTATAAAACCGAAAGGTGTCCATCTTAACCAATGCCAATGTTCTGGTAAAGATTTTTGGAGAAATAAATAGTAGAGAATATCCTGCACACCAAAAATTTTTAACGTTATTCCGGAAAGAGCAGGTATCCATCCAAAAATTAATCCCGCAGCAATGAATAATAGTAAATCAAACATTATCTGATTTATACGATATGCTCTAATAATTTCCTTTTCGGGCATTGTTGTGGTTCTGCGAATCAGAGTGAAATGATATCCGAAAATGTCAAAAAGATTACTTAGAAGTATAAATAATGCAGGAACAGCAAAAATTGTATAAAGTGAAAGCAAAGTGAAAAGTAAAACGAGCAGAAAATTTAATCCTGTTAATTTGTAGAAGAATATGTTTTTAAGAGTTTCCAGTTTTACGGATAATATTTAATAAAGATATAACCGATTATAACAAATATTTATCAGATTGCAGTTACTATATGTATTTTTGGAATAGATAAAAACAAATTTCAGAGAAAATAATATGAAAGTAGTCATAACACTTATAATCTTTGCAGCATCACTGTTTGCACAGGTAACGGCAGAAGATGTTCAGTCATTTACATTAAGAAACGGAATGGAAATTTTTGTGCTTGAGAACAGTTCCATCCCGAATGCAAATATGTATTTGTTTTATAAAGTAGGATCAAGAAATGAGCATACCGGAATAACCGGCATATCACATTTTTTCGAACATATGATGTTCAATGGTGCAAAAAAATTCGGTCCAAAAGAGTTTGATAGAACAATGGAAGCGAGTGGCGGTGCTAATAATGCATATACATCTGAAAATATAACAGCATACACTGACTGGTTTCCGAGTTCAGCACTGGAAATTATTTTTGAACTTGAATCTGATAGAATTGCTCATCTGAATTTTGACAGTTCAATGATTGAAAGCGAACGTGGAGTTATTCTTTCTGAAAGATCAACAGGACTTGAGAATAATCCGATGGAAGAGCTCTGGCAGGAAGTTCAGGCAACAGCTTTTATCGCTCATCCATATATGTGGCCAGTTATCGGATGGGAATCAGATATAAAAAACTGGACGAAGCAAGATCTTGAAAATTATTTTCACACATATTATGCGCCAAATAACTGTGTTGTTGTTATTTCAGGCGATGTAAAATTTGATGACGTTAAAATGTTCGCTGAAAAATATTTTGGATCGATTCCATCAGGACCAGAACCAAGAAAAGTCCATACAATTGAGCCAACACAAACAGGTGAAAGAAGAGTATTTGTTCAGAGAGAAGTTCCCACGCCATACTTGATGATAACTTATCACGTTCCTCAATCAGGAAGCGAAGATTATTATGCACTCGATCTGTTAAATTCAATTTTATCACAGGGAAGATCATCAAGACTTTACAGTTCTCTTGTTGAAGATAGTCAGCTTGCTCTTGAAGCAGATTCATATTATGGTGATGCTTTCGATCCAACACTATTTTATTTACTTGGAGTTTGCAATGATGGAATTAAAGCTTCTGAACTTGAGAAAGCTATGCTCAATGAGATTCAAAAAATAATCGATGAAGGCATTAATGAGAACGAATTACAAAAAGTTAAAAATCAGAAGTTGATGGAATTTTATAAAACGCTGGAAACGATCAATGGTATGTCAAATACAATCGGCACGTATGAATTATTTTTCGGAGATTATAAAAAACTCTTTTCAGCGCCCGATGATTACAAAAAAGTTACTGCTGATGATATTAAAAGAGTTGCTGCAAAATATTTCACTAAAGAAAACCGGACTGTTGGAATACTTAATACGGAGGAAGAATGAAAATGAAATCAATGCAAAATAAAAATGGAAATTTGAATGATTGTATGAGTGTATGGGCTTTCAACCACATACAACCATTCATCCATACAATCATTGTCATAATAATTTTAAGCACAACTGCTTTTCCACAGTTTAAGTTACCTGAATATGAAACGATTACTTTAGATAACGGAATTACAGTTTATTTAATGGAGAAAAAGGATGTTCCATTAATTTCTTTCTCAGCAGTATTCGATGGCGGAGTAATTAAAGATGGTTCAACTTCCGGGATTGCTTCTTTCACAGCGGAAGCAATTCGATTTGGAACAACAAACTATACGAAATCTCAGATCGATTCCATCTTCAACTTTTATGGCAGCAGTATCAGTACTTATGCGACTGCAGATTACTCTGGTTTATATACGCAGTTTATGAAAGAAAATACGGAGACACTTCTATCCGTAGTTAAAGAAATTATACTCACACCAACATTTCCTGAAGTGGAAATCCAAAAAAGAAAACAAAGATGGATTGCAGAAATTGATCAGGCAAAAGAAAGTCCGCAATCGGTAATCGGTGGTTATTTTAATAAACAGATGTTCGGCGATTCTCCTTATGGAAATCCGGGACGCGGAACTAAAGCAGGAATTGAAAGCATTACTTCCGAACAAGTGCAGCAATTTTACTTAACAAACTATAGACCTGAAAGTTCAGCGATTGCAGTTGTCGGAGATTTTAATTCATCCGAAATGAAAAAAATCATTGAAAAATATTTTGGCAGCTGGAAAAATAATTCACCTAAAATGCTAAGTGATATCAGAATGTGGAATAAAACATTTGACAGTCCTGCAGTTTATCTGATCAATAAAGATAATGCAACCGAAACAACTTTTATGATTGGCGGTTATGGAATATCAATGAGCAATCCTGATCAAACTCAATTGGGAGTAATAAACACAATACTTGGTGGAAGATTTACTTCCTGGCTAAATGATGAGCTGAGAGTTAATTCAGGATTAACTTATGGTGCAAGAAGTCGCTTTGCACAATACAAAAGCTCCGGAACATTTTATATCAGTACATTCACAGCTAATAAAAACACAGAAGCAGCAATAGATCTTGCACTTAAAACCTATCAGCGTTTATTTGAAAACAAGATCGACGAGAGAACATTAGCATCAGCTAAAAATTATGTGAAAGGACAATTTCCTCCTGACTACGAAACTATCGGTTCTCTCGCTGGATTTCTTACGCAAAAATATATTTACGGACTTGATGATTCCATAATAAATAATTTTGAGAATGAAGTAAATGAATTGACAATTGATAAAGCAAACGAGCTTATAAAAAAATATTTTCCAAAAGATAATCTGCAGTTTGTATTGATTGGAAAAGCAAGTGAAATCAAAGATACTGTTTCCAGATATGGAAAAGTAACCGAAAGGAATATTGAAGAAGACGGGTATTAAAAATTTATAGTTTATAATTGATAATGTATAATTAAAAATATCAATCAATTAGTTTGAATTGAAATTATTTTTTGTATTTTGATAATGAAAAATAAAATCAGAGATAATTGAATAATTCCTTAAATAATCTTTATAATTTCATTTTGAAATTAATTAATCTCACCGAATGTACGAGCAAAAGCCAGCAACTCAGTTAAAGAAAAGTTTATCACTGATTGCTGCTGTTATGGCTGTAGCCGGCTCGATGATCGGTTCCGGAATTTTTAGAAAGCCATCGACAATGGCTGAACAATTAATGTCACCGGAACTTTTGATAATTGTTTGGATTGCTGCTGGACTTATAACTTTTATTGGTGCATTATCAAATGCTGAAGTTGCCGGAATGATTGAAGCAACTGGCGGACAATATGTTTATTTCAGAAAAATGTATGGTGAATTTACTTCTTTCATTTATGGCTGGTCGGTTCTTTCTGTAATTCAAACCGGAAGTCAGGCAGCAATTGCCTATGTATTCGGAGAATATCTTTGCTACTTCATAAAATTTCCACCGCTACCGGAATCAATTTCAAGCTTCACTTTGTTTATGCCTTTGGTTGGCAACATTCATCCATTTGCAGAATGGGGACCAAAACTTCTTGCAATCTTATGTATTCTTTTTCTTTCTGGAATAAATTATATCGGAGTTTATTTTGGTGGATTAGTTCAAACAATTGTTACGTTCGTAAAAATTGGTGTGATGATTTTTCTTTCTCTGGCATTATTCATTTTTGGTGATGGAAGTTTATCAAATCTGAGTTCCGGTTTTTCAATTTCACCTGAAACCTCAGCCAATCTTGTAGCTTTAATTGGATTATCACTCTCTGGTGCTTTCTGGGCTTATGATGGATGGAATAATGTTACATTTATTTCCGGCGAAGTAAAAAATCCGCAGAGAAATATTCCGCTCAGTTTATTGTACGGTACTCTGATTGTTATAATTGTGTATGTACTAATTAATATAGCTTACCTTTATGTAATGCCAATTGAAGAGATTGCAAATTCTCCGCTCGTGGCAGCCGCGGCAGCAGAAAAAATATTTGGGAAAAATGGCGGATCGATAATTTCTATTGCAGTAATCATATCAACATTCGGTGCTGCGAACGGTAGCTTAATGGCAAGTGCAAGAGTTCCTTTTGCGATGGCTCGTGAGAAAATGTTTTTTAATTATCTCGGTAAAGTGCATCCGCGTTTTGCAACACCACATACATCACTTGTTGTACAGGGAATAGTTTCAAGTCTTCTCGTTCTATCGGGTTCATTTGATACAATAACTGATTATGTAATTTTCGCGACATGGTTTTTTTATATGCTCACTGCGTTTGGTGTTATTGTGCTGAGAAAAAAAATGCCGGATGTACCACGACCATATAAAGTGATTGGATATCCTTACACAATCTGGTTCTTTGTCATCTTCTCATTTGTGTTTCTGGTGAATTCAATTATCTCGGATTCAGAAAATGCTGCAATGGGTATGCTTCTGATTATGACCGGATTACCTCTTTATTTCTTCTGGAAATATTTCAGAAAGAATTAATGATGCTCGTAAATAAAATTTCTCTTGCAATTACTATTATTATGTGGATTGTTTTTGCGATTGGATTTCTTTTACTCAAAAGACGTCAAAAGCAAAATGAACAGAAGAAAAACAAACTTGCAATGATTGGAATGATGCTGGAAGGAGTTGGTTTTGCATTTGTATTTACAGTCAGAAGGGAACCCTTCACCAATATTTTTCAAATGAACTCTTCTATACAAATCTTGTTGACAATTTTTTCAGGAATTCTTGCAATTGCATCAGTGTGGTTGGGATTATCGGCTGTAAAAACACTTGGTAAACAATGGAATATTAAAGCACAGATAATTGAAGGTCACGAGTTGATTACTACCGGTCCATATAAAATTGTCCGTCATCCGATTTACTCAGCATTATTCGGTTTGCTGATTGTTACAGGATATTCAATGACTCTGCTTTGGGCATTTATTATTGCGATCGTTTTTTATTTTATCGGTACAATTTTCAGAACAAGAGTAGAAGAACAATTGCTTATTCAACACTTCGGTGATCAATATGAAAAATACAAAAAGAAAGTTCCGGCAATAATTCCATACATATATTAAAACTATTTCATCAGCACAAGTTTTTTAGTTTCGATAAATTTATTTTCAACTTTTAACTGATAAAAATAAATTCCACTCGAGAGACCTTGCCTACCGGCAGGCAGGTTCTGACTTTCATCAGAATGACTGTTGAATTCAATCTCATAACTTCCTGCAGTTTTTTCTTCATTCACCAATCTTGCAATTTCATTTCCCAACACATCAAAAACTTTTAATGTTACAAAACCGGTTTCCGGCAATTGATATCTGATTATTGTATTTGGATTAAATGGATTAGGATAGTTTTGTTCTAAAATAAATTCTGATGGGATATTTTCATTTTCATCGACTGAAACCAAAACTGTGTTCGATATTTTAAGAACTATTTCGTTGTTTGGATCGAATACTAATTCAGTGGGTTGTTTGTCAAAATGAAAACTGAATAATTGATTATTTGTATCATTCATCACTGTAAATGTTGTATCAGTTAAATCGAAAAATTTTATTTTGATCTCAACGGGCATTTCAAAGAAAACAGTATTCTGCTGAGTTTGATTAATTGTTAACGCAACATCCCAATCCATATTTGATCCGGAGAAAGAATATGTGTTTTGATATACAGGATGATTTGGACTATAAACCCACTGATCAAAAAACCAATCATAATCTTCACCGGTAACGCTATTAACTTTATCATTTAAGATCGAGGTGTTTACAATATCATATTTATAAATTGGATCGGACGCATACGAATGTAATATTTCAAAGAAAAGTGAATCGCCAACCACATATCTCAACATATGCAGCACACATGAACCTTTCACATAAGTTATTGCAAAATTATAAAGAGTATTTATTCCGGGAGTTACCACTGACCAGGAAGGATTATAAATTGGCCAGCCTGGATTTCCACCAAAATAATTTTGTGCATGAATATTTATTTCCTGTTTATATGCTGAATAGCCATTTGTATATTCAAGCCATAATGCTTCGCAGTAAGTTGCGAATCCTTCGTTAAGCCAAACATCCGACCAGGTTGCTGGCGAAATAAGATCTCCGAACCATTGATGTCCGAATTCGTGTGCAACAAGAGCTTCATCCCAGCAGTTTGGACAAAGATGAATCAATGACTGGTCTTCCATTCCACCCCACGGGAACAAATTGTTTAAAGTCGCGAACCCATTTTTCTCGAAAGGATATTCTCCGAACAGATTTGAATAATGAGTCATCATCGGCATAATTTGTGTTTTGATATTGTTCAGGTTAGAAATGTTTTCACCAGTATTCCAGTAAAATCTAACAGGAATAGAATCGCCCGGTGAAAATGGATTTTGCCAGTAAAGAATATCAAGATTATAATTTACTTTTCCTGAAAGTGTCATAAGATAGGTTGCAATAGGATCCCGGCTTATCCAGTGATGATAAATTGTATCAGCGATTTGAACAGAGTCGGCGAGTCTGCCGTTTGAACCAAACTTCACAGTTGACGGAAACTTTGCTATCAGTTCGAAGGTTGCTTTATCGGAAGGATGGTCAACACACGGAAACCATTTTCTTGCACCTTCGGGTGCATTTGTTGTGAACACAAATCCATTACCAACATAAAATGCCTGATCCGAAACATTCAAATGCCGATAAAATATTTTAACACTAACCGTATCATCTGGCTGATACATATTATCGAGTTGAATATTAATATTGTTATTGGTATGCGTAAAGGAGATTGCAGATAATCCTACTGAATCAATTGTCAGCGAAGTATTAACTGCATCAAGATGAATTGAACTGAGTGCCGTATCAACTCTGAATGTTACTACTTCGGAAGCATTAAATGATCTTGGAAATGGAGTAAGGAAATTATTGTAGAGATCAAAATAAAGTTTGTAATGAACTACATTAAATGGATTATGCGGAGTGATCATTGAATAATTTGGGGAATAATTTTGATTATTTGTTTTTCCCTGAGAACAAACTTCCCATCCGGTTTGTGCGAACGTATTTTTAGTAACAACCGATAATGTAATAAAGTATGAAATTAATATTATCCGGTAATATGATTTCATTATGATACCCTTAAACTTTTAAATTGAAAACTTTAATGTCTTTATTTGAAGTAAACATAGTTTATACACCTTAAATATTCAAGCGAGTGAGCGAAGTTTTCGTATCAGAAAATAAAAAAGCCCCACGAGACTGTGGGACTTATGCGAGAAAACAGTTGATAGAAAAATTTTCGGGTGTTTTTCTATTTCAATAAAACGAGTTTTTTAGTTTCAATAAATTTATTTTCAACTTTTAATTGATAAAAATAAATTCCGCTTGCTATGTCAGGACTGGAATCCTGACCTACCGAAAATTCAACTTCATACTTTCCTGCAGTTTTTTCTTCATTAATTAATGTTGCAACTTCATTTCCCAACACATCAAAAACTTTTAATGTTACAAAACCGGTTTCTGGCAACTGATAAAGGATCATTGTATTTGGATTAAACGGATTCGGATAGTTCTGATATAATTCAAACTGATTTGGTATAGCGTTGTTATCATTAACACCAGAAGTTTGAGATAATTTAACAGCCATAAAATCCTGGTTACCATTTGATCCTTCAC
>WBZO01000667.1_pt1 | contig 66854 bp, 45 predicted proteins | sample 5204261 | NCBI WGS metagenome assembly WBZO01 (sample SAMN12412400, study PRJNA552823) | activated sludge metagenome | isolation source: activated sludge from anammox sidestream of wastewater treatment plant... | place: USA: North Carolina | collected 2017-09
AGTGTATTGTGGGGGCTGGCAAGGCAGTGAAATAGGCGCATAGCCTTCGCTACGTAACTATTTCACTAACACAGCCAGCGCCCAAAAGACGCCGCCCAAATGCGTAAGTTATTTCCGACACGTTCCTTAGGAACGTGCCGGAAATAAGTTGGGTATTTTGGCGAGTGTGTTTTGGGGGCTGGCAAGGCAGTGAAATAGGCGCATAGCCTTCGCTACGTAACTATTTCACTAACACAGTCAGCGCCCAAAAGACGCCGCCCAAATGCGTAAGTTATTTCCGACACGTTCCTTAACTCCATCCAAACAGCATCTCTGCTCAAGCACCAAAACGCAAACAAGCTCTTAGAGCATGATGGGATTTAGCTGCTTTTCAGAATCCAATTGCCTCCCACGTCGAAATACGTAGCCTGGGGGAATACTTTTTTAAATTTATTTTGAAAAAAGCGCTCCGTCAGAAGGCGGTCTTTATCGTGCAATGTCAGCCGGTTGTATAGCAGCATTCCGTTTTTGTTCAGCAGGTCTCTCAGGCATTCCAGGAAATCAATGGTTTGGAACTCGTCGGGGATTTTGTCATCTACAAAGATATCCATGATGATCAGGTCAAAGCGCTCTGCACAGCTGCCGGCAAAAACCCAGGCGTCGGCAATCTGCAGGGCTACTGGTGAGCGCAGGCCCGACAGCACGTATTTCGAGGCCCACAGTGCGACGATCTCGTCTCGCTCAACGCCTACGTAGCGGTAGGACTTCCTGAATTTTTTCTCCAGCATGTAGGGGATGCTTCCCAGCCCAAACCCCAGAATGAGCACCTCTTTGATCTTCAGTTGGTCAAGGTCCAATTGTCTGAAAGTTTGGGTGAAGTTGTCGTAGAGGTCGCCGTAGGAGTAGATGGCGTTGGGCGTGGTGAGGAAATATCGTCCTTTGCGCAGGCTCAATGCCAGATTGGGATTGATTTGGGTGGCCGTATGTTCGAGCCGGACATCGGAGAAATAGCTGAGTAGAATTTTCCACAGAGGCTGTTTCAAGGCTATGAGTCGTTTGACTGGAGGGAACTGGTCCGCTCTTATTTTGATTCAAATAGTTTGTAAAATTTCCTGCCGGTGGTTTCCTCCTTTTCCCAGGAGCGGAACCTGGCGGTTTCTTCAAAAATGTTCATCAGCAGCAGGCGGGTTTGGGCGTCGAGTTCATGTCCGTGTATTTTCATCATTCGCTCAATGCCCTCGAATGCCTTTTCAGGGATGTGGGTGCTGAAGTGGCCGTTGCCGCCCCACGAAAAGGAAGGGACGTATTTCGGGGCGTAGTCACTCCCGAAGAGATTGCAGCAGATGCCTGCGATGGTTCCTGTGTTGAACATCGAATTGATGCCGGTCATGGAGTAATCACCCAGGAACAGGCCGGCCTTCAACTGGCCGCTTGGCACAAACTCCGAGGTTTGGTAGTCCCAGATCCTGACCTCGCTCCAGTTGTTTTTCAGGTTGGAGCAGTTGGTGTCGGCTCCAAGGTTGCACCACTCGCCGATGACGGAATTGCCCAGGTAGCCCTCGTGTCCTTTTTGGGAATAGCCGAAAAACACGCAGTTTTTGATCTCGCCTCCCAGCACGGTAAAAGGCCCTGCCGAAGTAGGGCCGTAGATTTTGGCCCCCATCTTCACCTTGCTGCCTTTGCCCAGCACAAAAGGCCCTCGAATCATGGCTCCTTCCATCACCTCCGCGTTGGGGCCGATGTAAATCGGGCCGGTAGTGGCGTTGAGGATCGCCCCCTCTACGACAGCTCCCTGCTCAATGAATATCTTACCCTTTCCAATGACGGTATTGCTGCTGCTGATAGGCATGGACGTGCGCCCTCCGGCGAGCAGTTCGAAGTCCGAGCGGATCACCTCTCCGTTCATCAGGAAGATATCCCAGATGTGATTCAGCTTGAGCATGGGCGTTCCGGTTAGCTCGAAGCTGATAAGCTCTTCGACATCGTCGTACATCAACCGCTGGAATTGCTCCCGGTCCAACATGGCAGCGATCAATTCGCCATGCAGGATAAGTGCTTCTCCATTCTCCATCTGGTTGATGAGCGAGCACAGCTCGGCCGTAGGCAGAGCCGAGCCGTTGATCAGAAAATTTTGCTCAGAAATGGCAATATCGTATTTTTCAGACAGGTAGTCCTGTGTGATGTACGAGGCCATGCCGTTGAGCCATTTCTCCCATCTCTGCCTGTTGGTGAATGCCCCCATGCGGATTTCACAGGCCGGCCGGGTGAACGTGAAAGGAAGCAGGCGATCCCTGATTTCATTGTCGAATAAGATGATATTCTTCATGGCACACTGAGAAGCACATTAGTTAGGGCATGTTGGGGTTTTGGCCACCTGACTAAAACCCCAACATGCCCTTAGAGGGGTGCTTTTATGTTTAACGAAATACCAGATGCAAATAGCTGCCTTACAGGGTTGCAATGTTATGAAAAAAGCCCCAATCCTTCTGGATTGGGGCTTTTTTCGAAAAAGATGGGCGCTACCGGAATTATTCGGCATCTGTTTTTGCAAACTTAGACTTGGAGAAGCGCTTGTTGAACTTGTCGATCCGCCCAGCTGTGTCCACAAATTTCATCTTACCTGTGAAAAACGGGTGGGAAGCTGCTGAAATTTCGAGCTTGACTAGCGGGTACTCTTTTCCGTCTTCCCAGACGATAGTGTCCTTCGTATCTGCGCAGGAACGAGACAACCAGGCTTCATCACAAGAAAAATCTTTAAAAACGACCGTTCTGTAATTTTTCGGATGGATATCTTTTTTCATGTCAATTTTTTTTCAATTCTATGAAGCTGTTCAGATTTGGCTGACGCAGATAAAAAGGATGGATTTTTCGCCTGGCAGGTCAAATTCAAACTGCTTCTAAAATGGGCCGCAAAGATAGCAAGTTTTTGTTTTTTCCCAAACCTCCTTTTTTGTAATTATTTAGCAAGGGGTATTTTTTGGAGAGGATTTCCCGTTTCTTTAAAAAATACCACAAATCGTGAGAAGCTATTTGGATTTGGCTGCTGCAAAGGAAAAGATGACTTTTTAGCCTGGTGGGCTAAATCCAAACAACTTCTGAGAGGCGGAAGAAAAAACTTCATTGTTTCTTCTGCCTCTCACCCTTTCTCAAAGGTTATTTGTTAGCGGCAGCCGCCGCCATTGGGCTTTTGATCCAGCCTCAACATGGTGGGAGGGAGCCGTTTTTAACCAAGTGACCAAAACGCAAACAAACTCTAAGCGGTTACCTTTTTTAATGAGGTGAAAAGCGTTTGATTTTTGTCTTTACCATACCTGAAACGAGGTCATTTTTTAAAAGAGAGAGGTCGCCTTCAGTTTTTTTAATTTTTTTGACCTGCAATGCCGTGAAAAGGTGAAAATGAACGAAATTTTCTTACCTTGGCCATCACAAAAAATAGAGAGAGCGTGTTTTCACCGGGCTTATTTCCTACCTTACATAGGCCCGGTTTTTTTTATGAGTGGAGGTTTGAGTTATCAGAAAAAATCTATTTTTGGGCGTCTGATTATCCTATTCATTATTCTTAATCGCAGTTGCCTTGAACGGTGTGTTTTTTTGATAGAAATCAATGGTTTTTCTTCAAAGGACACCTCGGCCTGCAGGGGTAGAGGCCAAAAATTACTTTCTCTGCACCTGCAATCTCTTGGCTCTTGCCCTTAATCTTTTAATCATGCAATTTCCTGAGAATCTGAAGTACACAAAAGACCACGAGTGGATCCGGATTGAAGCAAACAACATCGCCTACATCGGCATCACTGATTTTGCGCAAAGCGAATTGGGTGAAATCGTCTATGTAGAAGTGGATTCAGTGGGCGACACCCTTTCCAGAGAGGACGTGTTTGGAACGATAGAGGCAGTTAAAACGACATCTGATCTATTTATGCCCGTCTCAGGAAAAGTCCTCGAGTTTAATCCTGCCATTGATGAAAACGAAGGAGACGACCCCACTCTGGTCAACAGCGCCCCTTACACAGATGGCTGGGTCATCAAGATTGAACTCACGGACCTGAGCGAGCTGGCTGACCTGATGGATGCAGCCGCCTATGCTGAATTAGTGGGGTAGCTTTTTGGAGAATCTTTGATTTGTGTACACCAAATCAGAGGATTCCTGCATCTTTAAGCTAAAGTTTTTTGAATATCACATAGGATGTGAAACCTTTTTTACCTGTTTTTCTTTGGGCACTTATTATATTGGCGCTTTCAATCGGCCCCAGTGTGCAAGTGCCTGGGGTGATACTCTCGCCAGATAAAGTGGGTCACTTTGTTTTTTACGGCATACTGATGTGGCTCACGGCAAGAGCTTTGCGGGTGTTGGGCAGGTACAGCCGGAAGGCAGTTTCACTTGCAGCTGGTGCGATTTGCGGGTATGGTGTGCTGTTGGAGCTTGTCCAGAGGGCATTTTTTCCCAACCGCTTTTTTGATCCTGGAGACATCGCCGCCGATGCAGCCGGTGTTTTCATCGCAGTATTAGCTTTTCATTTTTTCATTATTAAAACTTAGCCAACATGGATTTTGAAGTAACTGGTAAGGTTGTCGTGCTTGCGCTACTGGCTGTTGTCTTTCTAACGGCAGCAATCATCTTTATCGTGAAAAACGCCTATAACCGCAGGGCCGAGAGCAATCTTACTGAAAAACACGCAGGAGGTTCGTTCTCCTCTCCGCTGGAGGGGCGAACCAAGTACCCGGAGGTGGATACCTTCAGCCTGAGCGGTACTTTTATGAACTACGGCTTGCTGGCTGCTATCGTCCTGATGATCCTCGCTTTCTCCTGGACTCAGTACGAGAAGGTGATAGACGTCACTCATTTGCTGGGAACCCTGGATGAGGAGATCGAGATGGAAACACCTCGCACCGCAGAGCCACCACCACCGCCGCCGCCACCGCCGCCGCCAAAGATTCAGGAAGTACCCAACGATGTATCGGTAGAAGAAACGGTAGTCTTTAAAGACCAAAGTATCAAGGAAGAAACGGTCGTGGAAGCCCCGCCGCCAGTCGTTGAAAAAGCACCGCCACCACCGCCACCGCCACCACCACCAAAGCAGGAAGAAGAGGAGATCTTCAAAGTGGTGGAAGATCAGCCGGCTTTCCCGGGCTGTGAGGATGTCTCCGACAAGGCAGAAAAGAAAAGATGCGCAGACGAGAAAATGCTCCAGTTTATTTATAGCAACATTAAATATCCCGCTATCGCCCGTGAAAATGGGGTAGAAGGAATGGTCGTCGTCAAATTCGTCGTTGAAAAAGACGGCAGCATCTCCCAACCCGAAGTCGTCCGCGACATCGGTGCCGGATGTGGCCAGGAAGCCTTGCGGGTTGTCACCATGATGCCCAAATGGGAGCCAGGCAAACAGCGCGGTCGCCCCGTGCGGGTACAGTTCAACCTGCCGGTGAAGTTCAAACTGGAGTAAAGGACTTGGTGCTACCTGCCCGGTATCCGGGTTGCCTGCTTCCAGGCGCCCCCTTTTTGCTCCCTTTTTTAGCTTTTTTCAGGCAGGCAACGCTGCTGTCCTCCCCGAAAAAAGCAGAAGCCGCAGAAAAGTTGTTCCTTTCCTGTGCAAGACCTCACCCCCGGGCGAGCGCTGTAGCAATAACGAGAAAAAAGGACGATTAACTGAAGTGTTAATCGTCCTTTTTTTTGAAAAATGCGAGCTTACTGCCGGCTCGTTCCTAAGAAGCTGTTTGAATTTAGCTCACCGGGCTAAATTCAAACAGCTTCTTAGAAGACAATGCGCCTGCCGTGGTACTCCTTAGCGCCGATTTCACGGTGAACCACTGCCAGATTTTCTTTTGTGACCTTACCGGCCACCAGAATCTTGATAGCCGGTTCGCAGGCTGCCATCATTTGTTTTAAGACTTTTTTCCCTTCCAGGGCTGTTTCTGCTGCTCCTGAGCTGAGGATGCGCTGAATGCCCGGAATTTCCTTTAAAAGCCGGCTGGCCTGCACTGGGTCAGGTGTTTCGTCAATGGCTTTGTGGAAGGTGACGAGCAGGGGTTGTGCCAGTTCCACCAGCTCCCTGGTTCTTCCGGTGTCAATTTCGTTGCTATTTGTTAGGATGCCAAGTACCACGCCGGCTGCTCCGGCGCCCTTGCAAAACTCAATTTCCTTCTTCATCTGGTCGAACTCGGCCTTTGAATAAACAAAGCCGCCTGCTACGGGCCGGATGATGACCATAACGGGGATCTCAAGTGCTTGCAGCACTTGCCGAATCAGTGCCTCTGGCGGAGTCAGGCCACCCACTTCGAGGTGGGCGCAAAGCTCTATCCGCCGGGCACCCAAGTTTTGAGCGAGGACGGCTTGTTCAAATGTCTCTACGCAAGCCTCCAGGAGAAGCTCATTTTTTAGCATCTTCAAAAAGTTCTTTTCGTCCAAACCTGGAGCAGACCGGGCATTTGTGCGGGTCGTGGCCCCGGGCCGGGCAATACTGCCTACCGAAGTAGATGATTTGCAAGTGGAGTTTATTCCAGGAGTCTTCGGCGTAGAGCGCTTTTAGATCCCGTTCCGTTTCCTTCACGTTTTTTCCGCTACTCAGCCCCCAGCGCCAGGCCAGCCGGTGGATGTGGGTGTCAACCGGAAAGGCGGGCAGCCCAAACCCCTGCGACATGACGACCGAGGCCGTTTTATGGCCCACACCCGGCAGTGCTTCCAGCGCCTCCCAATTCCCTGGAACCTTCCCCCCGTGTTTTTCTATTAAAATTTTTGACAGATCATAAATTGCACGGGACTTTCTGGGGGCCAGCCCGCAGGGTCGCACAATGTCTTCTATGTCCTGCACGTCGAGTTGAACCATATCATAGGGATTGCTGGCCTTTTCAAACAAAATGGGCGTCACCTGATTTACACGCAGATCCGTGCATTGAGCCGACAGCAACACCGCAATGAGCAGTGTGTAATTGTCTTGATGCTCCAGCGGAATGGGTGTTTGGGGGTACAGTGTATCCAGAATTTGGGCAATCTCCGCCGCCTTTTTTCGCAACGCAGCCGGATATCGTCTTGCCGTATTTTTTGTCATGTGCCTTGTTTTTTCAGATATATTGCTTCCCCCAACTTCCCGCAAACAGCAGCCATTTAAAAACTGCAGTTTCCATTCATTCCTCCTACCTTATCCCTATGAGTTTGTTTGAATTTTGGTCACTTGGCTAAAAAACGGCCCTTTTTCACCTGCTTTTTATCTTTTTTCAACTCCGCAGAGATGCTGCGCCACTTCAAAAAGCTAAAAACCTGACAAAAATTTGCTTCGTTTTGGGCGAGAAAGACGACTTTTTAGTCCCGTAAGCTCAACTCAAACAGCATTTCAGCTCAAGCGCCAAAACCCCAACAAACTCTAAAAAGCTACCCTCTCTCACGGCCTCACCCAAATATGCCCCGGCACGATTCCTGCTGGAATTGCCCGGCGGATGCTCCCCTCCCGGCTGAAGACGATGACCTCGCCATCCGAGGCAAAATCCTTGGGATTGGAAGCTAACAGAGTAGCCGACTGAGGATCGAAGGTAATAGTATAGTAGAAACCTTCCACGAAAGGCAGCTCTTCCAACTGGTTTTGAGACAAGTCAAAGTGGTAGATCTGCCCGCTGTCCAGGTAAAACAACGAGTTGTTGTCGAGATCCATAGCCAGGCGGGAGCCGGAGCCTTTCAATTCCAGCGAGAGGACTACTGCATTGTCTTTGATTTTCACCAGGCGGCCTTTTGTGTTCAGAGGGTTATCTGGATTGGTATAATCCTCCGTATGGCCCCGGCAGATGACCCAGAACTCGCCCTGGTTGCCGGGTCGGATGGCCACCGGGTTATCGCCCACTGTGAGTTTTGACGTCACCGTTCCAGATTCTAAGTTGACGATAGCGATGGTCGAATCCCGTCCCCAGCCGCCGGAGTTAGCTACCAGGAGTTGGTTATCTCCCAAAAACAACATGCCCTCAGGGCCGCTACCCGTCGGGATAGTTTTTTCTACCCTGTTGTTTTGCAGGTTGACCACTGCGACGCTGCCGCTCAGGCCATCGGCGCCCCACTGGGTCACGACGGCTTTTTCAGAAGACACCACCTGGAGGTAGCGAGGGAGTGCGAAGCCGGTAATCTCAGCCTGTTTTTTAAACGTGTCTTTGTCTGCGACGACCACCTTGTTGCTGTTGTTCACCACCAGGAAGACCTTCTGGCGTAGCTCATCGTCCACAGTTGCGGGAAAAACAAAATAGAGTGACTGCAGCACATTGCCCACTTGCTCGCCGTTGTTGGCGGTTTCGAAGATTCGCTGGCTGACGCTGCCATTTTCCTTGTTCCAATACGTCACCGTGCCGGAGCCATTCTGAAAAGGGCCTTCGTTAGCGATGTAAATTCCGGCTTTAAAGATGGCGTCGGATTTAGGTGCTGGGTTTTCGTCCTTTTGGCAGGCGTTGAAGAAGGTAAAGAAAAGCAGGAGGATTCCCAGTTGGACAAGCCGCGGAAGTGTGTCATTTTTTTTGTTAAAAATCATTGTGAATCAATATTTTGCGCAGAAAACTCCGGGTAACAGGTGGAAAGGAGGACCGAATAAAAGGCTGTGCGGCGTCTAATTCCCGAAAGCCCCATGCTCGCTTTTTCACCGAAAGCTGCCAGGAGAAGCCTGCAAAGGTTACAGACCCGGATTCTGGCAGGTCTTCTGGCTCGTTCCGGTTTTTGCCGCCTTCCCGCTCCGTGGAGCAGTGGCTGTCTGGCAAAAACTTCTTTGGAACTTACAGCTGCGGGAACAGCCCGGGATTTCCACCCGGTTCCCTCTTCGCCCGCTTGTAGCGGGAACCAGAACCGGCGCAAAGGTAAATTTCCCGCCCTGCTCAGGGTACTTTTTTCCCCGAAAATTCACACACCGCTTCGAGTCGGAAATGCCTGCCCGGCATGGGCCGGGATGCAATTGCCTGATAATCTGTGTTAAGGAGATTTCCCACGGTTGCCTGCACGCGAAGATGGAAGGAGCGGAATTGCCAGTTTTTGCCCAAGCTCAAATCGCTCACCTGGAAAAAAGGCAGGGCGTTGTAGCGGCTGTTGTCGGTTGTCGTAAAGCGCCGGCCCGTGAAGATGTGCTGCCAGCTGAGGAAGTACGTCTGGTAGGTCAGACCAGCTCCCGCGCTGCCATTGAACAAGGGTGTGTAGAGAAGTTGTTTCCCCAGCAAGGTGGGGTCGTGCGAGCCATAGACTTTTTCAACTGTGCTGCGTGTCAGCGACCAGGACAGGCGCAGCGAGGCTTGCAGGCCGGAGCTGTCGCGGCCCCTGTATCGGAAGTCGAGGAGGTGTTCCAGGCCGCGTGCCCACACGCTACGCTTGTTTTCGGGCTGCCAGATTGCCCCCTTTGGCGACCAGAGGATCCAGTCTTTGGTCAGGCTGTTAAAAAAGTTCAGTTGGGAGCTTATGTGCAGTGCGCCTTTTCCCCGCTCAATGCGGAATCCGAGTTCCTGTCCCCAGGCTGTTTCGGGCTTCAGTGCAGGGTTGCCGATGGCGAAGGCATCCCGCCAGTAGAGGTCGTTAAAAGTCGGCAGGTTAAAGTTTTTGGAAAGCCGACTGTGGAACTTAAGAAACCGTGCCACCCGCCATTCGGCACCTACGCTGCCCACCAGAGGGATGAAACCCTCATCTACCCATTCCTGTCGGGCACTGGCGGAGAGGTTTAGTTTTTTATTAAAAAAGTTGCGCTGCCAGGATGCAAATAGTGCCAGGCGGCTGCGGTCATGTCGGCCCGATTCTGCCGTATTTGCCGTTTGTCGGGTCAGGTTTAGCCCTGCGCGCAGTACCTGGTCGCCTCTCCAAAAAAAAGCCTGCTCCAACTCAGCTATCCAGGTATCTGAGTAGCTCACAGCGGAATCAACGAGGTCGCTGAAGAACAGGATGTCTTCCCTGAAATACCCCGCCCGGACTTTGGTGAGCGACTGGTTTGCGAGGCAGGTCCAGTCTGCACCGAGCCGCAGGGTGCCATCTTCCTGTTTTGCATGGGCATTGTTCTCCGTCAGGGAAGGTGGAATCTGACGACTGGTTTTTTGCCACCAAGCGTAGGTCTCCAGTTTTTGTTTATCATTGATTCTCAGGGTGTTATTTTGAGAAAAAGCCCATTGTTCAAAGGCGCCGTCCACTTGCCGGAGGCCACCTTTTTTGCGGATGGGAAAGTCGTTTTGCGCCTGTTGGTGAATGAGATTAAAGTTGCCTGCCAGGTGTTTGCCGCTCAGGGAGAGTTTGCCGAACTGCCGACGTTCGCCAAAGCTGCCCAGACTCAGGCCGGCACCTGCTCGTGTGCCGGCCTCCAATGGCGCTATGTTTTCAATAAAAACGACGCCGCCCAGCACGCCACTGCCTTGCAGGCTGCTACCGCCTCCTGCCTGCACGCTCACGGCATCCATTAGCCAAACGGGGAAGAGCGAGAAGTCAGCCACGCCGTTCATCGGATTTTGGAGGTTGAATCCGTTCCAGAGGATGGAGGTATGGCTGGCACCACCGCCGCGCAGCGAGGAAGTGGAAAGGCTGCCTTGTCCGTAAGTTTTAAAAAACAAACCCGCTTCACCCGAGAGAAGACCCGTCAGATCCCCCGACTGGTGCTGCTCCAGAGCCTGTTTTTGCAAAACCCGAATAAAGCTGCCCGGTGATTTCCTGGAAATGCGGCTTGCGGATACTTCGACTTCTACAGTCGTCAGCGTCGTATCTGTTTGAGAGGCAGCGAGCGATGGGAGGGCAAGTGCCAGAACGAAGATCCATCCCCCCTGCTTTTTGGTTAGAGAAAAGAATTTGATGGCGCTTAGTTTTTGTTGCTGTTGAAGCTGCCTCAAAAGTCGGCACCTGTTTGCAGATGGAGTGGCAACTTTTGTGGCGGCCTCCTCTTTTAAAATGAAGAACCAGACGACAATGTTCCAGCAAAAGTAATCACCTGAGCAAAGTCAGGTCACCGGTTTTTAGAATTTTCGTCCCATCGGGCAGTAGAAGCAGTATTCTGTAAACGTAAACATCCGAAGCAGCAGGCTGGCCTTTGAATTGGCCATCCCAGCCTTTGTTCCCATTTTTTTCTTCGTAAACCAATTGGCCCCAGCGATCCCAGACCTGCATAGAGAGCACCGCAATGTTTTGACCTGCAATAAGTACCTGGAAGTTTTGGTTCAGCTCGTCGCCATTAGGCGAAAAGGCGTTGGGGATGTCGAATTTTGGCTCAAGCACGGTTATTACAACCGAATCCATATCTGTGCAACCTGAGCTGTCGGTAACAGTGACTGCAAAAACGGCGCTGCCGGCAGCCTGGACAAGCACTTGCGCCGTGTCGGCCACGCTGCCGTTTGACCACTGAAAGGCAGCAGCGGGGGGCATAGTGACTAACCCCAACTGTAGCCGGGTGCCGACGTAGGCAGTATCTGGCGGACTCCCGGTGATTTCCAGGATTTCAATGCCTGGCAGCACTCCCACGAAGATCGTGTCGAAAGCAGTGAGGCATTCCGTGGAAATTGCAGCGATGTAATTCCCTGAAATGTAAGGCTGGACGAGCACTTCCGGGCCAGGCACCTCCTGGAGCGTGCCGTCGTCAGAAGACCAAGTGACCGTGGTGGCTCCCGGTTGGGGCAGGACGCTGAGTACGACCTCTGCCCCTGCACAAACCGAAATCGTGCGGGTACCAGCCAGGGCAATTTCCGGTTCGATGACCTCCACGAAAACGCTATCTTCGGCGACGCAGCCCATGCGCGCAGCCCGCAGGATGAAGAGGGTGGACTGTGTAGGCATTGCCAGGGGGTTGGCCAGTGTGGAATCATTCAGCCCCCAGGTCGGCGACCATTCATAGTGAACCTCAGGCTCGGGCAAGGTGCTTCCCAGCAATACACTCTCCCCTTCGCAAATGGTGGTGTCCTGTAAAACGGCGATAAGCGGCGGTGCAGTAGCGGTGATAAAGACGCTGTCGAATGCAGGAATGGGGCAGCTTTCCGCGAGCACTTCAAGCAGGTAAAGGCAAGAGACTGCAGGAGTAGCAAGCGGATTAGCCTCCGTTGAAAAAAAGCCGGGCGGTGCAGAAGTCCAGGAGTATGTCACCCCTGGTGTTGCTATGCCGCCGAGGAAGACCGAGTCCCCTATGCAAATGCTTTGGTTTTCTGCGATGGTGAAAGTGGGGGTGTGGTAGGGAAGCACCGTCAGCACCATCGAGTCAACCACCGTGCATTGGGGAAAGGCAGCGGCCAGCTCGACCACAAACTGCCCTGCAGACAGGCCGGTGAGGAGGGGGTTAGGGCAGCCGGTGCAGCTCAGGAACCCACTGGGAGCCGTCCAGTTAAATCCGGCATTTCCGGCGCCTGCAGGTGCTTCAAGTTGGGCTGTGCCATCCAGGCAAAGGGTCAGATCGGCTCCGGCATAGGTGTGCAGGAGGCCAAGATGCACTTCCAGGGTATCGCTGGCGCAAAGGTTGTGGATGGCAGCATGGTAAGTGATGGAATCGGTGACAAGGGCCAGCGGATCAAGGCAGGAGGTGCAGCTGAGACCTTGGGATGGGAACCATTCGCACAGCGCCCCACCTCCTGCGCTCAACTGCACCTGCCCGCCTGGGCAGGTGAGCGTGTCGGGAGTGAGGGTGAAAAGGGAGGGCTGGGCATTCAGCACGCCCGGTGAGGTCGGATAAAAGTCAATGGAAACGGCTCCGCTGGTGATGGCTCCGCCCCAGTCGTTCAGCAGTACGTAGTAGAATTTGCCTTTTTCGACATTCAAAGTTTTTACAAAAGCATCCCCTGCAGCCGTTTCGCAGGTGTCAGTCACCAGATTTCCCGTGAGGGGGTGCCAGTTAGCCAGACCCGTTGGGCTGATCACGTCAGCGAAAGAGCTTCGCAGAGGCTGGGAGGTTTTTATCAGGTCGCAGGCCTCAGCGGGATTTGAGAAAGCTCCCCACACCTGGAAGTCCAAATCGGAGGCCTCGCTGGCTCCTGCTGCCTGCATGACAAAGCCGAACTCGCCGTTTGCCTGTGCTTCAAAATAAAACCAGGTGAAATTGGGAGGATGGGCGCCCCAACAGCCCCCGTTTAGCCCCGACTGAATAAAGTTGGGGTCTCCCTGCCCCGGTGCCACGCGAACGATGGCAGGCAATTCGCCGCAGCCGTTCAGCGACAGCGCCGCCTCGCAAAAGGGTGCTGCGGGGAAAACCACAGGGCATTGCTGTGGTTGAACTTCTATGTTAAAAGCAGTGCATTGATCCGAATTGTCCACCACGATGTAGTAGGTGCCGGGTTGTTCCAGAAAGACAGATTCCAGCTGGGGGAGGGGTTGGTTGAAACCACCCCAGATTGAGGCGATGCATTCACCGGGGGTGTCGGGGCAATTGCTGAAGATACCCATACCTGTGCCGGGGCTGGCTCCGGTAATCTGAACTGAAATGCACTCTCCACCCGGCGAGTCATAGGTGAAAACGACATCTTCCGTGGCCAGCCAGTCGTCGTTGCTGCAAGGACTTGCCATGTAATTGTTGCCCGCGCTGCATGTGGACAGACCCTGGGCGAGGAAGGGCAAGGAAGGAATGACTGTGGGGTTGTTGCAGTTGCTTGGTGGCGGTGTCGTACAGGCTTCGGCCATACAGTACCAAGACAATTCAAACCCAGCGTCAGTGACAGCTCCATCGGAAGTGAACAGGATGGTGAGGCAAGGCCCCGGAAACTGCATTTCGAAATTGACAGTGCTCCCTGTCAGGCTGAAAAACAGGGGCGCTTCGGCATCAGGTCCTGCAAAAAAGTAGAGGAAGTCGAAATCCTGTTCCAGCGCCAGGAAGGCGACATTTACAACTATGCAATGGTGTTCGTCCTGTGGACAAATCGTGAAGCTCAGATTTTGGTTGTTACCATAGTCTCCGCCAGAGCCACCGGAGTCGAAGAGGCTGCCACTGCATTCGTCGGTGGAACTGTCCTCTCCCAAGGTAAAAATGGGGCTGGAGCGCAGTGGCTCCGCCTGGGGTGATGCGTGCATGCTACCTGCACACAGCAGTAAAAATCCAAAGCACCAACTCGGGTAATTCAGAGGCATTGTGAAGCTCTTAAAATTTGTAACTACCTGACAGGGCCTGTATTATAAGTCCAATGGCGGCGGCAGCCCCCTTCTCTAAAGAATCTTATTCGCCGTCAAAGGCGGCGGTTTGACTTGAGAGACCTCCTCCACCTTTCAAAAAGAGGTGTCTTATTCCCCTGTGAAGGTGTCGGTTAGACTTTTGGGGCAGGCTCCCCACCCTCCCCGGTAGTTATCTAAAGTTAAAAAAAGGAGGATAGCCGTGCCGGCTTGCTGCTACTGTTTGTCGCTTTCTTCTGCCAGCTTTTTCAATTCACTCAGCTTGAGCAGGGCTTCCACGGGCGTCATGGAGTTGAGGTCCATTTCCCCCAGGATTTCTTTGATGCGGCCCACCTTGGGGTCAAAGGTTTCAAAAATACTCAACTGGTAGGCAGGGCTGAGGTTGGTTGTATCGGGTTTTCGCACTGCCGGTCCTTTTTTGGCTAAAGGCAGCTCTGGCGTTTCGATGTGTTTTTCTTCTAATTGAGACAGGATGTCGCCAGCTCTTTCGACGATACTGCGGGGCATACCTGCCATTTTTGCCACGTGAATGCCGAAGCTGTGCTGGCTGCCGCCGGGCAGCAGTTTGCGGAGAAAGATCACTTTTTGTCCGATTTCCCGCACGGCCACGTTGAAGTTTTTGATGCGGGGGAATTTGGTTGCCAGCTCGTTCAGCTCGTGGTAGTGGGTGGCGAACAGGGTTTTAGGGTGCAGATCGCCGTGGTTGTGCAGGTATTCGGCGATGCTCCAGGCGATGGAGATGCCGTCGTAAGTGCTCGTTCCGCGGCCTATTTCGTCTAGCAGGATGAGGCTGCGCTGCGAGATGTTGTTCATGATGCTCGCCGTTTCGTTCATTTCCACCATGAAGGTGCTCTCTCCTCCCGACAAGTTGTCGGATGCGCCTACCCGGGTGAAGACCTTGTCAACCAGGCCGAGGCGGGCGCTTTGGGCGGGAACGAAGCTGCCCATCTGGGCCATGAGTGAGATGAGTGCCGTTTGCCGCAGCAAGGCGGACTTTCCTGACATGTTAGGGCCGGTGATGACGATGATCTGTTGCTGGCTGGAGTCGAGGTACACGTCATTGGGGACGTAGCTTTCGCCCAGGGGTAGGTGCTGCTCGATGACCGGATGCCTGCCGTTGCGGATGTCAATGACCAGGCTGTTGTCGAGCTGAGGCCGGGTGTAGGCGTTTTTGTCTGCTACCCTGGCGAAGGCCAGCAGGCAGTCCAGCCGGCCGACGATGGCTGCGTTGTGCTGCACGGGCTGGATGTACTCGGCGATTGCCAGCACGAGTTGCTGGTACAGTTGCTCTTCCAATTCGAGGATTCGCTCCTCGGCGCCGAGGATTTTGGTTTCCAGTTTTTTCAGATCTTCGGTGATGTAGCGCTCGCAGTTGGTCAGGGTTTGCTTGCGCACCCAGTTGTCGGGCACGAGGCCTTTGTCTTTGTGTTTGTTGGTGACTTCGAGGTAGTAGCCGAAGACGTTGTTGAAGCCTATTTTTAGGTTGTCAATGCCTGTTTGCTGTGCCTCCACCCGCTGGATGTCGAGCAGTAGGCCCTGGGCATTTTTAACCGTGTTGCGCAGGTCGTCCAACTCCTCGTGGAAGCCCCCGGCGATCACGCCGCCCTTGTTGATCAGAGTCGGTGGCTCGGCGACGATTTGTCTGGCGATTTCTGCTTGCAGGACTTTGCAGGGGTGCAACCCGTCGGCCAGTTTTTCCAGAAAGTGGTGTCCTGAGGCAGCCAGTTGGATTTTCAGTGGTTCGATGGCCTCCAGAGCTTTGCGTAGTTGTACGACTTCCCGGGGCTGAATTTTGCCCAGAGGCACCCTGGAGATCAGCCGCTCGATGTCGCCCATCTGGCGGATGTAGGTTTCCACCTCGGCTGCCAGCGTGCTATGGTGCAGGAAAAAAGAAACGACCTCCTGCCGGTTCTCAATTTCCCGCAGCGAAGTCAGGGGCAACACCACCCATTTTTTCATCAGGCGGCCGCCCATCGGCGAGACGGTCTGGTCGAGGATGTCAATTAGTGGCACGCCGTTTTCGTGAGGGCTGTGAATCAACTCCAGGTTGTGGATGGTGAAGCGGTCGAGCCAGACGTATTTTTCCTGATGGATGCGGCTGATGCTGGTGATGTGCCGCAGGTTTTTGTTTTCGGTGGTAGCGAGGTAGTGCAAAGCCGCTCCGGCAGCCACCTGGGCCAGTGCAAGGTGCTCGATGCCAAAGCCTTTGAAGGAGGCGACCTCAAAATGCTCAAGGAGCTTTTCCCGGGTAAAATCTCCGGTAAAAACCCAGTCGTCAAGTTTGTAGGTGTAAAACCGGTCGCCGAAAACCTCGTGAAAAAGTTTGTCTGAGTTTTTTGAAAAAACGACTTCCGAAGGATTGAAACCCTGGAGTAATTTGTCAATGTAAGCCATGTCGCCCTCCGATACCAGAAACTCGCCGGTGGAGATGTCCAGGAAAGCAACTCCTGCCTGGTCTTTTTTTCCAAAAAAAACGGTGGCGAAGTAGTTGTTTGATTTGTGATCCAGCAGTTTTTCGTCTGTAGTCACCCCGGGTGTCACGATCTCAGTCACCCCTCGTCTGACGATTTTCTTTTCGGGGGAGGGTTTTTCCAATTGCTCGCAAATAGCCACCCGGAAGCCCGAGCGTATCAGCCGTGGCATGTACAGGTCGAGCGAGTGGTAGGGGAAGCCTGCCAGTTCGATGTCATTGCCGCCGTTGTTGCGGCTGGTCAGGATAATGCCCAGTGCTTTAGAGGTTTTGATAGCATCTTCGCCGAAGGTTTCGTAGAAGTCTCCGACGCGGAACAACAAGATTGCATCCGGATGCTTTGCCTTCATCTTGAAGTACTGCTGCATCAGCGGTGTGATCTTCTCTGCTTTTTCGCTGACTTTTTCTCCTGCAGGAATTTGACTTTTTTTTGCCAAAATAGTTGATGTTTAAGGGCAAATGTAAGCAGAACTGCGGGCCGCCCAAAGCCTCAGGATGTTTTCTGGATCCCCTGCCGAGTAATTTCTGCTGTCCGAAAAAATCAATCTTTCTCCGGTAGAATTACCTTTGCGATAATTTCGGATGGCGGGAAAAGGGCGGCGTGGTTTTGAGGGGATGACACCCGCAGGCTGCCTGGTATTGCCGGGCAGCTGAAGACCAACAGCCAGCCCAGTGTACCGGCTCCAATGATCTCAGGCAAGTTTTAAACAACCCGACATGACCTTCGACCAATTTCTCGACACCTTCCCGGAGGTAAATCTGCCCGTTTCCATCACCGAAGAGAGTGCAGTCACCTTTGGCAGGGAAAATCCACCTCTGACGGAGCGGGCCTTGCGTGAATTTATTTTGCCACTAGAAGAGGGGGCGGATGAGTTCACCGAGTTCATCCCCGGCTTCAGGATTGCAGGCCTGAAGGATTTTCACGCCGTGGTGTACTGGAAGGCAAGCCTGCTGAGCTATCAGTACGTGATTGTAACTTTTGAGAAAGGCGGAAAACCCATTGACCGGCAAGTGATTGCAGGCACTTTTTCCGACGGAAGGGTGATCACCCGCTCCGTTGCCCGTATTGATGATGACTGGACCATTTACATCGTCAGCGGACAAACCGATGGCTCGGACGAGGCCTACGATGCCGAGCACAGCACAGCCCGGGAGCTTGAGCTGATGCCCGACGGGCGCATGATAGAATTTGCCTGACCAACGGAAAATCCATGCAGAGTTTAGAACAGGAAATAAAAGCCTTTTTGAAAGCCAGGCAACTGGAGTACAAGGACAACTCCAGCTCTTTCAAGCGACTAGATTTCAGCGTCCGGCTTGGAGAGGATTGGGTTTTTTATTTTGATGCAAAGGAAAGAAGACAGGCTTATAATCTGAAAAACTGGAAGCTGACAGCGGCGCAGGAGCCGCACACTTTTATTATGGACGATCTGGCTGCCCGGAAAATACTCGCCTACGGACCTTACTCCGGCATGGTCGTCCGAAACAATTTGTCGGCAAAGTACTACTTTTTCAGCGTGCTGGATTTATTTTTGATGCCTAAGACCCGGGTCAACCGGCCCATTGAAAAAAACGCAAGGGCGCTGAAAGGCAAGTGGATCATTGACCTGCGCAACGGCCGGGAATGCGATTCCATGTCTGAAATTTTTGAGCATTTCAAATTGTACATCTCCAGGCGGGAGGATTCTTTCATGAACATACTCGAGTGCTATGGCAAGTACCAGGGCGAGGATATTGAAGAGCGGGGAGAGCTACGCAGGCCGGGCTACTGGGATACGGACGTCAGGGAGACGAGATAGTACTTAGAGCTTGTTTGCGATTGGGTGCTTGAGGCAAACAAGCTCTAATGTGGAAAGACTTCTGTTGCCAATTGCATTGCCGTTTCAAAGGCCGGGATGTCAATGCCGGTTTCCATGTTTCTGTTTTTAAAAAAATGCACCATGTTTTCCATCGGCATATTGCCGGTGAGGTCGTCTTTGGCCATCGGGCAGCCGCCAAAGCCCTTGATGGCTCCGTCGAAGCGGGTACAGCCACTTTGCCAGGCAGCATCTATTTTTTCCTTCCAGTTGTGTGGTTCGGTGTGCAGGTGAGCACCGATTTCGATGCCTTTGGGCAAGTAGTAGGGGATGAGGCTCGAAAACAGGTAGGTGATATTGGCCGGATTGGCAACGCCGATGGTATCCGACAACTGGAGGATGCGGATGCCCATGTCTGCCAGGCGGTCCACCCAGGTCACTACCGTTTCGAGGTTCCAGGGGTCGCCGTAGGGATTGCCAAAGCCCATGCTTATGTACACGACGAGTTCTTTGTGGTGGGCCATACAGATGTCCTGAATTTCCTGCACGCGCACCAGCGACTCCCCGATGGTAGCATTGGTGTTGCGTATCTGGAAAGTTTCCGAAATAGAAAATGGATAGCCCAGGTAGCGAATCTCATCGAAGCAGCAGGCGTCGGCAGCCCCTCGCTGGTTGGCGACAATGGCGAGTAGCTTGCTTTTGCTGCCTTCCAGGTGGAGCTGAGCCAGCACCTCTGCCGTATCCCGCATCTGAGGAATGGCTTTGGGCGACACAAAGCTGCCAAAATCAATGGTGTCAAAACCCACTTTCAGCAATTGGTTGATGTAGGCTACTTTTAAGCGGGTGGGGATAAAATCCTTTAGGCCCTGCATGGCGTCTCTTGGGCATTCGATGAGCTTTATCATAAGATTCTCTCTGGCTGTTTTTTGCCAGGTGGTAAAAATAGATATTTTTGCTGTACACCGGAATCCCGGTTTTGACGAAGCATTTGCGTTGCTAAGAAGCTATTTGAAATTAGCCCGGTAAGCTCATTCAAACAGCATCCTGGCTCAAGCACCAAAACCCCAACAAGCTCTAAGCTGAGGTTTGCCGCTGTGGAAAAAAAACAGGCAACTTTGTAACAGTGTTTGCCGGGGTCGTTGTGACACAGGAATCGTCGTCTTTCTAAACACAACCCATTTTCAGAAAGTGGCAATTGTTGATGCGAGCAATAAAAGTACAGATGCAATTTGAATTTTATCAATGGGTAGTGCCTTTAGTCGGGCTGTTTTATTTAGTGCGGGTCACCCTCCAGTTCAGGGCGAACGAGCGCAGTGCTACTTCTTTGGTTGTGTGGTTGATATTTTGGGTTACGATAATTGTGCTGGCAGTTATTCCGAATCCAATTTCCTTTAAAATAGCAAAGCTGCTGGGTTTCAAAAGCAATATCAATGCGGTCATTTTTGTGGCATTGGGCTGGCTGTTTCTGATTGTTTTTTACCTCTCCTCCTCCATAGACCGACTTGACAAGCAGCTCACCAAAATCGTCAGGGAAATGGCCCTTGACAAAGCAGAAGAGAAAAAGGAAAAAGACCAGGACGATGAAAAACAGAAGCAGAAGAACGGATAAATTGCACCTTCTTTACGTCCTGGAAAATTACTATCCGAATATCGGCGGGGTGGAGAATTTGTTTAAAAAGCTGGTGGAGCGCCTGGCGGCACAGGGGCATCGGGTCACGGTAATCACCACCCGCCTGTCGAAAAGCGATCCGGCAGTGGAATTTGCCGGCCAGGTGCGTATTTTCAGATACCGCTTTTACAACCGCTATTTCTTCAGCCTGCTTGCTTTGTTTCCGGTGCTACGTCATGCAGGTGCTTGCGATTTGATTCACACCACTTCTTACAATGCAGCATTTCCCGCTTTCCTTGGGGCCTTGCTGAGGCGGAAAAAGATCATCGTCACTTTTCATGAAGTCTGGGCTTCGCTGTGGTTCAGGCTACCGTACATGAGCAGGGTGGGGCAGTGCCTCCACTACCTGTTCGAGCAGATGCTGCTACGGCTGCCTTTCGACTGCTTTGTAGGAGTTTCCAAAAGCACGACAGCAGATTTGTTGAAAGCGGGAATCCCTCCCCAAAAGGTGAAAACTATTTACAACGGCATTGAATATGAGGATTTTAGGAAAGAACAGCTCCCGGACGAAAGGCCTGCTAACCCACCTTTTACCTACACCTACTTTGGCAGGCTGGGAGTTTCAAAGGGCCTGGACATTTTGATCGAAGCTGCCGGGATTTTTAAAAACAGCTACCCCGACAGCCTCCTGAAAATGATCATCCCGACTACGCCCCCTGCATTTTTTAAGCGCATTCGTGCGGACATTGCAGAGGCCGGGCTGGGCCGGTACGTCAAGCTATACCACGAGCTTCCCTTTGCGCAGCTGAAAGAAGAATTGCGGCGCTCGGATTGCGTGGTCATCCCCTCGCTGAACGAAGGCTTTTGCTTTGCAGCGGTGGAGAGCATAGCACTGGACGTGCCGATTATTTCATCCGGTCAGGGAGCGCTGCAGGAAGTAGTGTCGGGCAGGTTTATCAAAATGAAAAAACCGGATGCAGCAGCTCTGGTGGAGGCGCTGCTACGAGCTGCTGTTGGTGACTGGGAGCAGTCGCCGGTGCTTAAATTTGAGCTGGCAGACACGGTAGCGGCTTATGAGGTACTCTACCTGACTCTAACACAGCCTTGATTTTCAAACACCAACCCTTCTTTCTGCAAATTATGAAAATAGCAATTTTGGGCGACGCACTTGACCTGCAGTATGCGGGGATTCACACCTACACCAGGGAGTTGGTGAGAGCACTGGCTCGCTTTGACCGGGAGAATGAATACTTTGTCGTGCGCCCCAGAGCAGGAGGCGAGTTAGAGGGGGTTCGGGAGATCGTGGTTCCCATTGCCCGAAATATTCCGGGGCACCAGCGCCTGCGGGGTTTTACCTCCATCCCGCGCTGCCTGGTCAGAGCCGGGGTAGATGTGGTGGTAGAGCCTGCGCATTTCGGGCCTTTCTGCCTGCCCCGGCGAATAAAACGCATCACTGTTATCCAGGACATTACGCCCGTGTTGTCTCCGCAGTTCCACCTGGCAGTGGGCAGTGTTGTTCAGCGGGTGGCTTTGCCCTTTATTTTTAAAAGAGCCGACTGCATCGTTGCCAGCTCTGCCAGCACGCAGCGGGATATTGAAAAGCATTACCCCCTTTCCAAAGGGAAAGTCCGGCTTGTACTGCCGGGTAGAGAGACAGCTTTCCGGCAGGTACAGGATTGGGCAGTGCTTGAAAAATACGGAATCCGGCAGCCTTATTTGTTGACTGTAGGCACCATTGAGCCGAGGAAGAACCTCTGTACGGCACTGCGGGCCTACGAGTTATTTCGCCAGGACTCAGAGCAGCAGATGCAGTGGGTGATAGCAGGCAAGAGTGGCTGGAAGAACGGGGACTTCTACCGGGCACTTGCCGCATCGCCATTTCGCAGCGATGTGGTTTTGACGGGATACACAGAGCGGCAGGAACTGCCGGCGCTCTACAGCATGGCCAGATTGTTTGTCTTTCCCTCGCTTTACGAAGGGTTCGGCCTGCCGGTGTTGGAGGCCATGTCTTGCGGTGCCCCCGTGCTGGTGTCCAACGCCTCCAGCCTGCCGGAAGTTGGAGGCGACGCAGCCCGGTATTTTGAGCCAAATTCGGTGGCAGAGCTGGCGACACAACTCAGTACCCTGCTGCGTGATGAGCAGGAACTGCTCGAAATGAGCAAAAGCTCCTTACAGCAGGCTTTAAAATTCGACTGGGAAAAAACAGCGGAGCAGTTCGTCAGTATTTTTCAAAAGGTGTCGGGCGGTTCAGGAGAATGTATTTGAAAAACCGCTTCAGGTCGAACCAGAGGAAAAATTCTTGTTTTTTTAAAATTCCCAGCCAAGGTACAGGACGGTGTACCTGAAAGACGCCCCTGCGGCTCTTCATAATTTTTTTACGCTCTTTAAAAAGGGTCAGATACATGGCATGTACCATTATTTTTAAAAAGCGAATTCTCAGGAAAACGATGTCTATCAGCAGGATAGCACTGTATTTAAAAAGGAAAAAAGGCAGATTGACCACCAGGACGGGGATGGGCATCAGCTTGAAGTAGCTGTAAAAGATATTCAGTTGGATTTTCAGGAGATAGCTATAGCTCAGGACTTTGCGCACGGAGCGGCTGACCTTGTGATAGACAACGGCTTTGGGTTCAAAGAGGCTCTTGTAGCCCAGCACGACAGCCCGAAGGCCCAGTTCGGCATCTTCGTAGCCGGTTTCAAAATAGGAATCGAAAATGCCGATATTGCGCAGCATGTCCACCGAGTAGAGGGCAGCGCCGGCGCAGGCGCCCATGTTCTCGAAGCGCCGGGTATAGGCTTCTGCCGGTTGTCCGTGCCCGATGGGAAGGATTTCAGCGGTGTTCAGCATTTTGTGCCCTGCATTGTCCATAAGCCGACGGTCGAAGTAGTTCACCATTTTGCTGGTGACCATGCCTGCATCACATTCCTCAGCACAACTCACAAGTTGGTGCAACCAGTCGTCCTCAACTACCGTATCGTTGTTCAGCAGGGCGACGTATTTGAAACCTGCTTCCGGTCGCAGAATCATTTCTAGCACCGCGTTGTTTCCCCTTGTAAAGCCGAGATTGGTGTCGTTGAAGATCAGCGTGACTTTGGGATGGTCGAGGAAGTGCTCCTTCAGAAGTTGAACGTTTCGCTCATCAGACGCATTGTCAATAAGGTAGATATGAAAATTTGAATATCTTTGCCCTGAGAGTGAGTCGAGACATTCGATCGTGTCTTCAATACCGTTCCAGTTTAGAATGAGAATGGGAATAAAAGGTGGCATTTGAGTGATTGCTAATACCCCCGCAAAACAACAAAGAAAAATTGTAACTCCTAAGAGCTTGTTTGGGATTTGGTCACTTGGCTAAAAGTCGGCCCTTTTACGCCACTTTTCCCCCTTTTTTCAGTTCCATAGTGCTGCTACGCAACGTAAAAAAGGAGAAAAATTGACGAAAAATTGCTCGTTTTCAGATGCTGTGGGGGTTGAGCTTACCGGGCGGAAAAGACACCTTTTTAGCCCAGTAAGCTCAATTCAAACAACGTCTCGGATCAAACACCAAAATTTAAACAAGCTCTAACAAAAAATTAATCTATTCGTCTCTCTCTTTAAATGAAAGTAGCTGTACGCATTTTATCTGGAGTTTTCCTGCTTTTCTGGATTTTGTTTGTTTTTGCAGATTACTGGCAAAAGCACCCTGTTTATTTTTATTCCTTCAAATTATTCGATTATTGGGGCTTTACCCTATTTCTGTCGGTGCTGGGAGCGGCTTTGGTATGGAGTGTCCGGAGATTTAGAAGCCCCAGGAAGGGCAAGGGTTTCCTCAACGGCTTATCGCTGTTTGTGCTGTTTATGGTCATCAGCGTTGCGAGTGTCGCCTTTGCCTTTGAAAAGCTGGTGCCCAATGGCAATTTTGATCTGGCAAAGGCCATGAAAATTTTTGGCTCAGTGGCCTGGATGCTGATTGCTTTGTATTTTATCACTCTGACCTGCTATGTGCTGGGAAATTGGCTGAACGAATTGATCGGCATCGGGATAAAGCCTGAGGACCGCAGCGTTTTAGATATAACCTCGGGCATCATGACTCTGACTATGGCCTTGTTTCTCCTGGGGGCAGTTTCCCTTTTGTATGTGTTTGTTGTGCTGCCGCTGATGCTGGTCGTTCTGCTATGGCGATGGAAAACGAGCCTCTCGGTTTTAAAAGCGAGCCTCTGGCAGCCCCTGGCAGTGGACAAAGGGTGGAAGGCAACTGGCCTCCTCGCCTTTTTTCTGATAATCACCTTTTTGAGTATCAACCTGACGGCGGTGAACGTGCCCATGCCTACGGGTTTTGACACCTTGACGCTGTATGCCAACCTGCCGGTGTTGATCAGCGACCACCACAGTCTTGTGCCGGGATTCCAACCCTACAGCTGGTCTGTTTTCATGTCGTTAGGGCACCTGCTTTTTAAATCAACCCCCATCGTGCTGGCCTTGTCGTACCTGGGTGGTGCCCTGGCGCTGTATGCTACCTATGTGCTGGGCAGGAGCTGGCTGGGGTTGGACGTGAACACAGCGATGATAGCGGTACTGGCTTTTTCCTTTATTCCAGTTTTTTCAGGGCAGATGTACGGAGAGCTTAAAATTGACCTTGGGTTGCTGTTTATCTATTTGAGCATCGTCCTGCTTTTGCTCAATTTTTTTAAAGCCGATGAGGCGAATGCAAGGCGAAAGGCAAGACCGGAGATCGTGCTGACAGGACTGCTGACGGGATTTGCCCTGGGCGTCAAGCTCACGACGATCTATTTCATATTTGCACTCCTCTGTGCGTTGTGGTACCGCAAGGCAGCGACCCGGGGTTTGTTTGCCGCGTTTTTGGTCAGCCTTTTTCTCGTGTTTTTTTTAAAAATAGATGAAATGGGTGGGTTGCGCCGCTACCACATTGGAGTGGACGCCTTGCAGTGGGGAGTGTTGCTCGCAGGGATTTTCCTGTTTGCCGGGATCTATGCAAGTGATAAAAAGGCATGGTTGGCGGGGCTTCGAAACACCATTATGCTCGTGATGTTTGTGGCGCTTATGTTTTTTCCCTGGGTAGTCAAGAACTATGTGGATACCAGGAGCCTCAACCCCAGGGAATTGCTGTCGGGTAAGGAAGCAGCTCCCGAAATCAATCTACAAATTTTAGAGCAGAACCAGCAACAAAGCAATCATTGACATGAAAGCATTCTCACCTAAAATATTTGACGGCCTTGCCGTGCTTTCAATCGTGGCCACGGTGCTAGCGATCTGGCTCGGTCTGGTGGGCAGTGAATCTGTCAAAACGAACGAAGCACACAATGCATCTGTTCGGGTGGAGGTGCAGCGCTATATGGGATATGAAATATTGCCTGTGCGCTATTTGAGCCTGCCTTATGACCTGACGATGGGTGCCAATGAGCAGATTCAAATGCTGGACATGGGGCTTTTGCTCCTCATTTTTGTGCCAGTGGTGATGCTGCTGGGGTTCAGGACAAAACCGGGGATGCAGTTGGCGGTGATATTGTCCTGCCTCTTTTTACTTGTCATCTCTGCGGCCAACGGTATTCTTGTGGGAGTTGATGGAAGAGCGAATGTTGTCAATGCCCAAAGCGTAGCTCAATACCTTGAGGAGACATCGTTTTCTGAAGCCCCGGTGGGAGTGATAGTTGCGGGATTTTACCAAGTTTTCACTGCCATTTACAGTGTCATTTACGCCGGAATTTCTAAAATATCGGGAGAACAGGATGCCATTACCTATCCAATCTTGGTGTTGGCTTTTGGATTGTTTTACCAGGTTGCCAGGCAGCGCATGGAGGAGCAGGAAGAATGGCTAAAGGGCTTGTCGGCTTTTCTGTTCACTTATTTGTTTTTCTGGCTGATTCTGTCTTCGGGCATAGTCTGGTACGGGCTTCTGGCTTTTCCCCTGCTGACTTTGCTCATTTTCAGAGCAATTTCCTTTGAGTCAGGGAAGAAGGATGCCCTGGCAAAGATCAGCTTATACGGTTTTTACTTCGTCGTTGCTGCGTGGTTGGCGATGGGTTTTGCCAACCGGATTTCAAATGTTGCTATCAGTGTAGTGCAAAAGGACAAAATCGCAGGAAAGCGGCTTTACGACCCTGCTTTTATCAAATATCAGGTGGGTGACTATTCGGAGCGCAAGGTGGTGGACGCATTTTACACCAACCTATCCACTGCATTTGACCTGATCAACGTCGAGACTAAATCGCTGATTTACAATGTCGGAACCCGCTTTGCATTTTTTATCAAGGAAAATGACAAGCGCGTATTCAAGGACAATCAGTTGGATTTATTCAATCAGCTCTACAGCAAGTATGCGGACACCAAGCAAATCATTCCCCTACTGAAAGCCTCGGGTTTCAAATACATCCTGGTGGACCTGTATATTACAAGCGTGGACAATACGCCTGAACGCATTCTTTCGAGCCGTTTTAAGGCATTTATGAATTATTTGATAAACGATCCTTCCGTCGAGCTAATCGCAACGAACCGAAAAGTAAAAGTAGAAACACAGCAGGGTATTTCTACGCAATACGGGCTGGCAGGAGAAATGCAGGCTTCAGGCTCTTACGCTGTTTTCAGGATCAACTGAGCAGACAAAGGAGCAGGTGCAGGGACAAAAAGCCGGAAAGATGCAGGCAGGCAATTTTCCGCTGGTGTAAAACCAATTACAAAGCGGAATTTCATAAAACCAATAACTAAAGAAAAACCCATGAGCGAGCCACAAACATTTATCGTCATCCCGGCCAAGGATGAAGGCAGCCGCATAGGGGGAGTATTGGAAAGTGTGTTGCAGAACGGCTACAAAAATATCGTCGTTGTCAACGATGGAAGCGAGGATAACACGGGCGAGGTAGCCCGCTCGCTCGGAGCCACAGTGGTAGAACACATCGTAAACCTTGGCGCCGGCGCTGCGACACAAACCGGGATTGAATTTGCTTTAAAAAAGGGGGCAGAAGTCATCGTTACCTTAGATGGCGACCATCAGCACCTACCGGATGACATTGCGAGGCTGGTGCAGACTTTAATTGAAAAGGACGCAGATCTGGTCATCGGCAGTCGGTTTATGGGCAACAACCCCGACATACCGCTGACCCGAGTGATTTACAATAAGATCGGTAATTTCGTGACCTGGCTATTCACTGGGCTTTATGTGAGTGACAGCCAGTCGGGCATGAAAGCCCTTCGCGCAGAATATGCCCGGAAGGCCCGCATTACCCGCAATGGCTATGAGTTTTGCATTGAAATCATCAAGCACGCCCGGCTGATGAAAGCTTCGTTGTGTGAAGCTCCCATCAGCGTGATTTACACAAAAGACACGATGCGCAAAGGGCAAAGCTTTCTGACGGGTGCCCACATGTTACTGCGCATGATTAAGATGATTTGAGACTCGGGTGAGAGTGGGTGTCTGAGGTGATGGCTATGCAACTTCTTCGAAAAACTTCTTAGCTATTGCTGAAAATTTGCTTCGTTTCAGGCAAGAAAAATGACTTTTTTGCTCGGTAAGCTCAATTCAAACAGCAATCTCGGCTCAAGCACCAAAACCCCAACAAGCTCTTAGAACCGTGCCGGAAATTTTTTCTAATAAACGCGCCTGCTAAACAGCAATCTAAACCAGATTAATGATCAATCGAATTTTCAAGCCCCTGTTGGAAAGGCTCCCCGAAAACAACCGGATGGAGCGGATCTGGGTGCTGGCAAAGACGGATTTCTTAAAGCGTTACTACGGGTCTTTTTTGGGGGTGTTGTGGGCATTGATCAACCCGTTTTTTCAAATTGCGGTGTATTATGCTGTCTTCAAATTGATATTTGCCAGCAAGCAGGAGAACTTTGCGCTGTTTTTGTTTCTGGGTTTGATAATGGAAATGTTTTTTGCCGAAACCAGCAGCAAAGGACTCAGCATTATCAGCAGCAAGCGATATGTGCTGGAAAATATAAAGATCAACTGGCTGGATATTTATTACGCAGGAACGCTGAGTACCTTCTTTGCCTTTCTCTTCAATTTGGCTATTTATTTCCTGATTAGCTCGTTTTCCAGCGTAGCCCTCCACGCCAGTGCATTTTACATGCTGCCTCTTTTAATCCTCAATGTTGTCGCATTGGGCTTTGCATTTCAGGTATTGCTTTCCACCGTCCAGATATATTTGCGGGATATCACCCACCTCTGGGACATGATAAAAATGACGATCCTGTGGCTGAGCGGTATTTTTTACCCCATAGATATTAGTCCTGAATCCCAGACCTCGGTACTCGCCTCGCTTTTCCCCCTGGCCGGAATCGTGTACAACGCTCGCCAGGTGCTGATGAACGGGGAGCCAGTGGATTGGCCGCTGTTCATGTATGATTGGATTTACACCTTAATTATACTCGGCATTTCTTTGCTGTTATTTTCAAAATTAGCGAGAAAAGCATTGGAGAAGATTTAATTGTTGCAACTATTTAAATTAAAGAAAAAATAAAATGTACACATTGCTTTTATAAAACTATTTTCCTTACATGCTTTTTAAAATGAGGAGTACCATTTATTAATGCCCGATTTCTCAGGAGGGTGAGGCTGTTTTAAAAGTCAACTGGCAGCGGCTGCCCCCTAATAACCTTTCAAAAAGCGCCTCCTGTTTAGAGCTTGTTTGCGATTTGGTGCTTGAGCCGAGGTTGCTGTTTGAATTGAGCTTATCGGGCTAAAAAGTCGTCCTTTTTATCTCTGGTAGCCCATCTAAACAGCATCTGAAAACGATGCAATTTTGTCAGATTTTCAGCTTTTTGAAGTTGCGTAGCGGCGTTGTGGATTTGGAAAAAAGGGGAAAACAGGACATAAATGGCCGTTTTTGACCATGTGACCAAATCGCAAACAAGCTCTAAATAGCTACTAATTGTTTTCAAATGAAAGATATTGCCATCCGTCTGAAGAATATAGACAAGACCTTCACGGTTCGTGAGAAGAGTGCCGGTACCATTCGGGAAGGGGTATTTAACTTGTTCAGCACCAACCGTAAAAGGAAAATTGAAGCCCTCAAAAATATCAACTTAGAGATTGAGCGAGGTGAATTCTTCGGCATTATCGGGCGCAACGGCAGCGGAAAATCCACTTTGCTGAAGATTATCATGGGAGCCATACTGCCTGATGCTGGGGGCCATGTGGAAGTCAACGGTCGTATTATTCGCCTGGCATTGGGGATGGGTTTTGATCCGGAACTTTCGGCCAGAGACAACGTTTATCTGAATGCTTCTTTGCTGGGCCTCAGTTTCCGACAAATAGGAAGGCGATTTCACGAGATTATTGAATTTGCCGAATTGCAGGAATTTGCAGATACCAAGATTAAATATTATTCTTCGGGTATGAATAGCCGGCTGGCATTTTCCATCGCAGTTTGTGCACAGGCCGATATCTTCCTGATGGATGAGTTTTTTGGCGGGGTAGGGGATGAGGGGTTCCGGGAAAAATCAGAGCGGGTCTTTCAGCAGACCTTGGTGGAAAAACGGACAATCATCTTTGTCAGTCACCAACTCAACACCGTGCAACAGTTCTGCGACCGGGTGTTGTTGCTGGAACACGGCAGGCCCATTGCCATCGGCAAACCAGATGAGGTGTTGGAAAAATACAGGTCCTCCTTCCATTAAAGCTTGCTTGCGATTTGGTCACTTGGCAAAAAAACGGTCCTTTTACGCCACTTTTCCCCCTTTTTTTCAGTTCCATAGCGCTGCTACGCAACGGAAAAAAGCTGAAAAATTGACGAAAAATTGCTCGTTTCAGATGCAGTTTAGATGGGCTGCCGGAGATAAAAAGGACGACTTTTTAGCCTGGTAAGTTCCATCCCAACAGCATCTCGGCTCAAGCACCAAAACGCAAACAAACTCTAACTGCTCAGGCTCGAAGAAAAAATAAAATGTGCATTTTGCTTTAAAAAATCATTGCTACTACGGGCTTTTAGGAACGTGCCGGAAATAAGTTGGGTATTTCGGCGAGTGTATTTTGGGGGCTGGCAAGGCAGTGAAATAGGCGCATAGCCTTAGCTACGTAACTATTTCACTAACACAGCCAGCGCCTAAAAGACGCCGCCCAAATGCGTAAGTTATTTCCGACACGTTCCTAAGTAGTAAAAAAAATGTATCAACTAAAATTTATATTATGAAATCTCAACTCCTCATTTTGTTTGTATGCTCCCTGCTTGTCCTGGTTTCCTGTAAGGACCAAGGCTTTTTCTCTCAACCCGCCGACGGTGCTCTCAACGGCTTAACAGATAGAGGTAAGGAGCCTGAATTTAGTTTTGACTGGATCAATAAGCAGCAGATTACCAAAGGCGAAAATATTATCACCGATGGCGATATCCAAATCGTGGGCTGGGCGATGGATCCCGATGCAAAAGAAACACCAGGCAAAGTGTTTGTCACCTTGAACGGCGTTTTATTTACAACGGAGACCGGCATTGCTCGCGATGACGTAGCCGCTTACTTCAACAATCCAGCGTACCAAAAAAGTGGATTTCGGGCCAAGTTTGCCCGCGCTTCGCTCCAACCAGGCGTTTATTCTGTCGGCTTGAGGGTAGTGGGAAAGGACGGGAAATCCTATTACGCCTCGTCAGCGGGTAGGGAAGTGGTCATTAAACTATAAATCAGGCTAATCTGGTTGTTTTGTTATGAAAAGAAAGCTTTTTCTCCACGTTGGGCCACCTAAAACCGGCACCACTACTTTGCAACACTTTCTGGCTGCAAACCGGGATCCGTTGCTCCAGGCCGGTATTTTGTACCCCCTTGATGAGCCGTCGCACTGGAAGTTGGCCTTGCGCTCGGGATTAATCATGTGGCCCTGGACGGTGGATGAATCGACAACTCCTACCTGGGAGGATGTCAGGCAAGCATCTTTAGCGCACTTTGACAAGGACCTTTTATTGAGTTCTGAATCTTTTTCCTATGCCTTTTTATCTGCTAAAGAAGGAGGGGCTACCCATTTCATCGAGCAGATCAAGTCGTTGGGAAGAGAAATTCAGGTACTGATTTATCTGCGACGACAGGATTTGTGGTTGGAGTCTTATTTTATTGAATACCTAAAACACTATGGTGAAGGGGGATTTGAAACCTTTGTAGGAGTGCGAAATGAATCCCTCCAATACGACAAAGTGCTGTCATTTTGGGCGGATATCGTCGGAAAGGACGCATTGACGGTGCGTTTGTACGAGCGGGGGCAGATGTCCGATTTTCAAGGAGACTTCTTAAAATGGCTGGGCATCTCCGGGCATCGGGAATTCCAGAAAGTGGAAAACAAAAACCACCGCCCCTCCCTGCTGCAAATGCAGATACTGAACACTTACGTCGCTGCTTTTCACCGGCATTTTCCAAAGGCGGATGCCAGCTACAACAAGCCATTTGGCCCCCTCGATCAAATGCTGGGCAGCTTTATGTACAAAACTTCGGATTGGCCATCCACCCGCCACTACAGAATCTTACCCTTCGAAACAGCCCGCCAAATCCTGGATGAATGTGCTGAAGCAAATGCAAAGGTGGCAAAGGAATACTTTGGCCGCCAAGACGGCAAGTTGTTTATGGAGGAGCTCCTGCCCTACGAAAACGACCCGCTGGACTGGCCCGGCTCCCTCAATGCCGGCCAGCTGTCAGAGGTTGCCTCGCTTTGGCAAAAAACCTGCGAGCTTATGGCAGAACTCTACGGTGCAACACCTGCTCAACTGGGGGATTCGGACTTTGATAAACTGTTGCATCCTCCGGTTTCTGATAGCTCCTCCTCCTCTTCTTCTTATAGTGTCGAACGTTACTTGCCTGAAATGAGGGATTTTCAAATTAGTTATGAACACTGGCACCGTTACTTCTTTGCCACTCAATTTGCAACCGGAAAAAGCGTGCTGGACATTGCCTGTGGCGAAGGCTACGGCACTGCACTGCTGGCGGAATATGCAGCTGATGTAACAGGGATAGATATTGATACCGAGGTAATTCAGGCAGCAAAGGAGAAGTATCGCAGCGGGAATATTTCCTTTCTGCAAGGCTCGGTGACGGATATCCCCGTGGAAGGATCGGCAGTGTTCGACCTCATCGTTTCTTTTGAAACAATTGAGCATGTAGAAGAAGTAGCCCAGTTGAAATTCTTAGCTGAAGTACTGCGACTGTTGCGGCCGGGAGGGGTGTTTATTGTCTCAACTCCTGACAAATTGACCTATACTGACCAGCCGCATTACCGCAATACCTTTCACGTGCGAGAATTTTATGCAGAAGAATTTACCTCCTTTTTAAAAGGTTTTTTTTCAAACGTCCAAATGTTGGGCCAGGACATCTATACCGCTTCCTATTTGCACACAGCGGCTTCCAAGGCCCAACTTGAAGAGTACAACCTAACTTCAAAGGGAGGGTTTCATCCGGGTAAAAACCTGGCTAACAATGATTCTTACTTAGTTGCTGTTTGCTCGGAGCGTCAGCTTCCGCCCTTGCCGCATTCCCTTTTGTTTAACAGCGAAAACAAACTTGCGCAATACGACTACAGCTACCAGGTGCTGTACGTAGATACGGGTGGAGGCTTCAATGAGGAGGAGTCGCTGTTGGCACAAGCCATTGAAAAAAGAGCGACTATCCGCTTTGACCTTTCCAGATTTTCTGATATCAAAAGCCTGCGTTTAGACCCGGCTGCCTGTCCGGTTTGCCTGCGCCTGCATGGGGTGACGTTGGAATACGCAGCCCCGGGCGTCGGTGGACCCTTGTCAATCCCCCTCTCCGATATCACCACAAATGCCCTCCAACAGGACGACACCTTCTTCCTTTTTGACACCGGGGATCCCCAGATTTTCTTTGGGCTGCCAGCCATCGGTCATTTGAAGGCAATCCGCATTGACCTAGAATACATTGCGCTGGGTACTGCGGTTTATCCATATTTAAAGAGCTGGACTGTCCCCCCCCCCGTCGAGGGTCAGGCAAAGGTGGCTGAGCAATTTGCTCCTGAGGACCCCGAAGAGGCAGAGGTTAATTATCAGTTCCTTCTCAGGGCCTTACAAGGAATAACGGAGCAGCAGAATGCGCAGCAACAAAAGTTGGCTGAGCAAGCAGATACCTTGTTGATGCAAAAAGCGCAGGTAATCAATGCCCTGACACAGCGCCTGGAAAATATGGGAAGCCTGCTGCGGGAGGTTCAGGCAATTTTTAAGGAGAGGCTGGCAGACCTGCAGGCAGATAAAACAGCGGCAGAGCAGGAGTTGACAGTCGCAGCGTCCAGGCAGGAAACTCTGCAGCAGCAACTGTCAATAGCATACTCAGAAGTGGAGGCTTTGCAGAAGGAGCTGGCACAGAGAGACGTTAGGGTAGAAGCCTTGAACCGACAGGTCGCTGAGCAGAGACAACAGACCTGGAACATGGATGCCAGGGTTGCTGTATTGGAGAATGCCGCGCATGAAAGAGAAAAGGCCTATGTCCGTTTGGAAAAAGGCTATGGCGATCAGGCCAGATATTTAACAGAGGTGAAAAATTCGATTAGCTTTCGATTGGGATGGGCGCTCACAGCGCCATTCCGCTGGATATACGAGAGCTTTAAATTGAAGTTTTGGCTGCGTTTTGCAAGTATTGCAGGTAGTAATTCACACTCGTTTTTCCAGCATTTCAATGCCGAAAAAATAAAAGTTTTGCGCAAGGCTTTGAAGAATGAACCTCCTTCACTCATCCTTACCAACTTTGCCAACCTGCTCAGAAACAAGAGTCCGCACCAACTGGTTGTTCCCTCTAAAGAAGAAAGCAGGGCGCCTGAACCGCCTCAGGCAGCTCCTGAAGCAGCGCCCGAAGTCCCTGTTATTCACCATTTTATAGATGAATTTGAAGAATTGGATTTCCATGTTTCCCTCCGCGGGTGGCTGTTTGCGGAGGAGCAGGAAGTGACCGCACTCTTTCTTTCCATGGAGCAGGGGGGGCAGGTAGCACGCACTGCGGTTTTTTATAAAATTGACCGTCCCGATGTGTTTAACCACTACGGGAACAAAAACGGCCTTAAAAGTGGCTTTGCCGATTCCATAGAAAAGCCCTTTACCGGAAAAGTGCAAATCCACCTGCACGCTGTTATGGCTAACGGGCAGGAAGTAACCCTCAACATGGGAGAGGTAGAGTTCCGGAGATCGGAGCTGTTTGAATGCAGCAGAGCGATTCGGGTCAACCGCTCTGTGTTTTATGATTCCCTCAGGGCACAGGTGGATTTGAAGCAGGTGATTGACATTTACACCCACACCAGAGGAAACTACTTTTTTAACGAAATCAGGTCGCTGATTGCCGCCGGCTTCCGAACCCTGGGCTATCAGGTGAGGGAATTGAGCGAAAAAGATCGCTATGACCCGGAGTCATTGTTGCACGTCGTGGTGGCTCCACATGAATTTTTTGAAATAGGTGGGGCAGCGTCTTTCTCTCAAAACCACCCCCACAGGCTGGTCTTACTGAATACCGAACAGCCAAGTTCGATTTGGTTTCGCAAGGCAGCAGCTTATTTCTCCAGGGCGATAGAAGTCTGGGATATGAATTTCTATTCCTGGCAGTGTTTGAGCAAAACCCTGGGCTGGGCGAGCTTTCTGCCCTTGGGCTTTGTGAAAAACTTCAACCTGTTTGGCGAAGTGCGAAGTTTGCCCGATAATTATTGTACTTGTTTTTTAGATGAAAATATCAGGAAACGCTCCTATTTGAATAGTCGCTTTGAAGATCGCCCAATTGATATTCTCTTTGTGGGGCATGCCAGCCCTCGCAGGCAGCAATTTTTTGCTGCACACGCTGCATTCTTTGCACGATACAACTGCTATTTCCACCTGACCGACCTCTCGTTAGGCCCTGTACAGGACGAGGGCAATGCCATGAACACCCGCACAGCCATCGGTTTAGCGCAGCGCTCTAAAATTATTCTTAATATTCATCACGGCTCCCACCCTTATTTTGAATGGCACCGTATGGTGATGCATGGGATATGGCAGCGAGGGTTAGTCGTGTCAGATCTTTGTGGCGAGGGGCCACCGTTTGTGCCTGGAAAACACTTTGTGCAGGCGCCACTGGAGGAGGTGCCCGAAAGGATTGCCTATTTCCTCGAAACCGCTGCCGGACGCACAGAGGCCAATGAAATCATCCATGCAGCATGGGCTACCCTGACTGGAGAGTGCGACCTGGCCAGCACGCTGCAATCTCATGTGCAAGCCTTGTTCTCGCCCCAGGCGCTGGACCCTTCTTCGATAGCATCATCCCGGCAATAGTGAATTATGCAGAACACCAAATTAAAATTTGAAAAAAATAGCGGACAGCAAGCAGAGGTAAGCGTCATTATTACCCTGTACAATTATGCGGGAATGATACAGGAAACCCTGGATTGCCTGCTCTCCCAGAGCCTGGAATGTTTTGACCTGGTGATAGCCGAAGATTGCTCGACAGATGATTCGCTCGCCGTTGCTGAACAATGGTTGAGCCGATATGCTTCGCACTTTAACCGTGTCAAATTAGTTCACCATCTGAGTAACCAGGGCTTGGGCATTGCGCGGAACACCGCGTTCAGACACACAGAAACCCCCTTCGTGTTCGTCCTTGACGCAGATAATTTGCTGTACCCAAAGGCTTTGGAAAAGCTGCTGAAGGGTTTGAAAAATACCAATGCTGCCTTTGCTTTTTGTTACCTGGAGCATTTTGGTGACGTCAGCAAACTGGGCGGATTGCAAGTCTGGGATCCCGAAACCCTAATTTATGGCAACACCATTGATGCTATGACGCTGATGCGAAAATCTGCATGGGAGAAAGCAGGAGGCTATTCGGAAGACATGCCCTTCAACGGCTGGGAGGATTACGAACTTTGGTTTAAAATTGCAGCCTTTGGCGGGTGGGGCGTTCGGATCCCCGAGATTCTCTGTCGCTACCGCGTTCACGTCAGTTCAATGCTCAACGTGGAAACAAATAAAAAAATAAATGAACTAAATGCCTATTTGCGTAAAAAGCACAAATCGTTTTTTGCCAAAAGCAAATTAAAAATGCAGTAATTTATGAAGACAATGTTCGACGATGCATTTCTGAAATTCCGTTATACCTACCCCTTGCTTCCGCCTGTAAGCATAGATGAAATTAAAAAGGAAAAAATTAAATTGGCTACAGACATTGGCTCTGCGGATTCTATCCGAGACTTCGGCGGCTTGTGGGGCGTGCTTGGCCTCTATTTGATCGAAGGGGCGAAGGGCCTAAATTGCCGTATTGCGCAAATGGTGGATGTGACGCCCCTGCCTGAATTTGACGAAAAGGCAAAAGCTGCACAGGAAATTGTGCCTACCGAATACAATGTGTTCCCTGCTGATTTCCGCAAGCCATTCATTTATGGGTATTTGAAAAATATGGATGTTTCCTTGCTGTATGAAGTCATTTTGCATCAGGAAAACCACGTGGAAGTGATAAAAAACGTCATCGAAAAAACCGACAAGGTGATCTGTTTTGCCCAACCGGTAATGAAGGAAGAACTTTTCAGCTTGCCGGGTGGATGCACGCTGTTGCAGTTTTTCCCCGAGGAGTTGAAGAATCTCATTCGCTGCCCATCTTGGTGGGAAAAGGAGCCTGTGGTCGAATCTTTTGACACTCGCTTCTGGATGTGGGGACACACAGCTTCTTATATTATCACCGTCTTTAAAGGCTTTGGCTGGGAATTGACCTTCCAGAAAATGTACGAAATGTCAGACCATTGGAACTATGCTTTGATGCGGTTTTGCCCCAACCCCAGCCATCGGGCAGCCTGAAAGTACACCTTAGAGCTTGTTTGCGGTTTGGTCACTTGGTCAAAAACGCAAACAAGCTCTTATGCGTTCCAAGACGCCAGGGCGAAACAGCCCGATTTATTTCCGGCAGGCGCCTGGGCAGCAAATTGGCTCTGGGGTGTGCCATCAAAGTAGATCTTACGAAAAAAAGGCAGGTGGGTACTCCCACCTGCCTTTTTTTACATACAGCAATAAAATCACTTCGTCAGAACCATCTGCCGGGTTTCAACGGTGCGACCGTCCACGATCAGGCTATAGGAGTAAGTACCTGCGCTGAGCTCACTGGCGTGGATCAACACCTCGCCCTGGCGGTCTGTACTCAATTTGACTTCTTTCAGCAGGCGTCCGTTGTTGTCCACTACGCGGAGCATGCTGTTTTTAGCATTTTCAGGTAGTTGATAGCGGATAGTGGTAGCCTGGTTAAATGGGTTTGGTTGGTTTTGCAGCAGAAAACCTGAATTTTGATTTGAAAGCTCGATGGATTGGATATTGATTGGATTGGCGTTGCCCAGATTCGCCACCAGATTTTCCAATTTGGTCAGTCTTTCCTCCAGCTCATTTATTTTAGAATCTTTCTCATCAATCAGGCGCTGCTGCTCTTTGATAGCGTTTACAAGCATGTAAGTGACGGCAGTGCCATCGTAAGTGAGGTAGGTTTCTTCATCTGTCACGCGCTCAGTGGGAACCATGTTGCCGTCTTCCAGTGCGGACTCAATGGTCTTGTGCGTAAAGGTGCCGATGGTGTAGGGCGCTACTTTTTGCATCTCCTGTGCTATAACTCCCACATATTCTTTGCCGTCTGCATTGAGTCCACCTTCACCGTTGTATTTGAAAAAGACAGGCTCTATCTGGAGGATTTTGTCCAGACCATCTCTAAAGGGCTTTACATCTTTCTTGAGACGCCTGTCGGAAGCTGCTGTCCAATCGCCACCTCCGGGTTTACCGGCTGTACCGTTGACTTCAAGTTGAAAACCTGGCGTCATGGTATTGATGCCCACGTATCCATTTGATCCCTGCAATCTCACTTTAGCAACATTGTTGACGCCTAAGTCCAGGCTATTCGTGTTTTGCGTAACAATCAGTAGATTCCCGTTTCCCTTGTGAAAAAGCCCCCCCCCTCCGGTGGCGTCTAAACCAAAAGTAGTACCCCAGGAGTCGAAGTTCCCTGGTGCGTTGTAAAAGCGGATCGCTGCAGCCCCTGTTGTTGTGCGTTGGAAACCTGCCAGCACCCCTGCTTCGTTAACTCCTGCATTAGCACCTAAAAGGAAAAAGCGGCCCGTCGATTTTACTTGCCCATTGACCTCAAGTGCCTGGGTGGGGGTTGACGTTCCAATTCCAACCTTGCCGTCTGCTATTACCTTGAGTTGTGCAAACGAAGGCAAAGCAGCAAGCGTACAAAACAGGCTGAATAGTAGTGATAAGAATGTTTTCATGTCATTGAATTTAAATGATGATTGTTTGTGAGTTGACTTTAATGAAGGAATCTGCATTGAACAAAAATAAAAAAATAATTCTGAAGTTTTGCCTTTGCAAAATCCTCCTTTTTCAACAGCGCAGATTTTTTTCTTTTTAAAAATGCATAACTGCAAAACCAAGTCAACTATTTCTTCAAAATTTCCTTTGCTTTGGACAAAAACCTCATTCTTTTTATCTCTGGCAGCCAAATCCAAACAGCTCCTTAGGGCGTGCAGCCTTCCATTACCACCTCAAAAACTCCTCCTAACACGACTTCAAAACCAGGCTGCAACTCCACGGATTCATTTGCTTTAAATACGACCGACCCTGAATTGGGCACAGTGCCATGCGAGGTAATGGTTAATTCTACCTGATAGACTCCGTCTGCAATAGGCGTATCGTCAATAGCCAGGGTGGCCGGGCAACAATTTTCTGCGGCCGTAAGTATCACTGGATTTCCAGCATAGGCCGTCATGCAGGTGGGGTCACTTTGGAGGCGTACGACAATTTGGTATTCGCCGGGGCCGAGGTTTGCGAAGGTCTGGGACGCCTGCCAGGAGCTGCCGTTGTCAATGCTGTATTCGAGCGCTCCGCTGCCACTGGCGTTTACCGAAATAGCTCCCAGAGGAGAGGCGCAGGTAGGCTGTGTCACAACGGGAGGGTCGAGGCTGGGAGGTGCTGGAGCAGCCAGGATGGTCACCGGATTTCCAGCATAGGCCGTCATGCAGGTGGGGTCGCTTTGGAGGCGTACGACAATTTGGTATTCGCTGGGGCCGAGGTTTGCGAAGGTCTGGGACGCCTGCCAGGAGCTGCCGTTGTCAATGCTGTATTCGAGCGCTCCGCTGCCACTGGCGTTTACCGAAATAGCTCCCAGAGGAGAGGCGCAGGTAGGCTGCGTCACAACGGGAGGGTCGAGGCTGGGAGGTGCTGGAGCAGCCAGGATGGTCACCGGATTTCCAGCATAGGCCGTCATGCAGGTGGGGTCGCTTTGGAGGCGTACGACAATTTGGTATTCGCCGGGACCGAGGTTTGCGAAGGTCTGGGACGCCTGCCAGGAGCTGCCGTTGTCAATGCTGTATTCGAGTGTGTCAACGCCTTCGGCGTCAATCAGAATAGCCCCTTGGGGGGAGGCACAGGTAGGCTGTGTCGTTTCCACGCTGAAGATTGTGGGATATTCGCACAAGTTGAGGAAACAAACCTGCAAACTCCAGCCTTCCAGAGAGCCACCATCCTGGTTGTTGCGATCTTTGATGGTCAATGTCCAGGTACCGTTGAGGTCTTGTCCGTTGAATGGAGCCAGAGTTTGGTAGGGGCGGTAGGTTCCGCCATTGGGCGGGCAGGGGATAGAATTGTACGGATTAGAGCTATCATCGTCGAGGCTAATGAGGATATTATTCTGGCTGCCACAAATCCGGCTTAGCAAAGTTCGCTCTGTATCTACCGGGCTTTTTAAACTAACAACTAAATCATTGATATAGGTATGGTTGATGTGCAGGAAGGAAACGTTTAGGTCGGTGATCGTTCCGCTGGCAGGAATAGCAAGGGTAGAAGTGACCGTGGGCTTCCCGCTTGGCGGTATCGTTATTGGCACGTTGGAGCTTGTGAAGGTATTACAAACCAGGTTCGTCGTTTTGAAGGAGAAGACAGTGGAATAAACGCCTTCACCACAAGCGTTTTCCGCTTTTACTCGCCAGAAATAAGTTGAGCCAGGTTCCAACACAGCTGTTGCGGTATAGGAGCTGGCTGTTAAGCCTGCCTCGTCAATGTTCAGGTTAACAAAGTCGTTGGTAGCGGAAACCTGTAACCTGTAAGAAGCTGCCTGTGCAACGGCAGCCCAGGAAAAGGAGGGTGACAGCGCAATATCCTGGGCGTTGTTTGCAGGCAGGCTGAGGTTGGGAGCTGCCGGAATGTCGTTGGTGACAGTCAGCATCACTTGTGCAGTTTTTGTGCCCGAAGAACCCACACCGGCAATTGTGATTTCGTAAGCTCCCGGCGTGGCGGCTGCGGTATTTTGAATCTGCAATTCGCAGGAGCCCGGAGCATTGACGGGATTGGTTGTAAACGCAGCACTTGCGCCCGCCGGGATTCCGCTTGCCGACAGAGTGACATCTCCGTTAAAATTACCCGTTGCACCTACTTCAATTTGGAACGAGGTAGAAGCAGGAGCGCACACTGCCAGCATTTCAGGTGATGCTTGCAGGGTGAATTCATTGAGTTGTGGACCTATGGTAAAATTCTGGTCGGAAATGTCGAAGAAAATATTGTTCGAGCCTTTGACCATAATCCTGGCCAAACCCGATTGGTTGTCGGGTACGGTGACCAGGTGAGAGCCATCGTTTGGCGTAGCAGTTGCCAGGATGAACGGATAGGTAAAGCCGCCATCCACCGATAACAGAATGTCCACATGGGTACAGCTTACTGGTGCTGCCGTGGTATTGGCGACATCCCAGCTAACCGTTTGAGTGGAGAGTGCCGGCCAGGTGACTGCCGTATTAGGAGCAGTCACCAATAATGGGCCCGAGTTGTTGCTTACGGTTACGGTCATATTATCTTCTGCGGTGCATCCTCCGCCGATATGGTTATCCCGCACAGTCAGGCGCCAGTTGTAAGTTCTCGCTACGCTGGATAACACCTCCCAGGCGGGTGCTGTATTGTTCACGAGGTCCTCCAAACGGGGCAGGTAGCGCAAGGGGGAGCCAGTGCCTTTGAACGACCGGAAAGCTGGCCCCTCGTTGTTCGTAGGCAACGGAGGCATGGGGGCCGTTTGATTGTCCATTTGCTCCCAGGTAAAGGTCAAGGAGTCGCCATTGGAGTCGGTGCCGGTACCCGAAAGTACAAAAGGTGTAGATTTCGGGATGGTGTAATCAGGGCCTGCATCTGCAGTGGGCGCATTGTTAAACGTCGTATTTGTAGAGCAGGTATTGCCGCCGGAGCCTTCTACGCCGTTGGTGCCGGTCATTACTATCAGTCCTATTTCCTGCAGGCTGATGGCGTGGTAGTAATCGTCGCTGTGGTTTTGAACATTGGGGCTGCAGACACCTGCATAGCCCATAATGGTGGAGCCACTGCCTGGTTCCATAGCCGTGGCATTATTTCGGTTGCAATTGTTGTTTTGCGTATGGCTTCCACCCAATTGGTGCCCAATTTCATGGGCTACGTAGTCAATATCATACGGATCGCCGATGGGATCGGTGAGGCCTGTAACACCCTTGGCTTTGTAATCGGGGTTACAAACCGCAGCGAGGTAGGCCACCCCTCCTCCGCCGGTAGAAAAGACGTGACCCATGTCGTAATTGGGGCTGCCGATGATGCCATCGCAAAGTACCTGATTTTCATTTAACATGGCGTACCCGTCGCTGTTTGTGAAGGGGTCGGTGGCAGGATCCAGGAAAATCAGATCGGCCGTATTCTGGTGAAGCTCCAGGTGAATGGACAAATCGTTTTCGAGTACGCCATTCACCCGTGTCAGGGTCGTTGTCATTGCAGCTAATGCCAAAGCCGTTGTGCCACCGTGATAAGTGGCATACTCTCCTGTGCAGGCTAAAGCAAGGATATACGTTCGGAATATACAGTCGCCTGCTTTTTCAAACTGCTGGGTCTGGGCTGGCAGAGCTGCCCCGGTCTTGCCGATTTCATCAGTAAAGCACTTAAAAGTACTGTTTTTATAAAAATCCTTCTTGTAGTAGGAAATGTAGTGGTCGGCATCTTCGGTTGAATAAGGGTCAATAAAAACCGTGCTGCTGTTGGGCGTTCTGATCATTGCGTGAAAGCCCTTTTGCGTGAGGTCGAAGCGCAGGGAGGCTAGGGGATCATCTATGCCGATTCCTGCATACGTCTTAATCATGGGGAACTGTGCAGCTAGTGCCGGGTGCATCACAGGTGCTTCTGCGATGCGGAAATCCTGAAAGCTTCCGTCTGGCATGGGTAATGTCAGCACGACTATCTTTTTCTCTGCGGCTTCTGTATGCCACATGGGTGCCTGCGCCAGTATCAGTTGCATATCTGCTAACTCCAGATACATCGTTTTGTAGGCCTGGGGGATGATTTGCCGGTGTTGGCTTTTTGCCAAAAGGCTGGCCTCCGAGATAAAGAGCCATGGATTGGAGATTTTGCTTTGTGAAAAGGTGGTTCCGCTCAAAAATAGCAGACTGACAATAGGAAGAATGAAGATTTTCATTGCAGAAATGGGTGTTTTAAACTGTTTTGTGGCTGCTCAACTGACGGATTTTGCTGTTTCCCTGTAGGTAAAGGTTGAAGAAATAAAATGTACATCTTATTTAAAAAAACCATTTTTACGCTAGGTTTTTTAAAAATGATAGGTACAATTTACAATACTTTGTTTCAAACTGCTGGGGATTTAGAGCTTGTTTTCGTTTTGATGCTTGAGCCAAGATGCTGTTTGAATTGAGCTTACCGAGCTAAGGAGGTGTCTTTTCCACCCAAATCGAAGCAAATTTTTAGGAACGTGTCGGAAATAAGTTGGGTATTTCGGCGAGTGTATTTTGGCGGCTGGCAAGGCAGTGAAATAGGCGCATTGCCTTGGCTACGTAACTATTTCACCAACACAGCCAGCGCCCAAAAGACGCCGCCCAAATGCGTAAGTTATTTCCGACACGCTCCTAAGCAATAGTTAAGAAGCTTTTAGAGGTTGCGTAGTCATCACGACGGAATTGAAAGAAGGTAAAAAACAGAACGAAAAAAGACCATTTTTGACCAAGTGACCAAATCGCAAACAAGCTAAACAAGCTGCACTTCAGAGAAGTGAAAGCAGGGCAAAGCAAATTAATTTGGCGGAAAAAACCAAACGATAGCTTATTCTAAATTCAAACAGTTTCTAAGCCATGGTGAGCTGGTGTGTGCTGCTACTTATCCAGCAGTTCCAGCGTCACCCAGTGTGCGCAGTGGTCGGAGGCGAGGGTGTCGCAGGTCACTTCTGAAGATGCAACCCTCCAGCGGTTTTTGGGGTAAAAAAGTACGTAGTCAATTTTTTCAGAAGGAGCACCGGAAGGGTAGGTGGGAGCTGGGCTGTCCTCGTCGTAGGTGATGCCACAGTGCTCCAGGAGGATTTTCAGGGGCGTGCTTCGGGGCGTATCGTTCAGGTCACCTGCGAGGATGGCAGGATAGCGCAGCCCTTGCAGCAGCTCCCTTATTTTCCAGGCCTGCATGACTCGGTCGGTGTCTGCTTCGGTGTGATCCAGGTGGGTGGCAATAAAGATAATGGTGTCACCGGATGGCAGCACCGTAGTCACCTCAAGGGCTGCCCTGGGCTCCTTGCCCTGCGTGTAGGGCAGCGGATTATTCCGGCTGGCTACGAAACTGTGCGATGACAAAATGGCTTCCCCGTATTCGCCGCTGTCGTAGTACATTGCCCTGCCGAAGAGCGAGGCTTTTCGGGTTCTCCATCCTAGTTCTGTGGCCAGGTCGTACCCCCTGGCTCTTTTTGTTTTAAAATCAACCTCCTGTAAGGCGACCAGCTCAGCACCCGTGTTCTTTATCACTCTTGCGATAAGGTCAAGGTCGAAGTTGCCCTTCATGGTTTCACCGTGATAAATATTGTAAGTGAGCACTCGCACCGTTTTGCCGTTTTGCGGCAAGACCGTGGCGCCTGGGAAGAGCAGCACAGACAAGCAGAAAATAGCAGGTAGGGAAACTTTCATCTTTTAAAAGGGTGATTTTCAGCTTACTCAAAATGGTGTGTCAAGTCTTCCCTGCGTACCAGGGAGTGCTCGGGCACGACTGTGTTTCGCATGGGGCAGCACCAGGAAGGTGCCTCCCCATGTGCGGGTTGTCAGTGAGCACTTTTCTCAGTTCAGCAATTCATAGATGCCGGCGATGCCCTGGCCGCCGCCGACGCAGGCTGTTACCATGCCGTATTTCTGCCCTCGGCGGCGCATCTCGTTGAAAAGCTGGGTGGAAAGTTTCGCCCCCGTACAGCCAAGCGGGTGGCCGAGAGCTATGGCCCCTCCGTTCGGATTCACGATGTCCGGATTGAGATGTGCCTCCTGAATTACGGCCAGTGACTGGGCTGCGAAAGCCTCATTCAGCTCTATTTGTTGGATGTCTTCAAGTTTCAGGCCGCCCTGCCGGAGTGCTTTTGGGATAGCAGCCACCGGCCCAATGCCCATATAAAGCGGTTCCACGCCAGCAACGGCGCAGGAGACCATTCGGGCGATAGGGGTAAGGTTCAACTTTTTAACCAGCTCCTCGCTCATCACCAGGGTAAAAGCAGCACCATCAGAAGTTTGAGAAGCATTGCCTGCGGTGACAATGCCGCCATTTTTGAATACAGGCCGCAACCGGGCCAGGCCCTCCATCGAGGTGTCGGGGCGCACTCCTTCGTCGGTGTCCACGATGTGCTCAACTTCTTTGCGCTGGTCGTTTTCGACAAAGACTTCTTTCACCCTGACGGGCACGATTTCCTCTTTGAATTTTCCTTGGGCAATGGCTTTTGCCGCTTTTTGATGGGACCTCACCGAAAACTCATCCGACATCTCGCGGGTGATACCGTACCTGGCAGCTACTGCTTCGGCAGTATTTCCCATCCCTGTCACGTAATCGGGTGTAGAAATAGCCACTGCGTAGCTCGGTGAAAGCTTGTAGCCCGTCATGGGGATCATACTCATGTTCTCCGTCCCTCCGGCGATGTAGCATTGCCCCATCCCCGCTCTGATCTTTGCAACGGCAATGGAAATGGTTTCCAGCCCAGAGGCGCAGTAGCGATTTACAGTCATGCCCGGCACATCCTTGCCAAGTGCCCGCACAGAAATCATCCGGCCGATCTGAAGGCCTTGCTCGCCTTCCGGGTTGGCGCAGCCGACGATGCAGTCGTCCACCAACAGGGGATCGAGTTCGGGTGTATTTTTTAATAAATGTTTGATTATGTCCACCGCCAGGTCATCTGAGCGGTAGTTTCTGAAGCTGCCTTTGTGTGCTTTGCCGACGGCAGAGCGGTAGGCTTTTACGATATAGGCTTCCTGCATGATTTTTCTTATTTTATAATACCTGTCGGGCAGGGACAGAGAAAGATTGCCTTTCTTGCTTCTGCCAGTTGGCGATTATTAATTAATTTCTCAAAGGCTTGTTGTTCGTCAGCATGTACTGGATGCGCTCCAGGGTTTTCTGTTCGCCGCATAGGCTTAGGAATGCTTCCCGTTCCAGGTCGAGCAGGTATTTTTCGCTTACCTCCTGCTGCCCTGTCAGGTCGCCGCCACATAGCACCCAGGCAATTTTCCTGGCGATTTTTATATCGTGTTCGCTGGCGTAGTTTCCGAGCTTCAGCTCGTTGGCAGCGACGTAAAGTGCAGCCAGGCCGCTACGGCCCATCACTTTGATATCCTTGCGCTGAATCGGCTGGACGTAATTTTCTGATAGCTCGAGCACCTTGTTTTTGGCTTCGCCAATATTGCGGGAGGTGTTCATCACAACGGCGTCCTTGCTGTGCAGCAGGTAGCCGTGCCGGAAGGCTTCGTGCGCCGAAGTAGCTACCGTCGCCAGTGCGATGGTTTTGAATTTTTCAATCAAAGTAGGCATCTGTACGTCGCCTTCAAAGAAGGCATCGCTGGTGCGCACGGCAAATTCCTTGGTGCCGGCGCCGCCCGGGAGCAGTCCCACGCCCACTTCTACCAGGCCGATGTAACTCTCCGCCGCACACAGCGCCGCGTCGCAGTGCATAATCGTTTCGCAGGCGCCCCCAAAGACATAACCCTGGGTGGCTGCAACCACAGGAATCGAGGAGTAGCGGCACCGCATGGTCGTATCCTGAAACAACTTGATGGCCATGTTGAGCTGATCCCACTCCTGCTCATAAGCCATCATGGCGACCATCATCAGGTTGGCACCGACAGAAAAGTTCCTGGCGTTGTTGCCAATGACGAGACCCTTCCACTGGCCTTCTTCCGCAATCTTAATGGCGTCGTTCATTCCCCGCAGTACCCCTTCACCCATTGAGTTGGCTTTGGATTGAAACTCGAGACAAAGCACACCCTCGCCAATGTCGTGCAACGTGGCTTCGGGATTTTGATAAACGGGTTTTTGACCCCGGTAGTTGTCAAGGATAATGAAATCCTGTGCACCGGCGACAGGCTGGTACGATTTGGAGTTTTGGTCGTAAAACAACCGCCGTCCATTTTCACTTTTATAAAATGAAGAAATCCCGCCGGCCAGCATGTCCTTCACCCAGGGGGCTATTTTCTCGCCCTGCTGCTCTGCCAACTCAGCGCCCTTTTGCACGCCGATGGCATCCCAGTATTCAAATGGACCAAATTCCCAGGCAAACCCGGCTCGCAGGGCATCGTCTATACTATATAGGTGTTCAGCAATTTCCGGAATGCGATTGGAGGCATAGGCAAAAAGCCCCAGCAGGGAGCGTCGGACGAGCTCCCCTCCTTTGTCCTGTGCATTGAAAACCGCCTGCACCCGCATGTCGAGTTTGTCCACCTGTTTTGCAAGGCCGAGGCTGGGCAGGTTTGGCTTTGTTGGTTTTTCGTACTCCAGTGTTTCCAGGTTGAGCGCCAGGATGACAGGCTTCCCTTTCTCGTCTTTCTCGTTTGTCTTTTTATAAAAACCCTGGCCCGTTTTATTTCCAAGGAAGTTGTTGTCCAGCAGGAACTGGAAGTATTTTGGAATTTCGAACGTGGCTGCCTGCTCATCGTTGGGGCAGTTGTTTCGGATGCCCTGAATGACTTTGGCTGCTGTGTCGTGCCCTACCAGGTCGCCGAGGCGGAAAGTTCCCGTTTTGGGCCTGCCGATCGCCGGGCCGGTGAGCGCATCGGCATCGCTGATGCTCAGACCGAGTTGGGTGCATAGTTGATAAATTTTCGCCATGGCGTACACCCCAATTCGGTTGGCGATAAAGGCAGGGGTGTCTTTAGCCAGCACAGTTTGCTTGCCGAGGTGAACATCGCCGAAGTGCATGAAAAAGTCCAGGACCTCGGGGATGGTTTCCCCAGTGGGGATGATCTCCAACAGGCGCATGTAGCGAGGCGGGTTGAAAAAGTGGGTGCCACAGAAGTGCTTCCTGAAATCCTCGCTCCGTCCTTCGAGCATTAGGTGAATGGGGATACCCGAAGTGTTGGAGCTGACCAGGGTGCCGGGGCGGCGCAAAGCATCTACTTTTTCAAAAATAGACTTTTTGATGTCAAGCCGCTCAACGACTACTTCGATGACCCAGTCGCAGCTTTTGATTTTAGGAAAATCATCTTCAAAATTGCCCGTCTCAATGCGGGCGGCAAAAGTGGTGTCGTACAGGGGAGCTGGTTTCGACTTGATAGCTGCGGCGAGGGATTGGCTCGCCAGGCTGTTGCGGGAAGCCCGGTCCATTTTTTTCTCTTCGGGCAGGTCGCGAGGCACAATGTCAAGCAGGAGGACTTCCAGCCCTGCGTTGGCAAGCTGGCAGGCTATCCCTGATCCCATCACGCCGGAACCTAGGACAGCAACTTTTTTTACTCTTCTCATATTGGGAAATTGTTGATCGTTGAAGGTTGTTCTTCGTTCAGGAACATGCGGGAAGTAAAATGGGTGTTTGGGCAAGAGTATTTTGAGTGCTGGCAAATCAGCAAACCTGGTGCATAACCTTCGCCTTCGCGATGCAACTATTTTACTAATACTGCTGGCACTCAAAAGACGCCACCCAACTACCCAAGAAACGGCGCAATAGTAAATTGTACCCTTCACTTTCAGAAAACTCGCAGCAGAAATGGCTTTTTAAAAATAAAGTGTACATTTTATTTTTTCTTAGAGCTGTTTTTAACTTTGAGCTTGTTTGCGTTTTGGCGCTTGGGCAGAGATGCTGTTGGGATGGAGTTAAGGAACGTGTCGGAAATAACTTACGCATTTGGGCGGCGTCTTTTGGGCGCTGGCTGTGTTAGTGAAATAGTTACGTAGCTAAGGCTATGCGCCTATTTCACTGCCTTGCCAGCCCCCAAAATACACTCGCCGAAATACCCAACTTATTTCCGGCACGTTCCTTACTGGGCTAAAAAGGTGTCTTTTCCGCCCAGAGCCAAGCAAATTTTTCAGCAATAGCTGTGGCTATTCCTTCAAAATTTCCTTTGCTCTGGACAAAAAATCCATTCTTTTTATCTGCGGCAGCCCAACCCCAACAGCATCTGAAAACGAGCAATTTTTTGTCAGGTTTTTAGCTTTTTGAAGTTGCATAGCAGCAATAGGGAACTGAAAAGCCCTTAAGCACCAAGCCTCCAACAAGCTCTAAGTTATTTCCGGGATGTTCCTTCGTTTATTTCTGTATTGTCCATGGGCTTTCACCCTTGGAAATTGCGCTAATAATAAAAGCAGCCAGCGTCAAAAAGGTTGAAAAAATTCAGGAGTGCAACGCCGGCAAATACTCAGAAGCAGCGAATTTTCGCTAGAGTTCGCAAAAATACAAACGGCACAGAGAAAACAAAATGTCGAGTTCATTTTGGTAAAAATATTATCTCCTGTGTAAAACATTGGTTTTTAACAAAAAGCAATAACTTTCGGCCTCTTTTTACACTTTTACAATTCTATCCGGCGTTTGGCCGCTGGAATAAAAAGCTCCGCACCGGAATACTTCGGAGAAGCCAGGAGTCAGAAAACTTAAAAACTTACTTTATGTTCCAACATTTTTTGTTCCTGCAAGCAACTGATATTGAAAGTACCACGAAGAGTGAATCCATCCTTGACCTGCTGTTTTCGGGCGGGCCGATTGGGGTCATTATTGTGTTGGTACAAATCGTCATGTCTGTGGTAGCACTTTACATATTCATCGAACGCTACATGACCATCAAGAAGGCAGGGCAGGTGGACGAGCATTTTATGAACAACATCCGGGCTAACGTCAGTGCCGGAAACATTCAGGCTGCCCGCTCGCTTTGTCAAAATACAGACACCCCCGTTGCCCGGATGGTCGAAAAAGGCTTGGCCCGCATCGGCAAACCTTTACGGGATATTGAAGCTGCCATCGAAAATGTAGGCAACCTGGAGATTTTCAAACTGGAAAAAGGACTTTCAACTATGGCCAGCATCTCCGGAGCAGCGCCGATGATCGGGTTCCTCGGTACGGTGACCGGGATGATCATCGCCTTTTTTAACATGGCAAAAGAACAAAACGTTACGCCTCAGTTGCTGGCAGGTGGTATTTATCAAGCTCTCATTACGACTGCTGTGGGGCTGATCATCGGCATCTTTGCCTTTATGGCTTACAATGTGCTCGTCGTCAACGTGGACAAGGTGGTTTACAAAATGGAGCGCTTCACCACGGAGTTCATGGACTTGCTCCAGGAGCCGACTGCCTGACAGGGCTCTTCACGCAACTTTTTATAAATGGCATTAAAACGCAGAAATAAGATAAGTGCTGATTTTAGCATGGCTTCCCTGACAGATGTCATCTTCTTGTTGCTGATCTTCTTCGTGCTGACTTCCAAGCTGGTGAAAATCTCGACACAGGACCTGCCGATTTCCGACTCCACGACAGTGGCACCGGTGACGATGGTCGTGGAGATAGACGAGCAGGGGAAATATCTTTACGGAGGCTCAACCATGACGGTGAGCCAGGTAGAAAGCGCACTGCGTCAGCGCATGGCTGGAGTAGAAACACCCAGTGACATCACACTGACCATCGCAGCACAAAAAGATGTTCCTTTTGAGTTGGTGGTGGATTTGATCCAGTTGGCAGGCCGAATGAAAGTGAAGGCGATACTGGCAACACAGCCAAGGCAGGGTTGAAATAAAAACTTCTGTTCTAAAAAGCTGTTTGGATTTGGTTACAGGAGAGCAAAAGATGACTTTTTAGCCCGGTAAGCTCGATTCAAACGGCTTCTAAATTTCACATCGGTTCAAAATGGCTTTACAAAAGCGAAATAAATTCAAAGCAGAATTCAGCATGGCCTCGCTGACGGATATGATCTTCCTGCTGCTGATTTTCTTCGTGCTGAACTCGAGTGTCGTAGCGCCCAATTCGCTCAACCTGAAACTACCAGGCTCGTCCAAGTCTAAGGTCCAAGTGGATTCTAAAACCGACAACGTGTCAATCAGCAAAGAGGGTAGTTTTTACCTGAATGGGAAACGAATCACGCCGACTGCCCTGGAAGACAACCTGGCCCGGAAGGCGGAGCGGAGCAAAGAACTTGACCTGCTGATCTCCCCCGACAAAGGTACCGCCGTTCAACACGTGGCCTTTGTCATGGACATGTGCATGAGATACCAAATCAACGCCATTTTGGCTGCTGAATAAGTGCATGTTGGGTTTTTGATGTTTTAGCCGGTAAGCTCAATTCAAACGGCTTCTGAAAATGAGCAATATTTTGTCAGATTTCTAGCTTTTTGTAGCAGCATAGCCTTCCTACGGAGTTGAAGAAGGATAAAAAAACAGGTGAAAAAGGGCCGTTTTTAGCCAAATGGCCAAATCTCCAGCATGCACTAAAGGATTGAAAAAACAGGAATTTGAATAACCTGAGAAAATTTGTCTGAGTTTTGGTTAAGATTTGCTAAAATCAGGTTGTTGTAAATCAAACTTCGCGGGTTTAGCGTTTGAAAGTGAAATCATAAATCTTTAACATGGAAAGAGCATCGAGAATAGAGGTGGAAAATAAGCGCAAGGGCTTTATCATCAGCGTTGTGCTTCATACCTTGCTCATTGTTCTGGCTGCGCTTTACGGTTTTACCTATCAGTCGCCGCCTCCTGAGCCAGGAGGGATTTTGGTAAATCTGGGAATCCCTGATGTTGGCCAGGGCGATGAAAATGCACCTGCTGGCAAGCCCGCTGAACCGGTAGAGGAGCCAGAGAAAGAAAGCCCACCGCCGGTTCCGAAAGAGGAAACAAAGCCCGCTAAGGATAAGCCCAAAGCTGAGCCTCAAAAGGAGGTCAAAACAACAGAAGACCCCGATGCAGTTGCGCTGAAAAAGAAAAAAGAAGAAGAACGCAAAAAAGCACAGGCAGAGGCGAAAGCAAAAGCTGAAGAGGAGGCCAGGAAAAAAGCACAGGCAGAAGCTGCCCGCAAGGCAGAAGAAGCTCGCAAGGCAGAAGAAGCCCGTAGAAAAAAAGAACTTGAAGACCTCGTTACCGGTGGCTTGGGCGGTGGAAAAGGAAGTGGAAAAGGCAATACGGGCAAGCCCGGTAACCAGGGCGACCCCAATGGCGACCCGAACTCCAATATCCTCTCCGGCATCAGCACAGGCTCAGGTGTCGTGGGTGGCGGACTGGGCAATAGAGGCGTTGAGAAAAAAGGCCCCGCTATCAAAGATAATTCGCAGGAAGACGGAACAGTCATGCTCGATGTTTGCGTGGATAAGAATGGAAAAGTAGTCAGTGCAACATACACACAGAAAGGCTCAACGACGGCCAACGCCCGACTGGTTGCGCTGGCAAAGCAAAATGCCCTGGCCTGGAAGTTTTCAGCGGGAAAAGTGGACAAGCAATGCGGAACTATCCGCTATGATTTTAAACTGAAATAATCGCAATCCAATATCATTTGAGCAAGGGCGAAGTGTTGAAAGACCTTCGCCCTTCTTTTGTGATGGCCTCGCAGGTGTGAATGGCAGTCCTTTCAGAGGTTGTATCATAAGAGCTTGTTTGCGATTGGGTCACTTGGCTAAAAAACGGCCCTTTTACGCCACTTTTCCTCCTTTTTTCAGTTCCGTAGCGCTGCTGTGCAACTTCAAACAGCATCTCGGTCCAAGCACTAAAACGCAAACAAGCCCTAAGCCCAGTGGCGGTAGCCGCTGCCAAATAGCCTTTTAGAAAATAGTGCCTTTTTTGTAATTTATTTGGAACTCAAAAAGTACTCCTCTCTGAAGAGTCTTATTCGCCGTCAATGGCGACGGTTTGAGTTGCGAGACAGACTCAAGAAAGGAAAAATCCAGCCCAATAGCCCTGTCGGATGGCTCCTTGTTTTAGTCAGATGCGATCAGCATGAACTTGTTCTTCCTGCCGTTTTCCAGCATCAGGTACTTCCCGTGTAGGAGGGATTCGTGATTGATTTCAGCCTCAGCATTCGTAACCTTTTCCTTGTTGACCGCAACGGCCTGTGCCTGGATACTTCGCCTGGCCTCCGCTTTGGACGAGGTGATGGAGCTGTGCTCTGCCAGGAGCTCAACTATGTTTACCCCCTTAGCAAATAGCGCCCTTGAAACGGAAAAGCAGGGGATCTCTTCCGAAACAGTTTTTAAATCGCTTTCTCCCAGTTCCAGCAGGGCGTTCCTGTCGGCGTTGGCGTTGAAGAGCAAACCTGAGACCTTGAGGACGGACTTGTAGGCCTCTTCCGAATGGATCCGCACCGTAAGTTCCTCGGCGAGCAGGCGTTTGAGCAGCTGAGGATTTCCTGCGTGTTCAGCTTCCATGGCAGTCACTTCTTCACGGGATTTCAGCGTGAAGTAGCGGGTGAATTTCGGCAGGTCGTTGTCATCTGCATTAATCCAAAATTGGTAAAATTTGTAGGGAGAAGTGTAGTCCGGGTCAAGCCAGATGTTTCCCTGTTCAGATTTGCCGAATTTTTTACCGTCCGCACGGGTCAGCAGTGTGGAGGTGATGGCATGTGCCTTTTCTCCGAGGTTCCTGCGGATAAATTCAGTACCGGAAGTGATATTACCCCACTGGTCGCTGCCTCCCATCTGCACAGAGCACCCATGCTGCTTGAAGAGCAATTGAAAATCGTAGGCCTGTAGCAACTGGTAGCTGAACTCGGCAAAGGATATCCCCCCTTCAAGGCGATTTTGCACGGCATCCTTAGACATCATGTAGTTGATCGTCAGGGTTTTACCAGCTTCCCGCAGGAAAGTGAGCACGTCCATGTCCTTGTAGAAATCCAGGTTGTTGAAAAGCTTGGCTTGATTTCCCGACTCACCGAATTCGATGAACTTCATCATCTGCTTTTTTTGCCTAGCGAGGTTTGCGTCAATTTCTTCCAGCGTTTTTAGCTCCCGTTCCTTATCCCTGCCTGAGGGGTCGCCGATTCTGCCCGTGGCACCACCCATCAGCACCAGGGGCCGATGCCCTGAGCGTTGAAACAGCGTCAACTGCATGATCTGTACGTAATTGCCTATCGTCAAAGAGGGGGCGGTGGGGTCAAAGCCGATGTAGCCCGTTCGCATACCGGTAGCAAGGTGCTCTTCTGCTCCTTCGGTCATCTGGTGGAGCATATTTCGCCAGCGGAGTTCTTCAATATAATTCATGACAGAAAAGTCTTATGGAAATGAAATAGTTTTTTGAGCCGGCAAAATAACGAACAGGAACTGAGATATTTTAGTTCCGCGGGCAATCAGTCTTTTACATTTCACAACAATTCTATCTTTGCCCGCATGAATCTGCCGCTTTTCATCGCCAAAAGAGTAGCTTCCAGCAACCAGCAGTCCTTTTCGGGGCTGATTATCCGCATTGCGATCATTGCAGTAGCACTCAGCCTGACCGTCATGATCATTGCAACTGCTGTGATCTCAGGATTCAAACACCAGATTGCCGAAAAGATTTTCGGCTTTTGGGGGCATATTCACATTACCAGTACGCAGATCAACCGCACCACGGGCGAAGCCATTCCCATTGACTTGCAGCAGGCCTTTTATCCCTACATTGACACGGTTGGCAGGATTCCCTATGTGGAAAACTTTCAAATTGCGGGTTTTGATTTGCCTTGGACAAAAACTCGGCTGACCAAAGGCGGCATTCGCCACATCCAGGCTTTTGCCCTTAAACCTGGCATTATAAAAACCAGAAAGGAGATTGAAGGTATCATCCTGAAGGGTATCGGGCAAGACTTCGACTGGTCTTTTTTTGAAAAATACCTGGTGGAAGGCAACCAGCTCCACCTGTCCGATACAACGGCAGGGCAGGGCATCATTTTGTCAAAGCAGACGGCTAATCGGCTCGAATTAAAAACGGGCGACAAGTTCATCTTTCATTTTATTCAGGGGGGTGAGGTGCTGAGCAGGCGGTTCACCGTGGAAGGTATTTACAAAACGGGCCTGGAAGAGTACGACCGGAAGTTTGCCCTGGTGGACATCAAAAAAGTACAAGAATTGCAGGGCTGGAACGCCCACCAGGTCGGTGGGTTCGAGGTGTTCATTGATGATCTGGCCGACCTCGACATCTTTACAGGGTACATCTACCAGGAGGAGTTGCCGGCTGACTTGTACTGCGAAAATATTCAGGAGAAATTCCCAGCGATCTTTGAATGGCTGGCATTGCAGAATATCAATGAAATAGTCATTCTCGCCCTGATGGTCATCGTCGGCCTGATCAATATGACTACGGCCCTGATGATCCTGATCCTGGAGCGAACTAACATGATCGGCACCTTAAAGTCCCTGGGTTTGCCCAACTGGGGAATCCGGAAAGTCTTTCTGTACCACGCAGGCTACATCATCCTGCTCGGCTTGTTCTGGGGCAATCTCATCGGCATCAGCTTTTGCTTGCTCCAGCAAAAATTCGGCTTCATCCAGCTATCCGAAGAAAACTATTATTTGTCCATTGCCCCCATTGAGCTTAACATCTGGACCCTCCTTCTTTTAAACGCAGGAGCTTTGGTGGCAATCATGTTCTTCCTGATCCTTCCTTCCTGGCTGGTCACCCGCATTTCACCCGTCAAAGCAATTCGTTTCAAATAACAAGGGAGTAACTGCCGAGCAGAGGGTGTCTTAGGGAATAATTAAAAAGTTTCCTCCCCCCCCTCTCAACGTAGAATTTATTCACCCTCAACGGGGGTGATTTGACTTTCGGAACTGGCTCCCCCTCCAAAGTAGCCAGGCATGGGAAATGTCTGTGGACGTCCATTGGGCAATTTTTTTGAGGGAAGCGATGCAAAAAGTGAGTTAAACTGCATTTATTTTCTGTTTTACCTGTTATTTTTGGAAAGCACAATTGATTGAGCACATGTTTGCGATTGCGTTACCTGGCCAGAAAGCGACTTTTTTCGCCATTTTTTCACTTTTTTCAGTTGCACGATTCGGTTGGTTATGCACCTGCAAAAACCTAAAAATCTGACAAAAAGATAGCTCGTTTTTGTTTCAAGCATCGAATCGGAAATAAGCCCAAACCGGAAAAATTAAGGAACGTGCCGGAAATAAGTGGGGTATTTCGGCGAGTGCATTTTGGGGGCTGGCAAGGCAGTGAAATAGGCGCATAGCCTTAGCTACGTAAAACTATTTCACTAACACAGCCAGCCCCCACAAGAGACGCCGCCCAAATGCGTAAGTTATTTCCGACACGTTCCTAAATAGCAAAGCAGGTTGTTTAGCAGTAGTTTTTCCACAAAATCACAAGCACATGGAAAAATGGAGAAAATTGAATGGCCAAGCCGTTGAGCTACCCATTAGGCAGGCCGTGGAGCAAACTATTATTCGGGAGGCGGAAGCAGGCTACCGATTGAAGATCTGCATCGGCTCAGATTCACAAGTGCGAAATGGAATTGTTGAATTTGCAACCGTCATCGTCTTTCTGCGCGAAAAAAAAGGCGGGTTTATGTTTATCCAAAATTCCAGGATGGAAAAGCGGATGGGCCTCAAAGAGCGAATGATCATGGAAGTTGCAAAGTCGGTCGAAATAGCCTATAGTCTTTGCGACCTGCTTGACCTGTACCACGTGGAGCTCGAAGTCCATGCAGACATCAACACAGATCCTTCCTTCCAGTCCAATACAGCTTTAAAAGAAGCAATGGGCTACATCCTTAGCATGGGTTTTGTATTCAAGGCCAAGCCCGATGCGTTTGCGAGCAGCTCCTGTGCTGATAAGGTCGTTTGACCTGGGACTTGTGCTTCAGGAGTCAGCTCCCAAAAGGCAATATTCATTGCGCCAGATAGAAAGGATTTTTTGTTTGCTAAAGCACGGGGAGGATGCAGGTATTTTCATGGCAGTTTGTACATTTGCCACAAGTTCACATCCCTGCTTTCAGATGGGGTCCCCGTGATGTGAACCCTTTGAAGCCTCTGCCTGACCAAATACTGTCACCGTTCCTGCGAAACCTTCAAATTCAGGCAGTATGGTTATTGTTAGTGCAACAAAAAGGAAAATTAATGGTATTTATTTTCAGTTTTTCTAACTGAAACTACACAGATCCAAATCACCTACAGAATTAGTTGTGGAATGAGAGACACAAACAAGGAGGGAAGGATTTTCTTTGTGTGCTGTTCCCCAATGTGAGTTTTTCCCTCAGAAGGTTTTGTATCAGCGAATCAGGATACGCTTGGAATGCAATTAGAACAAGATGGGGCTTTCTGTTTGCAGAGAGCTTCAGATACTGCGAATACATTATTTTTTAATTAAATTCGAAAGAGCGTGCTTTACAAAGTTAAACTTAAGAATGCGGATGAACATGTCCTTCTAGATGGAAACGTTTACGAATGGCTGACTTCAGACCCTTACCTGTCCCGGATTGATTTCATCAACAACCTGCGGAGACATTCTAGCGGCTGTGCTGTTTTTCAGAAGACCTGGAGAAAAAATGACGGGACTTTCAAAACTGAAACGATTTACCTGCACAAGCTCATCGCTGAAAAGTACCTGGCAGATACAAAAACAAAAGAAAGTAACCTGGTCGGCGCCAAAAACGGCAACAAACTGGATTGCAGATTGGAAAACATCGTCTATCGCTCCAGAGCTGTCTCCAGCCGCAAACGCAAAACCAGCAGCAAAACCGGCTACACCGGGGTGTATCAGGAAAATCGCCGCTACCGAGCTGTCATCTCCATAAATGGAAAATCCGTCCATATCGGAATGTTCAATACTCCTGAAGAAGCCGCCCTGGCCTACAACAAGAAGTCTAAAGAACTGTATGGCGACAGCGGCAAAATCAATAATATCAGGAAGTAAAACCCAGCTACTGATAGGCTGGCACGAAGGAGAGGCTGTATCATAAGTCAGACCGCTGACTGCGTCGGCGAATGAAATTCTTCAGAGCGGAGTGCTTTTAAAAAACGCTCCGCTCTGAAAAGCTATTTTGCGCCTGCCTCTGCCATTGGCCTTTTGATACAGCCTCAAGAATCTTATTTACTGCCAGGCGACGGTTTGCCTTGTGAGGCAGGCTGGGGAGGCAAAGGCAATAGTGAAGCCATTGCTCGTGCTCCTTTTGGAAAGCCTGTCAAATTGTGAAAGATGCAATGGAATGAGCCGCTACGGCGCAGTTTTGGTTATTTTGTCTGTGGCAAAACCTCCTTTTCAACGCCCTCTCTCGCACCTTCGCCGGCAGGGCCGCCGGAACTTGGAGGGATAAAATTTGAAGTCAAAAATTTCTGTCAATCATTCGGCCTTTGCTAACTTTGACCTTCAGGTTACCCGTTCCCATATTCCCATTACTGACTGATTCTGTTATTTTAAAATTTAGTCCATTGATCATCCGGCAGTTAGGTGATTTAGATTTATGCTTTAATAGATTGCTCCAATACAGATACACCTTGCAAAGTAATTTTATCGGCCTCTGGCAGGAGGTATAATTGAAAATAGAAACGCTGATGGGTTGGTTCAAAAGATTGAAAGATGGCATTCAAACCGCCACAAAATACAAGAAGGAAACGCCCGATGGGCTTTGGTATAAGTGCAAGCAATGCAATGAAATGAGCATGATGAAGGAAGTGCGCACCAATTTTTACAAATGCCCCAAGTGCGACTACCACATCCGCATCGGCTCCCACGACTACTTCGACCTGATCTTCGATGGCTCTTACGATGAACTCTTTACCGACCTGGTCTCAAAGGACTACCTACAATTTGTGGATCTGAAGCCCTACGCCCAGCGGCTGGAAGATGAAACAAAAAAAACAAACCTCTCCGATGCCATCGCCGTGGCTGCCGGCATCATTGACGACAAAAAATTAGTGGTGGCCGCCATGGATTTTAATTTCATCGGCGGCTCAATGGGCTCCGTCGTGGGCGAAAAAATTGCCAGAGCGATTGACTTTTGCATGGAGCATCGCTCCCCTCTGCTCATCATTACAAAATCAGGAGGCGCCAGGATGATGGAATCGGCCTTCTCCCTGATGCAAATGGGTAAAACCTCGGCTAAACTGACCCAGCTCTCCAAAGCCGGGCTGCCGTATTTTTCCCTGCTGACCGACCCCACTACCGGCGGCGTTACCGCCTCATTCGCTATGCTCGGCGACCTGAATTTTGCAGAACCCAAAGCTCTGATCGGCTTCGCAGGCCCCCGGGTCATCAGAGAAACTATTAAACGGGACCTGCCCGAAGGCTTTCAAACTTCTGAGTTCCTCCTTGAAAACGGCTTTCTCGACTTTATTGTCAACCGGAAAGACCTGAAAAAAACACTCATCCAGTTGCTCGAACTCTTCCACACCGAGTCAGCACTGGCCGAATGATGCAGGCCGCCGCCACCCCGTTTTCCCCTTCCGCATCCCTTTACTAAAGAACACCGCTGAAACCCTGATTTGCACCCGGTAAAAACCAATTTAAAAAATAAAAAACCGCCCGGCTTTTACTACTTTTGCAGCCCTGCCAAATTGATCTTTTTGAAACACAAAAATTCTTGAAATTAAATGGCTTCAGGAGAAAGGATTATCCCCATTAACATCGAAACCGAAATGAAAACCGCTTACATTGACTATTCAATGTCGGTTATCGTTTCAAGAGCGCTGCCCGATGTAAGAGATGGTCTGAAACCCGTTCACCGCCGAGTTTTATTCGGAATGCACGAATTAGGCCTCAGCTTTAATAAACCACACAAAAAGTCGGCGCGCATCGTCGGGGAGGTGTTGGGTAAATACCACCCCCACGGCGACTTCTCCGTGTATGAAACAATGGTCAGAATGGCCCAGGACTGGTCCCTGCGCTACCCCTTGGTAGATGGCCAGGGCAACTTCGGCTCCATGGACGGCGACAGCGCAGCAGCTATGCGATATACCGAAGCACGTATGCGCAGAATTTCCGACGAAATGCTGGCCGATATTGAAAAGGAAACGGTAGATTTTGCACTCAACTTCGACGACTCCCTGGAAGAGCCGACCGTCCTGCCAACTCGCATTCCCAACCTTTTGATCAATGGCGCTTCAGGTATAGCCGTGGGCATGGCTACCAACATGATGCCCCACAACCTTTCTGAAGTTGTGGATGCTATCACCGCTGCGGTGGACCATCCAGATATCACCATTGAGGAGTTGATGACGCACATCAAAGCACCTGACTTCCCAACCGGCGGCATAATTTATGGCTACTCCGGCGTGAAGGAAGCTTTTGAAACAGGGAGGGGAAGGGTCGTGCTGAGAGGCCGAGCCAATATCGAAACCAGCCATTCGGGAAGAGAAACTATCGTTATCACCGAAATACCCTATCAGGTAAACAAAGCTACCCTGGTTTCAAAAATTGCCGAACTGGCCAATGAGAAAAAGGTGGAGGGCATCAGCGATGTTAGAGATGAAAGCGACCGCAACGGCCTGAGAGTGATCGTGGAAGTCAAAAGAGACACCATGGCCAGCATCGTGCTCAATCAACTCTACAAATTAACGCCTCTCCAGTCCTCTTTTGGCGTCAACAATGTAGCCTTGGTAAACGGCCGCCCCATGACCCTCAACCTCAAAGACATCATTGAGGAATTTATCGCCTTTCGCCTGGAGGTCATTGTCCGGCGCACGCGCTACGACCTGAGGAAGGCAGAGGAAAAAGCACACATCCTGGAAGGATTGCTCATAGCCCTCGACCACCTCGATGAAGTGATTGCGCTCATCCGCAGCTCTTCAACAATAGAGGAAGCCAGAGAAGGATTAATGAATACCTTCAACCTGTCTGAAATCCAGGCAAAGGCCATCCTCGACATGCGCCTGCAAAAACTCACAGGCCTCGAAAGGGATAAGGTGCGCAAAGACTACGAAGAAACTATCGAACTCATTGCCCGACTTAAGGCCATCCTGGAAGATGAAAACCTCAGAAAGCAGATCGTCAAAGATGAACTCCAGGAAGTTAAAGAAAAATACGGAGATGCGCGTCGCACAGATATCACTTTTGAAGATGGCGACATCAACATCGAAGACATTATCGCCGACGAGCAGGTCATCATCACCATCTCACACGCCGGCTATATTAAACGCACTCCGGCCACGGAATACCGCCTGCAAAGCCGCGGCGGCCGTGGAGCCAGAGGCAGCAAGACAAAAGAGGAAGACTTCATCGAACACATGTTCGTGGCCAGCAACCACAACTACCTGCTGTTCTTTACAGAATTAGGCAAGTGCTACTGGCTCAGAGTCTATGAAATCCCCGAAGCCTCCAAAACTTCAGGCGGGCGTTTTATCCAAAACATCCTGTCCATCCCTCAGGAGGATACCGTGAAGGCCTACATCATCGTCCAAGACCTAACCGACAAAGGCTTCCTGGATGAACACTACATTCTGTTTTGCACCAGACAGGGATTAGTCAAAAAGACCCCCGTAGAAGCCTATTCTCGGCCGCGGGAAGGAGGAATCATCGCCATCTCCATCAACGAAGGCGACCAACTGCTGGAAGCCAGGCTGACCAATGGCAACAATGAAGTATTTTTGGCTTCCCGTGCAGGCAATGCAATCCGTTTCCATGAATCCACCGTGCGGCCAATGGGCAGAACCGCAACCGGCGTAAGAGGCATCACGCTCAATGCGGAGGAAGACCTCACCGTCGGCATGGCCTGTGTGGACCTGGAAGGCGAGAGCAAAACCGTGTTGTCCATTTCCGAAAAAGGCACCGGCAAGCGTAGCGAAATTGGCGATTACCGCCTCACCAACCGGGGAGGAAAAGGTGTAAAAACCATGGAAGTGACCGAAAAAACAGGAGCTGTCATTGCCATCAAAGCAGTCGCAGAAGACGACGACCTGATGATCACCACCAAATCAGGCATTGTGATCCGCATGCAGGTCAGCGACATCCGGGTCATGGGAAGAGCCACCCAGGGTGTCCGCGTAATCCGGCTGGATAACGACGACGACATTGCCGATGTCACTGTGCTGCCCAAGGAGGAAGAATCCGGGTACGACCCGACTAATGAGGATGAAAATTCCAGCGGGCAACCCCCCGAAGGGCAGGACAACCCTGCAGCGGATACGCCGACAGCAGACACAGAGTGAGCAGCACATTGCCGGCTTTCCAAAAAAATTGCGTTAACAATTTTTGTGTTTAATTATTGAAAACTTTAACTGACTGGCTCATTCTATTTTGCACAGTCTTTCGTCAGAATCCTGGTTTTCAAAACATTCGAAATGTTTGAAGCCATATCTTCGGGAACAAAAAAATTTAAACTACCATGAAAAAATTGCTTTTTAGTTTACTCGCCTTTTTTGTCATCGCCCAGATAACAACAGCCCAGGAAGACCCGGGCAAAGCTGTGGGGAAAGCAAAAAGGGCACTGGACAGCTACAACATTTCACCTTCTACCAATCTGGACAAGCTGAATGAGGCTGTTAAACTTATTGACCTGGCAACGGGTAGCGACGTAAATCAAAACAACCTGAAAGCATGGCAGGTGAGAGGAGAGGTGTACAACACCATTGCCGACCGAGATCTCATCGCTATGAGCCTCAACCCGGAAGCTAAACCGGAGCATCCCGAAGCACCGTATATCGCTGCGGAAGCTTTCTTAAAAGCCCTCAGCCTTGCACAGAAAAAGTTTGAGACTCGGGATGCGCTGAAAGGCATGACAGAATCCGCCGGCAAGTTGAACAACATCGGCAACCTGCAAATCCAGATGCAGAAGTACGCCGACGCAGCCCAGTCGCTGGGGATGGTTCTACAGATTGACAAAACGCTGCGTGATAATGGCAACACCCCGGTTATTCCAGATACAGAAATGGACAACCACAAATACGTTCTTGCCTATTGCGCCAAAGCAGGTGGAGACACGAAAAAGGCAGGAGCCTTGTTCAAAGAACTCTACGAGGGTGGCTCAAGTGAGCCTGCTGTTTATGCAGAGTACTTCAGCCTGCTCTACGGGGAGGGCAAGAAGGACGAGGCCTGGAAAGTGTTTGATAGCGCTACACAGAAATTCCCCACCAGCACGGAGATCCTCTTTGCCGGTATCAATGCTAAAATTGCCGAGCAGGACTACGAATCGCTGAAAAACATGCTCGAAAAAGCAATTGCAGCAGAGCCAAACAACCCCTCTGTCTATTCAGCATTGGGCAACGTGTACATGAACCTGTTCACTCAGGAGTTTAGCACAGATAAAACCTCGCCCAAAGCACAGCAGTATTTCGACGAATCCCTGAGCTATTTCAGCAAGGCGATCGAAATTGACCCCCACCAGTTTGATGCGGTTTACAGCATAGGCTCGCTCTACTTTAATAAAGGCGTCGAATTGCTCAAACAGGCAAACGACCTGCCCATGACAAAAGAAGGACAGCAGGAATACCAAAAACTGCAAAATGAGGCCGGTGAATTGATGAAAACCGCCCTGCCGTATTTCCAGAAAACCGAAGCAATGGAGCCTAATGATATGAACACCCTCATCGCCTTGTCGGAAATCTATGCCCGGATGAACGATTTTGAGAAATCCAAAATGTTTAAGGAAAGATTAGAAAACCTCCGCAACGGCGTCAAAGTGGATAGTTCGTATTTTAAAAACTAAGAAAAGCTGTTTGAATTTAGCACACTGGGCTAAAAAGTCGCCTTTTTCTTCCAGCAGCCAAATCCAAACAACTTCTTTCTAATACATTAAAACTCCACATGCATAAAAGGCAGATACGGCTTGACTGTACCTGCCTTTTTTTTCTCTCGGGAGAAATGATATCCTTAGAGCTTGTTTGTAAAAGCAAGTACCAAATCTCAAACAGGCTATAGGAGCCTAAAATCAGGTGCCGATGACTTCGTTGCTTCTCAGAGTTTCCAAAAAGATTAATGCTGTAAATGAATTGGCTGGCAAAGGGACTGCCTGGCTGACGGTCTTCCTGCTGGCTGTCGTTTGCTTCGATGTATTCGCCAGGAAAGTCTTTAACTTCTCAAGGGTGTGGGTCTTAGACTTGGAGTGGCACTTGTTTGGCCTGATTTTGTTGCTCGCTGCCGGTTATGCCCTGAAACACGACCGCCATGTGCGGGTGGATTTATTCTACGCAGGTTATTCTCAAAAAGACAAGGCGCTGACCGATTTTTGGGGGACTCTGCTCTTTGCAATCCCCTGGTGTATCGTGGTGATTGCCTATTCCTGGGACTACGCTCTGGAATCTTTTCGCCTGCACGAGGGAGCCTCTGAACCAGGGGGCCTCCCTGCCAGATATGTGATTAAATTCAGCATAACCCTCGGAATCTTTTTGCTGCTCCTGCAAGCTATAGCCATGCTGATTGATGCGGCATTGATCCTGATGGACAAAAGAGAACCCAACGAAGCTGATGATAAAAATGATGGGTTTTCCTGAACTTTTATACACCCGAACTCTGTAATTCATGGGGATAGAAACACTGGCACTGCTGCTTTTCCTCTGTGTTTTCATACTGATTTTGTATGGTTACCCCGTCGCATTCACCCTCGGCGGGCTTTCTATCATTTACGCCTTGTGTTTTCTGGATGCCTCGTCGCTGGAAGCACTGCCCTCCCGCTTTATGGGAGTGCTGACGAATTACAACCTGATTGCCGTCCCGCTTTTTATTTTTATGGGCATCATGCTGGAAAAATCAGGCCTGGCGGAGAGCCTGCTGGAGACCATGGCCATGCTCTTCGGCAAGCTGCGGGGAGGCTTGGCCATTTCCGTGGTGATTGTAGGGGCACTCCTGGCTGCATCAACCGGCATCGTTGGTGCTACGGTGGTGACGATGGGCCTCATCAGCCTGCCTACTATGCTGAAGCGGGGCTACCAGCCTGAGCTGGCAACTGGTGTCATTGCCGCATCGGGTACTCTGGGGCAAATCATCCCGCCTTCAGTTGCCCTGGTTCTCCTGGGCAGCATTATGAACGTGAACATCGGCGACCTGTTCGCAGGAGCCGTAGTGCCAGGGCTGCTCCTGGTGTTGGTTTACGTCATTTACATCTTCCTCTTTTCGGTGATCCGGCCTGATGCTGCTCCACCTATTCCGAAGGAGGAGTTTCAAAAATTCCGGGAAAAAGATTTTTGGAAAAAAGTGCTGCGGGCTTTCTTTCTGCCCATGCTGCTGATCCTTGCCGTGTTGGGATCTATCTTTCTGGGGTGGGCAACCTCAACAGAAGCCTCTGCCGTCGGCGCCTTGGGGGCTATCTTGCTCACTGTCATGGAGGGCAAATTCAAGCTGCCTGTTTTGAAAGCAGTGACCAGAGAAACGACTCATTTGACCAGCATGGTCTTTATGATCCTGCTGGGAGCTACTACTTTTTCCCTGGTATTCAGAGAGATGGGAGGCGACAAATACATCATTGAAATAATTGAACAGTCGGCACTTTCCCCCCAGGTTTTCCTCTTTGTGGTCATGCTGGTCATGTTTATCGCCGGCTTTTTTATTGATTTTATTGAAATCATTTTTATCATCGTCCCAGTCGTCGTTCCCGTGTTTTTGCGGTATGAAGTGGACATGATCTGGTTGGGCATCCTCATGGGCGTCAACTTGCAGACTTCTTTCCTTACCCCTCCCTTTGGCTTTTCGCTTTTTTACCTGAAGGGCGTCGCACCGAGCAGCATCACAACCGGCCATTTATACCGGGGAATCGTGCCCTTTGTGCTGATTCAGGTGTTGTTGCTTGGGCTGCTGGTGCTGTACCCTGGAATTATCCACCTCGGCATTTCCATGTTTAAAATGCACTGAGCAAAGGCGGTTTTTGTATTACTTTCCGAACTCCTGAACCCAATTGTTTGTGGTGGCACCTACTTGGCCGGCCTTGTAGCAGGCCACGAATTTCCAGCCTTTGTCCAGCAGTATTCGCCGGTGCCCGCGGTTGGGGATGCCTTCATCCACCAGCAATAGCATGACGGCTTGGCGCACCTGCCCGGCGCCGCTGACGATGTTTTCATTGCCGTCGCTCATGCCGGCACAGGCTCGCCGGATGCGCTCCCAGGGATATGAGCCATCTTCACCAAGATGCAGGATGGCCCCGGTCTGCCGCTGCGAATTCACGTGTTTGTGGGCGGCCTCGTACAGGCATTCGCTGGGCTCAAGTACCGGCAGTGGTGCCATGCTTTTAAGCTCATTGATCAATTCCTGGCAAGCCTCGACCGAGCCATAGGCCCGGCCTTTTCGCACGTCCTCGAGGTAGGCCGTCACATAGGGCACGTAAGCAGGCGGATTGAAGCGGACGAGGTTTATTTCATCTACCATGGCAACCTCTTCTGCTTGCATAAAGGGTGCAAATGCCCGGGGCTTTGAAATGCCCTCCTGTGCAGATGCCGGTTGTGCTCCTGTAGGAGATACCGGGGGCTGTTGTGGATTTGGTGGCGGCTCTGTTGTAGCTGATGGTAGCGCCTTGGAAGCTGCATCGTATGGGCTCGGTACAACACCTGGCTGGTCGCTGTACGACGCAACTGCCGGCAATGTGGCAGCAGCAGCATCCTGCAACGGAGGGCAGACACAGTCGCTCGTGAGCAACACCCTGCCGGGCTGCAGAACCTCTCCGGGCCGCAGTCCGTTGAAGCTGCTGAAGCGCTCCACCCTGTAGCCGTATGCCCGGGCAATGCCTTCGAGTGTTTCACCCGGCCGAACGATGTGTTCCCTTTTTCCTTGTGCCGTTGCTGCAGGAACAGTGCTGACACTGCTGCCCGCCTGCGCAGCAGGCCTGACTTTCAGCTCCTGACAAATTGAGAGAGGATCCTCGGCGCGAATATGGTTCCACTGGCACAGTTGATCAACCGTGACATTGTAAGCCCTCGAAATCCGGTAGAGGGTCTCTCCTTGCTGTACCACATGTACTCCCGAAGTTTTGGAAGGAGGGCATTGCGCCTGGACGAATAGGCTGAGCAGAACACTGATCAGTGCCGGAAAGATGGACTTTTGCATAGCTTTTTTGTTTGTTACCACGTAAAAGAAAGCGTATTTTGGAAATAATCCTCAATTACTTCCAGAAAACACCCCAAGGAGCGAAGAAAAAATAAAATGTGCATTCTATTTTTAAAAAACCATTTTCACTATTTTGGACTTTTTGAAAATGAGGGGTATAAATTATTACGGCCCCGTTTCTCATCCGAGGCTGTCTCAAAGGTTAACTGACGGCAGCTGACCCTGGTTAAAGCATCTTATTTGCTACTAAAGGCGGCGATTTGACTTGTAAAGCAGACTCGCTCTTCCTAAGAGCTTGTTTGGATTTAACCTTGTGAGTTCAATTCAAACAGCTTCCTAGCTATTGCTGAAAAATTTGCTTTGCTTTGGATGGGAAAGACGACCTTTTAACCCAGTAAGCTCAATTCAAACAACTTCTTAAGCTATTGCTGAAAAATTTGCTTCGTTTTGGGCGGGGAAGGCGACCTTTTAGCCTGGTAAACTCAATTCAAACAGCATTTCGGCTCAAGCACTAAAACGCAAACAAGCTCTTACTTTTGTTATAAAAAAATGAAGGCTGCCCTTTTTAAGGCAATCAAAGATAGCAAAGGGAAGCAGATTTTTGATAATTACCCCGCCAGGAGTATTAGAGTGTGTTGGGGATTGGCTGCTCTGTTAATAACGACTCTTTTTTGCCTGCTTTTACCTTTTTTCAACTCGTAGCGCTGCTATGCAACTTCAAAAAGCTAAAAACCTGACAAAAAATTGCTCGTTTTCAGATGCTGTTGGGGTTGGGCTGCTGGAGATAAAAAGAATGGATTTTTTGCCCAGAGCAAAGGCAATTTTGAAGAAATAGCCACAGCTATTGCTGAAAAATTTGCTTGGTTCTGGGCGGAAAAGACACCTTTTTAGCCCAGTAAGGAACGTGCCGGAAATAAGTTGGGTATTTCGGCGAGTGT
>WBZO01000266.1_pt1 | contig 66819 bp, 64 predicted proteins | sample 5204261 | NCBI WGS metagenome assembly WBZO01 (sample SAMN12412400, study PRJNA552823) | activated sludge metagenome | isolation source: activated sludge from anammox sidestream of wastewater treatment plant... | place: USA: North Carolina | collected 2017-09
ATGAGGCGGGCCCTGACGGCTCAGTCGAAGGATGTGAACCATGCCCCAGGAAATGACAGGCGCAGAAATCGTCATCAAGGCGCTGGTTGACCAGGGCGTAGACACGATCTTCGGCTATCCGGGCGGTGCGGTGCTGCCGATCTATGACGCGCTTTTCCAGCAGAACAGGATCAAGCACATCCTCGTCCGCCACGAGCAGGGCGCGGTTCATGCCGCCGAGGGCTATGCGCGCTCGACGGGCAAGCCGGGCGTCGTTCTTGTCACCTCGGGGCCGGGCGCGACCAATTCGGTCACGGGCCTCACCGATGCGCTGATGGATTCGATCCCGATCGTCTGCCTCACGGGGCAGGTGCCGACGCATCTGATCGGCACCGACGCCTTCCAGGAGTGCGATACGGTCGGCATCACGCGCCCCTGCACCAAGCACAACTGGCTCGTCAATTCGGCGAAGGAGCTGACGCGCGTCATGCACGAAGCCTTCTATGTCGCGACGCATGGCCGCCCCGGCCCGGTCGTCATCGACATTCCGAAGGACGTGCAGTTCCAGAAGGCCGAATATGTCGGCCCGCAAAACGTCGTCCACAAGACCTATCGCCCGCGCATCAAGGGCGATGTCGAGGCGATCAAGGAAGCGGTCGCGCTCATCGCCGAGGCGAAGCGCCCGATCTTCTACACGGGCGGCGGCATCATCAATTCGGGGCCGGTCGCAAGCCAGCTCCTGCGCGAATTCGTGAAGCTCACCGGCTACCCGATCACCTCGACGCTGATGGGGCTCGGCGCCTATCCGGCTTCCGACAAGCAGTGGCTCGGCATGCTCGGCATGCACGGCACCTATGAAGCCAACAATGCGATGCACGATTGCGATCTGATGATCAATATCGGCGCGCGTTTCGACGACCGGGTGACCGGCCGCATCGACGCCTTCTCGCCGGGCTCGAAGAAGATCCATGTCGATATCGACGCGTCCTCGATCAACAAGGTCGTCCATGTCGATGTCGCCATCGTCGGCGACGCGGCGCATGTCCTGGAGGACATGATCCGCATCTGGAAGGCGAAGGTCTGCAAGCCGGACAAGGCGGCGCTCGCCGAATGGTGGGCGCAGATCGACAAGTGGCGCGCGCGCCGCTCGCTCGATTTCAAGCACTCGGACGAGGTGATCAAGCCGCAATACGCCATCCAGCGGCTCTATGAGCTGACAAAGGGGCGCGAGACCTACATCACCACGGAAGTCGGCCAGCACCAGATGTGGGCCGCGCAGCACTTCCACTTCGACAAGCCGAACCGCTGGATGACCTCAGGCGGCCTCGGCACGATGGGCTACGGCCTGCCGGCCGCTGTGGGCGTGCAGATCGCGCATCCGGACGCGCTCGTCATCGACATTGCCGGCGAAGCCTCGATCCAGATGTGCATGCAGGAGATCTCGACCGCGGTTCAGTTCATGCTGCCGATCAAGATTTTCATTCTGAACAACGAGTATATGGGCATGGTGCGCCAGTGGCAGGAACTGCTGCATGGCGGGCGCTACTCGCACTCCTATTCGGAATCGCTGCCCGATTTCGTGAAACTCGCCGAGGCTTATGGTGCCATCGGCATCCGGGCGACGAAGCCGGGTGAACTCGACGCCAAGATCAAGGAAATGATCGACGCGAAGGGACCGGTCATCTTCGATTGCGTCGTGGACAAGCTCGAGAACTGCTTCCCCATGATCCCCTCCGGGGCGGCCCATAACGAGATGATTCTGGCCGACGACATCGAGGCGGCGGCCGTTACCGAAGCGGGCAAGATGCTCGTTTGAGGGAAGTCGGCCCTTTTCGGGGGCCGATAGCCCTTTCGCCCCGGGCCTCGCTTGGGCTATAGAGCCGGAGCGAATAACGGGGCGCGAGCCTCTTCCTTCACGAATTTCACCCCGCGGGGAGCCCTGATGAGCGACGACAGCAAGATCGAACGGCATACGATCGCGGTACTCGTGGACAACGAGGCCGGCGTTCTGGCGCGCGTCATCGGGCTTTTTTCGGGCCGTGGCTACAATATCGAGAGCCTGACGGTCGCCGAGGTCGATCAGGCCGAGCACACCTCCCGCATCACCGTGGTGACCGCGGGAACGCCCATGGTGATCGAGCAGATTAAAGCCCAGCTCGAGCGGCTGGTCCCGGTTCACAAGGTCGTGGACCTTACTGCCGAGACGAAGTCTGTCGAGCGCGAAATGGCGCTCATCAAGGTCGCGGGCGCCGGCGAGAAGCGCGTCGAGGCGTTGCGCCTTTCGGATGCGTTCCGCGCCCGCGTGATCGACACCACGCATTCTTCCTTCGTGTTTGAAGTGACGGGCGCGCCGGACAAGATCGACGCGTTCATCGGTTTGATGAGGCCGCTCGGCCTCGTGGATGTGTCGCGGACCGGCGTCGTGGCGATCGCCCGCGGCGCCGAGGCGATGTAACAGCTAATCTAGAGACGAAAAGGACGAGAGACCCATGCGCGTTTACTACGACCGCGACGCAGACGTGAACCTGATCAAGGGTAAGAAGGTCGCCATCATCGGCTATGGCAGCCAGGGCCACGCTCACGCGCTCAATCTGCGCGACTCGGGCGTGAAGGAAGTCGCCGTCGCGCTGCGCGAGGGCTCGGCCACCGCGAAGAAGGCGGAAGGCGAGGGGCTCAAGGTCCTGTCGGTCGCCGAAGCGGCCAAGTGGGCCGACGTGCTGATGATGCTCACGCCGGACGAGCTTCAGGGCGACATCTACCGCGACCATCTGCACGCTAACATGAAGCCGGGCGCGTCGCTCTTCTTCGCCCACGGCCTCAACATCCATTTCAATCTCATCGAGCCGCGCAAGGACATCGACGTCCTCATGGTGGCGCCGAAGGGCCCCGGCCACACGGTGCGCTCGGAATACAAGCGCGGCGGCGGCGTGCCGTGCCTCATCGCGGTCCATCAGGATGCGAGCGGCAATGCGCATGACATCGGCCTGTCCTACGCCTCCGCCATCGGCGGCGGCCGCGCCGGCATCATCGAGACGACCTTCAGGGAAGAGTGCGAGACGGACCTCTTCGGCGAGCAGGTCGTGCTTTGCGGCGGTGTCGTCGAACTCATCCGCGCCGGTTTCGAGACGCTGGTGGAAGCTGGCTACGCGCCCGAAATGGCCTATTTCGAGTGCCTCCACGAAGTGAAGCTCATCGTCGACCTCATCTACGAAGGCGGCATCGCCAACATGAACTACTCGGTCTCGAACACGGCCGAGTATGGCGAATACGTCACCGGCCCGCGCATCATCACCGCCGAGACGAAGGCGGAAATGAAGCGCGTCCTCGAAGACATCCAGACCGGCCGCTTCACGCGCGACTGGATGCTCGAGAACAAGGTCAACCAGACGAGCTTCAAGGCCATTCGCGCCCGCAATGCCGCGCATCCGATCGAGGAAGTCGGCGCCCGTCTGCGCGCCATGATGCCGTGGATCGCCGCCAACAAACTCGTAGACAAGGACAAGAACTGACGCGATCTCGCGCATAAGCCCGAGCCGTTTCGATGGGCCCTTCGCGTAGATCGCGAAGGGCCCATTTTGTTTTCGGCGTCCGAATGAAACCGCCCCCGATGCAAGCCGGGGCGACCAGAGGGAAAACCGCCCATGCCTCCATCACGCAGAAGTCACGGCGCCGCCATCGCCTTCCTGCATACGGCGGCGATCCATATCGAAACCTTCAACGCGCTGGGGCGTGAGATCGCGCCCGAACTCGCGCTCACCCATGTGGTGCGGGAAGACCTGCTCGCCGCCGCCGAAAAGGCCGGCCGTGTGACGCCCGCTCTCGACTTCATGACGCAAGAGGCGCTGATCGCTCTTGCCGAGGGCGGGGCGCGGGTCGTCGTCTGCACCTGCTCGACGCTCGGCGCCTCGGTCGAGCGCGCGGCGGCCGATGCTCCCGTGCCGCTTCTCAGGATCGACCGGCCCATGGCCGATCTCGCGGTGCTGCAGGGACACCGGATCGGCATCTGCGCCTGCATCCCGGCGACCGTGCCCAATACCGAGGCCCTCATCGCCGATTCCGCGCGTGCGATCGGCCGCGATTACGAGTTCACGACCTTCCTTTTCGACGATGTCTGGACCGCTTTCCGGGAGGGGAGGCTCGACGACTACTACCAGGAAATCGCCCGCCGGCTTGCCGAGGCCGCGCATGATGTCGATGTGCTGGTGCTCGCACAGGCCTCCATGGCCCCTGCGGCGGCTCTGTGCCGGGATTTGCCGGTGCCGGTGCTTTCGAGCCCCCGCATCGGCTTCGAGGCGGCGGCCCGGATCGCAAGGGGCGTGAGGTAAATGCGTCAATTTGTGCGTTGACAGCTTTTGCGAATGATTATTACATGCGGAAATCATAGGCAAAGGCCGGAAGCGAGCAAAGAAATGGCGCGGAGTTTCCTGACGACTGCAGCGATGGCGGCAGTCTTTTTGGCGTTGGCGGCGGCTGGAACGGTTCAGGCGCAGGAGCCCGAGGTTTACGAGATCACCATTCAGGACCACCGCTTCACGCCGGACGAGCTGGAAATCCCGGCCGGCAAGGAAGCGAAGCTCGTCATCAAGAATCTCGATCCGACCCCCGAGGAGTTCGAATCCTACGAGCTCAATCGCGAGAAGATCGTTCCGGCCCATGGCGAGATCTCGGTCTATCTCGATCCTCTGGAGCCGGGCAGCTATCCCTTCTTCGGCGAATTCAACCAGTCGACGGCTCAGGGCAAGATCATCGTCAAGTAAGGTCGGGGGGCCGTCATGCTGGCCACGCTCATCATCGTTTTTCGTGAAGTCATCGAGGCCGCTCTGGTGGTCAGCATCGTCGCCGCGGCGACGACGGGGGTCGCAGGGCGCAACCGATGGCTCGTCGCGGGCGTCGGCGCGGGCATTCTCGGCGCGGCGATCGTCGCAGGTTTTGCCGGCACTATCGCGAATTCGCTCCAGGGCACTGGTCAGGAAGTCTTCAACGCATCCGTCCTCTTCATCGCCGTCATCATGCTCGGCTGGCACAATGTCTGGATGAACAGCCATGGCCGAGAGCTTGCGGCCGAGATGAAGGCGGTGGGGCGCGATGTGGCGGTCGGCGCGCGCCCGCTCTATGCGGTTGCGATCGCGGTCGGCATCGCGGTGCTGCGCGAAGGCTCGGAAGTGGTGCTCTTCCTTTACGGCATTGCGAGCGGCGGTACGGGCGCATCGGGGCTTCTGACGGGCGGCATCATCGGCGTCGTCTCCGGCGCCGCGCTCGGCTATGCGCTCTACAAGGGGCTGCTCAACCTTTCCACGAAGAAGCTCTTTGCCGTTACCGGCTGGATGATCCTGCTGCTTGCCGCCGGCCTCGCCGCGCAGGGCGCGAATTATCTGACACGGGCCGGGCTCCTGCCGCCGCTCGGCCGTAACATCTGGGATACGTCCTGGCTGCTGACTGAGCAGAGCATCCTCGGCCAGATCCTCCACACCCTGATCGGCTATACGGCGCGCCCCTCGGGTATCCAGCTTCTCTTCTATGTCGGGACTCTCGTCATCATCGGGGGCGCAATGAAAATCTACGGAAACGGATCGGGCCAGAAGCTAGGGCGGGTCGCCGCCTGCGTTCTCGGCGCTTTTTCGGCCTCGGCTCTCATACCGGGCGGCCATGCGGATGCGGCCGCGATCAAGGTCTATTCGCCCTATGTCGAGCAGGGCGAGGTGGAGATCGAGTATCAGGGCTACCGCACCTTCGACGGGGATGCCTCGAAGGATAACGAGCAGAAACACAAGGTGGGCCTTGCCTATGGCGTTACCGATTTCTGGGCCACGGAAGTCTATGGCATCTGGAAGAAGGATGCCGGCGGCAGCACGCATTTCGATGCGACGGAGTGGGAAAACCGCTTCCAGCTCACCGAGCGGGGAAAATATTTCGCCGATCTCGGATTCCTCATCGAGTATGAGCATGTGCGCGACCGGCAGGGCGATGCGGACGAGCTTGCCTTCGGACCGCTGATTGCCAAGGACATCGGCCGCACGACGAACACGATCAACCTGGTTCTCGAGCGCGAGCTTGGCGCGAATGGCGAGGGCGGGGTGGGCCTCACCTACAGGCTCCAGAGCCGCTGGCGTCTCGATCCGCTTTTCGAGCCGGCGATCGAAGCCTATGGCGAATTCGGGCGGATCAACAATTTCGACTCGAGAGATGATCAGGAACATATGATCGGCCCGGCCGTTCAGGGCACCTTCAGGGGCATTGCAGGGCTGCCGGGCAAGCTCAAATACGATGTGGGCTATCTCTTTGGCGTCACGCCTTCGACGCCGGACGGCACGCTGAAGCTCATCTTCGAATATGAGCTGCGGATCTGAGCCGCTTCCGTTCCGTCTCGATCCATCAATAGAAAATCGCGTGGAAGCCTGAGCGGTCGAAGGGCCGCCAGCCTCCCTCGGGCTGCGCCAGCCTGTCGGCTATGGCCCAGAGCACGAGCGGGTTCACACCCATTCCGATATGGGTGGCCTGTACTTCTATATTTTCCGTCTGCGGACCTTTTTCCTCGAGGCAGGCCGCCCAGGGAACGATGCCGTCCGTCTTCGAGTAGATGGCCGTGCAGGGAACCGGCGGCGCATGCCTGAGGCGCTCGGCAAGCGCCGCGTCGGTCGAGCCGTCGCTGCGGTAGCCGGCGGCGAAGGGGCTCGCCAGTGTGATCACCTGACGGACGAGGGCGGGGGCCTCGCGTGCGATTTCGCGCGCATAGATGCCACCCAGCGACCAGCCGACAATGCTCACGCGGCGCTGATAGCGATCCGCAAGTTCCCTGAAGCGCTGGCGCACGCCACTGCGGATTTCCTGGCTCGGCCCCCAGTTGGTGCCGAGCTTCCAGGGGTGGACCTGATAGCCAAGCGCCTGAAGATAGCGTCTGAGTACGAGCGTCGATCCGTCGGAGGTGAGCATGCCCGGCAGGACGAGCACCGCATGGCCGTCGCCGCGCGGCGCGCGCATGAGGGCAGGGAGCGAGGGGAGCATCGCGCCCAGCTCCAGAACCACGCGCAGCTCGCCGAGGCGCGAAAGGAGGCCGGGCTCGTCACCTGCGGATTTCGGCATGTCGCCTCCGGGCGTTCGGATGAATGGTCATGGCCTAGCAGGTTCGCGGCAGGCCCGGCATGTGATGATGGGGATCGAGACATTCTCCGGGCTCGATCTGTACCGTCGCATGGCTGATGCGGAAATGCGAGACGAGCCGCGCCTTGATGGCGAGAAGCGTGATCTCCGCATCGGCGCCGGGGGCGAGGCGGGCATGCAGCGTGACGAGCAACTGGCCCGGCGTCAGCGACCAGGCATGGATGTGATGCACATCGGCGACGCCTTCCACATTGGACATGAGGTCGGCGGAAATCGTTTCCGGCTCGAGGCCGGGCGGCGTGCCCTCCATGAGGATGTGGGCGGCATCGCGCGTGACGCGCCAGGCGCTTCGCAGGATGAGCGCCGCCACGAGCACGGAGAGCAGCGGGTCGATCGGCATGAAGCCCGTCGTGAGGATGACGATGGCGGCGGCGATGGCGGCGACGGAGCCGAGAAGATCGCCGAGAACATGGAGCGCCGCGCCGCGCAGGTTGAGGCTGTCATGCGCGCCGTGAAGCATGAGGAAGGAAAGGATATTGACGGCGAGGCCGCCCATCGCCACCACCAGCATCGGCCCGCCGAGAACGGGCGTGGGGTTGGCGACGCGGCCTATCGCCTCGACGACGATCCAGACGGAGAGGGCGAGCATCGTGGCGCCGTTGAGGAAGGCAGCGAGGGTTTCCGCGCGATGGTAGCCATAGGAGCGTGCATCGTCGGCCGGGCGGCGGGCGAGGCGCACGGCAAGCCAGGCGAGCGCCAGCGCGCCCGTATCGGTGAGCATGTGACCGGCATCGGCGATGAGGGCGAGCGAGCCGGACAGGTAGCCGCCCACCGCCTCGACGATCATGAAGCCGCCGGTGATCCAGAGTGCGATGGCGACGCGCCGCTCATTGCTCAGCCCGCCATGATCGTGGGCGTGGCCGTGCTCCTCGTGTCGATGGGTGCCGGACATCAGACTGCTTCCTCATGCACGTGAGCGACCATGTCCGCGACGACGCGGGCGATGTGATCGTCATGGATGCGATAGAAAATCTGCTTGCCGCGCCGCTCGGCGGTGACGAGCCGGGCCGCGCGCAGAAGGCGCAGATGGTGGCTGACGAGCGATGGCGAGAGGCCGAGCTTCGCCGCCATCGCTCCCACCGGCTGGGGTGTCGCCAGCGTTTCCACGACGATGCGCAGCCGGCTCGGATCGCCGAGAAGGCGGAAGGTTTCGGCAAGCTCCATCGCCTTGTCGTCGCTGAGCGGCTCGGCCGGCAGGCGGGAATGGTTCGATCTGCGGTGCATGTTATCATATAACATATGAACAACTATTCACATGTTATCCAGTTCCGCCGGGCGGCGCAAGCCCTCGCGAAGCGGCCAGGATGCCGCGAGGGTTGGAGCGAGGGGGCCGTTCCTGTATGAAGGCGGCCCGGCAATTTTTGGGATGCATCAATGCGTATCGGCACGCCGCTATCGCCCGGAGCGACCCGGGTCATGCTTCTCGGTTCGGGCGAACTCGGCAAGGAGGTCGCCATCGAGCTGATGCGTTATGGCGCGGAAGTGATCGCGGTCGATCGCTACGAGAACGCTCCGGCTCAGCAGGTTGCGCATCGTGCCCATGTCATCCGCATGACGGATGGCGCGGCGCTCCGGGCGATCGTCGAGAAGGAAAGGCCGCATCTCATCGTTCCCGAGATCGAGGCGATCGCGACCGACGAACTCGTGAAGATCGAGGCGGAAGGGCTCGCCGAGGTCATTCCGACGGCGCGTGCGGCGCAGCTCACGATGAACCGCGAGGGGATTCGCTGCCTCGCCGCGGAGGAACTGGGCCTGCCGGTTTCGCCCTATGCCTTTGCCTCCTCCGCCGGGGAGCTTCGCGCGGCTGCCGAGCGGATCGGCTATCCCTGCTTCGTCAAGCCGGTCATGTCGTCATCCGGCAAGGGGCAGAGCTATGTCGAGAGCGCGGCGGGGATCGACGCCGCCTGGGATTATGCGATGTCGGGTGGCCGGGTCGAGAGCAGCCGCGTCATCGTCGAGGGACGGATTGCCTTCGATTACGAGATCACCCAGCTCACCGTTCGGGCGACTGGGCCCTCCGGCGAGATCGAGACGCATTTCTGCGCGCCCATCGGCCATCTCCAGGACAAGGGCGATTATGTCGAAAGCTGGCAGCCGCAGGCGATGAGCGCTGCGGCACTCGCTCGCGCGCGGGAAATCGCGAAGAAAGTGACAGATGCGCTTGGCGGCAGGGGCATTTTCGGCGTCGAACTTTTCGTGAAGGGCGATGAGGTCTGGTTCTCGGAGGTCAGCCCGCGCCCGCACGATACGGGCCTCGTGACGCTCGCCTCGCAATATCAGAGCGAATTCGCGCTCCATGCCCGCGCGATCCTCGGGTTTCCCGTCTCGACCGAGCTGCTGGCGCCGGGCGCCTCGGCGGTCATTTATGGGCGGCTCGAGGAAAAGGCGATCACCTTCGAGGGGCTCGATCGGGCGCTGGCCGTTCCGGGCTCCGAGGTCAGGCTTTTCGGCAAGCCGGAAGCATATCCCCGGCGGCGCATGGGCGTTGCGCTGGCGCGCGGCGGGGACGTGGCGGAGGCGCGGCTGCGGGCCGCGGAAGCCGCCTCGCATGTCAAGCCGGTCAGTGCCCGGTAGCGCCAGAATCGGGCTTGCATCTGCCATCCGCGGAAATCCGCCCGGCTTTTGTGCAAGATCGGGCAGCACTCGCTTGCAAATTCGCACGAAACTTTTTCCGGATGCCATTTTCAGGTCCCGTTCTTGTCGCTATCCTGCATCTGTCGCAAATGTGCTTTGCGCAGACTGGGTAATGAAAATGAATTGGGACGACCTCCGCTTCTTTCTGGCCGTGGCGGGCGCCGGCAGCCTTTCGGGCGCCGGGCAGCAGCTTGGCGTCAATACGACAACGGTTTTGCGCCGTGTGGCCTCGCTGGAGGACGATCTGGGCGCGCGGCTTTTCGAGCGTGAGAGGACCGGCTACCGGCTGACGGCGGCCGGCGAGAAGCTCGTCGAGGCGCTGGAGCCGGTCGATCGCCGCCTTTCGGCGTTGCCCAGGGATTTTGCCGCCTCGGGCTCGGGGAGCGAGGGGGCGGTGCGGCTCGCGGCGAGCGAAGTGCTGGCGGCCCCCCTCATCGCGGCGGAGCTTCCGGCCTTTCGCGAGGCTCATCCGAGCCTCGAGCTCGAGCTTGTGACCGATCCGCCGGGAATCACCGGGGGCGCGCCCCGGATCGGCAGCCCGCTCAGAGATGTCGATGTGGCGCTTCGTGCGGCGCGGCCGACACAGGGCGACATGTTGATGCGGAAAGTCGGCGACATGGCTTATGGCCTTTACGCCGCGAAGGAATATCTCGCCGAGCGGGGCGTGCCCGGGCAGATGTCCGACCTGTCGGAGCATGACATGATCGGCTTTCCGCGCGCCGAAACGCCGCTCGGTCCCGTCTGGTGGATGTCCCGCGCCGAGAAAAACTCACGTGTGACATTCCGTTCGTCGAGCGCTGCGGCGCGCGCGGAGGCTGCGCGGCAGGGTCTCGGTCTTACCGCTCTTCCCTGCATCCTCGCTGACCAGGACAGCGGCTTCGAGCGCGTCTTCGGGCCGGACCTTCTGGGCGGGCTCGAGTTATGGCTCATGGCGCGCAACGATCTCGCCCAGCTTGCCCATGTTCGCGCGGTTATGGAGTTCCTCGTGGATGCGGTGAGGCGGCATCGCTCGCGGCTCGAAGGGCGCTCTCACGAAATTACCGAGCTGCCCCCCAAACCCTTGAAAAGCCGTTGAAATCAAGTCTTTTTCGTTGCGTGGAATGCGCCTTTCGGCGTACAAACTTCGGGCCGCGCGGACCTGCGCGATCCGCAGGAAGGGCTTGTCGAGGCGATTCGGCGGGGCGTTGCGCTTTGAGGCAGCGAGCCCATTCCGGACGGCGCCGGCAAACCAGTGGAGACGGTTCGGGCGATGCCTTGGGGGTCGGAGTGACAAGGGAAATGCAGAGCGCGAGGCTGACCCGCGCACTTTCCCGGCGATACCCGGCAGGCACGGTTCGAGGCATGTTCGTGTACGGATGATCGGAGGAGTTTCTTTCTTTGATCGTTCGCGAACGCCCGGCGCCAGGACCTGTGCGCGACGCAATCGGGGGAAGCAAATCCAGAGCGATGAAATTGGTCCGCCCCGGCATGAATTCGGGACATGGGGGATCGGGACATGCGACGCTTTAACTGTTTGGCCACCACAAGCGAAGACACTTTCAACCGTCGGCGGACACGGTAAGAACAAGCGGTTCGACGACCACGTCAAAGGATAAAAACAAGCATGCTTTCCGGTCTGCTCGGCATGTTTTCAGCCGATATGGCAATCGATCTCGGCACCGCAAACACACTTGTCTATGTGAAGGGGCGAGGGATCGTCCTTAATGAGCCGTCGGTTGTCGCCATCATCGAAAAGGGCGGGAAGAAGCAGGTTCTGGCCGTAGGCGAGGAAGCCAAGCAGATGCTCGGCCGCACGCCCGGCAACATTCAGGCGATCCGCCCGATGCGGGACGGCGTGATCGCCGATTTCGAAGTCGCCGAAGAAATGATCAAGCATTTCATCCGCAAGGTTCACAACAGGCGCTCCTTCGCCAATCCGCAGATCATCGTTTGCGTGCCTTCGGGCTCGACGGCGGTGGAGCGGCGCGCCATTCAGGAATCGGCGCTTTCGGCCGGTGCGCGGCGTGTCTATATCATCGAGGAGCCGATGGCGGCGGCGATCGGCGCGGGCCTGCCGGTGACGGAGCCCACAGGCTCGATGGTCGTCGATATCGGCGGCGGCACGACGGAAGTCGCGGTGCTCTCGCTCGGCGGCATCGTCTATGCCCGTTCGGTTCGCGTCGGCGGCGACAAGATGGACGAGGCGATCATCGCCTATATCCGCCGGCACCATAATCTTCTCGTCGGCGAAGCCTCGGCCGAGCGCATCAAGAAGGAAGTCGGCTCGGCGGCCATTCCTTCGGATGGCGACGGCATGACCATCGAGATCAAGGGCCGCGACCTCATGAACGGCGTGCCGAAGGAAATCCGGATCGGCCAGCGGCAGATCGCCGAAAGCCTTGCGGAGCCCGTCGGCGCCATTGTCGAGGCGGTCAAGGTCGCGCTCGAGGCGACGCCGCCGGAGCTTGCCGCCGATATCGTGGACAAGGGCATCGTGCTCACGGGCGGCGGCGCGCTGCTCGCCAATCTCGATCAGGTGCTGCGCGACGAGACGGGGCTGCCTGTTTCGATCGCGGATGATGCGCTTTCCTGCGTCGCGCTTGGCACGGGTAAGGCGCTTGAACACATCAAGACCATGAAGCACGTTCTGTCGTCGGTGTATTAAGCGGACTACTCGCGAGGGGCGGGCAGCGGGACGGCGGGAGCGGTAAGGTGGCGATGGATCCAAACCGGTCGGGAGTGCCGATCCGCGAGATCTCGAACCGGATTTCGCTCGTCTTCATGCTGACGCTCGCCGCGGCGCTGCTCCTGCTCGGGCGGGCGGAGACCTATGTCTTCGATCGCGCGCGCCAGGCCGTCACCGATCTTGCGGCCCCTCTGCTCGAAATCGCCTCGCGGCCGGTTTCCGTCGTGCGGCGCGTGATCGAGCGCACCGACGAATATGCCTATGTCTTCGACGAGAACGAGCGGCTGCGGGCCGAGAATGCGCGGCTTCTCGCCTGGAAGGAAGCGGCGCTGAAGCTCGAGGCGAAGACCGCGCGTTTCGAGGCGCTGCTCAATGTGCAGGTCGATCCCGACATCAAATATGTGACGGGGCGTGTCGTCAGCGACAATGGCGGCCCGTTCGTCGATACGGTGATCGTCAATACCGGCCGTGAGCACGGGGTGAAAAGCGGCGACGCCGTGATCGACACGGACGGGCTCATCGGCCGGATCGTTGCGACGGGGGAGCGGGCAAGCCGCGTCCTCCTTCTGACCGACCTCAATAGCCGGATTCCCGTGGTGGTGGAGCCGTCGCACTTCAAGGCCATTCTCGCGGGCGACAATACGGACTGGCCGCGGCTCGAATATCTCGCGGTGAAAAGCGGCGTCTCTCCCGGCGACCGGGTGGTGACGTCAGGCGATGGCGGCCTCATTCCGCCGGGAGTTCCGGTCGGCCTCGTCATCCAGACGAATGACGGGTTTCTGCGCGTGCAGACCTTTGCCGATCGCGATCGGCTCGATTTCGTCCGTATCCTGAAATTCGAGTTCCCGAGCAAGGTGGACAGGCAGGACCCGCCAGCGGTGCTGCTCGGCCCGCCTGTGCCGCCGAAACCCGCCGAAGTGGCAAAGCCGATCACGCAGATACCCGGCGCACCCAAGCCCGCGACGCCGCCCGCCTCCGAGGTGGCGTCATCGCGGGCGGCGCAACCTCCTGCCGCGAAGAAACCGGCAAAGCCCTCGGCAGCGCCTGCAACGCAGACCGCGCCAGCGCCCGCCGCCGCGATGCCACCGGCTTCGCAGTCTGGTGCCGCGGCCGGAGCGCCGCCAGCGGCGGGCCAGATGCAGCCGATCCCGGACGTGCTCGATGAGGACACGCCGCCGCCCGCGCCGAGCGATGCGAGCGGCGAAGACACGCCGGGGGTCGAGTGACCATGCCGCGCCTCGAGCCCTATACACCGACACCCGCGGCGCGCGCCGGGCGCATCGTCGTCACGGTTCTGCCCTTCATCATGGGCCTTGCCTGCGTGCTGCTTTCCTTCGTGCCGATGGGCCGCATCTTCGGCACATCGGTCATGCCCGCCTTCGCGCTCATGGCGATCTATTACTGGGCGATCGTCCGCCCCGAGATGTTCCCGGTCTATGCGGTGTTTCTGGTCGGGCTCCTTTCCGATCTCCTCTCGGACGGTCCGATCGGATTGTGGGCCTTCGTCTATGTGCTGACCTATATCGTCGTGCTCACCCAGCGCTTCCTCGCCGTGAATGCGCCGTTCTCGGTGTTCTGGCTCGGCTTCTTCATGGCGGCCGCGCTCGCCGGGTTCGTCGGCTGGAGCGCCGCCTCACTTTTCTATGGCACGGTCCTGCCGCTGAAGCCGATCGTCTGGCACATGTTCGTGACCGTTGCGATCTTCCCGATCTTTGCCATGATCTTCGGGCGCATCGAGCGCCGAATTCTTCCGACGGGCTAGGGGGAGCGCGGCGATGAAGTTCGACGGCAGGGACAATTCACGCTACAAGACCTTCACGCGCCGGGCCGCGATCCTCGGTGCCGGGCAGGCGGCGGCTTTCGCTATTCTCGCCGGGCGCATGTATTATCTGCAGATCCTGAAATCCGACGAATACCGCATGATGGCGGAAGAAAACCGCATCAACGTGCGGCTTCTCGCGCCGCTCCGGGGGCGGATCGTCGATCGCTTCGGGACGGTGCTCGCCTCCAACCGGCAGAATTACCGGGCCGTCCTCATCCCCGAACAGACGCCGGATGTCGAAGATACGCTCGACAAGCTCGCCCGTATCGTTTCCATCACGCCTTATGATCGCAAGAAGATCATGCGGGACATCGCGCGCTCGCCGCGCTTCATGCCGGTCACGGTGGTCGAGGGGCTGACCTGGGAACAATTCGCGCAGATCAACATCAACGAACCGGACCTTCCGGGTATCCAGCCCGATGTGGGCGAGACACGGCATTATCCGTTCACGACACATCTTGCGCATGTGGTCGGCTATGTGGGCGCGGTTTCGGAAAAGGATCTCAGCGCCGCCGAGGAGGTGCAGCCGCTGATGAGGCTGCCCGGCTTCCGGATCGGCAAGAGCGGTATCGAGAAGACCTATGACCCGAAGCTGCGCGGCACGGCGGGCGCGAGCCATGTCGAGGTCAATGCCTATGGGCGCGTGATCCGCGAGCTATCGAAGGACCCCGGCAAGCCCGGCGAGGAAATCGTTCTGACGCTCGATATGGGCATACAGGAATTCGCCTGCGAGCGGCTGAAGGAAGAATCGGCAAGCGCCGTCGTCATGGACATTCACACCGGCGAGGTTCTCTCCTTCGTTTCGACGCCTGCCTTCGATCCCAATGATTTCAACATGGGCCTCAGCCAGGATCAGTGGAAGGCGCTGGTAGACAATCCCTACAAGCCGCTGACCGACAAGGCCCTTGCGGGGCTTTATCCGCCCGGCTCGACCTTCAAGACGGTGACGGCGCTCGCCGCGCTGCGCGCCGGGATCGACCCCAACCGCACCATTCACTGCAGCGGCCAATACGCGCTCGGCGATCACTTCTTCCATTGCTGGAGGAAGGAAGGCCATGGCTCGATGAACATGCATGATGCGATCAAGCATTCCTGCGACATCTATTTCTACGATGTCGCCCGGCGCATCGGCATCGACGCGATCGAGAAGATGGCCAAGGAATTCGGCCTCGGCCAGACCTTCGATCTGGAAATTCCGGGCGAGAAGCAGGGCATCGTTCCGAGCCGGGCCTGGAAGCGGGCGGTGACTGGCGTTTCCTGGCAGCAGGGTGAAACGCTCATCACGGGCATCGGCCAGGGTTTTCTGCTGACGACGCCATTGCAGCTTGCCGTCATGACGGCGCGCCTCGCTAATGGCGGCTATGCGGTGAAGCCGCGTCTCACCCGCGCCATAGGCGGCGAGCTTCTGCCCGTGCCGCAGGCGCCGAAGATCGACGTTGATCCCCAATGGCTGAAGATCGTGCAGGACGGTATGAACGGCGTTTCCAACGAGCCGGGCGGCACCGCCTTCCGGGCGCGTATCACGGATGCGGGAATGGAACTTGCCGGCAAGACCGGTTCGGCGCAGGTGAGGCGCATCAGCATGGCCGAGCGCCTCGCCGGTGTGCGCAAGAACGAAGCGCTTGCGTGGCATCTGCGCGACCACGCGCTCTTCATCTGCTTCGCGCCGGTGGCAGAGCCACGCTATGCGATGTCGCTCGTCATCGAGCATGGCGGATCTGGCTCGGGTGCTGCGGCGCCCGCAGCGCGCGACATCATGCGCGAAGTGCAGTTGCGCAATCCGGTCAGCCGGCAGGCCTATGCGCCGTTGCGTGGCGCGCTCAACGCGGTTGAGGAGGGGTGATGCTCGATCTGCGCCGTTTTACCGGCCGGGAAATGCGGCTCGGCGACAAGCTCCTCGAATTCAACTGGGGCTTCCTGCTGCTCATCACCGTCATCGCGTCGATGGGCTTCGCAATGCTCTATTCCGTGGCGGATGGAAGCTTCTCGCCCTGGGCCTTGAAGCAGATGGTTCGTTTCGCGCTCGGCGCGGGCATCATGGTCGTCGTGGCGATGATCGACCTCAGACTGTGGATGCGCGTCGCCTATCCGCTTTACGGCGTGGCGCTGGTGCTCGTCACGGCCGTCGATATTGTCGGCTTCAAGGGCATGGGGGCGCAGCGCTGGCTCAATCTCGGCATCATTCAGCTCCAGCCGTCCGAGGTGATGAAGGTCGCGCTTCTGCTGGCGCTGGCACGATATTTCCACGGGCTCACGCTCGATGAGGTTTCGCGCCTGAGGAATCTCATCGTGCCGCTCCTTCTCATCGCGGTGCCCGTCGCTCTCGTGGTGAAGCAGCCGGACCTCGGCACGGCGATCCTGCTCACGGTTTCGGGCGTCGTCATCTTCTTTGCGGCCGGGCTTGCGTGGCGCTACTTCATTGCCGGAGGACTTGCCGTCCTGGCGGCCATTCCCATCGTCTGGGATCGCCTGCACGATTATCAGAGGGACCGCGTCTTCACCTTTCTCGATCCCGAGCGCGATCCGCTCGGCGCGGGCTATCACATCCTGCAATCCAAGATCGCGCTGGGATCGGGCGGCATCTTCGGCAAGGGCTTCATGGCCGGTACGCAGGCCCATCTGAACTTCCTGCCTGAAAAGCAGACCGACTTCATATTCACGATGCTCGGCGAGGAACTCGGTTTCATCGGCGGGATCACGCTGCTCGCCTTCTATTGCATCGCGCTCGCCTTCGCCTTCAGCGTGGCGCTGCAGAGCCGAAACCAGTTCGGCCGGCTGCTGGCGATGGGCGTGGCGGTGAGCTTCTTCTTCTATGTGTTCATCAATGCGGCCATGGTGATGGGGCTTCTGCCGGTGGTCGGCGTGCCGCTGCCGCTCGTCTCCTATGGCGGCACGGCGATGCTTTCGATCATGTTCGCCTTCGGCCTGCTGATGAGCGTTTACGTCCACAGGAATCTTGAAATCTCCCGAAGCCCGAGCGCTTTCTGGTGATCCGGCAAATGGTCCGGAACAGGGGCAAAAAGACATAGGGAGGTTTTTTCCAAGTGTGCTGGACAGGCTCCGCCAGCTTTGCTATAGGCAGCCTCCTGCAAGGGATTTGGTGGTCCCAAGGACCCGACACCATGACTGTCCCCGCGAGATTCGGGGCAGGCACCGGTCGGGCGCATAGCTCAGTTGGTAGAGCAGCTGACTCTTAATCAGCGGGTCCCAGGTTCGAGTCCTGGTGCGCCCACCAAACTTTCCGCCGCGGCCGGGCAGCCGCCTTGTTCTTTGTCGGCGTCATTGCGGGAGCGTCAGTCCTGACTCGCGAAATGCCCCGGCGGGGAAGCTGGCAATCGTTGCGCCATCCGGGCCGAGGATTGAGGCGGATACGAGCTTTCCGTAAAGCACGGCGCGGTGAGGGCCATTTTCTGCCCCGGTGACGGTAAAGGCGACGCGCGTTTCAACGCTGCCTTTGCGATGTGCAACCTCGTTCAATAGTTTTTCCGCCGCGCCGCGAGTGAGAGTAATGCCGTCAATCTCCACCCAGCGGTCGAGCGCGAGATTCATTTCATCGGCTCGGAACCCGAAGCGCGCGCCACTTCCGATGAGGCCTGCGAAAGCCGGCACCGGCCCGGCATCATCGGCAGCCAGATTTTCTTTGATCTTGTAGACAGCCATGCTCCGGGCTTTTTGAGGCAGGCCGGGCGATGGCTGATAGGCGGCGGGCGTATTTGACGGCACGCCGTTAACGAGATCGAGTGCGGGCATCAACAGATCGAACAGGCCGGGTTGCACACGGGGGCGGCTATAGCAGCACTTCGAGATCAGTTTTCCGGTGTTGTCGTCATAGCGCAGCTCAAGGAGCGTGAATTTCGCGATCAGCGTGTCCGGTGCTGCTTTGATGCGGGTGGCGATATCGTCTTTCAGGACAGGCGCGAGCTCCGCGCTCGCCATGCGAGGATTGCGATCCTTGACCTGTGCGGCGGAGAAGATCGGCTCCATGCCGCGAGATGGCGCGTGGGAAAAATAGTGCGACTGCGCGGCGAGTATCTGCTCCTCGGCAAGCTTGTTCCAAATTTCATCGCTGAGCAGATTGGGGTTGGTGCGAAGCGCATTCAGCATGATGAGGTAATAGCTCATCGGAGCCGCGCCGTTGGATTGCGCCATGACAGGTGATGTAAAACCGATCATCGCCACGGCGATCGCAGCCATTGCCACATGCCTTGCAGTATCCAGATGACGTTTCAATATATTCACCTTAAATTGGCGGCTTCCCTTGCATTCTGTTCTATCAACCCAGTTGCTTCGTCCAGCGATGCGGGACAGGCGCTGACAGCTCGTATGCCATAGATGCGTGCCAGGCTTTCTCTCGTGGAAAGTTGGCGTATCAGCTCCAGATAGTCCGGGTGCACACTATTGTGCCAGAAACTAAGCTCCATTCGTCGGAGCTGCCCGTTCACGACTTCGCTGTCATATGTGCATGTGAGGATCTCGTAGTCGGATGGTTGGTCAAGCCTTGGCGTATATCGCTCGATGACGGCGTCATCTGCAGCCGGCGAAGTCAGTTTCCAGAGCTTCAGCGTCATGGAAACAGTGTTTGACGGCCACGTTTTTGCTCCCACCAGTTTTCCGGTGCCGCGATGGCGCGGCGAAGCTTCTCCATCCTTCAGGGCTGTTTCTGGCTGTGCAGGGGAATGCGTGGATTTCTGGTAAGTGAAATCCAGGTCGACAGTGATGTTGGACATCCTGTAGATCGAAAACTGGTCCTCCAGATTGTCGATGTTCGTCATATACGAGAATGTTTCGAGGCGCTCACCGTTGCCGCATTTCTGCAGTTCCTCTTTCGACCACACATATGCCTCGAAAGCATTTGCAGGGTGCACGCAGAACTTCTCTTTTCTTGTGGGCCACTCTATCTGGTCGCCGCCAGTCACCTCGACATGGAGCCAGATTTCGTAATACTTCACGTCCTGCAGATGCACGGTGTACTCGCACTTGCCGGCCGGAATATTCCACCAGCCCTGACGGCGCCATCCGGTTGCCATGAGTGCCGCTATGCCCCAGGGAATGGCCTGTGTTGCAACGGCAACAACAACGTCATGATTCTTGTTCGTGTTGCAGACCAGAAGCGAATCTGTAGTGGAATCCCAGGCTTCCGCAGGCTCGATCAAAGAAGCGGAGAGAACCCCTGCAAGCAGCAGGGCGAGAAACCTCTTGAGCCTGAACCTGGATGCGATCATCGAGATCTTTCCGGACCGTCCGCTCTTCATCGTCATCATACTGATCGCATGGATGCAGGGAGTCGATAATTGAGGGTGAGTACTCCGATTGGCGACCGGCTGTCGCCTCAGGTCAAAAACGTCCTTCTTCCCTGCATGCCCGGATGAGTTTTGCGGTGCAACACATGCGCGGGTTCGGCGGCATGACCCGCGCCGGACAAGATGGGCAAAAGGCCAGAGCGAGGAGATGTTTTCTCACCGGGTTGCCTTTCCAGAAAGGGCGACTAGATCAATCTGACCGCAACCCGGCTATGCTGTTCGCTGACTGGCGGGGTGCTGGAAGCCAGCCGCGCAAATGAGATGAGTATGAGTAAGGCCTTCACGAAAGAAACCGATACGGAAGACGATGACGGCCACGATGCAGCCGATACGCTGCCGGCCGGCTTCAAGAATTACATCACGCCCGAAGGGCTCGAAAGGCTCCACGCGGAGCTGCGGCACCTGCAGCGCGTCGAACGGCCCAAGGTGGTGGAGACGGTCGCCTGGGCGGCGGGGAACGGCGATCGCTCGGAGAATGGCGACTACATCTACGGAAAGAAGCGGCTTCGCGAGATCGACCGGCGGATGCGCTTTCTCGCCAAGCGGATCGAGATCGCCGAGGTCGTCGATCCGGCGCTGCAAAAGAACCGGGAGCGGGTCTATTTCGGCGCAACCGTCACCTATGCCACGGCGGCGGGCGACGAGCGGACGGTCCGCATCGTCGGCGTCGATGAGGCGCGGCTCGAAGAGGGCCAGGTGAGCTGGATCTCGCCCATCGCCCGGGCGCTGCTGAAGGCGGAAGAAGGCGACACGGTCGAGCTTCGCACACCCGCCGGGCCCGAAACGATCGAAGTGGTGAAGATCAGCTATAGCGGCCGGTGATCTCTTTCACGCCGGCATGCTAGTTTCCCCTTCGCGGACACGGAAGATTCGCCAAGCGAAGGGCATAGCGGATGCGTACTCTCGACGAGTTGATGGCAGGCTACAGGGCCGAGCTGATTTCACCGGTCGATGAGACCCAGCAGGCTCTGGTCGACCGGCTGATCGCGCCAAACAGGGATACGATCCTGCGCGACATGCTGGCGCTCCGTGCGGAAACCGATCGGTTCATGCTTGGACGGATCGCAGCCGCAAAGCCGGACGATGAGGGCATCGGCCCGCGGGCGGCCTATCCGGTGAGCTATTGCCTCGAGATCACGCGGCGGATGCTGCACCTCATGGGGTGCGCGCCTGCGCCCGCTCACATGACGGGGCTCGTGGCGATCCAGGAATTCGCCCGTTGCGGGGGCGTCGTCAAGCGCGTGTGGGGCACGCTTCGGGATACCTATTTTCAGAATGCCATTCAGGTCGGCAGCTACTATCTCGATGTGGCGAATGACACGGTCAATCCGAAGAAGGACAAGATCGAGCTTCTGCCGATGGCGGAGGCGAATTTCCGCAGCGTGGAGAATTTTTACGAGTTCGAGAAAGTAGGGCGCGGCTATTGGGAGAGCTACATGATTCCCAATCGCCACTTCCCGAACCTCGCTCCCTATTATCCCATCATCACATTCTCCAGGCGTGGCGTGATCCGGCTCGACAGCGCGAATGCGTTCATGTTCCCGATGAATATCGAAAAAGGGTTCGAGCCCGCCCGCGAGTTCGTGCTGGGCGGCGAGACGCCGGGAGGGACCGAGCCCTATGTGGAAATACTCGCCCGGCTCGCGGCCATGGACCCGCGCATGAGCGATCCGTCGGGCTTGCTCTACTTCACCGGGGCGGCCGACGAAAAGCTGCTCGAGGAAAGCTTCGGCCGCGTGCGGGGGCTTGGCCGCGCGGCGCTCGAGGCCGATGTACAGCGCGTGCTTGGCATTGATCCCATGCTGGGAAAAAGGCGGGCTGCGCAGCCAGCGCTTCAGTAGGCCTGGAACGAAAACGGCCGGGTGTTATGCCCGGCCGTCTTGTCACTTGCGATTTCAGCTCGCCGCCGATGCGCTGCGCTGGCGCTTCCGGCTGCGGCTACCGGGCCGGTTGCGGCTTTCGTGCCGCCTTGCTTCTCCATCGCGGGCCTCGCCCTGCGCCGGGCGGCCATGGCGCTTCGGCTTGCCGCCCCGGTGCCTCTTCGGCTGGCCGTGGGGCCGCTCCGGCCGCGAGCTTCCGCCTTCGCCAGCCTGCGGCGTATGCGGAGCGGTTTCGCCGATCAGCGGGCGCGTATCGGCCACGGCGAGGGGGCGGCGCGTCAGGCGCTCGATCGCCTTCAGATGTGAGCGCTCCGAGGCGTCGCAGAAGGAGAGCGCAATGCCGCTCGCACCAGCACGCGCCGTGCGGCCGATGCGGTGGACATAGCTCTCCGGCTCGTTCGGCAGTTCGTAATTGACGACATGCGTGATGCCATCGACGTCGATGCCGCGCGCGGCAATGTCGGTGGCGACGAGCACGCGGGCGCGGCCCGAGCGGAATTCCTCGAGCGCCTTCTGACGCGCGTTCTGCGACTTGTTGCCGTGGATCGCCTCGGCCGCGATGCCGCCTTTTTCGAGCTGCTCGCTCACCCGGTTCGCGCAATGCTTGGTGCGGGTGAAGATGATGACGCGCGACATGTCGGCGTTTTCAAGGAGCTTTGCCAGAAGCTCGCGCTTGCGCTTCTGCTCGACGAAAAGCACATGCTGCTCGATGCGATCGACGGTCACGACTTCCGGCGTGACCTCGACGCGAACAGGCGATTGCAGAATTTCGGCGGCAAGCGACTCGATCGACTTCGGCATGGTCGCGGAGAAGAGGAGCGACTGGCGCGCGCGCGGCATGGCGGCGATGATCTTCTTCACGTCATGCACGAAGCCCATGTCGAGCATGCGGTCGGCCTCGTCGAGAACGAGCGTCGTCGTCTCGTCGAGGCGGACATGCCTCTGGTTCATCAGGTCGAGAAGGCGGCCCGGCGTCGCGACGAGAATGTCGACGCCCTGCGAAAGCGCCTTCACCTGGCGGAACTGGTTGACGCCGCCGAAGATGACGGTGTGACGCAGATGCAGATGCCGGCCATAGATGCGCAGGCTCTCGTCGATCTGGATCGCGAGTTCGCGCGTCGGGGCGAGGATGAGCGCGCGCACGCCGCGCGGTGTGCGCTTGCGCTTTTCATTGGCGAGCTTCTGCAGGATCGGCAGCGAGAAGGCGGCCGTCTTGCCGGTGCCGGTCTGCGCGAGGCCGAGGAGATCGCGGCCTTCGAGCAGCGGCGGAATCGAACGGAACTGGATCGGGGTGGGGGTTTCGTAACCTTCCGCGCTGAGCGCGCGGCAGATGGGCTCGGCAATGCCAAGCTCGGCAAATGTAGAGGGCGTCATTCGATAAATATACTTTCTGACAAGCGCAACAAGCCGGCTCGAAGGGCCGGAACTTCAACGCGGGTTTTCCGCGTCCAACGCGCTTGGATCGGGGGGATCTGACTGTTTCGGGATTAGGCGCAGTCCGGGCGCGTGGCCCATGGGGGACGGCGCAAAGCGCGCTCGCCAAAACAATCTCGCGCTAGATGCGCCTTTGTCCGGCCGATGTCAAGCAGCGAAGAGTGACTGCGAATTCATCATGCAATCCATAGTCATAAGCGATTGTCGTTCGGCCCCAATGGGGGCATGATCGCCCGAATTGAAGGCGCGCTCCGGGGCAACGATGATCACAGCCTATGTCAGAACGAACGGCATCCTCAGCTCGCATGCTGTAGAACCGTCCGGCGTGATCCCCGAAGACGTCGTCTGGATAGATCTTCTCGAACCGACGCCGGAAGAAGAGCGCTTCGTCGATGAAGTGCTCGGCCTCGATGTTCCCTCCGAAGAGGAAATGCAGGAGATCGAGGTTTCGAGCCGCCTCTATCAGGAGCGGAACGCGCTTTACATGACGGCGACCGTCATGACGGGCGCGGATACGGCCAAGCCCGGCCGCTCTCCCGTTACCTTCGTTCTGGTGGGGCACCGTCTTCTCACGCTTCGTTATGCGGAGCCGCTGCCATTCCGCGTTTTCGCGGCCAAGGCGCGGCGCCATGCGGCAAATTTCAATACGGGCGAGGAAGTGCTTGCCGGGCTGCTCGATGCCATCGTCGATCGCGTCGCCGATATTCTGGAGCGCGTGCAGGGCGAGATCGACATACTTTCCAATGAAATTTTCGTCCGCGAGGAGGGCGCGCCCAAACTCGATTTCGACGAGGTTCTGAGACGCATCGGGAGAACGCAGGCGCTCACCACGCAGGCGCGGGAAAGCCTTGTCAGCATCGCGCGGCTCCTGAGCTTCATCGGCAGGCCGGCCGAAACCAAGCTGCCGAAAGCCTTCGAGCGCGGCTTCAAGACGATCTCGCGGGACGTCATGGCCCTCAGCGATCACGCGAGCTTTCTGGCGAACAACATCAACTTCATGCTCGATGCCACGCTCGGCCTGATCAACAGTGAACAGAACGGCATCATCAAGATTTTCTCGGTCGCCGCCGTCGTCTTTCTGCCGCCGACGGTCATCGCCAGCATCTATGGCATGAACTTCCAGAGCATGCCCGAACTGAGCTGGGCGCTGGGCTATCCCTTCGCGCTGGGATTGATGGTGCTTTCGGCCGTGCTTCCCTATTACTATTTCAAGCGTCGAGGCTGGCTCTGATTCGTCGCTCGGAAAGCGCGAAAGTAACCTTCCGCCGCCGGAAATAGGATCAAAATCCCTTGCGGCAGCGGGCAATAAAAGGTTCACTACGCGCGAACAAGCAGGGCGGGTTCCGCCCGGAGTGCCCGGAATATGGGCGGTTTCGGGGGACGCGAGGCTGAACCCGCGAGAAGTCGTGTTTAGCGCCGGCCCCGCGCCAGCAAGAGGGACGCATGGGCCTCAAGGTTCTGATACTCGGTGTCAATGGCTTCATCGGCAGCCATCTCAGCGAAACCATTCTCAAGACTCGCGACTGGGAGGTCTATGGAATGGACCTCCAGCAGGACAAGCTGGACGGCTGTCTTGGCCACCCGCGTTTCCACTTCGTCGAAGGCGACATCACGATCAACAAGGAGTGGATCGAGTATCACGTCCGCAAATGCGACGTGGTGCTGCCGCTCGTCGCCATCGCGACGCCGGCCATCTATGTCTCCGATCCGTTGCGGGTGTTCGAACTCGACTTCGAGGCGAACCTCGCCATCGTGCGCTATTGCGTGCGCTACAAGAAGCGCGTGGTCTTTCCCTCGACTTCGGAAGTCTACGGCATGTCGCCGGACAAGGAATTCGACGAGGAAACGAGCAATCTCGTGCTCGGTCCGATCAGCAAGCAGCGCTGGATCTATTCCTGCTCGAAGCAGCTTCTCGATCGCGTGATCCACGCATATGGGCTCAAGGGCCTGCTGCGCTACACGCTCTTCCGCCCGTTCAACTGGATCGGGCCGAAGCTCGACAACATCCAGGCGGCGAATGAAGGCTCGTCGCGCGTTCTGACGCAGTTTCTCGGCAATATTCTGCGCGGCAAGGATATTCAGCTCGTCGATGGCGGCGCGCAGAAGCGCTGCTTCCTCTATATCGACGATGCGATGGGCGCGCTGATGAAGATTCTCGAGAACGAGAACGGCATCGCCGATCAGCGCATCTTCAATATCGGCAATCCGAAGGCGGAGCTTTCCATCGCCGAGCTTGCGGAGATGATGCTGTCTGTCGTCTCCGAGTTTCCGGGCTATGAGAATGTGCGCGACCGCGTGCGGCTCGTGAAGACGAGTTCGGGCGAGTATTACGGCCAGGGCTATCAGGACATGCTGGTGCGCGTCCCCTCGATCAAGGCGGCGCAGACGCATCTCGGCTGGCAGCCCACGACGGATGTGAGAAGCGCCATCAAGCAGACGGTCGAATTCTATATCGACCAGTTCGGCTCCGGCGCCGACAGAGGGGCGGTCGAAAGCGAATTGCTGTGAGCATGGCGGAATGAGCGCACAGAGGCTCGCCATCAAGATCGACGTCGATACCGATCGCGGCACGCGGGAAGGTGTGCCGGCGCTTCGCGACCTGCTGCAAAAGAAGGGCGTGCCCGCCACGTTCCTTTTCTCGCTCGGCCCCGACAATACGGGCCGGGCGATACGCCGGATTTTTCGTCCGGGCTTTTTCAGGAAGGTGAGCCGCACGAGCGTCGTTTCGGTCTATGGGCTGCGCACACTGATGAATGGCGTGCTGCTGCCGGGCCCCGACATCGCCAGGCGCAATGCGGCCGTCATGCGCTCCGTCGCCGAGGCAGGCTTTGAAACTGGCATCCATTGCTGGGACCATGTTTTCTGGCAGGACAGACTTTTCGCGTTGAGCGAGGCGCGCGTGCTGGAGGAATTCGGCAAGGCGCGGCGGGCCTATGAGGAAGTTTTCGGCATGCCCGCAAGGACGGCGGGCGCCGCCGGCTGGCAGGCCAATGCGGCAAGTCTCGCCGCTTATGATGCGGCCGGGCTCGATTACGCGACCGATGTGCGCGGCGGCGCGCCCTTCTTCCCGGCGGTCGGCGCCCGAAGGTTCAAGACGCTGCAAATTCCGACGACGCTGCCCACGCTCGACGAACTTATGGGCAGGCCGGAATATCCGCTCGCGAAACTTGCTGATATGCTGCTTGCGCGGCTGGAGCCTGGAAAGCTCGACGTCTTCACGATCCATGCCGAAATCGAGGGCATGAGCATGCTCGACTGGTTCGGACAGTTCATCGATCGCGCGAAGGAGCGGGGCGTCGCCTTCGTCTCGCTCGCCGACGAGGCGGCGGCGCTCAACGCCCGGCGCGACGCCGTGCCAGTCGCCAGTCTGGATCAGGGCGAGGTCGATGGCCGGTCCGGCAGGCTCGCCGTGCAGGGCGCGCGCATCGAGGAGCGGGCCGCATGACGAGATATCTTCCGCTCATCTTCACAGGCGTCCTGCTCAATGCCGTGGCGCAGCTTGCGCTCAAGCAGGGCATGCGGCAGATCGGACATTTCGATTTCACGCCGGCGACGCTCTTCGCCATGAGCTGGCGGATCGGCACCAATGGCTATGTCGTGCTCGGCCTTGCCTGCTATGTCGTCAGCGTCGCGGTGTGGCTCCTCGCCCTGTCGCGCGTCGAGGTGAGCTTTGCCTATCCGATGCTCTCGGTCGGCTACATCGTTACCGCCGTCGCGGCGTTTTATTTTTTTGGAGAGGCGCTTACGCCGGTCCGTATCGCCGGAATTATCGTCATCATCTTCGGCGTATATCTGATTTCACGGACCTGAACCCGAGCCAGCGGATCTTCGACATGAGTGACGCCACGATCACCGAACCCGATGCGAAGACGCTTCAAAGCGCGCCTGAGATCAGCATCGTCATCCCGGTCTATAACGAGGCGCAGAACCTGCCTCTGCTGTTCGAACGGCTTTGCGCTGTGGTCGACAGGATGGGGCGCCCCTGCGAGGTCGTCTTCACCGACGATGGCAGCAAGGACAATTCGCTTGAAATCCTGAAGGGCTTTGTCGCGAAGCGGCCGGACATCATTCGCGTCGTCGAGTTCGATCGCAATTACGGCCAGCACATGGCCGTCATGGCGGGGTTCGAGACGGCGCGTGGCGAGATCGTCGTCACGCTCGACGCCGATCTGCAAAATCCGCCGGAGGAAATTCCGAAACTCATCGCCGAGATCGACGCAGGTCACGATGTCGTCGGCTCCTACCGGCGGAACAGGCAGGACAGCGTCTTCCGGACGCTTCCCTCACGCATCGTCAATCTCGTCCGCGAGCGCATCACCGGCATCAAGATGCGCGATCAGGGTTGCATGCTGCGCGCCTACAGGCGGAGCATTGTCCGCATCATCGTAGAGAGCGGCGAGACATCGACCTTCATTCCGGCGATGGCGCAATTCTATGCCGAGCGGCCGAGCGAGGTGGAAGTGGAGCATGCAGCGCGGCATGCGGGCGTTTCCAATTACAATCTCTACAAGCTCATCCGGCTCAATTTCGACCTGATGACGGGCTTCAGCCTCGTGCCGCTGCAGCTTTTCACCATAGTCGGAATGCTGGTGTCAGGCGCGAGCTTGCTCCTCGTCATCTACATGCTTCTGCGGCGTCTCTTCATCGGCCCGGAAGCGGAGGGCATCTTCACGCTCTTCACCATCCTCTTCTTCCTGCTCGGCGTGGTGATTACGGGGCTCGGCATTGTCGGCGAATATGTCGGCCGCATTTATCAGCAGATCAGGGCTCGTGCGCGTTTCCGCATCCGCGCCATTCATGAGAAGCGCTGACCGCAGTGTCCGACCGACCGGCAAAGCAGGGGATCGTCGTCTTCGCCTATAGTGAGGTGGGGCATGCCTGTCTCAAGGCACTGCTCGATCGCGGCGAGAACATTCTCGCGCTCTTCACGCATGAAGATGCTGCGGACGAGCGGCTCTGGTTCCAGTCCTGTGCGCATCTCGCGCGCGAGCGCGGCGTGCCGGTCTATACGGCCGAACCTAAGGACGCGGATGTCGAGCGCACAATCCGCGATCTCGCGCCGGATCTCATCTTCTCCTTCTATTATCGCAAGATGATACCGGAGCGCGTTCTCTCGCTCGCGCGGCTCGGCGCCTACAACATGCATGGCTCGCTTCTGCCGCGGTATCGCGGCCGGGCGCCGCTCAACTGGGCGATCATTCATGGCGAGAAGGAAACGGGCGTCACGCTTCACGTCATGGTCAAGGCCGCAGATGCGGGCGACATCATCGATCAGGAAAGCGTGCCGATAGGGCCGGAGGAAACAGCCGGCGAGGTTGCGCAGCGCATTCCGGCGGCAGCCGTCAGCGTCATACTGCGCCAGATCGACAGGCTGAAGGCCGGGACCGCCGAACGCCATGTGCAGGACGTGTCGCGGGCGAGCTATTTCGGTATCAGGCGGCCGGAGGATGGCCGCATCGACTGGCGCCAGACATCGGCGCAGATCTTCAATCTCGTGCGCGCCGTCGCGCCGCCCTTTCCCGGCGCTTTTACGGAGACGGGCGAGCACAGGCTCATGGTCTGGAAGGCGCGCGTGACTGCGGGCTCAGGGCGGCCCGGCGAAGTCATTTCGCTTTCGCCGCTCGTCATTGCGACGGGCGAGGGCGCGGTAGAACTCGTGCATTTCGGCTATGAAGGAGAAAACGACACAGGCGCGAGCGCTTCCGTTCTCGCAAGCCTGCATGTCGGCGATCTATTGGGGGATGGGGTTTGAAGCTGGGTGAAATTCTCGACAGACGCGGCGTGATGGCGCTTCTCGCGCTTCTTTTCGTTGCGCTCTTCTTGTTCGATATCGGCGGGCGCACTCTTTCTTCGCCCGACGAAGGGCGCTATGTCGAAATTCCGCGCGAGATGGTCGAGAGCGGCGACTATGTGCTGCCGCGTCTCAACGGCATTCTTTATTTCGAGAAGCCGCCGCTCTTCTACTGGCTCGAAGCTTCCGCCATAAAGGTCTTCGGTATTTCCGAATGGTCGATGCGGCTCTGGCCGGCCCTGCTCGGTCTTTTCGGCTGCTGGATGACCTATGCTTTCGGCCGCCATTTCTATGGGCGGACAGCCGGTGTCGTCTCGGCGGGCGTGCTGGCGACGACGCTGCTTTATTACGCGCTGGCCCGCTTCATCATTCTCGACATGGCCGAGGCCGTGTTCATGACCGCCTCGCTCTTCGCCTTTCTGCTCTCGGCGGAGGAGAAGGAGGAAAGACGCGCGCTCTGGTGGGCGCGGGCGGGCCACGCCGCCGCAGCGCTCGCCGTGCTGTCGAAAGGGCTCATCGGCGTCCTGCTGCCGGGGCTGGTCGGGCTCGTCTGGGTGGCGATGCTCGGGCGCTGGTCCTTCGTGCGGCGTGCCTTCTGCCCTTCGGGCATACTTATTTTCCTCGCCATCGCCACGCCCTGGCATGCGTTTGCGGCGATGAGGAACCAGGATTTCCTCTGGTTCTACTTCGTGCATGAGCATCTCCTGCGCTTCACCACCGATGTCCACAGGCGCGAGGGGCCGCCATGGTATTTCGTGGGCGTGCTGGCCGTCGGCTTCCTGCCATGGACCGGCTATCTCTGGAATGCGGTGAAGGAAGCCCTGCCCGCGAACTGGGCAAGGCGGCGTGAACGCCCTGTCGAGCTGTTCCTGATCCTCTGGGCAGGGATCATCTTCGTCTTCTTCTCGGTTTCGAGTTCGAAGCTGCCGCCCTATATCCTGCCGATCTTTCCGCCGCTGGCGCTTCTCACGGGACGCCTGCTGGCGCCGCGTCTCGAGGCGATGGAGAAGGACGATCTGCCGATAGGGCGCATTTTCTTCATCGGCATATTCGCGCTGCTCGCGATCGGTGTTCCCGTTGCCTATCTGACGCCGATCTTCGCTGAGAACGAGGATGTCGGGCCCTATCTCGGCATCGTCGCGCCCTTCGTCATTGCGATGGCGGCGATCTTCGCCGCGCTCGTCATCGCCGCGATCGTTCTTCCCCGCCGCTATGGTATAGGCGCGACAGTTGGCAGTGTGGCACTTGCGGGCCTTCTCGGCTGGACGGGCGTCAGCCTCGTCGCGTCGGCGGCCGATCCGAATTCGGTGAAGCCCGTCGCCGATGTCATCAACACCTATCGCAAGCCGGGTGAGATCGTCGCGAGCTACGGCACGCTGTTTTACGACCTGCCGCCCTATATCGACGACAAGGTGCTCGTTGTGGACAATACGGGCGAGTTCGTCTTCGGCATGTCACAGGAAGATGTGAGCCGCTACCTGACCGACTCGGCGCAATTCGCGAAGATGTGGAATGGCGAGCAGCGGATGTACATGGTGGCGCGCACCAGATACTTCCGGACATGGGAGGCGGAAGGACTCGCGCGGCGCATGTGCATCATCAAACGCACGAACAGGGCCGTTGCCGCCGCCAATTATCGCGTGCTCGATGCGGAGGGACGCTCGATCTGCGATCCCTGGTACGACCATGAGGGCGGATCGTCTCAAGGCACAGAAGGGCCGCGATCGTGAATGCGGGAAGCCGCACCGACTGGTTTCTGATACGCCATGCGCCGGTGCAGGGGCAGGAGGCGCGATATTACGGGCAGCTCGATGTGGCGGCTGAGCCGGTAAACCCGGTCATCGCCGCAGGGCTTTCCCGCCTGCTTCCGCCGGTCGCCGTCTGGATGTCGTCGCCGCTTTCACGCACGCGGTCGACGGCGCTGGCGCTGAAGCCCGGCGCCGATCCCATCGCGATACAGGATTTCACGGAACAGAATTTCGGCCTCTGGCAGGGGCGCGGCCACAACGAGGTCTATGCCGCGAACAAGGGATTCGACTGGAACAATCCGGCGAAGATCAGGCCGCCCGAAGGCGAAAGTTTCGCCGATCTCACCGCCCGCATCGCCAATGCCATGGAGCGGCTGACCGCGCATTATGCGGGCCATTCCATCGTCGCCGTCACCCATGCGGGCGTCATCCGCTCCGCGATCGGTTTCGCGCTCTGGCTCGATCCGGGTACGGCGCTTCGCATCGACATTGCTCCGCTGTCGCTCACGCGACTCACCTGCCGCATCGTCAATGGCGAGCCGGTTTGGAGTCTCGGCTGCGTCAATTACGAAGTCGTCGTCTGAAGGCGCGTTCCTAACCCGCCTTGGCGGAAGCTGCATCGTCTCCGAGCGCGGCGAGCATGGCGCCGATGCGTTCTTCCAGGTGCTGAAGGGCGGTGGCCAGCCGAGCCGTGCGCTGGCCGGTCATGTCCTGGAACGAGGACGCCATGAAGATGCCGCGCGCATGCGTGTCGAGTTCGTCGCAAAGATCGCTATCCGCGCCCTGTCCGCGCAGTCGCTCGCCGATTTCCTGAACACGCTCCGCGGCGGCGAGAATGTCGCGGGTCGCCCGTTCCGCCGCCGAGGCGATGGCATCGAGATCGGTCGCTTCCTCATGGTGCGGGCCGCCATCACCGCGCGGTTTGATCGCGGCGAGATCGCTGCGGGTCTCCTCGATTGACTTCCGCATCTCTTCGAGATCGTGGCGAATGTAGCGCGTGGTGCCGCTTTCCCTGCTTTCGGTTGCGGCCTTGTAAAGCCTTTCGATGGCGTCGAGGAGTTCGGCGGTGTTGGCGGCGCGGTTGCGGCGCGCAAATTCGTCGAGGAACCAGCGCCCGCGCGCGCTCTCGCTCACGGCCTCGACGATGGCCTCATAGTCCGATTGGCTGCTGGCCGCGGGTTCGCTCATCTGATCTCCATCGAGCGCAAGCCCCGCATGTGGTTTCGCGGTCGCGCTCAAGCCGGGATGGCGGACGAAGGGCGATTATCCGGATGATTGCTTACCTTTTGCTTATCATCGCCGCGTGGCCCCGGCCTTGCGGCGAGGGCCAAGGCGTGGCACCCATGGCGGGATGAAATCCGGCGCAAGGAAAGACCCATGACCGCCCGTCAACTGCCCATCGACATCGAAGCTGTGAAGGGGTTCATGGATGCGGAGGAAGGCTGGGCCCTGCACGATGCGGCGCTCGATGCTTCAAGGCGCGGGCCGTGCCTCGAGATCGGTTCCTATTGCGGCAAGTCGACCGTCTATATCGGTGTCGCCTGCCAGAGGAACGGCGCGGTGCTCTATGCGCTCGATCATCATTACGGTTCCGAGGAAAACCAGAAGGGCTGGGAGCATCACGATGCCTCGCTCTACGATCCGGAGACGGACCGCCTCAACACATTTCCGCTCTTCCGCCGCACGCTGAGGCTCGCGCGTCTCGAGGATACGGTCGTGCCGGTCGTCGCGCCCTCGACGGTCGCCTCGAAGGGCTGGGCGACGCCGCTTGCCATGGTTTTCATCGATGGTGGGCATGGCATGGAGCCCGCGCTGGACGACTATCGCCATTGGGCGCCGCGCGTGATGCCGGGCGGCGTGCTGGCGATCCATGACGTCTTCCCGGACCCCAGGGATGGCGGCCGCCCGCCCTATGAGATTTACAAGATGGCGCTTGCGTCCAATCTCTTCGCCGAAGAGCGGGCGGTGAAGAGCCTGAGGCTACTCCGCCGCCTCGGATAGCGTGCGCTCGGCGAAGAGCCGGGAAGCAGGCGTGGTGCCCGTCACCGCATCGGTCGCGAGGATGACGGCCGCCGCCGTCCAGGCCGGCCTTTCGGCGGGCCAGGCGACGTTCTGGTCGAACTGGAAACCCATCCAGTAGGCGCCACATTCCGCGCGCCATTGATGCTGCCAGGACAGCAGTTCCTCGGCGCGCTTGCGCTCGCCTGCAACGAGAAGCGCCATGACGAGTTCGGCCGATTCCGCGACCGTCACCCAGGGCTGGTCGAGCACGCAGCGGCAGCCCTTGCCTTCTTCGACGAAGATGTCCCATTTCGCCGCGATGTGCTTGCGGGCCGCCTCGCCGGTGACGGCGCCGGAGAGCACCGGATAGTACCAGTCCATCGAGTAGCGGTCCTTCGGCTCCCAGGTCCGGTCGAAGCGATGGGGCTTCTCGCGCAGCGCCTCGCCGAGCCGCACCCGCGCCGCGCTCCATTCGCGTGTCGGGTGCCCTAGTTCGCGCGCGATATGGATCGCACATTCGAGGCTCTTGTAGATCGACGAGCAGCCGGTCACGAGCGCGTCGTCTTCCGGCGTATGCGAATCATTGGCCGCCCAGCGTACATCGCCATGCGCGGTCTGATGCGCGACGACGAAGCCGATCGCCGCTTCCACATGAGGCCATATATCCACGAGCCACTGGCGGTCGCGCGTCACCAGATAGTGATGCCAGGCGCCGGTGGCGATATAGGCGGTGAAGTTCGTGTCGCGAATGGGCTTGCCCGCGCCTTCGTCGCCGCCCGTATACTGATGATCGTCATCGAAGGGAACGGCCGAGCCGAGCTGGCCCCACCATGAGCCGTCGGAGAGCTGCGTTTCGGAAAGATAGCGAAAGGCGCGCCGCGCATGTTCGATCTCGCCGATGACGGTGAGGCCCATCGCCGCCTCGGTGTGGTTCCAGGGGTCGATCACGCCGCCGTCGTACCAGGGGATCGCGCCATTGTCGCGCTGCAGGTCGAGAATGCGCGCGCGCGCGCCATCGAAGAAATCGTCGGGAATGGCGTCGCCGAGAGTGAGAAGTGTCATGCTCACGCCGTTCCCTTGGTGAAATAGAGGACGACGCTCTTGCCCATCAGCGGGCCGGCCACCTTCTCGAGCGTTCGCGTCAGCCACGGCCGCTCCAGAATGTCCCATTCGAGAAAGCGCTTGTAGAGATTGACGATCTTCACATCCTCGCGCTTCACGCCGAAGGCGCATTTGAGCCACCAATAGGGCGAGTGCAGGCCATGCGCGAAGTGCTTGTAGAAGTGCCTGAGTCCCTTTTCCTCGACCGCGCCCTTGAGTTCGCTTTCCTTGAAGATGCGGACATGGCCGCCGGGCTCATTGTGATAGTCGTCGCTGAGCGCCCAGCAGACCCATTCCGTCCAGAAGCGCGGAACGCTGATCGCGAGCGTGCCGCCGGGCTTCAGCACGCGCGCGATTTCGCTGACCGCCTGACGATAGTCCGGTATGTGCTCGAGCACTTCCGAGCAGATGATCTTGTCGAAGGTCGCATCGGCGAAGGGCAGTTGCAGCGCGTTGCCGACTGAAAGCGAATAGTGGTGTTTCTCGATCTCGTCCGGGTCCGTCCAGGCGGGAAAGAGGCCGGGCTTGCCCGGCGTTGTGTCCGAACCGCCGAAAGCCGCGACGAAGCCATCGCGCGTATGCTTCACATCCTCGAAGCCGAGATCGAGGCCGACGACGTGGCAGCGCGCATGGAAATACATGGCATGGACGTGACGGCCCCTGCCACAGCCCAGGTCGAGCGCGCGCTCGCCGTCCTTAAGCCCGAGCGTGTTCAGATCGACGGTCTGCATCAGCTATGGTCTGCCTGTAGATTTCAGTGACTTCACGCGCGGCGCGCTCCCATTTGAACTTCGCGAGAATACGCTCGCGTCCCGCCGCGCCGAGGCGCGCACGGGCTTCCGGATCGTCGAGCAGGGCGCCGATCGCGGTTGCGAGCGCGGCCGGGTTCGAGTGCTGGACGACGATGCCCGCATCGCCGACGACCTCTGGCAGCGAGCCGCCATTGGTGGCGATGACGGGTGTGCCGCAGGACATCGCTTCGCCCGCCGGAAAGCCGAAGCCTTCATAGACGGAAGGCGAAATGGCGATCGTCGCCTCGTTGTAGATCTCGGTGATCTGCTCGTCGGTGATGCCGCCGATGAACTCGACCTTGTCCATGATGCCGAGTTCGCGCAATTCATCCGACGTGTTGCCTTCGCGCAGGCGGCCGATGACCCTGAGCTTCAGGTTCGGGCGCGTCTTCAGAAGCTCCGCATAGGCGCGGATGAGATAGATGAGGCCCTTCAGCGGCACGTCGGCGCTGGCGCAGGCGACGATGAGATCGTCACGGCGCTTGATGTGCGGCATCGGCCTGAACTGGACGTGATCGATGCCGTGGAGCACGAGCCGGGTACGCTCGGGCTTCACGCCGAATTCGCGCACGATATCGCGGCGCGTGCTTTCCGAGACGACAATCAGCGGATCCAGCTCGCGCGCCACCTTCATCTGCATGTTGAGGAAGGAGTACCAGCGCCGCTTGAACAACCGCAGCTTCAGCGTCTTCGCATGCGCGATGTCGATGCGGCGATCCATGGTGATCGGGTGGTGGATCGTGCCGACGATCGGCAGGCCCATGTCCCGCAGTTTGAGCAGGCCCCAGCCGAGCGTCTGGTTGTCGTGGCAGACGTCATAGTCCGAGACGGTGCCGCGCACATAGCGCGCCATGCGCTCGCAGAAAGTATAGGGCTCGGAGAAGCCGCCGGTCGCATGGCTCCACCACTCATAGAGGTCGATCGGCCAGGCGAACATCCACGGCCGGAGCGAGCGGATCGGATGCGGGTTGGCGTAGAGGTCGAGCGAGGGGAGCTTGATGAGCTTCACGCGCGGATCGAGATCAGGATAGGGCGGCCCGGAAATCACGTCGATCTGGTGGCCCATATCCGCCAGCGCCTTGGCGATATGGCGCATATAGACGCCCTGGCCGCCGGTCGTGGGGTTGGAGCGATAGCTGGGCAGGAGGATACGCAAGGGGCGGTCGCCTTCTATGGCGGCCTGCTTCGCATGTGCATCCAGCGTTTTCGGGGCGTGAGCAATGTTCATCGGTTCATCGCCCGTCTCATCGCGCTCCAGCACTTGCGACATGCGTGGTGTTCCTTGCTCTGGTCTGTGCCGATAGCGGCGCGGGGTGTGAAGGTGTCCCTCACATCTATCTCATGCTGCGCCGCGGTCAAAATGGTGGCGGATCATAACGGCTAAGGTCTTGTGCAACAAGCGCTTACACGATTGTAAATACTGATGACTGCCGAGAGTTAGTGGCAGGCGTCAATTTTGCGTGTGTTCTGTCGGGCCTGCTCCGGCCGCCGGATTCCTCCTCGGCTCCCAAACTGAAGCTGCCCCCGATAGCCAGATCGGAGGCAGCCTGGATTGCATCGAAAAACCGGGGAGCGAGTTCAGCCGAAGCGCCGCTTCAGCCAGTCCACCATCAGCGCGTTCAGGGCGTCCGGCTGCTCCGATTGGGTCCAGTGGCCGCAATTCGCAATGACGTGCTTTTCGAGGTCGGGGACGTATTGCTCCATGCCATCGGCCATGGAGGGCCTGAGCACATAGTCGTCGGCGGCCGAGATCATCAGCCCCGGCACGCTGACCTTTTCAGCAATGCCCTCCGACTGGCGCCAGTTGCGCGAGAAATTGCGATACCAGTTGATGCCGCCCTCATAGCCCGACTTCTCGAAGGCGCGGACATAGGTGTCGAACTCCTCCTTCGTCAGAAGCTGGTCGCCGCCCCATGTGCTTTCGTCGGCCTGGAACGCCTTGAGGAAGGCGAGGTTCTTTTCGGAAGCGGGCCGCGCGTCGAATTCGGCGAGCGTCATGCTGCTCTTGCGGTACCAGAAGCGCATGGAGCGCGCGACATCGGCCCCGAGCAGCTTTTCCGCCTCGCCATATTTCTGGAAGAAGACGATGTACATGTCTTCGCCGAAGACCATCCGCATGCCTTCGATCGGATCGATAGGCCCGCGCGGAATGAAGGGCGTGTTGACGCCGATGACGCCCGCGACGCGGTCGGGATGCATCAGCGGCATCTGCCAGACAACGAAGCCGCCCCAGTCGTGACCGGCGAAGATCGCCTTTTCGAGGCCGAGCGCATCGAGCAGGCCGACAAGGTCGCCGGTCAGGTGCTTCATGTCATAGAGCGGGATCGCGTCGGGGCCCTTCGGGCCGCCGGTATTGCCATAGCCGCGCTGGTCGGGCGCGATGGCGCGGAAGCCGGCCTTTGCGAGCGCCGGGAGCTGGTGCCGCCAGGAATAGGCGATCTCGGGAAAGCCGTGGCAGAGAATGACGGGCACGCCGTCCTTCGGCCCCTCCTCATAGACGGCCATGTCGAGGCCGTTGGTCTTGACGTAATAGGGCTCCGGAAACGCCATCGATCTTCTCCCGTTTGGAATTTTCTCAAGTGTCGGCTTTAAGCCGCTCGAAATCCACCGTCGGCGAAAGGCCGAGCGATGTCAGCATGGCGCGGCGGCCGGGGCCGAGCGTCGGCGGATAGAAGGCCGCGTTGCGCTTGCGGCCACGGAACCAGACGCGCAGAACCTGCGCCATATTGCGCATGTCCTTCAGCCAGAGCGAGGGATGCTCGATCATGTGAAAGCCGCGCATGAAGGCGCGCATCAGCGTCACGTCCGAGCGCACGGCGGTCATCACGCCGTCTTCCATGAAGCTTGCGAGGAGTCTCGCCTTGAGGCTCGGCCTGTAGTCGGGATCGAGCGCGTTGCGCGCCGTGCGGATGGCGGCGGTGTCCTGCTGCACCATCGTGTCGTAATAAGGCCGCAGGTTCTCCTCGACGCGGGCGTGGAAGGCGACCGCGCGTTCGGCGGGATCGGCGATCTCTTTCAGCACATCGCGCAGGAGATGCGCCTGCACGGCGGCGAAGGAACAGCCGCGCCCATAAAGCGGATTGGTGCGGATGACGCCGTCGCCGAGCGGGAAGAAGTTGAGAGCGAGCGGCTTTCCGTCCTTCACCATGATTCGCCACCGGCTTTGCAGTTCGCCCATGCCGAAGACGCGGCTCCTCGCCTCCGATGTTTCCGCCGATGTCCAGCGCGCGATGCCGGGGATCTGGGCGCAGATGTGGTCGAAGATCTCTGGGCGGACGATTGCGCGGCGAAGCTCCATTTCCGTTTCCGGCACGGCCAGCGTGATCGAGAAGCAGCGATTGTCGGCGGGGAAGAGGCCGTATTTGATGTAGCGCATGTCGGCGGCGCCGGGAAATTCGGTGCGTTCGGGTTCGGCGACGCCCTCGCGCAGACGGTAGTGCCGTGTGAAGTAGACGATGCCCGCAGGCGCCACCGTTTCCTCGATGGCGAGCCCGTGCTCCTTGAACCAGTCGACCATGAGGCTGTTCTTGCCCGAGCCATCGACGATGAGGTCGGCGCGCATCTCGCGCCTGCCTGTCGCATCGTCCTCGGCGATCACGCCCTTGACGGTGAGCGCGTCGCCGTTGCGCTCCGCCAGCAGGCCGCGCACGCGTGTCTCGTTGACGAAGCGAACGCCGGGCTGGCGGGCGACATAGCGGCGCATCACGAGTTCGAGCGTGGTGCGGCGGCTCGTCAGGATGGTGAGGTCCGCATCCTCGGCGATGGGCATGTAGTCCGGCAGGAGCTTCAGCGGCACCATGTTGCTGAAGGGGATCGCGACGCAGCCTGCGTCCAGCAGGTCCTGCAGGAGATCGGGGTAGTTGTCGCGGATGAGCTTGTAGAGACGGGCGAGAAAGGCGTGGCTATGGCGAAGATGGCCGACACCCTTGCGCTCCCACTTCTCGAAAGCCTCGTCCGCCGAGGTTTCCGGCGGGGGAGGGTCGCGGTCGAGGACGGTGACGTGCCGGCCCGGGCCGTTGAGCGCGAGTGCCGCTGAAAGCCCCGCAATGCCCGCGCCGATGATCAATACCTCTTCGCCCATGCTCACTCCCCTTCACACGCGCCTGGCTCGCCTCGGCCGTTTTAAAAACTAGACCGTGGTACAGCGAAGATAGGGAGGGGCGCCGGGCCTGTCCAGACGGATCGACGCTTCGATCCGTCATTTTTTAGAGATGACTCATTTTTTCAAAAGAGAAGCTCAGGCGGGGGCGCGAAGGCCCGCCACGAGGAGGCAGACCCAGCCGATCATGAAGGAGAGCCCGCCGATAGGTGTCACGAGCACGAGGGCGCGGCTTCCGGTGAGCCCGAGCACATAAAGCGAGCCCGAAAAGAGGAGCGTGCCGATGATGAAGGCCGCGCCCGCCGCCGAGACGAGACTCGATGGTTCGCGCGAGGTGAGCCAGGCGACGGCGAGGAGCGCCAGCGCGTGATACATCTGATAGCGCGCGCCGACCTCGAAGGCGTTGAGCTGGTCGGCCGGCACCTTGTTGGCGAGGCCGTGCGCGCCGAATGCGCCAAGCGCGACGGCGATCAGTCCCGACAGCGCGCCGGCGGTCAGCCAGAGTTTCATGTTGCCGTTCCCCTCGTTCGTTATGGCCGGGCTTGAGATGGCGATCTAAGGCTTTCAGCCTGCAGTACGTGTTCTATTTTCCGGCTTCGATTTCTGTGTACAAATCCGCGATCCGGGCTTCTGTCCAACCGGCATCGCGAGCCATAAATTTTAATGTACCAGTGAAATTTTCGCGAATGCCCTGAAGGGCGCCTTCAGCGTGTTCGACGATAGATTTGAGCGTTGAAAGCATTGCGTCGTCGATGTTGATTGGTTCGATGCCAAATAAGTCAGCCGTTTCTATGTTTTGGCGCATTTGAGTGTTGTAACCTGCGACAAGTGAGGCACACAACGCAATGTCAATTGCAGTCTCCGAAGAGAACAGATGAGATTCTGCGGTAACGGCAGATAGTTCTGCGGGGGTATTGATATACAGCGCGGTTGCAAAGTTTTGTTGAGTGGAAAATGCGACGCCTTGTTCGTTACAGCTTTCTCCTATTGCGCAATGGGCCGACGCTTCACCCTGAATTTTCATCAAGGCAGAGATTGCTAAGGGAGCCAATGCGCGAATCCGGTTGTTGTGTCGAATTTCTTCCCGACGAATTGTTTCACAGTGAATTCTTGTCGGTATCCAACTGGCAATACCGATTGCTCCGACTGAAGAGATTGCCTGAAACCACCCGGCGGCTTCCTGTGACCACAATGCCTCTGTTTGGCTAGCAAACCCAATTGCTGCAAGAAGGCAGCCAGCTACAAATCCTGCTGCCGCGTAGAGGTGCTTGTCGCCCCAGTGTTCTCGCATTGGTTTCCCCCATGATCTGCCTTGTTCAACCATATAGTGTTGATGAGCGAATGTGATCCGGCGACTTTTGTTCGATATTGCCTGGCGACAAATAGGAGAGGAATACATGACGAACTTGAGGCGCATCGTCACGGGGCACAATGCGGCCAAATCCGTTGTAGTTATGCTGATGGATTCGGATGCGGCCGTCTGATGTCCGTTTCCGATTTCCAGACCGCGCGCCTTGCCGCCACGCCGCTCGATCTTCGCCATTTCGAGGAGCTTTGCGTTCTGCACAAGGATGCCGAAGTGTCGAGATATCTCGGCGGCGTGCGCGACGAGGCGGCGACGCAGAATTACATCACCGACAATGTCGACCATTGGCGCGAGCATGGTTTCGGCACATGGGCCTTGCGCGACAGGGCGGGCGCATTCGCGGGCCGCTGCGCGTTGCGGTACATCACGATCGGCGATGTGGATGAGATCGAGCTCGGCTACACGTTCCATCGCGCTTACTGGGGGCAGGGGCTCGCCACCGAAGTTTCCCGCAAGGTCCTTGAGATCGGCTTCGGGGCGCTGGCGCTGCCCGAAATCATCGCCTTCGCCGTCGTCGAGCACAGAGCCTCGCGCCATGTGATGGAAAAGCTCGGCTTCCGGTTTGAGGCCGAGCGTGAGATCAAGGGCGCGCTTTGCGCGGTTTACAGGCTTCATGCGCCATGAACATCAACCTGCTCGTTCCCGAACTCTATGTCTCCGACTTCGATCGAAGCCTCGCCTTCTATCGCGACCGGCTCGACTTCCAGATCTTGTATATGCGGGCGGAGGAACGCTTTGCCTTTCTGGAGCGCGAGGGCGCGCAGCTGATGATCGAGCAGTCCACCGATCCCGCGCGGGCATGGCACAGCGGCGAGCTTGCACATCCTTACGGACGCGGCATCAACCTGCAAATCCGCGTCAGTGCCGTCGATGTGCTGCATGCGGCGCTCGTTGCCGCGCGGGTTTCTTTCTCCGTGGCGATGGAAGAGAAATGGTATCGACGCGACGACGAACTTGTCGGCAATCGCCAGTTCGTCATTCAGGACCCGGATGGTTATCTGCTGCGCTTCTATCAGGATCTCGGCGCAAGGCCGGTGATGCGCGCCTGAATTATTTCGTCTGCGCCGAAAGAGAGCGCCTCAGCGTATCCAGTGAGGTCTTGCGGATGCGTTCGAGATCGGTTGAAGCGTCGATCAGCCATTGCGTGCTGATGCCGAGAATGAGGCTGCCGATCATCAGCGCGGCGGCTTCCGCGTCGAGGTCCTTCGAGATCGAACCTTCCGCCTGTCCCTCGCGGATATGCGCCTCGAAGCGCTCCTTCGCCTTCATATGCGAGGCGGCGAAGGCCGCGCGGAGATGCGAAAGCGTTGCGACCGATCCCGCCATGGCGACGAAATAGGAGCGGATGGCCTGTTCGCGCTCGAAATTGCGCAGATAGATGTCGACTGAGGAGATGATCGCGTCGAGCCCGGTCATGTCGGCCCGGCCTTCCGCGGAGGCAAGCTCCATCGAGCGTTCGTGGAGGTAGTCGATCAGCGCCTCGATCATGCCGTCCTTCGAGCCGAAGCGCTGGCTCGCAAGGCCGCGGCTATAGCCGGCGCGGGCGCCGACCTTCTCGAAAGTGGCGGCGTTGAACCCCTCTTCGGCGATGAGTTCGGCGGCCGCCAGCAGAAGCCCGCGGTCGGATTCCGCTCGCCGCTCGGCCTGCGTCCTGCGCGGGGCGCGGCTGCGGCGGGGAAGGGTCAGGTTTCCGGTCGAGTCGGCCATTTATGCTCTTTACTTAGTTGTTGGACGTATAGCAACATTGCCGCCAACGATAATCAAGCGGGCGGAATCTGGAAATTCGCTCGGACAAATTGCACTGAAAGGGAGCGGCCCGGATGATTTCACAGGACATCGCCAACACGATCGTCGACCCCAAGGCCTATGCGGCCCAGACGCCGGTCGATGAGGCATTCGCCTATCTTCGCAAGGAAGCGCCCTTCGCGCAGGCTCAGCCCGAGGGCTACGATCCCTTCTGGGTGGTGACCAAGCATGCGGACATTCTTGAGGTCGAGCGCCAGAACGAGCTGTTCCACAATGGCGACCGCGCCGCGACGCTGACGCCCGTGCTCGTTGACCGCAAGGTCCGGGAGATCATGGGCGGCTCGCCCCATCTCGTGCGTTCGCTCGTGCAGATGGACAACCCCGACCACATGAACTACCGCAGGCTGACGCAAGGCTGGTTCCTGCCGCAGAACCTGAAGAAGCTCGAAAGCCGCCTCCGCGACATCGCCAGGGTCTTCGTCGATCGTATGGCGGAGATGGGCGGCGAGTGCGATTTCGCGCGCGACATCGGGCTCTATTATCCGCTGCATGTCATCATGGAAGTGCTGGGCGTGCCGGAGGCGGATGAGCCGCGCATGCTCAAGCTCACGCAGGAGCTTTTCGGCAGCAACGACCCCGATCTCAATCGGCGCGGCGAGAAGCTCGATTTCGAGGCCGGGCTCGTCGCCGTCCAGGAGACGATCGGCGAGTTCATCACCTATTTCAACGGCATCACGGAAGATCGCCGCCGCTGCCCGCGCGAGGACGTGGCGAGTGTCATCGCCAATGGCCAGATCGACGGCCAGCCGCTCGATCATTTCGCGGCCATGTCCTACTACATCATCGTGGCGACGGCCGGCCATGACACGACGTCTCACACGACGGCGGGCGGCATGCGCGTGCTGGCCGAGCAGCCGGACATCTTCAAGCGCCTCAAGGCGGACCCCTCGCTCGTCCCGAGCTTCGTCGAGGAGACGATCCGCTGGGTGACGCCGGTGAAGCACTTCATGCGCACGGCGACGGCGGATGCCGAAGTGCGCGGGCAGAAGATCGCGAAGGGCGACTGGCTCATGCTTGCCTATCCTTCGGGCAACCGCGACGAGGAAGTCTTTGAAGATCCCTTCACCTTCAAGGCCGACCGGACGCCGAACAAGCATGTCGCGCTCGGCTATGGCGCGCATGTCTGCATTGGCCAGCATCTCGCGCGGCTTGAAATGCGCATCTTCTGGGAAGAGCTTCTGAGCCGCCTCGACTCGATCGAACTCAACGGAACGCCGCTGCTCTCCGAAGCGAATTTCGTCTGCGGTCCGAAGTCCGTTCCTGTTCGCTACAGGATGAAGTGAACGTCTCACCCGAAAGGAGCGCATGATGGCGGGCGCATTCCGTACATGGCAGTGCCGTACCTGCGGCTTCATCTATTACGAGGCCGAAGGCCTGCCGCTGGACGGCATCGCGCCCGGCACGCGCTGGGAGGACATTCCCGATGACTGGGTTTGTCCCGACTGCGGCACTCCGAAGGCCGAGTTCGACATGGTCGAACTGGACTGAGCGTTTTCGCAATGTCCGCCGGAGGAATGGCCGGCACCTCGCATGGGGTGACGGACCTTTCCCGCATACATGATTGAAGCGCGGCGGCAAGGTTGACCTTGCTACCGCCGCCCTTCATCCTGCATTGAAAATCCAAACAGAAAGCCCGGCGAAAAAGCCGGCAAGGGAGTGCGCATGCTCACGAAAGCCGACGATTATCCGATCCACCAGACGCCGGAGCCCATTGCCTTTTCGGGAACCGACCGGAATTTCTACGACCGCTATTTCTTCAACGGCTATACGCGGAACGGCGATGTGTTCTTCGCCGCCGCGCTCGGCGTCTATCCGCACATCAACATCATGGACGCATCCTTCTGCGTCGTGGTGAAGGGCGTGCAGTACAATCTCCATGCCTCGCGCCATCTCAACATGGAGCGCCTCGATACGCAGGTCGGCCCGATCGCGGTCGATGTCGTTGAGCCGCTGAAGTCGCTGCGCATCCGCGTCGCGGATAACGAGCATGGCATCAAGGCCGACGTCACCTTCCATGCGCGCGCCATTCCGCTCAAGGAGCCCCGCTTCACGCGCCGCAACGGGCCGCGCACGATGATGGACGTGACGCGCCTCACGCAGAACGGCACCTATGAGGGCTGGATCGAGGTTGCGGGCGAGCGCATCGAGGTCACGCGGGATGCCTATGTCGGCACGCGCGACCGCTCCTGGGGCGTGCGCCCGATCGGCGCGGCCGACGCGCAGCCCATGGTGCCGCCCATGGACTTCCAGTTCTACTGGCTCTGGGCGCCGCTCAATTTCGACGACCGCATCACGCTCTTCCATGTCAATGACGACGAGCATGGCGAGTCCTGGAACATCAACGCCGTCATGTGCGGCCTCGATGGCGCCGAGCCGGAAGAAATGGCGAAGTGCCGCGCCGAGGTTCAGTACGTGCCGGGTTCGCGCCACGCCAGATCGGCGACGCTCTTCTTCGAGCACCGCAAGGGCGGCACGACGCGGATCGAACTGACGCCGAAGTGGAACTTCTACATGCTGGGTCTCGGCTACGGGAATCCAGAGTGGGGGCACGGGGCTTACAAGGGGCCGCTCGCGGTCGGCTTCGAGTCCTTCAGGCTCGACGACATCAAGTCCTATGTGCCGCCGCATCTCCACATTCAGGCTTTCGTCACCGCGAAGATGACGCTGCCGGACGGCCAGACGCGCGAGGGCGCAGGCATTCTCGAGCAGCTCATCGCCGGTCCTCACGCGCCTTCCGGATTCAAGGGCGCGATGGACCCGGCGCCGCAGGCATAAGGGGGCGATGATGGAAGATATTGCGACGCGCTTCGCCGCCTATCTGCAACACAAGATGCCGCAGGCCTCGAATGTCGAGGTCAGCGGGGTCTCGCGCATTCATGGCGGCGCAAGCCGCGAAACCTTCAGGCTCAATGCCTCGTGGGAGGAGGGGGGACGCAAGCTCGCGCGGCCGCTCATCCTTCGCCGCGATCCGGTGGCGAGCCTCATCGAGACGGAACGCGATCTCGAATACAACGCCTATCGCGCTTTCCATCCGACCGGGCTCCCGGTTCCGGAGCCGCTTTATCTCGAGACCGATCTCAAATGGCTCGACCGGCCCTTCTTCGTCATGGAGCAGATCGTCGGCTGCGCGGCGGGTTCGCCTTTCAATGCCGATCCTTATGGTCCGCATGCGGATAAGCTCGGCCGCCAGTTCTGGACCCATCTCGGCAAGATCGCCGGCGCCGATCCCGAGGCGATCGGCATCGCGCAGCATATGAAGCCCGTCGCGCCGGATGAAACCTGGCGGCGCGAGCTTGAGCACTGGGAAAAGGTGGTCGACGAGGACGAGCTTTGTCCGCAGCCGATCGCGCGCGCCGCGATCCGCTGGATGAGGCGCAATCCGCCGCCGCCGGCGCAGAAGATTTCCGTCGTGCATGGCGACTACCGCACGGGCAATTTCCTGTTCGACGGCGAAGGCGACATCAAGGCGATCCTCGACTGGGAGATGTGCCATCTGGGCGATCCGCTTGAGGATCTCGCCTGGGCGGCGGACCCGCTCTGGGCCTTCGAGAACAGGGAGCGGCCGGGCGGCATGATCGGCCGCGCCGAAGCCTTCCGCATCTGGGAGGAGACGAGCGGGCTCAGGATCGACCCCAAGGCGCTGCGCTGGTGGGAGATCTTCAATTCGCTCAAGGGGCTCGCGATCTGGATTTCTGCGGGCAAGGAATATCAGACCGGCGCCAGCCGCGATCCGATCCTCGCCCTGTCGAGCTGGTATCCGACCGACGTTCACAATCGCGTGTTGGCCAATGCGCTTGCCACGCTCTCGAAGGAGGCGCGCTCATGAAGCCGGAAGTTGATGTCGTTCTGGGCGGATTTCTCGGAACGCTGCTGACGGAGATCGCGCCGCAGCTCGGGGCGGAATATTCGCTGGGCAGTGTCGGGCTCATCGCCATGACGGTCGGCATGGCGGCGCAGGAGTTCGACCGGGCGGCGGATCTCCGCGTCGCGGAGAACCGCGAGATGCGGGCGCTTTTCTCCGAAGCCGCGAAACTCGTCGGCGACCGGGGGCTTGCGGTTCGTCTGGAGGAGGCGGCCGCCTCGCAGGACGGCTCGTTCCGCGTGAGCGCGCTCAACGCCACGAATGACGCGCTGGCGAAGCTTCTGATCGAGCTTCAGGCGCATGTCGAGGAATCGCAGGCCGACTGGGCAGCACCCTTCGAGGCGAAGATCTGGGACTATATTGTCGGCGCGGCGGAGCGCAGGCGCGTCGTTCTGCCGACCTTCGGCTAGCTCCCCTTGGGGGAGACAATCCCGCTTCGCGGCGGGGATGCTTTGGGCTATGAGTGAGCGGCCCGGGTCACGGGCTTTTCGGGCCTCTGATCCATGCCGCTCGCCGTCCGCCTTTCGCTCTTCTATGCCTCGCTCTGCCTCTTCGGGGGCGTGCAGCTTCCCTTCTTTCCTGTCTGGCTGAAATCGAAGGGGCTGGGAGCGCAGGAGATTTCCTACATCATCGCCGCGACCATGTTTCTGCGCATCGTCGCGGGGCCAGTGGTCGCTTTCATCGCCGACCGCCTCGGCGACAGACGCCGCATTGTCATTCTTCTGTCCTGGGGATCGCTCGGGGCGGTCTCGCTCTATCTGGTGGCGTCGGGCTTCTGGCAGATTCTGATCGCCACGCTCATCCTCATGTCGCTCTTCCCCTCGATCACGCCGCTGATCGAGACGACGGCGATGAAGGCGGCGCATGAGCAGGGCATCGATTACGGCCGCGTGCGGCTCTGGTGCTCGATCACCTTCATAGTGGCAAGCTCCGGCACGGGATGGCTTCTCGAATGGCAGCCCGCGAGCATCATCGCCGTCTGTCTCGTCGGCGCCATCGCGGTCAATCTCGCCGGCGCTCATCTTCTTGCGCGCGAGGTACCGCAACCGAGGCTCGCGGTGCGCCCCGGCGGCCAGTTCAGGGCGGCGCTTGCATTCACGCGGCAGCCGCTGTTCCTCATCGCTCTGACGGCGGCGAGCCTCATCCAGTCGACGCATGCGGTCTATTACGCATTCGGCACGCTCAACTGGCAGAAGCTCGGCTACAGCAGCGACGTGATCGGCGTTCTGTGGGGCATCGGCGTCGTGGCGGAGATCATTCTCTTCGCCTTTTCCGGCCGCGTGGTGGCGCGGGTCGGCGCGGTGCGGATGATGAGCCTCGGGGCGGCGGCCGCCGTCTTCCGCTGGACCATGATGGCGTTCGATCCGCCGCTCTGGATGCTCTTTCCGCTTCAGGCGCTTCATGCCTTCAGCTATTGCGCCGCCCATCTGGGCACGATCCATTTTCTCACGCGGGCGACGCCCAACGCCTTCGCCGCGACCGCGCAGAGCCTCTATGCAGCACTCTCGGCCGGCGTGCTGATGGGGCTGATGACACTCGCCGCGGGGTCGCTCTATCAGCAGTTCGGGGCGGGAGCCTATCTTCTCGGCGCGGGCGCCGGTGTCGTCGCATTCCTCGGAACATTGGTGATCGGCGCATGGTGGAGCGGCGGCAAGCTCGCTCCCGATGCAACGCAAGGCGAGGGAACGCAGAGCGGCGATCAGGGGCGGAACGATGCCGGGTGCTGAATGACAGGCCGTTCCGCTGCGTCAATCGCGGCGCAAATTCTTGTGCATTGACAATGCGTCCGCGCGCTCCAGCTTATTGGGACAACGAAACTCGATAAGGGAGACGCATATGCGTGCGGTGGTTCTTCACGACAATGGCATCGAAAGTCTGAAACTCGAGACGCGCGAGGTGCCGAAGGCCGGACCCGGCGAAATCGTCGTCCGGCTGAAGGCAGGCTCGCTCAACTATCGCGATCTCGCCATGGTTCAGGGGCTGGGCCGCGCTCAGCCGAAGGTGCCGCTCGTGCCGCTCTCGGATGGCGCGGGCGAGGTGGCTGAGGTCGGCGCGGGCGTGAGCCGGGTCAAGGTGGGCGATCTCGTCTGCCCGAGCTTCTTCCAGGCGTGGATCTCGGGCGGCCCGACCGGCGCCGGGCTCGCCTCGTCCCTTGGCGGCCCGACCGATGGTTGCGCGCAGGACTATATCCGGCTTTCCGCCGAGGGTGTTTCGCTGGCGCCGAAAAATCTTACGGCCGAGGAAGCGGCAACCCTTCCCTGCGCGGCGCTGACCGCGTGGCGCGCGCTCGTCGTCGAGGGCGGGTTGAAGCCCGGCGACACGGTGCTCGCGCAGGGCACGGGCGGCGTCTCCATCTTCGCGCTGCAATTTGCCAAGGCTGCGGGCGCGCGCGTCATCATCACATCGTCGTCCGATGAAAAGCTCGAGCGTGCAAGGGCGCTCGGCGCGGATGCGACCATCAACTATGTCAAGACCCCCGACTGGGCGAGCGAGGCGCGCAAGCTCACGGGCGGACGCGGCGTTGATCATGTGGTCGAGGTCGGCGGCGCCGACACGCTGCCGCAGTCGATCATGGCGGCCCGGCTCGGCGGCCATGTCGCCGTCATCGGGCTTCTTTCGGGCATGGTGAAGGACGTGAACGTGGCGGCGATCTTCTCGCAGAATCTGAAGATCAGCGGCATCACCGTCGGCAGCCGCACCCACTTCGAGGACATGGTGCGGGCGATCGAGCAGTCGGACATTCATCCGGTAATCGACAAGCGCTTTTCGCTCGGCGACGCGCAGGCGGCCTTCACCACGATGAAGGGCGCATCGCATTTCGGGAAGATCGTTCTCAATATCGCGTAGCGGCATTGCCGGGCCGCCTCTCCCCAAGGGCGGGGGAGGCGGCGCGGGCGCCCGTCAGCCCCAGAGGGCGGGCATGGGCGGCATCATCGTGCTGTCTTCATAGTGGATCGCATGTTCGCGATCCTTCGCGAGAAGGAGCGGCCCGTCGAGATCGACAAACTCCGCGCCTTGCGCGAGAAGCGTCGCGGGCGCCATGGCGAGGGAGGTTGCGACCATGCAGCCGACCATGACCTTCAGATTGCGGCGGCGCGCGCAGCGGATGACCGAAAGCCCTTCGGTGAGGCCGCCCGTCTTGTCGAGCTTCACGTTGACATATTGATAAAGGCCGGCGAGCCGCGTCATGCCTTCCAGGCCGTGGGCGGATTCATCCGCACAGAGAGGGATCGGACATTCGATCCCCCGCAAGGCTTCGTCCTCCTTGGCGGGCAGCGGTTGCTCGATCAGCGCGACATCGAGGGCGGCAAGCTCGCGGGCGAGCGGCAGAACATCGGCGGCCTTCCAGCCTTCATTCGCATCGACGATGAGCCTTGCGCGCGGCGCGCCCTCGCGCACCGCCGCGACGCGGGCGATGTCCGCGCCGTCGCCGGCGAGCTTGAGTTTGAGGAGCGGCCGACCGGCGGCTGCCTTCGCGGCCTCGCGCATCGCATCGGGTTCGGCGAGGCTCAGCGTGAAGGCGGTGACGAGCGGCTTCGGCTCGTCGAGCCCGGCGAGCTTCCACACGGGCACGCCGCTGATCTTGGCTTCGAGATCCCAGAGCGCGCAGTCGATCGCATTGCGTGCCGCGCCGCGAGGCATGGCGCGCTGAAGCTCCTCGCGCGTCATGCCATCCTCGATCGCATTGCTCATCGCGCGGATCGAACCGGCGACATCCTTCACCGTCTCGCCATAGCGCGCATAGGGCACGCATTCGCCGCGCCCGGCATGGCCGCCTTCGCGAATGGTGACGGTGATGACCTCCGCCTGGGTCTTCGAGCCCCGCGAAATCGTGAACGATCCCGCGATGGGCCAGACTTCGGTATCGATGGAAATTTCGCGCATAGGCATGTGGCCTCTCACTGGGAGGGGCGGATGATGCCGCGCGCTGCGCGTTCAGCCAAGATTAAAGAAGTGCAAACGCGATCAGATGCGGCCAGCGAACCAGGCGCCGTTCCAGTGCTCGCCGGGCGGGTTTGCCTCATATTGGGCGATCCGCGCCTCGTAGAAATCGTAAAGCGTCGGAATGGCGCCATTGAGCTTGCGGCATTCCTTGATGGCAGCGCGCGCATCGGCCCAGCGCTGCTTGCGATAGGCGGCGAAGATGAGCGCGTGGGCTTCCTGAAGGGCGCGGAATTTCGGATTGGCGCGCATGATCGGGTCGCCGAGCAGGGCATAGACGCGGCGGCCTTCCGGGTGGCGGGGCGTCGCGATGAGGTCGATTTCGAGCAGCGCGTAGCGGTCGCCGACGGCGCGCTGGGTGCCTTCGCCGACGATGATCGCGGGGCCGTAGTTCCGTGCATTGCGCTGGAGATAGGCGCCGAAGCTTACTGGCTCGCCAAGGACGCCATATTCGAAGTTCAGGATCGCGCCCATATTGCCGGTGATGGCCGTTCCGCTGTCGATGCCGATCGAAAGGCTGAGCGGCACATGGCTCAGATGCTGGCGCCGTGCATCCTCCTCGAGAAATTCGTTCAGCGCTTCCAGATTTTCGACCATGCGCAGCGCCGCGTCGCATCCTTTTGATGGGTGGTCGTGAATGTCGAAGGGCGCGTTCCACACGGCATAGAGCGTATCGCCCACTGTGCGATCGATCATGCCGTTGCGGTCCTGCACGATCTTCGTCATGGGCGAAAAGAAGCGGTTCAGAATGTCGGCATAGGCCTTCGGATCTTCGAGATAGCGGTCGGCGATGATGTTGAAGCCGCGCAGGCCCACCACGAGCGAGGTGACGGGGCGGAGCTGGCCCTCGGCCTGGATGAGGCGGGGATGCGCATGCACCTTGGCAAGGCCGGAGCGCGAAAGGCGCCGGGCGAACTGCGCGTCGATGAAGCGCGTCTGCTCCTCGGAATGGAATTTCGTCATCAGCGCGCAGGTGAGGCTGGCGAGGATGAGCGTCACCGCGCCAAGCGCCGGATCGATGAGCCAGCGATGCGTCTCGAACGCCCACCACGAGGCATAGGCTTCGCCGCCGATGAGGATGAGCGTCAGGAGAAAGCCCCAGCGGAAGCGGAACCGGCTGAGAAGAAGGATGACGAGAAGGCCGCCGGCAAAGATGAAGAGCTGCTCGGCGCTCGACGCCCAGCCCGGCCGCACCAGAAAGGCGCTGTCGAGAATCTGGTCGATGGCGTTCGCCGCGATGGCGCCGGAAGGCAGGGCGACGCCTGCGGGCGTGTCATAGAGGCGCTCGACGCCGTTGGCCGAAACGCCGATGACGGCGATCCGCCCCGCGAGCGAGGGGAACCCGGCGCTGCGGTCGAGGAATTGCGTGGCGGGAATGGACGGCCGCGTGTCCGGCCCGCCGAAATAGAGACGCAACGCGCCCGTCGTGCTCGTCAGCGCCAGAAGGTCCGCCCCGGCGATCTCGATGCGCTCGATGCCGGGCTCCATGCCGAAGGTGAAGCCGGTGTCGGATTCGACCACCCTGACGCGGTAGCCCGTGCCGCCGCGCGCCACCCGGAGCGTCTCGAGCGTATTCGAGGGGTAGAGCGCGCCGCCGAGATTGACGAGCATGGGAAGGTTGCGCACCACGCCCGTCGCCGCGCGGTCGGCAAGCGTCGCGCCATTTCCCTTCGCCGCCTGCTCGAAAGTCGGCAGGCTCGGGCGCCAAAGCGGGAATCCGGGTGTGTAATGGCGGGCGTCGCTTCCTTCGGTCAGGATGGAGCCCGCATTCTCCGGCGCAGTCATGCCGTTGACCGGGGTCTTTCCGGGTACGAAGGAGACGACCGAGGGCGTCGAGCCGAGAAGCCTTGCGAAATCGCGGTCGCGGTCCGGCAGCTCGCCGAGGGCCTGACGCAGATTTGCGCCGGAGGGAAGCTGCGGAAGCGGCGACCAGAGCCTGAGAAGCTCGGAGGCGGCCGTCGGATCATCCTCCGAAAGCGGCATATCGAGCAGGATGGCGCTCGCGCCGGCGGCGCGCACGCGCTCAACCAGGTCCGCCAGACGCTTGCGGGGCCAGGGCCAGGGGCCGAGGCCGCTCATCCCTTCATTGCCAATGTCGATATAGACCGTGCGCGGACCTTCGGCGCCGGCTTTGCGTGGCTCGATGCGCTGGTAAATGTCGAAGACCTGATTCTGAAGCCAGCTCGCGACGCCGCCGAAATCATAGAGGGACAGACCCAGGCTCACGACGAGCACGAGACCCGGAAGGATCGCGGAAAGTCTGCGGAACGCTGGTGTCGAATTCATCGTCTGTTTCGTTTCGGTGTCCCGTGCAGGACGCCGATTCCCCCGAATTGAACGCTTTGCCTTGCCGTTGTCCTGTTGCGGGACAATGGCGAAGGGTATCCGCACATGCGCTGCAGATTCCATTCCAGAGGGGCAAGGGGAGGGGTGGGGGCCGACTTTTTGCCGGGCGTCTAATGCAAAACGGCCCCGCCATCACTGGCAGGGCCGCTTGTGCAACATTCAACTCATATGCCGGAGCTGGTCGCGCCGGCATTTCGGATCACTTTTCGTGGCCGGTCGCCTTTTCGAGATAGGCGATCAGGTCCTTGCGGTCCTGCTCCTTCTTGAGGCCGGGGAAGGTCATGTTCGTGCCCGGAACGTAGGCCTGGGGCTTTTCGAGATAGGCGAGAAGCGTATCGTCATTCCACTTCAGCCCTTCCGCCGCCTTCTTCTTCATGGCCGCGGAGTAGTTGTAGCCGGCCTCGGCCGCGACGCCGCGCTCGAAGATGCCGTAGAGGTTCGGGCCGACCCGGTTCGGGCCGTCCTTTTCAACCGTATGGCAGGCCTGACACTTCTTGAAAATCTTCTCGCCCTTGGCGGCGTCGCCATCGGCGTGGGCCGCAGCCGATACCGTCATGGCGAGCGCAAGCGCGGCCATTCCGCTTAGAATTGCCTTCATGTTGGATTATCTCCCTTCCATCCTGTGTCGAACTTGCAGGGCGCCTGACGGGGCGGATTTGGGCCCCCGGCTGGCTCTGGTATGCAACTGCAAGCTAAACTAAGTTTCGTCCAAGGTAAGGGACTGCGTCAAACTGGCGCGGGGCCGGGGCTCGCGAGGACCGAATTTGACGCAAGCGACAGGGGCTATTCAGGCCGTGCAGGCAGCCTCTTTCAAGGTCGACAGGGAGGGTGGCGCGCTGCGTTTCCTGCCGTCGGGCGACTGGTCGGTCGCCTCGATTCTCCCGATCGACGAGGAGTTGCGCCGCTTTTCCGACATGCCGGCCGGCCAGAGCAGGGCGGTTTTCGACATGTCCGGCCTTGTGCGGCTCGATACGGCCGGGGCCTGGCTCATCGACCGGACGGCGGCGGCGCTGAGGGCGCAAGGGGTCGAAGTCCGGTTCGAGGGGCTCGAGGAGGGCCAGCGGATCATTCTCGACAAGGTGAGCGAGGGTGGGCGCAAGCTGGCTCCGCCAGCCCGCGAGCCCTTCCATATCGAGGTTCTCGGCAGGATCGGGGCGGCCGTCGTCGCGGCGGGGCACGACGCTGTCGCCTTCGTCGATTTTCTGGGCGCGGTGCTCGCGACGATCTGGCGCGGCATCAGGTCGCCGCGCCGCTTCCGCCTCGTCCCCCTCGTGCATCACATGGAGAAGGCGGGCTTCAACGCGCTGCCGCTCGTCTGCCTGCTTACATTCCTCATCGGCGCCGTCATCGCGCAGCAGGGCGCGGTGCAGCTTCGCCGCTTCGGCGCGGATATCTTCACTGTCAATCTCATCGCCATCATCTTCCTGCGCGAAGTGGGAATCCTGCTCACGGCGATCATCGTCGCGGGCCGCTCCGGCAGCGCCTTCACGGCCGAAATCGGCTCGATGAAAATGCGCGAGGAGATCGACGCGATGCGCACGCTCGGCCTCGATCCCATGGAGATGCTGGTGGTGCCGCGCGTGCTCGCGCTCGTCTTCACACTGCCGCTTCTCACCTTCGTCGCCGACATCATGGGGCTTTTGGGCGGCGGTGTTGTCGCGATGATCGAGCTGAACATGTCGCCTTCCGTCTATATCGAGCGGCTGAACAGCGCGGCGCAGTTCTGGACCTTCGGCGTCGGCCTTCTGAAGGCGCCGTTCATGGCGCTCGTCATTGCGATCGTCGGCTGCCGGGCGGGGCTCGATGTGACGGGAAGCGCGGAGTCCGTCGGTACGCAGACGACAAGCTCGGTCGTGAGGTCGATTTTCCTCGTCATCGTTCTCGATGCGATTTTCGCGATCTTTTTCACCAGGATCGGAATCTGACCGATGGCAACCGGCGATACGATCATCGAGGTGAGGGGCCTCAAGAACCAGTTCGGCGACCATGTCGTGCATGAAAATCTCGATCTCGACGTGCGACGCGGCGAGGTGCTCGGCATTGTCGGCGGTTCGGGCACAGGCAAATCCGTGCTGATGCGTTCCATCGTCGGGCTTCGCAGGCCCGATGCCGGGCATATTCGAGTGTTCGATATCGACCTCGACAATGTCACGGAGGAAGAACGCCGCCTCGTGGAGCGGCGCTGGGGCGTGCTCTTTCAGGAAGGCGCGCTTTTTTCCGCGCTGACCGTCGCGCAGAACATTCAGGTCCCGTTCCGCGAGCATCTCCATATGGCCCCGCAGCTCATGGACGAGCTGGCAGCGGTCAAGATTGCCCTGGTCGGCCTCAGGGAAGGGGCGGCCGACCTTTATCCCTCGGAGCTTTCAGGCGGCATGAAGAAGCGGGCGGGGCTTGCCCGCGCGCTGGCGCTCGATCCTGAAATCCTCTTTCTGGACGAGCCGACGGCGGGGCTCGATCCCATCGGCGCGGCGGCCTTCGACGAACTCATCCGCGACCTCGCCCGGACGCTTGGCCTTACCGTTTTCCTCGTTACGCACGATCTCGATACGCTTCATGCGATCTGCGACCGGATTGCGGTTCTGGCGGAGCGGCGTGTTATCCTGATCGGGACGCTCGACGACATGTTGCGGAGCGACCATCCCTGGATCCGGGAATATTTCCACGGACCTCGGGCGCGAGCGGCCTTCGCAGGCAAATAGGCAAAGGCTCATGGAAATCAAATCCAACAATGTCCTGATCGGCACTTTCGCGCTGGTGGTCATCTTCTGCGCCTTCGCCTTCGCGCTCTGGATCGGCCATGTCCAGCTCGATCGCCAATACGCCTATTACCAGATCGTCTTTCAGGGCTCGGTGTCGGGCCTGAGCAAGTCGGGGACGGTGCAGTTCAACGGCTTGCCGGTGGGCAAGGTGGTCGACCTGCATCTGGCGGAGGACGACCCCAACAAGGTGATCGCGCTCATCCAGATCGACGCGCGCACGCCGGTGAAGGAAAGCTCGGTGGCGCAGCTCGAGCTTTCCGGCATCACTGGCGTCGCCGTCATCGAGCTGACGGGCGGGAAGCCGGACTCGAAGCCGCTGCTGCCGAAGCCGGGCGAAGCCTATGCGACCATCCGGGGGGCGCCCTCGACCCTTCAGGAGCTTGCCATGTCGGCGCCCGACACGTTGCAGAATGCGAACAAGCTCCTTGCGCGTCTCAACGAGATCGTCCGCGTCAATCAGGAGACGATCCGCAGCACGCTTCAGAACCTCGACCAGATCTCGACCGCGCTCGCCGGAAGCTCCGGCGACATGCAGAAGGCGATCACCAATCTTTCGGATGCCTCGCAGCATCTCGCAGCCTTCAGCCGCAATGCCGATGGCTTCATGAAGAACGATGTGAAGGGCCTCGTCGCGGATGCGCGAGAAACGGCGCAGGCCTATCGCCGCGTTGCCGACAATCTCGACCGGCTCGTGCAGGCGAACGGTCCCGCCATCGACAGGCTGGGCCGCGAAGGGCTGACGCAGATACCCGATCTCATCGCGGAGACGCGCGCCCTCGTGACAGCGCTCGACCGGATCGCCTCGCGCGCGCAGGACGATCCCGCCCGCTATCTCACCGGCAACAATGTTCCGGAAGTGAAGGCCAGATGATGCAGCATCCTTTCGTCATGCGGGGTATCGGGGATTGGGCGAGGGGGCTCGCGCTCGCTCTCGCCATTGCGCCGCTCGGTGCCTGCGCGCTCGCCAATGCGGGAAGCGGCCCGGCGCCGCAGCTCTTCACGCTGACCGCGCCGCATCCCGCGAGCGCCGAGACGACGGCTGCCAAGGGTCCGCCCATCGAGGTCGCGGAATTCTCCGCGCCCGCCGCACTCGACACGACGCGCATCGCCCAGCAATCGACGCCGAACGAGATCGCCTATTACGCGGATGCGCGATGGGCGGACCGGGCGCCGCGCATGATCCAGATGCTGATGGTCGAGACGCTCGAGAATTCAGGGCGCTTCAACGCGGTTTCGCCGCAGGGCGCGGGCCTCAGGGTGGATTACGAGCTCATGGGCGATATTCGCCAGTTCGCGGCCGTGCCTTCCACGAATGGCGGCACCAGCGAAGTGCGGGTCGATCTTCTCGCGCGGCTGGTGAAGAAGGACGAGCGCAATATTCTCGCCTCCAGCCGCTTCAGCGCGCGGGCGCCGGTCGAGGGATCTGGCATCGTACCCATTGTGCGGGCCTATGATGCGGCCCTGCGCGGCGTTCTCGACGGCATGGCGGATTGGGCGGCGCAGCAGGCGGCCGCGGCGGGAGGCGGCACGACGGCGCTCTCCGGCCGCTAGAGGATCAGGAGAGCTTGCCGCTTGCTTGCGCGAGGATGAGATAGGCCTTGCCCGTATCCGACGTCAGATAGGTTTCGACGAGAATGTTCTCGCGGTCGCGTGTGCGGGCGGAAGCTAGCAATCTCTCGAAGAGCGACACGAAGCGGTCGACATGCTCGCGGAACTCCGCGTCGTCGCGATATTTGACGGCGATGCGGTCGTAGAGCTGGCGCCCGGCCATGTTGTAGAGGCGGCGGGCGAAGACGTTGCGCTCTCCGGCCTGATAGCGCTGCCACAATTCGGGGGGAGGGTTCTGCTCGAGCGCGCGATCGAGATCGACGGCGAGCGCTTGCAGCGTTTCGATCACCTGAAGCGACGAGCGGTGGAACTCGCTGTCGCTGGCGGCGTCGCCAGCCGGATTTGCGGCGGTCGACGGCGCGTCCCGCTCGCGCTCGGCAGCGGCGAGAAGATCGGAGATGCCCCAGCGCCGCGCCGTGCGGTCCGTGGCGGGCTGCGGCGCATCGGACCAGTGCGGCTCGCGGCGCGCGGCGGCGGACGGCGCGGCCAGGGCGCCGGTCGGGGCCGCGACCGCGGGCGACGAGCGGTCGAGCACGCGTGCATGGCGCACCACGATGTCGGCAATGGCGGCGAGCGCCGAAACCTGTTCCTGAAGAACGTGATTGAGCGAGGCCGCGCTTGCCGCGACTTCGGACGGCATGCGCGCGATGCGGGTTTCGAGTTCGCCCGTCGCCTCGTGAATGGCGCGGCCCGCTTCCCGCGCCGCCCCGCCGAGACGGATCATCGCCGCGTTGAAGCGCTCGGCCGTCAGGTCGCTTTCGGAAATCGCCGCGCCGACGAGATCGCGCAACTCCCCCGCGCGGGCGGAGAGGTCGTTCGTCATCGCCGCTGTCGCGCGCGCGACATCCGTGCCCATGGCCGTCATGGCGGAACGCAGATGTTCCGTCGCCTTGCCGATCGTTTCGGCTGCCGCCCGGCCCACATCGTCGCTGAGCGCGACGGTCGCGGATTTGAGTTCATCGACAGTCACGCCGATAGCGCGTGTCGCTGCGCCCGCCGACCGGCTTACCGTGCCCGAGGCTTCGCTCATTTCGCTCACCGCACGCAGAATATCGGCCGACACCGCTTCGCTGAGCGCCTCGGCGCGCTCGGCGGCATTGTCGAATGTCGCATTGAGCCGCTCGGCGAGATCGGCGGCGGCGCGGCCGATCTCCCGCGCGCGTTCGCTCATGGCCTTGTCGGCGGCGAGCATCTGATCGCGATGGGCATCGAAAACGGTTTCTAGGCGTTCGCGCTCAGCTTCGAGCTTCGCGGCCGCCTCGGCGATCACCTGGCGCTGGTTGTCATAGCGCTGGGCGAGCACGTCGGCCTTGGCGAGCGCCGTCGTGGCCACGACCTCGAGGCGGGACGCCTGCCGGTCGAGCGTCGAGGCGGTGGCATCGGCGCCCGCGCGCGCGGCCTCGCTGACGCGGGCAAGCGCCGCCGTCTGTTCGATCATGCGGGCGCCCGCGCCTTGCAACGTCGCTTCGGCCTCGCCGATGAGCCCATGGGCGGCGGCGGTCTGATCGCGCAGCCCGCGCGAAATCGTGTCGCTCTCGCTGCCCAGCGCGCGCGAGATTTCGAGAAGGCTCTCCCGGTGGCGGCCGAGCAGGTCTTCCATGGTGCGGGCGCGCGCTTCCGCCCGCTCCGTGCCACGGTCGATCGTCTCAAGCTCCTGCGCGACGAGGGCGCTGAGGCGCGTGGTTTCGGCCAGAGCTTCGGCAAGCCCCGCCTTCAATCCGTCGAGTTCCCTGCGAATGGTCTGGGAGACGGTTTCAATCTCTCCGCTTGCCGCGTCGGCGGGATCGGTCAGGCGGATCGCCGTCTGCGCGAGCGCATCGGCCATGAGGCGCATCTCCTGCCCGCGCCAGACGGCGAAGGCGGTGATCCAGACAAGGAGCACAGGGATCGACGAAGCGATGGCGAGAGCGGTCATCTCGCCGCGCGAAATTCCGGCAAGGCCCTCGGTGCCGTAAAGACCCCAGACATAGGCGACCATGATGCCGAGGCAGAAGAGCGTCGCGATAGCCGCGCTTGCGGGAATGGTTTTCGAGGGGCGCCGCGCGATCAGCCGGTAGAGCGCGCCGGCAGTCGGCGAGTCCTCGTTCGCCGCCTGCACGGGACGTTCGACCGTGCCCGCTTCGTTCACGGCTTCGGGCGCCTTGGGCGCCAATTCCAGAGTTTTCATGGGAGTCCCCGCTTCCGCACCCCTTTGAGTTTCAGCGTGTCGGATGGTGGCGGCGCCGTCAACCGGCGGCAGCCCATTCGTGTGACCCGACATGCGTCAGCGGCTGTTGTTAACCCGTTGTTGACCATAAATCGAGATGCGCCGCCGCATCCGGCGCGGCCGGTTTACGCTTCGGTACGGGGTTGCGGCCTAGTCTCGATCAAGCATCCGGACTGCAAAGGAGACGAGCGATGAAAGCGGCAGGAACAGCGGCTGTGGGCACGGGGGATTTCGCCGCTGGCGAGGAACGAGACGCGCAGCGGCCGCTCGATCTCGTTCATCTCTCGCGTTACACGCTCGGCAATCGCGGCCTCGAGGCGGAATTGCTCGGCCTCTTTCGCGTCCAGGCCGAACTCTATGCCGAGCGGCTCGCCACGGCGGAAAGCGACAAGGACTGGAAGGATACAGCGCACAGCCTCAAGGGTTCCGCCAGGGGGCTCGGCGCATGGGAACTCGGCGATCTTGCGGAGAAGGCCGAGCAAATGGCGTCCGATCCCGCGGCGCGCACCCTCATGGTGGCGCAGATCAGAAGCGCCATTGGCGCGGTCAATATCTTCATCGACGAGCTGATGGCCTGAAGATTTGATTCGAGCTCAGACGTTCTTCGTCGGCGCGAGCGGAAAGACTTCCTGTCCGAGTTCCGTGCCGCGCTGGCGCTCGAGTTCCTGCGTGTAGCGCCTGAGCGCATAAGCCTCTGTGAGATAGCCGACGACGTGCAGGTTCTCGACATTGTCGAGCACGGGCAGCGTCTCGACCTCGGCCGCCTCGAAGCGTTTGAGCGCCACGCGCAGATTTTCGTTGCGCAGAAGATAATAGCCGCGCCCCTTGGCGAGATCCCCGGCGACGAGCCCCGCCGCCGCATCGGTCAGGTCGGGGTCGTGCACGACCGCCATGTCGACAATGCCGCAATACCGGCCCGCCTCGTCCACGGCGAAGACGCGCGTCGCTGCACCGAGCGGCAGCATGTCGCGGAGCTTCAGCAGCGGCATGCCGACAGGCACGGTGAATGGATCGGCGCGCATCATGCGCCCGACGGTGAGATCGGCGATCCAGCCCACATCATGCGCGCCCGTGATCGGCACGCCGCGCAGGTGGAAGCGCCAGGTGGAGAAGGAATAGCCGAAGGTGAGCCGCGTGACCGTCGAGGCCATGACGACAGCGACGAGCACTCCCATGGTGACGGGAAAGCTGCCCGTGCCTTCGAGCACCAGCAGCACCATGGTCACGGGAGCGCCGATGATCGCGGCGGCGACCGCGCCCATGCCGGCGAGCATCAGGGCGATGCGCTGCGTCTCGAGATCGGGAACGATGAAGATCATGGCTTCGGCCATGACGGCGCCGAGCAGGATGCCGAGAAAGAGCGAGGAGCTGAACATGCCGCCGCGCAGGCCCGCGCCGAGCGAGACGGCGGAAGCGGCGAGCTTGCCGAGCAGGAGGGCGGCGACGAGAAGGAAGGAGCGCGAGTGCTCGATCTGGTACTGGATCGCGCCATGGCCGCTGCCGAGCACTTGCGGGGAGCCGAGCGCAAGCACGCTCAGGAGCGCCCCGCCGACCGCGGGCCGGGCCCATATGGGCAACCAGCGCAAGGCCCAGTCCGCCCATGTCACTGCGCGCATGGTGAGGATGGAGAAGCCCGCGGCCCCGATGCCGACAATGGCGAAGAGAAGATAGATGAAAGGCGTGATGTGAAACTCGGTATCGACGGCGAAGAGCGGCGCCTCGCCGCCGAGAATGCGCACGACGAGGGCCCCCGCGAGGGCGGCGATGGCGACGGGCGCGAGCGCGCGCGGCGCATAGGAGCCGAGAATAAGTTCGAAACCGTAGAAGGCGCCTGCGAGCGGAGCGTTGAAGGCGGCGGCGATGGCCGATGCGGTGCCCGCCGTCACGAAGATGCGGGCATCGTCGCGCCGCAGGCGGAAATATTGCGCAACCCATGAATAGATCGCTCCACCCATCTGCGTGTAGCCCGCCTCCATGCCGACGGAGGCGCCGGCCGCATTCGACAGCATGGTCGCCACGGTGAGGCGGATCGAATCCAGCATGGACATGCGTCCGCCGAAAAGCGCATTGGCCTCGACCGGGTCGGTGATGTCGGCGGAGCGGTTCTTGCGGATGAAATAGGCGAGAACGCCGAAGATGAGGCCGACGCCCGCGGGCACGAGAGCCAGCCGCCAGATGTCGATCGAGGTCTGGGCGCTGAGATAGCTGCCGGGCGCAAGGCCGAAATTGATGTCGTGAAGCGCGTAGACCGCCTCGCGGATGACATAGACGACGAGGCCCACCAGCGCGCCGAGCGGCGCGCAGAGAATGATGACGCCCGCCTCCCAGCTCCGAAGCGCGCGGCGGAAGGCGGCGTAGCGATAGAAGAGAATGCGGCTGATCGTGCGCAGGCGCTGGGCGAGCGATGCGGGGAGCGGCGGACGAAATCTCATGGCGTCTCCCCGAGGAGGCGTGCGCGCACGGTTTCGGCAATGGCGAGCGAGGCGGTGAGGCCGGGGCTTTCGATGCCGAAGAGATTGACGAGCCCGGAAAGCCCATGCGCCTCCGGCCCGGAAATGATGAAATCGGACGGTGCTTCGCCGGGGCCGGAAATCTTGGGGCGGATGCCGGAATAGGCGGGCTCGAGCGCGTCGTCCTTCAGCGCCGGCCAATAGCGGCGGATCGCGGCGTAAAACGCTTCGCCGCGCGCGCGATCGACCGTGTAGTCGAAGCTGCCATTCATGCCGTCATCGGGGGATGCGATCCATTCGACGTCGGGACCGAAACGCGCCTGGCCGCCCATGTCGAGCGTCAGGTGAACGCCGAGCCCGGCTTGTTCGGGTACGGGATAAATGAGGCGGGAGAAGGGCACGGAACCGGACAGCATGAAATAGTTGCCCTTGGCGAAAAAGGCCTGCGGCACATGGGTGGGCCTGAGCCCCTCGATGCGGCGGGCGAGCGCGACGGCCGAGAGCCCGGCGCTGTTGACGAGAAGCCGTGTTCCGAGACGCATGGGCGCCGCCCCGCCGATATGGAGGAGGAAGCCCTGGCCGGTCGCCTCTGCCCGTTCGAGCGGGCTGCCGAACGCGATGGCGCCGCCATGGTCTTCCAATTCGCCACGAAGGCTCAGCATATAGGCGTGGCTGTCGATGATGCCGGTCGAGGGCGAAACCAGGGCGGCCGTGCAGCGGAGCGCGGGTTCCTCGGCGCGGGCTCGTGCAGCGGACAGGTCCTCGATGTCATCGACCCCGTTCGCGCGGGCGCGGCGGGCGATCGCTTCAAGCTCGGCGATCTGCGGTTCGTCGGTCGCGACGATGAGCTTGCCGCAAGCCCGGTGGGGCAGGCTCCGGCTTTGGAGATATTCGTAGAGCCTGCGGCGCCCCTCGACGCAGAGCCGGGCCTTGAGGCTTCCCGCCGGATAATAGATGCCGGCGTGAATGACCTCGCTGTTTCGCGCCGAAGTTTCGGTGCCGATGGCGGCGTGGCGCTCCAGCACGACGACTTCGTGGCCGGCCATGGCGAGCGCGCGGGCGCAAGCAAGACCGACGGCGCCCGCGCCGACAACGACTGCATCGATCTTGTCGACGCCACTCACCATCCGCCCTCCGGCGAGGACGCCGCCCGATGGTTCATTGTGCCTCCATCGCGGCCTGGGTGATGCGATAGGCGCCGTCGAGCCAACGGATGATTTCGCGGGCGGCAGGATGGTCGATGGCGGCGTAGCGGGCGCGGAGTCCGTCGGCCGCCTTGCCCAGCCGGTCGAGGCCGACATCCTGAAGGAAGAGGAGATCGTCGCGGATGAAGGCGGCGAGTTCCGGTCCCGCTACGGTCTCGGCGGCCCGCGCCAGCGCGCGGCCATATTCATAGGCCTCGCCCTCGGCGTAGCTCGCCGCGAGCGTCAGCGCCGGGATGCGCGAGAGCACGGGCTGGAGCGCCGGATTGACGCCATGGGCGGCGAGGTGGCCGCCCATCGCCGCGGGCCGGCCGGTGAAGGCGCGGATGTGGAGATATTGCGACATGCGCGGCCCGTCATTGACCGGATAATTGTCCCAGAGCACGGGCTTGCGGTGCAGCGTTTCCGAGACGCGGGCGAGATGGCCCGGCGAATATTCGCGCGAGCAGACTTCCTCGCCCGTCCAGAAGACATGGATCGCCGGGTCGAGAAGGCGGCCCAGCGTTTCGAGATAGGCGGGAGGGCGGGCGCCGAAGATCCGGTCGAGGATCGGATCGTCCGTGTAATAGCTCGGGCAGACGGTGATGCGGGTGGCCCGCGTCCGCGCGGCGGCCCAATCGACGATCCGCGCCTGCGCCTCGGCGAGATCCGCCTGACTGCCCTGCATGTCGTCGAACAGCAGCCCCAGTTCCTCGATGCCGATGTCGTCGAAGAAGGCGAGCTTGCGCGCGAGCGCCGATTTCGCATCGGCGTTGAAGTCGCGGTAAATCTCGTAAGGGCTCAACCCGACGCCGAAGCGCACGCCCTCGGCGCGGCAAGTGGCGGCGAAGGCGCGGAGGCCTTCAGCCTCGGCCTCCGGGTGCTCCTCCTGCCAGCGGCGCCGGAGATAGGCGTCGGCTTTCGGCGCGTAGAGATAGAAGCGGTAGCCATGGGGTTTCAGGAAGGCGACCGTTTCGGCGCGCGTCTTCCAGTCCCAGGGTGTGCCGTAAAAGCCTTCGATCAGTCCGAGTTCGGTTTGCGCCATCGCCGTCCGCCCCTCGCATTGCCCACCAAAGGGGTGTGCCGCTTTCGCGCGGGCTTGGCAAGTGGGATGGGCGAATTCGGTCCGGAAAAGCGGCCGACCCTTTCACCCCGAGAGCAGGAGCCGGACAGCCGCTCCTCGGTGCCGGAATTTTCCGCCGCCTCAGCGTCCCTTGACGATCTCGACCGTCTGCACGACGGGCTTTCCATCCGTGCCCTGAACGGTCGTCTTCCACTTGTCGCCCACCTTGTCGCCCTTGAGAACGGCGCAGGCTTCCGGTCCGGGCTCGCCGCCCGGCGTTTCAGGGGTGACGCAGAGCTTGTCGCCATCGAGCCGCCATGTGCCCTTCGCCTCGAAGGAGGTGGGCGAGCCCGCGGGCGTGATCTCGCCGGAGAAGGTGTGATCCCGGTTGTAATAGAGCTTCAGCACGGTGCCGTCGGGCCGCGTTCCAACCATGGTGTTGTCGAAGCGCGGTTCCATGCTGGCCGCGAAAGCGGGCATTGCGAGAGCCGCAGCCGCAACCGTCAGAACTGCCATCGCCGCGCCGCGCGCGAATGTACCCGCCTTCATACTGACCTCCTGAAACAACCGGTGGCGCAGCCTAGCACGGGCAGGCACGCCGAAAGCAATGGGCGCCTGGACATTCCTGCCGGTATCGTAAATGCCCGGCGCGGCATGAGGGTTGCGGAGGAGTGATGGAGTGACCGCGATCCTTCGCAAGGTGAAGACGTGGATAGCCCGGACAAGCCGGGCCACGACGTTTGAGGTGGAACGTCAGTCCGTCATGGCCCGCTTCATGCGGGCCATCCATGACTTCCTTGTGTCACCACCGTGCCGAGCGGCGCGCGACCGGACCGTCATCGGTCAGCGCGATATGTGTCAGCGTCTGCTCGTCATGGTTCATGCGCCACGAAAGCATCTTCTGCGCATATTCGAGAACGACGGGCAGATAGGCCGGATCATCGGCGCGGTTCACGAATTCGCCGGGATCCTTTTCGAGATCGAAAAGCAGCGGCGGCAGCTTCGTGAAGTGGACATATTTGAATTTCTCGTCGCGGATCACATTCATCGTGCACTGATGAAGGGTGAGGCCGAGCGCCTTTTCCGCCGCATCGTCGGCGGGGTCGCGGAAATCGAATTCCCAATGCGCCTCCGTCCGCCAGCCGCCGGGCGCGCCGTCCCCCGAGAGGAAGGGCGTCAGCGCCTTGCCGTCGCACTGGACGGGGCTGTCGAGGCCGAGCGCCTCGAGCATGGTCGGCATGATGTCCACATTCTCGGTGAACCGCGTGACGATCTTTCCGCGCGACTTGTCCCCGCCGGGGCGCGGATCGCGGATGATGAGGGGAATGCGGTAGGAGGCGTCGAAATAGCCGCATTTGCCGAGGAGCCAGTGGTCGCCCATCTGCTCCCCATGGTCGGAGGTGAAGATGATGAGGGTCTTCTCCCAGAGGCCGCGCTCTTTGACAAAGTGAATGAGGCGGCCGATCTCGGCATCGACCTCGCTCATCAGCCCGTAATAGACGGCCTTGAGCCGGCGGAGCTTCTTCTCGTTCGCGGGCGCGCGGAAGAGCCTGCGGGAGAGCTGGTGGGCGAGCCACGGGTGCTGGCGGCCTTCGTCATCCGGCGTGGCGCAGCGTGTGAAGCCCGGCACTGATGCCGGATCGTACATCGCGTTATAGGGCTCGGGCGCGACGAAGGGCGGATGCGGCCGGAGCAGCGAGAGATGCGCGACGAAGGGCTCGCGCTGGGCGGCGATGTAGTCGATGAGCCGGTTGACGAGGAAGGCCGTGTCATCCTCGGCCTGCGGATAGAGGAGGGGCTTCGGGTGCGGCGCGCCGTCCTCATAGTCCGGCCCGGAAGCCCGGTGGCCATAGGCGTAGCGGATGTCGTCCGGCACCTCGTAGCCATTGGCCTTCAGATAGTCGGTCCAGGGCGTCGGCCAGGTGCCCATCATGCAGACCGGACGGATGCCCGGCAGCGGCCCTTCATAGGTTCTGAGCCAGGGGCTCTCGGGATCTTCCTCGCGCGGGTCCTGGCTCGTATCCGTGTAGCCGAAAAGGACGGGATCGTAGCCCGCCTTCGCCACCTCCTTCGCCCAGTTCGTGTGGCGGGCGTCGAGCGGCGTTCCGTTGGTGCCGGAGCGGTGGTTCTGCAGATACATGCCGGTGTGCAGCGAGGCGCGCGAAGGGCCGCAGGGAACGGCGTTCGCATAGTGCCGGCTGAAGGTGACGCCTTCCTTGGCCAGGGCATCGAGGTTCGGCGTCCGGACCTGCGGGTGCCCGAGCGCCGACAGGCACTCGCCGCGCCATTGGTCCGCGGTGATGAAAATGACGTTGAGCGGTTCGCCCATGAAAGGCCTCTCCCCTGATCCTCTCGCTTTCGCGAAACTATGCGCGGGATGGGGCGGGCCTGCAACGAGGGCCGGGGGCGGCGGGGAAGGGCAAGAAGCGGCTTTACCCGGGGCCGTGGGCCATGCTACCTCCCCCCCCATGCCTTGAAAAGCTCCGGCCGTGAAAAGCTCCGGCGACTTCTTTCAGCGGCACTTCGAGATCTGCCGGTCCAACCGGCGCGTTCACATTCTTGCAGTCGAGACGGCGATGGCGAAGATCACCTTTAAGGAAAGCAACGGCACGGAACGCACGGTGGAAGCCGAAAACGGCATGACCGTGATGGAAGCGGCCATCAAGAACATGATCCCCGGCATTGACGCCGATTGCGGCGGGGCCTGCGCCTGCGCGACCTGCCACGTCTATGTGGACGAGGCATGGAGCGGCAAGGTCGGAAAGCCCGAGAGCATGGAGGAAGACATGCTCGATTTCGCCTTCGACGTGCGCGAAAACTCGCGGCTTTCCTGCCAGATCAAGATCACGGACGAGCTGGACGGCCTCGTGGTGACGACGCCGGACAAGCAGTTCTGAGGGGCATCGCCTCCTCGGCCTGAACGGCCTTTACATTACAGAGCACGCACGAGCCCCGGAGCCGATCCGGGGCTTGATTGCGTTCGGGGTCCGTTCGCCCGTCATTCCCCCGCTGCGCGCATCTTGGCGTCGAAAACCCGGAATTCGTGCTCGATCGACTTTTCGATGAGGAGCCGCCAGACGGGTTCGGCGATCTCGCGGGACAGTCCGTATTCGTCGGCCGCCGCCAGCGCCTTCGACACCACATCCTCGATCCGCGCCTCGTCGCGCACCGCCGAGCGTTCGCCTTTGATGCGGCCGGCCTCGTCGATATAGGATTGCCGCTCGGCGAGAAGTTTCGCGAGTTCCCGGTCGATCCGGTCGATCTCGCGGCGGACCTCCTCCATCGTGTGACATTTCATCATGTTGCTCTCCGGGGGGCGTAGGCGCTTTGCTGCAGCGCCGCATCCGGGCCACAACATAGCCACGAGGCGGGCTTTGTCACCCTTGAATCTTCAAGGATTTCCGCGGCAAAGCGCGGCGGGCGGCTCGGCCCGCGCATCGGACGGAAAAAGCGCTTGGCGCGGGGCTCGGCTCGACCTATATAAGCGGTCCGAATTGTGAAATCGAATGAATAACATTTATTCGATGTTTTTTGTTCCGGCGGCCGGAGCGCGTGGACCAACGGCAGGTACCAAGAGCAGGTGAGAGACATGGCTGAGACGATCACGACGGATGTAGTCATTATCGGCGCGGGGCCCGTGGGGCTCTTCGCGGTGTTCGAGCTTGGGCTGCTCGATATCAAGGCGCATCTCGTCGACATTCTCGACCGGCCGGGCGGGCAGTGCGCCGAGCTTTACCCGGAAAAGCCGATCTACGACATTCCCGGCCTTCCGATCGTGACCGGCCAGGAACTGACCGATCGGCTGATGGAGCAGGCCGCTCCCTTCC
>WBZO01000668.1_pt1 | contig 66475 bp, 60 predicted proteins | sample 5204261 | NCBI WGS metagenome assembly WBZO01 (sample SAMN12412400, study PRJNA552823) | activated sludge metagenome | isolation source: activated sludge from anammox sidestream of wastewater treatment plant... | place: USA: North Carolina | collected 2017-09
AGAGATTAAAATCGGGGCGAATGGAGCGCATATTGAAAAATAGCGGGGCTTATCACGGCAAAAAATCTCCACTGATCGCGGCGCCGGGTTTGCTCTGCATTTTGTAGCTCTCCAAATTCCACTACTTCACATCGTAAGGAGGAACAACCATGACTGGATCACAACGTTTATTGGCTATTGTCATTGCTTCGGCGATGCTGATCGGAGGCTTCGCTTTCGCGCGAATAGCCGATACACCCAAGTCCACGGCTGAAGAGGGCAAAACGGCGTTGAGTTCATCCTTGAATTCAACCGGGCCGGAATCGGCCTCGCCAGCGGCTAACGCTGCCGCAAGTGAGAATCAGGCGTTTTACCTGACTGACTTCAAGACCGGCTACTCCGATGGTTACAACGCTGGGTTGAACGGACAATCGTCCGGCGTCATCAACACCACCCGCGCCGGTTACAACGAAGGCTTCAAGGGCGGATACGCCGACGGTTTTCAGGCGCGAGCCAATCAACAGACTCTTAACGAAAGCGCAAGCGCGCGTCCTGCCGGAACCAACCGCGTTGCTCAACAACAGGTGGTTTATCGTCCGTCGGGTTACACGGCTAAACGCCGCGGAAGCTCGAAGCTGAAAACCGCGTTGACGATTGCCGCTCCGGCGGCCATCGGCGCGGGCATTGGCGCTGCGGCCGGCGGCGGGAAAGGCGCCGCAGCCGGAGCATTGATCGGCGGCGGTGGCGGCGCGCTGTATCACTTGATCAAGAATCGCAACCGCGACTGATCGTTTCAATTGCCCGCAGCGCAAGCGAGGGCGAGAAACAAAATCAAACCGCTTCAGGGCTGCCATCACGGCGGCCCTTTTTCTTGCGCCGCCTGTCATCGAAGGTTAAGATCGAACCGCTTCATCAATCGGTACCGCCTGCGGCGCCGCGCCTATAGTTTTCGATAGCGGAGAGTGGGAATGGAAAAAGAGAGAGTACGGAACAAACGGAAATAACGGAAAAGACGGAAAGGCTACGATTCCATGTCTATTTCCGTTCGTTCCGTTATTTCCGTCTTTTCCGTAATCTCTCCTGTCTTTCCCGCTACAGTTTTTCTTCGAGGAATTCCACAAAATGTCTGCACCGCAAACCCTGGGTGAACTGAAAGCAGTGGGGTACCGGCCCCGTTCGGTCAAGGATGAAATCCGCCACAACCTGATCAAAAAGCTCCGCGTCGGCGAAGAGCTTTTCGTGACCAGAGACGCAGGGGGGAACATCGTCAGCCGCGTGGTCGGGTATGAAGACACCGTCATCCCGCAAATCGTCAACGCGCTGCTCGCTAAACACAACATCATCCTGCTGGGGCTGCGCGGGCAGGCGAAGAGCCGCATCCTGCGCGAACTGGCCGGATTGCTCGACGATTTCCTGCCGATCATCAAAGGCTCGGAAATCAACGACGATCCGTTCAATCCGATCAGCGCTTATGGCAGACAGATCGTCGCTGAAAAGGGCGACAACACGCCGATTGATTTCATTGACCGTGACGCGCGATACATCGAAAAGCTGGCGACGCCGGACGTGACCATCGCGGACATCATCGGCGACGTTGATCCGATCAAGGCCGCGCGCGGAGGCCATCTGCTCTCCGATGAACTGACGATTCATTACGGTCTGTTGCCGCGCGCCAATCGCGGCATTTTCGCCATCAATGAATTGCCCGATCTGGCCGGAAAGATTCAGGTCGGATTGTTCAACATCATGCAGGAAGGCGATGTGCAGATTAAGGGCTACCCGGTCAGGCTGCCGCTGGACGTGCTGCTGGTCTTTTCCGCCAATCCCGAAGATTACACGGCGCGCGGCAAGATCATCACGCCGCTCAAAGACCGCATCGGCTCCGAGATTCAGACACATTACCCGGCTTCGATCAATGAAGGCGTCGCAATTACGGCGCAGGAGGCGTGGGCCAATCGTCACCGCGATTACCGCGAATACCCATACCATTACCAACTGACTTTTCTGATCCCGAAATTCATCCGCGAAATCGTCGAACAGATCGCCTTCATCGCGCGCAACGACAAACGAATTGATCACCGTTCCGGCGTCAGCCAGCGTCTGCCGATCACCGTGATGGAAAGCGTTGTGTCGAACGCCGAACGCCGCGCTCTGCACAACCACGAAACCGTAGTCACGCCGCGTGTCAGCGATGTTTACGCCGCGATCCCGGCCATCACCGGCAAGATCGAACTCGAATACGAAGGCGAACAGATCGGCGCCGAACGCATCGCGCGCGACCTGATCCGCAAAGCCTGTGGCGAAGTCTTCGGCTCGCGCTTCGATGGAATTGATTTTCGCCAGACGCTCGACCATTTCAATCACGGAAACACGCTGACGCTCAGCGATCTGACGCCCGACAAAGACACGCTCAGGGAATTTCAAAGCGTCACTGGCCTTGTCGAAGCGGCTCGCAACGGCAAGGTTGAAAAAGACGCCGAAGGCGCGATTGTTTCGGCCTGCGAGCTTGTGCTGGAGGGACTCTACTCGCAAAAGAAATTGTCCCGCACCGAAGAAGACGGCGACATCAGCTATGGCCGCGCCACGCCCGAACGCCCGTCGCGCAAGCAGAATTTCGATGATTGGACGGGTGGAAGGTTGAACTAAAACAAACAGGAGACCTATGAAAAAATCCCGCGCACGTCGTCCCGCAAATACTTCTGACAAATCCGCAAAGATCAATCGCCGCTCGTTCGTCAAATTGCTCCCGGCGGCAGGAGCCGCAAGCGTCGCCATCACCAGTCTTGACGCGCCGTCCGGCGAAGCGCTCGCACAAGCGCAGCAGCAACTCCCGCAGAAGGTCACGAAAGAAATGCTGCGCGCAGCCGAGCAGATGTTCGGCCTCGAATTCACTGACGCGGCGGAAGCGATGGCGCTGCCCGGCGTCAATCGCAATCTGGCGAGCTACGAAGCGCTGCGCAAAATTGACGTGCCGCTCGACACCGAACCGGCGACAGCGTTCCATCCCGCGCTGCCTGGCAAAAAATTCAACACCACGAAGACAAAGATCAAGGCGAGCAAAACCGACCCGCTGAAATTCAAATCGGTCGAAGACCTCGCGTTCGCCACCGTCGCGCAACTCGCCGAACTCGTCCGCACGAAACAGGTCTCGCCTGTTGAACTGACAAAGATGTATCTGGCGCGGTTGAAAAAATATGCGCCGAGTTTGCTCTGCGTCGTCACGCTGACCGAAGAGTTGGCGTTGAAACAAGCCGAAGAGGCCGAGCGCGAAATCCATCGCGGCAAATATCGCGGCCCGCTGCATGGCATTCCCTGCGGCGTGAAAGATTTGTTTGCGACGAAGGGAATCAAAACGACGTGGGGCGCTGAGCCTTACCGCGATCAGATGATTGATTACGACTCGACGGTCGTCGAACGTTTGCGCGACGCGGGCGCTGTGCTCCTGGCCAAACTCTCGATGGGCGCGCTGGCGATGGGCGGGCGCTGGTTTGCCGGAATGACGCGCAACCCGTGGCAGCCCGAAGAAACCAACATCGGGTCGAGCGGATCGTCGGCTGGCTCGGCCTCGGCGACATCGGCTGGATTGGTCGGATTTTCAATCGGCACAGAAACTCTGGGATCAATCGTCTCGCCGTCGTCGCGCTGCGGCGTGACGGGTTTGCGACCGACTTACGGCCGGGTGAGCCGTTACGGCGCGATGGGCTTGAGCTGGACGATGGACAAGATCGGCCCGATCTGTCGCGGCGTCGAAGATTGCGCGCTCGTGCTCGACGCAATCTACGGCCCCGACGGGCGCGACGTCACGGTCGGCGACGCTGCGTTCAACTGGAATCCCGACCGTCCTCTGGCGCAAATGCGCATCGGTTATGTCAAAGCTGAATTCGAGCAAGGCGGCAATCAAAGCAACAATGGAGAGCGAAAGAAGATGTACCAGGATGCGCTCGACGCGTTGCGGCAAGCAGGCGCGAAACTCGAACCGATGGAGCTTCCGCAATTTTCAGCTCAGAGCCTGCGCATCATTCTGAATGCCGAAGCCGCAACCGCGTTCGACGACATCACGCGCGACGGACGCGTCAATCAACTGTCGGGGCAGAGCGCTGGCGATTGGCCGAACAGTTTCCGCACCGCGCGTTTCATCCCGGCGGTCGAATACATCCGCGCTCAGCGGGCGCGCACGATGCTGATGCGTGAGATGGATAAGCTGATGTCGAAATGGGATGTCTTCGTCACGCCCGCTCCGGGCAGCGCCAGCCTGCTGATCACCAACCTGACCGGCCACCCGGCGGTCGTCGTGCCCTGCGGCTTCATCAACAACCTGCCACAGGCGATTATGTTCACCGGTAATCTGTATGACGAAGCCGCTCCGCTACGTGTGGCTCTTGCTTACGAGCGCGCGACGAAGTGGCATACGATGCATCCGAACCTGGATAAACTGGCATGAGCATCAGTCATTTTGGCGTTCGTGTTCATCAGACCAAATCTCCCGCCGAAAAAAAACCTTGAGCGGAGTCGCAGGCCCAGACGATTTTTAACGAAACTTTTCTCGGCCTTACGTGATTGCCCCCGGTCTTATGATTGCGCCCCCTGGCGCAACTTTGATCAATCGTTTCGCTCAAACGAGCGTGACGAGGAGGTTTTATGAAAAGCTTGATGAGGAATTGGACGAAATGGTTCACGCTGGCGGCGCTGGTGGCCGTGATAATTCCGGTGGCAGGATTGGCGCAAGGCCGCAGATACGGCATCAACAGACGTGAGCACAATCAGCAACAGCGAATTCGACAGGGTGTCCGCAGCGGCGAGTTGACGAGGCTCGAAGCGGCGAGGCTGGAGCGCGAGCAGGCGAGGATCAGATTCGCCGAAGCGCGGGCGCGCCGTTCGGGAGGCGAATTCACACCGCGAGAGCGAGCGCGAATTCAGCATGAGTTGAATCAGTCGAACCGCCACATTTACCGGCAGAAACACGACAGACAGGATCGCTGATCGAAATCGCCGGTCAACCAATTGCCCTGATAAAACGCGGGAATGCCATTCCCGCGTTTTGTCTTGCAGGGCGATTGATTGAAACGACCTCTCGCCCCGCAAGTCCCCGATCTCTCAATTCATCATTGCGGCATTTCAGGCGAGATGCTGGTGCGCAATTCCGCGCGCAGCTTCTCGATCTCGGTCAATTTGTCCTGAATGCGTTGGAAGAGCGACGCCTGGGCCTTGATTCCTTCTTCGATCAGGAACGACGCGGCTTCGGCGCGGCTTTTGAAAACGCCGGCTGACACCAGCGTGTCCACCTTGTCCGACGATTCGTCGCTCAGCCGGATCAAGACGGTCGTGTCGCGCACGTTGATGGCGCGTTCGACAGCCTTGCTGACGGTGTCGGGAACGCGGCTGAACAGGTCGCGCAAGGTCGAAGTGATTTCGTCAATCGTTTCGCCCGCGCGGCTCCCGGCTCCGCTCTGATGTTGAGGCTGCGGCGTAAGCGGGCCGCCTGCGGCATTCGGTTGATTCGGATCGTTGTGATGTTCGTTCATAATTTCCTCCTTCCGATTGCTTCTGAGATTGATTGTCGGTCACTGATTTTCGGCGACACGACATACGCCGTGCGCTCACGACTTGTTCCGCAATGACTACTCCTCTGAAATATTCGCCTCGATCTTGTGGAACTGAAGCCCGTAAGCCACCAGCCCAAACGGCAGTCGCAAAAGCGATTCGTTGTAAGCCGCGACCGACTGCGCGTAACCTTTGCGCGCGGCGTTGGTCACGTTGACCGAATTTTTAAACTCCTCGATCAGGCGCAAGTAAGCGTCATTCGCTTTCAGGTCGGTGTATGTGTCGCCGAGCGTCGTGATCGCTTCGGTCTGCTGATTCAGTTCGCGGTACGCGTTGAGAATGTCCTCGGTCTGGTTTTCCTTCATCGCTTCGGCCAGCGCGGTGCGGGCGCTCTTCACGCCAGTCAGCGGCGCCGGCGCGGTTTTCAGGATTGCCATCGCTGTTTCGAGCGCCTTGCTGGCGGCCTCGCCCTGCTTGTTGATCGCGCCGAGAAACGCGTTCCAACCAGCGACAGTCAATTGTTTGCGTTTGCCCAGTTCGTCTTTCGCGTAAGGGAAGAGTTTATCAACCGAATAAAATTTGCGGTTCTCTTCAAACTGTTCCCATATCCACCGCTGGTTTCTGTCGCCGGGCGCGGGTGGCGAGAAGATCAGCCGGGTTGATTTGTTGGTGTAGGCGGCGCTCGATGGCGCACGCTCTTTGACCGTCGCCTCGGCCTTGCCATCCGGTCGCATCGTCACGTTGGTCACCTCGATCACGCCGTCGAGTTCGGGAACGATTGCGCTGACGGGCGAATCGTTGATCGCGTTCAACCGCACGGCGACGCCGAAATAAACTTCTTCATTCTTCATCCGCTTGCCGCCGCCGTCGGCTTGCGCCATCGCGTCGAGTTGAACGAACGACGCCGCGACAAACACCAAGAAAAAGATTGAAAGCAGATTCCGTTTACGCATTGTTACTCCTTGGGAAAACTCCTGGGTACGCAACGCCTCCAGCGTGCTTTTGGCAATAGACCAATTTCCTTTCAGTAAGCCTCTCGCCAATAGCGCGCTGGAAGCGATGCGCGCCCGGGTGGTTCATAGATCCTCGATCTTCAATTTCACATCGGCGTTTTTCCACGCCTGCTCGAATTCGGTTTGAGCCGCGCGCGCTTCCCGCGTCTTGTCCTGCTTCTTCAAACTTTCGGCCAGACCGAACAGCGACCGCCCGTTGCGCGGGTTGTTCTCAAGGTCTTTGCGGAAAACATTCTCGGCTTCGACCGCGTTGCCCGCGATCAGCAGAGCCGCGCCCAGCGATTCACGCACAGGATAATACCAACCGGGCGGTTCATCATAGTTCAGTTCGTCCTGCGCGATGACCGCTTTGCGCCAGTGGTCAACCGATGCGCGATGGTTGCCTTTGGCCGCCGCGATCCGCGCATCCATCGTGTGCTCGGCGATCTTGAAAATGCTGGCGGTCGTATTCAAACCAAAAGGCGTTTCGCCGGAAATACTCTTCGCCGCATTCAGGAAAGACTGTCGTTCTTTCTGCGCTTCGGCGGTTTTGCCTTTTGCGGCAAAGGCCAGTGTGCGCGCGTAATGCCACATCACGCAGGTGACCGGAGTGTCTTCGCACGGCGAAAGCAAACTCAAAATGTCGTCCCAGCGGTTGAACCGTAAATCAACGAAGATCACCGAAGGCAGAAAACCTTCGAGCATCGGCATGTCTTTTATGTGACCGCGCACGTTGCCGGCCAATTGCGCGGCGGAGCGCTTCGCTTCGGCGTATTGCCCCATACGATTGTACGATTCGACCAGGAAATGCAGGTTGTGGCTGTAATACATTCCCGTATACATCCCGCCCGCGCCTGCCGCCTTGATGTAGGCGCGATCAACATTGGCGGCGGCTTCGTTGGCTTTCGCGGCGGCTTCGTAATCGCCCGTGCGGATGTAGATGTGCGAAGGCATATGCACCAGATGCCCTGCGTTCAAATTCATTTTTCTCAGCTTGTCCGCGCTCTCCAACGCGCGCGCGGGACTCTTCGACGCCTCGACTGCGTGGATGTAAAGATGATTTGCGCCGATGTGGTTCGGCGCGAGCTTGAGCGCCGATTCCAGCACGGCCACAATTTCAGTCGTGCCTTCAGCCGGACGCCCGTCCTTCATCCACAATTGCCACGGGATCAGATTCATTGCGCTGTCGGCGTACAGCGTAGCCGCGTCAACATCGTCAGGATATTTTTTGTGAAGCGCCGCCATCGCATCGCGGTAATCCATCGCGCTCTTTTTCAAATCGGTCGGGATGTGAAAACGTTTGGTCAGCGCGGCGATGTAATCCCGCTCTTTTTCCGACGCGCCCGCAGCCAGTTCATTGGCCTTCTCCAAAGCGCGATCTGCGGCCAGCAATCGCGAAGGATCAATCTGCGGTTCGTTATAATTCGGCCCGACGGCCAGCGCGATTCCCCATTGCGCCATCGCCAGCTTCGGATCGAGCTTCGCCGCCTGCTCGAACGAACGCCGCGCCTCTTCGTGGTTGAACGCGTAGATCAACGCCAATCCCTGATTGAAAAACTTCTGCGCCTCAGGGTTGCTGGTCGTAACCGGATGATTGAGGTCGCCGAGACCGGGCATCAGCTTCGCCGGCTCGTTGCCTGAAGAATGGAGTTCGTGCTGAGCAAAGCCGGGAGACGTTAAAATCAGACATAATGCGATAGCGGATAAAAAGTTTCTGCTCATGGTTACTGCTCCTCGTCTGGTTCACCAATCGGGTTGGCAGGTTGCGTCAATCCGATTTCCTGCTGCATCATTGAACCGGCGTCGTTATATCAGGCGCGGATCATTTTCTGAAAAGGAGTCTAGGCTATTCCTCAAATCGAAGGCAAGACACTGGGGCTGAAGGCAAATCAACTGCGGCGGCTGGAAAAAATGTACCAACGCCGCATCCCGCCCGCTGAAATCGTCACTCAGGAATTCGCGCGGCAACTCACCGAAATCTCGCACGAAATCGGGCGACAAGTAGGAGTGCTGGTTGACCGCAAAGGCCACGTCACCGACGTGATCGTCGGCGACGCTACGAAGATCGTGTTGCCGGCGCAGGATCGTTCGCGCCTCGGCCACTCGCGCTTCAACGGCTTGCGCTGCTTGCACACGCACATTCGCGGCGAAAAAGGGCTGACGCACGACGACCTGACAGACCTTGCGTTGCTGCGGCTGGATTTGATGGCCGCGATTGACGTTGACCCGCAAACGGGATTGCCGGGGATGGTTCGCGCCGCGCACCTGCTTCCGGCCAAGGCGCACAAGCACAACGGCGATGAAAACGGCGCGGCGGATCCCTACCGCTTCCTCGATCCGGCTCTGCCAAGCCAACTCGACGTTGATTTCGTCGAGATGATCACGTCGCTCGAAGAAGAGATGGCGCGCAACCGAGGCGCGCGGCGGGCAGCGGACAACCGCGACCGCGCGATTCTGGTCGGGGTGACCACTGGCGCAACCGCCGAAGCGCAGGATTCGATGGACGAATTGCGCGAACTGGCGATTTCAGGCGGGCTGGTCGTGCTCGACGAAATCATCCAACGGCGCAAAGACCTCGAACCTAAAACGCTGGTCGGCAAAGGCAAGCTCGACGACATCATCATCCGCAGCCTGCAACTCGGCGCGGACATGATCGTCTTCGACCGCGAACTCTCGCCAGCGCAGGTGCGCGCGATCAACGAAGCCACCGATCTGAAAATCCTTGACCGCTCGCAACTAATCCTGGACATCTTCGCCCAGCGCGCGCAAACCTCCGAAGGCCGCATCCAGGTCGAGTTGGCGCAATTGAAATATCTGCTGCCGCGATTGTCCGGCAGCGGCGCCGAAATGTCGCGGCTGATGGGCGGCATCGGCGGACGAGGCCCCGGCGAAACGAAGCTGGAAGTTGACCGCCGCCGCGTCCGCGAACGCATCGCAATGCTCGAAGATAAACTTAAACACGTCCGCGAAAGCCGCCACCAGCGGCGCGCCCAACGCGCGCGCCGCGACATGCCGGTGGTTTCAATCGTCGGTTACACGAACGCAGGCAAAAGCACGCTGCTCAACGCGTTGACCAACAGCCAGGTCGTCGCCGAACAACGAATGTTCGCCACGCTCGACCCGACAAGCCGCCGTTTAAGATTGCCGCACGACCAGGAGATCATCGTCAACGACACCGTAGGCTTCATCCGCGACCTGCCGAAAGATTTGCTCGCCGCGTTCAAAGCCACGCTGGAAGAGATGGAGCAATCGGATTTGCTGATCCACCTGGTTGACGCTTCCAGCCCGCAACTGGAAAACCAGATCGCGTCGGTCAACCGCATCCTGGACGAGTTGAAGCTGGATGCGATCCCGCGATTGCTGGTCTTCAACAAGATGGATTTGGCAGAGCCGGAGGAGTTGGAGAATCGTTGCCGCGTTTACAACGCGATTCCAATTGCCGCGATTGATCGAAAGACGCTGGACAGATTGGTTGGGGAGATTAGCCAGCGGCTCGCTGGCGAGGCAACAGCGGCAGAGTAACAAGTCAGATGCAAAATGTACGATGACTTTACCTGATTCAATTGCGCAAAGAATTGTTGAGGAATCACTTCCATGGGATCAAGCTGAAGGCTTTTCCATTGAAGCTTTCCTCCGTTGCTTTACCCTCCATGACTCGCATTGGATTGGAATACACCTCGATTCAGCTTGGGATGGCGATGCGACTGCGATCATTTGCTTCGACCCGGTCTGGAATAATGTTGGTGTTGCGCCCACTTCAATGTGCGCTGACTGGCCAACTCTACTGATCCGTTTCCCAAAAGCTTCGACAATCGAAATCAGTGATTATGAAGACATTGGTGGACTACAAAGAGGTATAGCTAACGCCGAGTCGGAGTTAATTACTTCAACGATGGCCAAGACTCAGATCGAAGATCACTATGGGGGCCGCATTTCAATAGTTCATAATCAGGAGGTTAAGATCCTCTGCTATTCCGCCATTGGCGAACCTATATCACTGAAGGATAAGGTGGAGGCGACATAAAATCGCCTGACCTGTGATTCGAGAGGATCATTACAGCCTTATGTTTGTCGCACTAAAACCCAACTCGCCTCGGCCTTGTTACGATGTCAGCAATCAAGCCTCGCTTGGCAAATTCAGCTTTATCATTAACGAAACGTCGCGCCGTCATCACTGGTCAGGCGTTGGTTGTCTCTCCATCAAATCATTCCACGTCGCCGCCATTCAGCCCGTCAGCATCACGCCCTGCAAATGCTCAAGCCGATTGCGGGCCTTTTTGATCTGCCGATCAACTTGCGCGACCAGATCGGCGAATAGATCAATGCCCATCGCTTCGGAGTTTTCGACCCGCAGTTTCAGCTTGTAGATTTCCGAGGCCGCAATCTCTTCGACATCCGATTCGATCTGGGCCAGGCGATGTTTTGCTTCGGCGATTTTGCGAACCAGCAGGATCATTTCGGCCGACATCGCGCCGCTGATCTCGACCTTCTCCAGCCCTTCGCCGGCTTCCAGCAATTCCTGCAAACGGTCTTCAGCGCCGGTTTCGTAAGCGCGGTTGATTTCGACCATCAGTTGATGCCGATGCTGGCGCTCTTGCGGACAGGAGGAGAGATCAGGATGGAATTTGCGCGCGACTTCGCGGTAAAGCTTTTTGAGTTTGTCGGAATGAAAACGATTCTGGCCGCAGCCGACTTCATCGTCGGCCAGCGACCCCGACTCTTCGTCTTCGACATCAAGCCCCTGCAACTTTGCGATCTCTTTCTCGATCTCGGCCAGTTCGTCGTAACGCTCGCCGACCAGGTTCAGGTAACGGCCCTCGAACGCGCGCAGGCCGGATTGCAGATTCGCAAGCTCCGACTCGTGTTCGGCAAGCGTGGATTCGAGTTCGGCAAGCTCTTCGCGTTTCTTCAGCAGCGCCTGCTCTTCGCTCAATTGACTTGGAACCAATCCCGATGCGCTCATAGTTTTCGATCAAAATCTGCTTTGCAATTGTTTCAGTATCTCGGTGAACGTTTGGTATTCGTGGCAATTGATCCCGCGCTCGCGGCAATATTCGGCCAGCGAATGTTTGGCGAAGACTTCATCCGCGATTTCCGCCGCCGCTCGATCCGACAATCCGTCACCTATGAAGATGACGTATTCGCCACGCCGACGCGCTTCTTCCAAATGTCTCGCCTTGTCGTGACCCCAATGCGTTTCATCGCGGAATTCGCATTGCCAGCCAAGCTCTTCGTCGGGACGAATGCTGTTCGCCAGAATTTCAATGTGCGGGAACTCGTCGCGCGAAATGAACAGATCAATGAATTGATGGAAGCCGGCGCTCAAAACGGTCAGCGGAATTTTCCTGCCCTCGATCCAGCGGGCAAATTGAATAAATCCAGCGTCAATCCGAACCCGTTCGCGCAACAAGTTCACGGCGTCGCTGAAAGGTCTGCGGATGCTGCCCATTTCGGCGATGGTCGCGTCGCGCAGGCTCATTCTGCCTTCAACGATCAAACGCCCGATGGCTTCGACCATCTCAGCGCCGCCGCCAAGATGTGTCGCCAGAAAAACCAGCGTGTCTTTTTCGGTGATCGTGCCGTCGAAGTCGGAAAAGATGTGAAGTTTTGTCATTCGTGAATTGTCTCTGGGGCGCACGCTGGAAGCGTGCGTCCCCAGGCTTGCACGCTGGAAGCGTGCGCTCCCAGGCGCGCGCTCCCAGGTTAGTTGTTTCGGACTTCGACACCGGGCGGAGCTTTGAAGATGAATTGCGCGGCGGACGCGGGGGCGTTTTCCTGAATGTTCGAGAAGACGAAATCCGAACGCGCGCCGTTCGTTTCGATGATCGAGAGCCGCGCGAGCTGTAAGCTGTTCGGCTCGACTTCGATCAGCAGTTCTTTGAAATCCGCCGCCCGCTTCGGAACCATCCGCAAAACTTTATTGCCCGCTTTCACCGGAGATTCGCTGGCGAATTCGATGCGCTTGAAATCGCGCCGCAAGTTGCCACGACCGAGCAGGAACGCGAACGGCGCGCGCAGGTCATCAGCTTCTTTCACCGAACTGCGCGTGGCGTACTTTTCCGCCGGGACGTATTCGTAAAGCCATCTGCCGTCGGAGATGAACAACTTCGCTTCGGGCGAAGTGTAATCCCAGCGCATCTTGCCAGGTTTTTTCAGCAGCAGCCTTCCGCTTTCGCGTCGCGCGCGCGCGCCGGGCGCGGTGTAAACCTGCGTGAAATCGGCGGCGAGCGAGGACAGCTTGTTGTATTTCGCCTGCAGAGCTTTGATCAGTTGATCAATCTCTGATTGAGCGGGAGAGGCGAATGCCGGAATGATCAAAAACAAAAGCAGAAATGCGGTCTTGAAACTTCTCATTGGATAAATCCGATTGTCACTCCTTCGGGCTTTGATATTAACGTTCGCTCTGCCGCATAACAACTCTTCAATCGTTTCGCCTTGTCGCCAGCACGCCAGCGACGATCAGAACCGCGCCGGCGCCCTGCGCCAGCGTCGGTTTTTCACCCAACATCGGCCAGGCCGCCAGAGCCGCGACCACCGGAATCGCGCAACTGTAGATCGTCGTGCGGACTCCGCCGATCAATCGCACGTTGCGGTTGTAGAGCAGATAACAGACCACCAGCGCCAATGCCGATGAATAAATGATGGCGAACAGTATCGAGCCGCCTGCGCGCGACCAGTCGGTTCTCACCAGACCGGGCAATCCGAGCAGCAGCAATCCCGGCGTGCCTGCGACCATTGTCAGCGTCGTCGCCCGCAGAGATGAAATGTTCCCGCTGACCGTGCGCATTCCCAACACATAAGCCGTCCAGCAAAAAACAGAAACAAAAGTCAGAAGATCGCCGATCAGCGTTTGCGATGACAGCGCCGCGCCGCGCGATCCCATCACAATCGCTATTCCGCCGAACGCCAGCGCGACTCCGGCTATCACGTTTCTGGAGATGCGTTCTATCCCGATCAGACCTCCGATGAGCGCAGTCAACGCGGGCGTCGTCGTCAGAATCAACGAAGCGTTGGCCGAGGTCGTGCGCGCAAGCCCGGAGGCGAACAGCGCCTGATAAGCGGTGTTGCCGATGATTCCGAGCCAGACGAGCTTCCAGAAATTTTCTTTGGGAAACGCGCAATCGCCTTCGCGCCGCCACAGCAACAACATCAACAGAAGCGACGCAATCGAGAATCTGATGGCCGTGAACGGCAGCGGCGCGATTTGAACGAGCGCCGATTTGACGATGGCGAAGTTGCCGCCCCAGATCAGCACGACAAGTAGCATTGTCGAATCCGGAGCGGCAAGCTTTTTGAGAAAGGAGTTGTGCGATTGAGCCTGAATTTGCGGGTGCGATGTTGTGGACACGGGGCGGTTAAAACTCCAACTGCCTCAGGTAATCGTAACTGATCTTGATGCTGTCGAACGGCGAGCCGGGGCAGGTGTCCTGCTCGACGAAATAATGCTTGATCGCTCCCTTCGGCGCTTTGGCGAAGATGGTTTTGAAATCTATCACGCCGCGCCCGACTTCGGTGATCCCGCGCTTCGGAGTCTTGTCCATCTCCTTGACGTGGAACATGGCGAAACGATCTTTGTATTTGTTGAGGTACGCGACCGGGTCTTGCCCAGCCTTTGAAATCCAGTAAAGGTCGAGTTCCATCTTCACCAGATTTTTGTCTGTCTCGGCCAGCAGAAGGTCGTAGGGCAGTTTTCCGTTTTTCGCTTCGAACTCGAAATTATGATTGTGGTAGCCGAACAGGATTCCAGCCTTGCTGCAAGCCTCGCCCGCGCGATTGAACGTTTCGGCGTGGCGTTTGTAATCGTCCAGCGTCCGCCGGTCTTTGTCTTCCAGATAAGGGCAGATCAGGAATTGATGACCGATGGCCTTCGCGGCTTCGATTGTCTGGTCGAGTTTGGTTTGGATGTCGTTCAATGGAATGTGAGCCGCTGGCGCGGTCAAGCCGTGACGGTCGAGGATTGCCTTGATGTCTTTCGGCGATTTGTTGTAATAGCCCGCGAATTCGACTTCCTTGTAGCCGATGGCGGCGATCTTTTGCAGCGAGCCTTCAAAGTCCTTCGCCATCTGGCCGCGCACGGTGTAAAGCTGCACGCCGATGGCGCCGAGCTTCGTGGCGGCTCTGCCTTCGATTCGGTTGAGCGCAGTCAGAGCGGCGGCTCCGATCACACTTCGGGTTGCAGTAGACAAAAATGACCTTCGATTGATCATAGTCGGGTCTCCAATGTTTTAGGTTGTGTTTGAATGCCAATCGTTGAACGCCTGACAATTTAGGCTAAAGGGCGGGCAAAGAAAAGGCGCGCGCAAATTTCGGCCATTGCGGCGGGCGCGAGTCAACCGGACGGAGGGCGAGTATAATGGCGGCGGCTCACGCCGAAGTTAAACTTGTTGATGGAGAGTCAGATCGTGAAAGACACATCGAAAACCACGTCTCAGATTCAGGTCCTGCCCTTAACTATCGGGATCATGTTCGATCACGCGAAGATTACAGCGGCGCTGGTCAATGAAAATGGCCGAGTGGTCGAGGCGAGCGAAAGCGCCATGCCGCAGCGAACGACGCGCGCCGCCGCCGCTGAGATGACGAAGATGATTGTCGCATTGGCCGTTTCGCAATCGCGCGTCAGCAGCCCGATCAACGCCATCGGCTTTTCGGCTGCGGGCGTGGTTGACCCGGCGACTGGCCGCGTTTCAATTCCTGAGTCGAAAGGACCAAAAGGTCCAAAAGAGTGGACTCGCGTCGCGCTGCTTCAAATGATCGAGGAGGGACTGAACGGCGTGGGCATTGACGTTCGTACGCCGCCTGACGAAAGACGCGCGCGGGCCAAACTCAGCGATTCGGCGCAGCCTGCGATGATCATCAATTCGCGCGCCGCCGCGCTGGCGGCTGGCGAAGCGTGGATCGGCGCGGCTCGCGGGAAAAACAACGTCGTTTATCTTTCAATCGGCGAAGACGTGGAGGCGGGCATCATCGCGGATGGGCGCGCCGTGCAGGGCGCCGCCGGGTTGGCGGGCGCGGCGGGTTGGCTTGCCTTGAGCGAAAATTTCAAACCGGAGTTTGAATCGCGCGGATGTTTAACCGCCGAAGTCGCAGGCGCGGCATTGAAACGTCGCGCTATCGAGGGCTGGGACGGCAGCGCGAAATCGGTGATCGGCCATTTGATCAAAGACGACGCGGCGCAACTGGACGACACGACGATTATTCGCGCTGCGCGTGGCGGCGACGCGTTGGCGCTGGAATCCGTCAACGAAACCTGCCGCTGGATCGGGCGCGGCGTCGCCAACCTGATTTCGATTCTCAATCCTGATGCGATTGTGATCGGAGGCGTTGTTGGGATGGCGCTCAAACCTTATTTAGACAAGATTCGGGAGGAGGCCGGCAGATGGACAATGCCGGCTTCGGCGCGACAGTGCCGGATCGTGAACGCGGCTCTTGGCGACAAAGCCGCATTGATCGGCGCGGCGCGGCTGGCGTCTTTGAGAGCGGACGTTTGAGCAAAACCGATCGCTCAAAAGAAAAGGCGCAAGAGAGGTTTGAAACTCTCTTGCGCCTTTTGTGTTTCCGCCTCGTGTGATCAAGGCTTTTCAGGTTGCGAATCGGTTCGCCGTTTCAGCGTCGGCTTTCCGGGCGCTTCAGATTGCTGCGAAGAACTCGGTTGCGATGAACCGGTGGTCTGATCGCCGCTCTGCGTGCCGTCGCGGCGCTTGAGCACCGGACGGCCCGTCGAATCTTCCTGTTGAGTCGAAGATGAACCGGAAGCCTCATCATTGTCGCTCGGCGTTCGGCGTTTGAGCGTCGGGCGTCCGGTGTCTTCAGTTGAATTGCCCGAGTCGCTCGGATCATCGCTCGATGACGGATCGCGGCGTTTGAGCACCGGGCGATTCGGCGCTTCGGAGTCGCCAGAGTCGTCGCTGGTCGTGGTTTGAGGGCGGCGTTTGAGCGTCGGGCGGCGCGCGTCGGCGTCACGACTTGCGGCGCGACTGGATGCGCTGGCGGACACGATGCGCGACTTCACCTGATTGAATTCCGAAGTGCTGACCTGATATTCGCCCCGGTCGGGGAAGCGCCCGATCAACTCGCGCACCTCAGTGATGCGGTCGCCGGTCATCGGATGCGTGCTGAAAACTTTCGACAGCGTGCCCGGTTTCCTCTTGTCCTTGGCCTGCAATTTCTCGAAGAACGTGATCAGCGCGTTGGGATCGTAACCCGAAGCCCACATATATTGCGCCCCCAGCCGGTCGGCCTCTTTCTCGGCGCCGCGCGAAAATTTCAGGAACGTCAGCGGAACGGCCAGCCCCACGGCCTGACGGATGGCGTAACCGCCTATTCCACCCATGAAGATCAACGGGATCGAGAGATAGTTGAACAACTCGCCCTTCGACGCCTGCTCGACGCCGTGACGCGCCGCAACGTGCGCGATCTCGTGCGCGATCACGCCCGCGACTTCGGCTTCGTTGTCGGCGGCTTCGAGCAAGCCCCGATTGACGTAAAGAAAGCCGCCGGGCAGCGCGAAAGCGTTCACCTCCTCGGTATCAACCACTTTGATCGTGAACGGGACTTTTGAATCGGAATGCAGCACCAGATTTTGAGCGACGCGGTTGACGTATTCGTTGATGAGCGGGTCAGTGATGATCCTCGAACTGCGATCAACCTCAGCGGCGAGTTGGCGGCCAATGGCGACTTCGCGCTCGACCGAGTAGAACTCTATCTGGCCCTTGTTGATGTCGCGTTTGCCGATCAACGCCGGATTATTCTTTTCGTCCAGAGGCTGCGATGGTTGCGGTCTCGATTTGTCAGAGCCTTGCGCGAATGCGGAGAGCGTGGTGAGAGTGAACGCCAGGATCAGCGCAGCGGTGTTTCGGAAAAATCTCTTTGTCATTTCTTTCCCCCTTGCCTGCCTAACTGTTTAAAAGTTGTCGGGTAGATTTTCCGCGCAGATTATAAATCAGGAACGGCGCGTTAGACGTTCGTTTTCAGACACTGGTTGGTAAAAGCTATGTTAAATACAGTTCATTGAAAGGCGGCGAAACTTGAGCGGTGATGTGCGCGATGCTAGTATCGCGCGCGCTCGGAAATCACGTCAAAATCTGTAAGCTTCACAACCATCAACAAAAGGGCCTGCTGCAAATGGAGACCAATCCTGGTTCCGCGCCTGAGCGGAAAGACCGTCAGGTTCAAATCCGCAATCTGACCATCAAATGGGCGATCACTGTGCTTTCGGGCGTGGCGGTTTATCTGGCGCCGGTTCCTGAAGGCGTCACGCCGCAATCGTGGCGGCTGCTGGCGATTTTCATCGCCACCATTGTTGGTTCGATCCTGCGGCCTGCGCCTGGCGGAGCGATGGTCCTGCTGGGCATTGCGGCGATTGCGGTGACGAAATCAATGCCGCTCAGTGAAGCGATGATTGCGACCGTGACCGATCCGGCCAATCCCAATTTGAAAGCTGTCGAGACGCTTCGCATCAAATCAACGCTGATGGGATACGCCGATCCGGTCGTGTGGCTGGTGCTCGCGGCTTTTTTCATGTCGCGGGCGATGATCAAAACCGGACTGGGCCGTCGTATTGCGCTGCTTTTCATCCGGGCCATCGGCCATCGGTCGCTGGGGTTGGGTTACGCGCTGGTCGGCACGGATTTTCTGTTGGCGTCGGTGATTCCGTCGAACGGCGCGCGTTCCGGCGGGATCATTTTTCCCATCACAAAGAGCGTTGTTGAAGCTTACGACTCGAAGCCGGGGCCGACTGCCGGGCGTCTCGGTTCGTTTCTGATGAGCTTCATTTATCAATGCGAAGTGATCGTCTGCGCCACGTTTCTGACCGGACAGGCGGGCAATCTGCTGATTCAGAGATTCGCAAAACAGCAGGGCGGGATTGATCTGAATTATCCGACGTGGCTGATGGGCGCCATCGTACCCAGTTTGATTTGTTTGATGATCACGCCGCCGCTGCTCTATCGGCTCTTCCCGCCCGAAGTCACGCACACACCCGACGCCGCGAAATTCGCCAGAATGGAGCTTGAAAAGATGGGGCGGATGTCGTGGCGCGAAATAGTCATGTTGATCATCTTCGCCTTCGTCGCGTTGATGTGGGCGACAACGAACAGATTGCACGCGGTTGATTATTCGGTCGTCGCGTTGATTGGCATCTGCCTGCTGCTTCTGACCAGCGTGATCGGTTGGCAGGACGCGCTTGCGGAACACGCGGCCTGGGACGTGTTCATCTGGTACGGCGGGATGGTGCGAATGGCCGAAGCTTTGGGCGAGACAGGAATCACGAAGAAATTCGCTGAATCAGCCGCCGGGGTCACTTCAGGATGGCGGTGGTGGGCCGCGCTCGCGTTGTTGGCGCTCGTTTATTTTTACGCGCATTACGCTTTCGCCAGCATCTCGGCGCACGCGCTGGCAATGTACACGCCGTTCCTGATCGTGGTCACACTGGCCGGAGCGCCGCCGTTTCTGGCTGCGGCCCTGCTGGCTTATTTTTCAAATCTGTCCGCCGGCCTGACGCATTACGGCACGACGCCCGGGCCGATCTATTTCGGCGCCGATTACGTCACGCAGCAGAAATGGTGGCAGTTGGGATTGATCGCTTCCGTCCCGAATATCCTGATTTGGGCTGTGGTGGGAGCGGTTTGGTGGAAGATTTTGGGATGGTGGTGAAGTAAAAAGAAGACAGAAGACAGAAGACAGAAGACAGAAGACAGAAGACAGAAGACAGAAGACAGAAGACAGAAGACAGAAGGAAGTTTGCAAGGAGCAGTAGTATCTTTAATGGGCAATTGCTTTCTGTCTTCTGTCTTCTGTCTTCTTCCTTCTAAACCAAATCGGCCAGCGCCATCTCGAAATCCTGCGCCATTCCCGGATGTTTGTGACGGTTGGCGGCGGCGATCCCTTGCTGGTAAGCCTCGCGCGCTTCGTCCACGCGGCCCAATCTTTCAAGAGCCTGCGCCAGTTTCCCGTATGCGGCGCCTTGATCGTCGGTTTGGCTCAGATAGGTACTCAATTCATTCGCGGCCTCTTCAAATCGTTCGAGCTTGAGCAATTCATTGGCCAGACCGAAGCGGACTGTAGTATTGTTCGGGTCGCCGTTGAGCATCTTTCTGAAAATCTCTACTCGCGTTTCCGCCATTATCTTGATTACCTCAACTTGGAAATAGGAATTCGCCGGAGGCCGGAATGATAGGTTGACGCCGCCGCGAGCGTCAAATCCAGTCCGTCTGACCCTGACACTTGGCGTGGGCTACTTTATACTTGTGGCCTCGTGGATGAACCGAATCACACAGTCACGAAATAACAAACCGCAAGACTGATTGCGTGTTTGAGAGGTACGGAAATGACCAAAGGAAAAAATAAGCTTCCCGCTGGCAAAGAAACAAAGGACAAAGAGCCGAAAGGCAAAAGCAATCTGGTCGGGCGCGTCAAGAAAGCGCTCAAAAAATCGCGCCGCAAACTGGGCGAAGAAAAGTTCGAGAAGGAATTGCAGCGCACCATCGAATTCCTCGCACAATTGCAGTTGAAGCTCAACGACCACCCAAATGACAAAGAGAGCAAAAAGGTCGTGAAGAAATCGTCCAGGAGAGTGGAGAAGAAGGCCGCTCGGAGCGAGGCCAGGAAGGTGAAGAAGGCAAAGCCGGTCAAAAAGAATGTGAAGAAATCCGGCGTTAAGGGCGCTAACAAAAAGGGGAAGAGAGCGGCGCCGAAGAGCAAGAGTGTGGCTCCTGTGGCTGAGCCGGTTATCGCTTTGCAAATCGAAGCGCAGTCCGGGAATCAATAATTCGATCAGCCTCACGAAAAGCGCGAACTCATTCTATGGCAATATTGATTGATTCTTTTTACAACGGCGCGCGCGGCCCCATCCGTTACTGGCATCGCCGCTGCGGCCATCTGGTTTCGGACTGCTCGCTCGAAGAGTTGCACCGGTTCGCTGAGAGCCTTGGGATCAGGCGCGAATGGTTTCAGATGAAATCAATCCCGCATTACGACCTGACGGGCGAGGTTTACGAACTGGCTCTGGAGCGCGGCGCTGCGCTGGTTTCTTCGCGCGAGATTGTTTTGCGCGCCGTCCGGATTGACGGGAGATCGAAAATAAGGCGCGCCCAGGTGGCCTTGTGCGAGGGCGACTAATGCGTGAAAACGCTAAATTGACAGCCCTTCAAACAGCGTGCTAGTTTGGCCATTCTTTCAAGCATCCACAATTCACGGAGATCAATCACTGGACATGGAATCCCTCTTGACAGTTCAAATCGGCGATTTGATCTTTTACTTTATCGCTTTCATTCTCTCGCTCTCGGTTCACGAATCGGCCCATGCCGTAACGTCATACTGGTTTGGCGATGACACGGCTCGTTTGCAGGGCCGGATATCGCTCAACCCGATGGCGCACGTTGATCCTTTAGGCACGATCCTGATTCCGCTGATGGGATTCCTGCAGGGCTTCCCCCCGCTGATCGGTTGGGCAAAACCTGTGGACGTCAATCCGCTCAGATGGCGCAGCAAGGATATGGCCAACATCGCGGTTTCCGCCGCAGGCCCGATCAGTAATCTCCTGCTCGCTTTGGTAACCTTCATTGTGATGAAAGCCATGCTTCTGGGTGGGATGGTGTTACCCGGCATGACCGGGCCTTTCACAGTGATCCAACCTATGGTGGGCCAGCCGGATTGGCTGACGCCGGTCTGTACGTTTCTCAGTTTGATGTTGCTCCTCAATGTAGCCCTGGCGGTCTTCAACCTGATTCCGATACCGCCGCTGGATGGAAGCCACGTTCTCGAAACGTTGCTGCCCGATAGCCTCAGAGACATCTATGACCAGCTTCGCCCCTACTCCTGGATCATCCTGTTGGGGCTGCTCTGGATGGGAGTGTTCGGTTTTATCATGTCGCCGGTGAGAGTATTTGTGATCAGGTTACTTTGGGGCATCTGACACGCTGCTTGAACATTCAAGGTGGATTTCAGGTTCGTCTCTTCTAAAGAAGACGCTCGCCCTGTTCGGATTTTCATTGTCAGTTATGAAAAGAATTGTTAGCGGAATGCGCCCGACGGGCCGTTTGCACCTCGGCAATTACGAAGGCGCGCTTAAAAACTGGGTCAAGCTGCAGGACAGCTATAAAAGTTATCATTTCATCGCCGATTGGCACGCGCTCACCAGCGATTACGCCGACACGTCGAAGATCAAAGAAAACACGATGGCGATGGTCACCGACTGGCTCGCCGCCGGACTCGATCCGAATAAATCCACGATCTTCGTCCAATCGCTCGTACTCGAACACGCCGAACTGCATATGTATTTTTCAGCGGTCACGCCGCTCGGCTGGCTCGAACGCGTGCCGACTTACAAAGAACAGCGCGAAAACATCACCGACAAAGACCTGGGCAATTACGCCTTTCTCGGCTATCCGGTTTTGCAGGCTGCGGACATCTGTATGTACAAAGCCGATTACGTCCCGGTCGGACAGGATCAGGTCGCGCACGTCGAATTGACGCGCGAGATCGTGCGCCGCTTCAACAATTTTTACGGCGAAGTCTTTCCCGAACCGGAAGCGTTGTTGACCGAAACGCCGAAGCTCATCGGCACTGACGGGCGCAAGATGTCGAAGAGCTACAACAACACTATCGAGCTTGGTGATTCGCCCGATGTGATTCGCGCGAAAGTGCGGCAGATGATCACCGACCGCACGCGCATCAAGCGCACCGATCCCGGCCACCCCGAAAATTGCGACGTGTGCCAGACGCACCGGCTGTTCGTGCCCGCCGAGGTCGCCGACAAATTCGACGACGATTGCCGCAACGCACGCATCGGCTGTGTTGACCGCAAAAAAGCTCTGGCCGACGCGCTGATCGAATACCTGGCGCCGATCACCGAGCGGTTGAATTATTATCGCGATCATCAGGATGAAGTGCGCGACATTTTGTTGGAAGGCACAAAACGGGCGCGCGAAGAGGCGGGGCGCGTGATGGGCGAAGTGCGACGCGCGATGAAGATTGATTGGTATTGAAATAACGAATGGCAAAACGGCAATCCGACAAAACCAAAGCCGCAACAGGCGTCGCGCTGGCCGACGCGCCCGAACGTGATGATGAAGCGAGGCGCGATTCTTACCGCGTCAAGCTCGAAGTCTTCGAGGGGCCGCTCGACCTGCTGCTCTATCTGATCAAAAAAGACGAGATAGACATTTCCGACATCCCCATCGCGCACATCACCGCGCAGTATCTGGCTTATCTTGAGATGATGCAGGAACTGGACATCGCCGTCGCGGGCGATTTTCTGGTCATGGCTTCGACGCTGATTTACATCAAGTCGAAGATGCTCCTGCCGCCCGCCCCGAAGATCGAGGGCGAGGAAGATTTGAACGAAGACCCGCGCGCGGAGTTGGTCGAACGGCTGCTCGAATACCAGAAATTCAAATCGGCTTCGCAGATGCTCTATTCGCGCGGCGAGATCGAAGCGGCCTGCTACACGCGCGGCCAACTCGAAACCGACAGCAGTAATCCGGAAGTTTCGGCGACGGTCTTCGATCTGCTTCGCGTCTTCCGCGAAATCCTCAAACGCGCTGAAGAGAAAATAGAGTTGGAGATAGCGCGCGACGAGGTGACCATCGCTGAAAAGCTTCAGCAGATTCACGATCTGCTCGACCGTTACGAACAGGTCAATGTGCGCGAACTGTTCGAAATGTCGCGCTCGAAACGCGAGCTGATCATTACCTTCCTTGCCTTCCTCGAACTGGTCAAGGAGTGGAAGATTCATTTGGTGCAGCGCGAATTGTTCGGCGACATCTTCGCCCGCAAGCGAACCGAGCCGCCGCCAGAGATCGAGGAAGAGCCTGTCGAGCAGAACGCTGAAGAGCGGGCGGTTGAATCAACTGCGGAGCAGAGCGTCGAACAACAACCGATTGAGATTGCGAATGGCGGAGCGCCCGAAGAAACGTTATGAGTGAAGAGAAACAACAACACGAAGAGTCCGCTTTGGAGGCGGAAGATTTGAATAACGACGCGAGCAACGGCGAGCGATTCGACGGCGAATCGCTCGCTGAAATTCTGGCGGAAGATGAATTGATCGAGGACGAGTTTCTTTCAACCGGCGATGAAGACGCTGCGTCTGAGCGGATCAGGATCATCGCGTCAGATGAAACCGTGTCAGAGGCCGTCATCGAACGGTCTTCCGAGTTGGCGTCTGAATCGCTGAACGGAACTTTCGTGGAAGCGTCCGGCGAAGACGAGGACGAGATTCGTGCGACGCGTGAAGAATTGAAGCCGGTGATCGAATCGCTGCTCTTCGTCGCCGACGAACCGCTGCCGTTCAAGCAGCTTTGCAAAGTGCTCGGCGATGTCCCCGAAGAGGACGTAAAAGCGGCGCTGGACGAACTGGTCGCTGATTACGAATCGCGCGGGAGCGGGCTTGAAGTGCGCGAGATCGCCGGAGGCTGGCGAATTTCGACGCGGCCTCAGCATCACGAATTCATCCGCAAATACCTGAAGTCGCGCCCGTCGGCGCGGCTGTCGCTGCCGGCGCTCGAAACGCTGGCGGTGATCGCCTACAAACAGCCGATCACGATCCCTGAAATTCTAGACATTCGCGGCGTCACGTCTTCTTCGGCGATCAAGACTTTGCTGGAAAAACGGCTGATCGTCACCAAAGGCAGGAAAGAGACCGTCGGACGCCCGATGATGTACGGCACGTCGAAAGAGTTTATGATTCAGTTCGGACTGAAAGACCTGACAGAGTTGCCGAGCATCGAAGATTTCGAGGACTTCGCACAATAGGAAAAGCAGAGAGAGAATACGGAAAAGACGGAAATAACGGAACAGACGGAAACGGCTAAACCCCTTGAGACTTTCCGTCTCTTCCGTTATTTCCGTTTGTTCCGTAATCTCTCTTCTTGCATTGAGGTTGGTTATGGGAGAAAGAGAACCAGTCAGACATTTTTCGATGATCCGCAGCTTTCATCTGGCCGATCTCTTCACCATCGCCAACGGTTTTTGCGGCGTCGCGGCGATCTTCGAGGCGATGAAGTTTCTAGACACGCGGGATGCGAAACACGCTTACGTGGCGGCGCTGTTGATCCCGGTCGCGCTGGTCTTCGACGTGCTGGACGGGCGGGTCGCGCGATGGCGGCATTCGGCCTCATCGCTCGGCAGGGAACTCGACTCGCTGGCTGATGTGATCTCGTTCGGCGTTGCGCCCGCCGCGATTGCGTTTGCCGCCGGCCTCAATACCTGGCTCGATCAAATCGTCCTGATCTATTTCGCCGTTTGCGGATTGAGCCGTCTGGCGCGCTACAACGTCACGGCGGAATCGCTTTCGACATCCACAGGCAAAGTCGCATATTTTGAAGGCACGCCGATCCCGACCAGCGTCGTACCTCTCGGACTGCTGATGCTCCTCTTTCATCGAGGCAATCTTTATCCGGCCAGTCTGCTCGGCCTCGATTTTCATTGGCCGGTCGCGCTCTTCTTCATCTCAGGCTGTCTGATGATCAGCAAGACGATCAGAATCCCGAAGCCATAAACCATAGCCTTTCTCATCAGAATGAATGGCCACAGAGTTCACAGAGAGCACAGAGAACTCGTCAGGCCCTCTGTGCGCTCGGTGGCTAAAATTCTTCGTACATCTGAAAGTCACTGTAGAAATTATTGGGTCTTCGTCTTCGCGCTTCCGTACCGCAGCCGCACGCTGACCATCAAAGCATCATCGGGCTTCGCGGCGGGCCGGTAATAAAGCGTCTGAGGCGCGGGACCGTTCTGTTTCAACGCCTGACCTTTGCTGGAGTCCTTTTCTTCTTTCGTCCACGCTTTGCCCAGAGAGCCTTCCAATTCAAGGCGGCCCACCTGCGCGCCCCACGATTTCTCCCACGCCGCAACGTCGTCTTTGGAGAGTTTGACCGCGTCTTCTCCAATCTTGACGTTGTCGAGCGGGCGCGGCGTGACCAGCACGCTGATCACTTCGCCGACGAGTTCCGGGCGGTCGGGATCGAGGATGAAATAGTTCGGTTCGTCTTCGAGCGCGGGAATGTCAATTATGCGTCCGACCGAAACCTGATTGTCTCCGCCGCGCAACCGCGTTGTCGGGAAGATCAGATGCGGATCGCCCAGCGCGCCGTCGGCGTATAGCTCGCGGTCAATGACGTAGAGATAGCCATTACGCGCGGCTTCGACGCTCAGTCGAACGCGCTGTCCGACGGCCAGCGGGGTATTGATCGAGATGCGTTCGGGAGTCCATTCCGTAACCCTGGTTTTGTCCGCCGGATGTTTGAAGAGCCTGACCTCTTTGTCGTCGGTGGCGCGCGCTGGACGCAGACGCCAGAGCGTGATGCCGAGCACACTGCCGGCGTCAACACGGTCGGTGGAAATCCGCGGCGTGGCGACGCGGTATCGGCGTTTGGCGGGCGAGGTTTTTTTCGCCTTGAAAAACTCGCTGTCCCACAATCGCCGCGTCTGTCCGTCTTGCGGAACGGGTTTGACGTTCGCAGTCTGATTCACGCAAAGCGCCACGATCAGGCAGAACGCCGGGATCGAATGTTTGGCGATGATTTCCAATTTGCTTCTCATCGTTTCTCCTGTTGTTCGGATGAGTCGCCAGAGAGAACACGGAACAGACGGAAAAGAACCAGAAAATGTCTTTCCGTTTGTTTCGTTATTTCCATCTTTCCCGTGTTCTTCTTTGATCGCTCACTTTTTCAGATCGGCCTTCATATTCAAATTTCGGATCAACCGGTGCAGGTGATTCGGGTGCATGCCCAGCAGCTTTGCCGCTTCGGTGTAACTGCCCTGCGCGCGGTCGAACGCGTCTACAATCAATCGCTTCTTGGCTTCGTTCACCGCTTGGTAAAAATCCTGCGGCGCCGATGCTCCCGCCGAAGAGGTCTTGGATGGAGACGCCTCGATCACGGCCTCCGGCAGGTCTTCGACTTTGATGATCTCGCTCGAACCGAGCACGACGGCGCGTTCGATGGCGTTCTCGAATTCGCGGACGTTGCCGGGCCAATCGTAATTCATCAGACAGGACATCGCTTCGGGCGAGATGCCCGTGATTTTGCGTTTGCACCTCTGGCTGTATTTTGCGGCGAAGTAATGGGCCAGGGCCGTGATGTCTTCGCGGCGTTCGCGCAGCGGCGGCAGGTTCAGACAGATCACGTTCAGACGATAATACAAATCTTCGCGGAAGCGGCCATCCTTGATCGCCTGTTCCAGATTGCGATTTGTGGCGGCGATCAACCGAATGTCGGATTTGATCGTTCGCACGCCGCCGACGCGCTCGAATTCGTGTTCCTGCAGCACGCGCAGCAGCTTCGATTGAAGCGTCAGCGCCATCTCGCCGAGTTCGTCCAGAAAGACCGTGCCGCCCTGCGCGGCTTCCAGTTTGCCTTTCTTCAACGACGTGGCGCCGGTGAACGCGCCTTTTTCGTGGCCGAACAATTCGCTTTCGAGCAGCGTCTCGGTCAGCGCGGCGCAGTTGATGGCCACGAACGGCTTGGTCGCGCGCTGGCTGTTGAGATGGATGGCGCGCGCTGCCAACTCTTTGCCAGTGCCCGATTCGCCGCGAATCAGGACGGTGGAGTCGGCGCCCGCAACCTTGCCGATGAATTGATAGACATCGCGCATTCGCGGGCTATTGCCGATCATGTCGTGTTCGATTGAGATTTCAGCGCGCAGCCGCTGGTTCTCGTCTTCGAGCCGATTGACGCGGCGCAGATTTTCCAGGGCCGCCGCCGCAAGCTCTGCAATAGCTCGCAGCATTTGCAAATGATCCTGATCGAATTCGACCGTAGGGTCGCTCGAATCCAGGTAGATCACGCCTTGAACTTTATCGGAGATGATCAACGGCGCGGCCAGCAGCGCCGAGACGCCCTGAAAAGCCAGGCTCCGCGCGGAGGTCAGGTCGAAATCACGTTCCACATCGTTGCTGAGGATCGCCACACCCTCTGCGCGCGCGCGTTCGGTGACGGTGCGGCTGACCTTAATCGGTTCGGCTGACTCGCGCTCTCGCCGCCATCCGCAGACCGGCGCGAACTCTTCGGAGCCGTCTTCCGCTTCGACGTGGCGCTGCGCCAGCAGGATCGCGCCGCAATCGGCTGGGATGACCGTGCCAATCAGTTGCAGCAGGTGTTCGAGCATCGCTTCAGGCCGGCTGAATGAGTTGATGGCCAGGCTGATTTTGAGCAGCGCGTTCAGATCGCGCGCCGAACGAGTCAGCGGCGCCGAGTTCGGGGATGATGAATGCGGCTCGAAATTGACCGCGTCGTCTTTGCGGAGCAACACGGTGTTCCTGGTAATTAGCCGCGCGTCATCGAACTGCACCAGATCGGACGTGTCGCGTGGTTGCTCGGCCTCGCGCAAAAAAAGCAGCGTCGAATCGCCCACGCGGATGCGGTCGCCGCTCTTGAGCGCGTGCTGTTTGACCGGCATTCCGTTGACGACGGTCGCGTTCAGACTGCCGTGATCGAGTAGTTGAAATTCCTGGCCGCTCTGTTTTATCGAAAAATGGCGGCGCGAGACCGACAGGTCGGGCAGGCAGATTTGATTGTCGAGTTCGCGGCCAACCGAGACTTCGGCTTCGGCGATGACGAAGGTCATTCCTTCCGACGGGCCTGCGATGACGATCAGCTTGGGTGTCATACTTGTGTGATGTTATCCCTCGCATCTATCCGGTAACCGATGCGCCGAGGGTGGCCTATAGTATCTCTTCTTCCTTCCAGCGCGCCAATATTTTGAAAGAGGAAGGCCCTAACGAATCTGCTAGACCGGCTAACAATTCTGTTTGTCGTTCGGCTTGATCGCAACCGCTTCGGGTTTTCCTCGCCGCTCCTCGTCAATCTGGTTATCCCTTACGACTCCAACCATTTCCGCCACATCTCCTACTGCGCGCCCCGCCTGTCAGCGGCGCGGCACGCCGATTGAACTTAGCGGTGGCGAGCGAGAAACGAAAGAGAAATCGAATTGATTGAAACGCGATTTAACAAATCGCCCAACGAAAAGGAGATGACATGAAGACAATGCGAATCAGAGTAATTATGCTGGCGACAGTGGCTATGATTGGATGTCTGGTGATGGCCGCGATGTTAATCATTCCAACCGCCCCAGTTTTAGCGGAGAAGAAACAGGGCCCCAAAGCAGGCAGTTCCACAGGGGCATGCAAAGTTCTGTCGGGGCCGAATAAGGGCAAGACCGGAACCTACACTGAGGGCGGTCAGTGGTGCGAGGGAAGCTGGGGAGGCACCGAATGCAAGGGATCAGATGGAAAATCGAATGGGAAATGCGCTGCGGCGGCTAAGGCGCAAACCGCTCCGGTAACTAAAGCTACGGAACGATTCAAGAGCCGGGGGTAAAGGAATGAAGTTTTGGTCTACTGCTCCTCTCAACTCAAAGGGCCTGTTTGAGCACTCACAAACAGGCCCGATTTTTATGCTCAACGCCATTCGCCCTGCAGCACAAATCCGGCCCAGAAATACGGCGCCTGCCATTGCGCTTCTTTCGACATCTCCACCTGAGCCGCGCGCAACGCCGCCGCCGGACGCAAACCGTCTTTGAGCATTTTGCGATAAAACCTGGCCATCAACTCCGCCGTCGCTCGGTCGTTGAGCGCCCACAGGCTGACGACGACGCGCGCAGCTCCGGCGTACATGAATCCTCGCGTCAATCCGACCAGCCCTTCGCCTCTGATCTCTTTGCCCAGTCCGGTTTCGCATGCGCTGAGCGTCACCAGTTCAGCGGGCAGCTTCAAATTGAAGATTTCGTGCGTGCGCAAAAAGCCGTTCTGGCGCGCGCCATGTTCGTCAACCAGCGAGAGCACCAGCGCCGACAATTCGGGCTGTTCGCTGTCCAGATAGCCGTGCGTGGCGAAATGGACGAAGCGGTACTGGCCGAGTTCGGCGCTGACGGCGGCGGCGCGGCTGGCTTCAAAATCAAGCGATTCTTTCCGCTCGGATTCGGGAACCAGCGCTGAGATTTCCTCCGCTTCCAGCCGCGTGTAAGGCAGGCGCGCGATGCGGGCCAGGCCGGGTTTTTCCTCCGAAATCTTTTTCAAATGTTTGAGCGTCCGTTCTTCGGCGACTTTCGGCGGAGCGTTCGTGGTTTGTTTTTTAGCCGGAAGCGCGATGGTTTTGACGCGCTCGTCGTCCTGCTCGAAAACCGGATCGGCCAACAGCGCCAGGGCCTTCGGCGCGGGCCGCCGTCCTTCCAGTTCGCGCCGCAACACGGCGATGGTCGAGGCTGAAGGCAGGCTGACGATTTCGTGCTCGGCGATCAATGGATTGCGGATTGCGGATTGCGGATTGCGGATTGCGGATTGCGGATTGCGGATTGCGGATTGCGGATTGCGGACTGTGGATTGCGGATTGCGGACTGCGATTTTCCCTCGTCTCCTTGTCCCCTTGTCCCCTTGTTTCCTTGCCCCCTTGTCTTTTCGTCCTTCTGCCTCAGGCACAGGCAGCGCCGCGAACGGCACGTACTGCAACGCGCCTTCGGCTACGACCAGCAAGCGTTTTTTGCCAAGCTCGGCTGCTGCTGGGGCGAGCAGCATCCGCGACAGATCGTTCAAGACGGTTGTCGCGTCGGCCTCGACCTCTTTTCCCGCTTCGTGTTTGAGGCGGCGGCCCTCGCCTTCTTCCGAGCGTGACGCGAGGGGAGCGCTCACCAGTTCATAAGCCTTGCGGGCGGCCTCTTCGATCACGTCGCGTTTGGGCAGCGAGTAGCTCTTGATCGAATTTGGCGTGACGGCCCAGAGGAAGCTTCGCTCTTCGCCGAGCGAATAGGCCAGCAGCAGCGTGTCGGCGTCGAGCGCGTCTTTTTGAATTTCGGCGAGCGTCAACGGCTGCGGCTGTGTCAACGCGGCGTAACGCGGCGAGGCGGTTCGGATCTGCGCGCGGACTTGCTGGTAATCAGTGGCGAGCGTTTGAATCTCTTTGCCGACAGCGTCGGCTTCCGTTTGCGCTTGAGGGTTGCTGCGCAACCGTATTTGCCGTTCGGCCTTGTCACTGAGCAATGTTTGCAGCGCCCGTTCGCGTTCGAGCAACGCCGGGTCAACGCCGTTGCGAATGTCGGCGCGAGCTTCCGCCAACAGGTCGAGCAGACTGCGCGCCCGCGCCCGCTCGGCGGTCTGCAAAGCCATTCCGTCGAAGCCTTCGCCCGGACGGCGCTCGTTCATTCGCATCAGCAGTTCGATGTAAAGATCGTAATATCGCTGCACGGTGGCGAAGTAGGCGACGCGCAAATGTTCGCCCGCGACTTTCGATCTGATCGTCTCGACCAGCTTGAGCGTCTCTTCAATCTGCGTTCGCGCGTCCGCCAGATCGCCGAGAGCCATCTGCACGCGCGCCAGTTCGAATCGCGCCTTCGCCTCGCGGTGCGGGTCTGTCACGTCCTGCGCCAGCGTGAGCGACTGTTTCAGGTATTCAATCGCCTTTTCCCGCTCGCCCAGATCGTTGTGAACTATGCCCAGATGCGTGAGCGTGTCGGATTCGCCGCCGCGATTCCCGACCTCGCGGTGCAGCGGCAACGCCTGATTCAAAAGCTCAAGGGCTTTCTGCGATTCGTTCAGGTCGCGGTAAACGAAGCCCATGGCGGCCAGCGTGTTGGCTTCGCCGCGTTTATCGCCGAGTTTGCGCCAGAGCGGCAAAACCTGGTTGTGATATTCGAGCGCCTTCTGTTTATCGCCGAGTTCATAATAGAGATAGCCGAGCAAATGATAAATGTCGGCCTGCGCCGTCAGGTCGCTCACGTCGCGGAAAATGGTCAACGCCTGCTGGTAATACTCAACCGCCGCGGGCCTTTCGCCGAGCGAGGAATAGACGGTGGCGATGTTGGTGAGAATCGAGCCTTCGATCTGGCGCGCGCCTGCGGATCGGGCTATCGCCAGCGCCTGGGTATAATAATCGAGCGCTTGCTGTTTTTCGCCCAGCCGGTCGTAAGTCTCGCCGAGATTGTTGAGCGAGATGCTTTCTTCCAATCGGCGATTGGCCGCGCGCCAGATGGGCAGCGCCTGGTTATAAAACTCCAGCGCCTGTTCGTTCTCGCCCAGGTCGGCGTGGATCGCGCCGATGTTGGTCAAGGCGCTCGCTTCTCCCAGCCTGTTTTTCGCGGCCTGTTGCAGCGCGACGGCCTGACGGAAATTTTCTATCGCTTTGCGTTTGTCGCCCAGCGAATTGTACAGGCCGCCGAGGTTGTTGAGCACGGTGGCTTCCAGACTCTGGTTCTTCAATTCGCGGCTGAGCGCGAGCGCCTGATTGTAGTAGTTGGCGGCCTGCTCCTTGTCTCCCAACGTGCGGTTGACGAGGCCGAGGAAGTTGAGCGTGCTGGCCTCGCGGCCCCGGTTGCCAATCGCGCGCCAGAGCGTCAGCGCGGCTTCAAAATATTCGAGCGCCTTTCGGTTGTCGCCGACATCGCGCGAAACCGCGCCCAGGTCGAGCAGCGTTTCAGCCTCGCCCGCCTGGTCCTTCATCTCGCGGCGAAGCTCACGAACTTGCGCGAAATATTCGAGCGCCTGCCGGCGTTTGTCCCACGCTTCGTATGAACTGGCGATAAAACCGAGCGTCTTAATTTCCTGGTCACGGTCTTTCAGCTTGCGCCAGAGCGTCAGCGACTGATTGCAATAATCAACCGCCTTCTGGAAATCGCGCAGCGAATAGAAAGCCAGTCCGATGTTCGCCAGCGTGATGGCCTGCCGCCGCTCGTCTCCCGTTTCGCGCCTGATCGCCAGCGACTGCTCGAAATAGCTGATGGCCTGCTGGTATTCGCGCATCGAGTTGTGAACGAGACCGATGGCGTGCAGCGCAGCGCCTTCGCCCGCGCGGTCTTTCAACTCGCGTCTGATCGTCAGCGCTTGATTGTAATGATCGCGCGCCTGCTGATGTTCGTTGAGCGACGAGAAGACCGCGCCGAGATTGCCGAGCGTGTCGGCTTCGCGCTGGCGGTCTTTGGCGGCGCGCCAGAGCGCGAGCGCCTCTTGATATTTCGTCACAGCCTGCCGCAGCGATTCAGGTTTCTTGTCGGCGCGTAACTGATCGGCCTCCGACATCTTGCGTTCGGCTGAGATTCGGCTGCGATCCATCTCGGTCGCGGCGCGCAACTCGGCCAACTCCGCGCGATAGCTTCCCGCGGCAGCTTCTTTCGCTGCGCTCACTTCGAGCAGGTAATTGCCTTTCGCTTCGGCGACGAAGAGAAGCGCTTCGCTTTCGTTCAGGCCTTTTTTGTCGTTGACCTCGGCCAACTGTTCGCCGTTCGGGCCGGTCAGTTTCATCGAGACGTCAACGCCGCGCTGCTCGACCGTCACGCGTGCAAATTGGCCAGCGCGCAGCTTGAGCCGGTAAACGTGCGTCTGTCCGCCGGATGTCTCGCGTTCGACGGGGCTGCCGGGTTTGAGCTTCGGCGCGTCTTTCGTTTTGGTTTTCGCGTTTGGTTTTGGTTCTTGAACGCCGCCCCCGGTTTTCGATTCTGCCGCGATGTTCGTGGCGAATGAAAAGACGCAGAGCAGTAGGGCTGTTGGCAGGACAGACCATTGAGGAATTCTCAGCCGTTCATTTTGAAGAGACACGAGCGGTGAACTCAGCATCATAATTTTCAGCAATGCCTTTATCAGTTGATGAACCGGCGCGGGTCGCTCTAGTGGTGCTCCAGCCTGATCAGGTGGACGAGCGTTTCGCCGCGCCCTTTGACGTTTGTCTGTTTGTTGTGCTCGTCTTTTTCGAGGGCGAGCTGAGAGGGTTGATTGTTTTTCGCCAGCCAATCGCGCAGCGCCCGAACCCGCTCCGGGCCGGTGATCGCGCCGCGATCTTTCGGATTGGCCACGTCTTTGACAATCTCCACCTCCGGCACACGCGACGCCGACCAGACGAGCCAGAGCTTCTCCGTGCCCTGTTCGCTGTCGAAGACGAAACCGTCGCCGCGTTCGGGAATGGCGATCTGCTGTTTGGCGGTCAACTGAGCCGATCCCTGATTTGCGGTCGGAGAAGGGAAGAGCAAAACGTAGCTGGGCAGACCGTCCGTCAGATCAGGGCCTTCGTTGATGATGTAGAGAAAGCCCGATTGCCGGTTGGTGATGTGCAATCGCACGTGGTAATCGTTCTCGAAATTGATCTCGCCCGCCAGCTTGAAAGGCTCATGATACGGCCTGCCGTCGCGGTACTTCTGCACCATCATCCAATAGCTCATTCGGTCTATAAGCGGGGAGGGAAGCGGCGCGGGTTCCGGCGCGTGGTTTTGTCCGCGATTGCCGAAAATCCAGATCATCGCTCCCGCTGCGATCAACAACGCCGCTGCAATCGGCAGCCAGAGTTTTGATCGGCGTTGAGGGGATCGAGCCTCATCGAGGAATTGCGTGGCGGCTTCAGAGCTTGTCAGCCGGGCTTGCGCCGAGGTCGTTGTGACGCCTCTTTTGATTGTGGTCGAATCTTCGCCGCAGGCGCCGGAATCCAGCGCCTGGCCGGTCAACGCCCGCGCGAGTTCTTCAGCGAACTCGCGGGCGCTGGCGTAACGGTCGGAAGCTTTGAAAGACAGCGCTTTCAAAATAGCGTTCTCGGCGGCTTCGGGCAGATTGCGGCGAATTTCCGTCGGTTTGGTGATCTCGCCCTGCTTTTGCAATTCGTAAAGGTCAACGGCGGATTCGGCCTTGAACGGCGGGCGTCCGGTGAGCATCTCGTAAGCGACCGCGCCGAGGCCGTAAATGTCGCTTTCGGCTGTCGGGCGGCCGCGCAATTGTTCGGGCGCCATGTACGGCGGCGTGCCTGCGATCCAGGTGACATCGGCTGTGGTGGCGACCTGCGAATCCTTGATCCGCGCGACTCCGAAATCAATCAGCTTGACCTGGAACTCGCCGCCGCCGAGGTCTTCGAGCATGATGTTTTCCGGCTTGAGGTCGCGGTGAAAAACGCCTTTGTCGTGCGCGGCTTCGAGCGCCCGGCCCGTTTGTCGGATGACACGCGCGACTTTTTCAAAATCCATTCCCTGCGGCGGCATCACCTCCCGCAACGTGACGCCCTGGATGTATTGCATCACCAGATAAGCCTTGCCGTCCGGCGTCTCGCCGGAATCGAGCACGCCGACGACGCCGGGGTGATTGATGCGCGCCAGCGCCTCCATCTCCTGCTTGAATTTCTTGGTGAACCAGGTGTCGTATTTGTCGCCGCCTTGCGCGGCGAAGAGGACTTTGATTACGACCTCGCGCGAGAGCAATTGTTTGTCGCGCGCCAGATAGACCACGCCGATGCCGCCACGCCCCAACTCGCGCTCGATCAGATAACGATCTTTCAGCAGCAGGCCCGGATAATGATCCGGCGCTTTCGGCATCGCCGGCTCGGCGGCTGTCGTAGCCTGAGACACTTCCTTGTTATTTTCACTGTTCATTTTGTCGCGGCGCCTGCGGCCTTTGCTTCGCCCGGATGATAGGCGCGTTCGAGATTGGCCTTGATCTCATCGAGCGTAAACCACGCGGGCTTGAATTGCTGCTTTGAATACAACCCGGCCTGTTCGAAATAATGCGGCGATTGAGGGTCGGCGTTCTGGCCGAATTGCAGCAGCGACATCGCGCGCGGCTTCGCGCCGAATTCGACCACGCTGACGAACGAGTGGCCGGCGACGCCGTAGCGCCTCTTTTGCCCCTTCGCCACAGGCGAGTAGAAATTGAAGACGATGCCGATGGGATCGCCGGGGCCGCCCGCCACAGGCAGGCTCGGCTTTTCGTCGCTGAATGGTTCGAGCGAGCCGCTGGTGTGAACGCGCTGGATGCGATTGATCTCGCCCCACGCGACCTTCCACGTGCCCCACGACCTGGCGATGTCGTCCAGCGCGTATTCGAGCACGGCGACTTTCGGATAAGGACTGTTTTTAGTCATCGCCTGAGCCTGCGGTTGCAGCGACGTGTAAAACCACAGCGTGAAGACAGTCATCGGAACCGAGTCAATTGCGCTGACGCCATTCCACGATTTCAACGCGGCGATGGCTTCGGCGGTTTTCTCGGCGCGCGCGGCGTCCTGAGCTTTCAGCTTTTCCCATTCGGCGACGAGCGGCGGAATTTGCGTTTCGGCTTCGATCACGCGCGTGTCGAAGGCGGCCTTCGCCCAATCGTCGAAAGTGAATTTGACCCGCTCGCTCAGCACGCGCCTTGAAATGCGCGAACGCGCGTTGTCGTTTTCGCTGACCATGTATTTCGGGAATTTCGATTTGTCGGGATTGCCACTGCCTTCTTCAGTGGCCAGGAACGGCGTAGCGTTGCAATTCTGCGCCCAACCGGACGGCGGATTGAAGATTTGCGGCAACTCGTCAATCGTGTGATAGCCGCGCCATTCCGCGCCCGGATCGCTGCCGTCAACCGGTTTCGTCCAGTCGTATTTCTGATCGCGTTTGGGAACCGCGCCGTTATAGAAGTACCAGATATTGCCTTCGCGGTCGGCGTACATCGTGTTGAACATCGGCACGTCGAGACGCGCCATCGCCGCCTTGAACTCCTTGAAGTTCCGCGCCTTGCTCATCAGGTAACGCTGCTCGATCACGCCGTAGCTTTCAAATTTCGCCATCCGCACGGTCAGCGGGTTTCCATTGCGCACGGCCACGACCGGGCCGTGATGCGTCTTGCGGAATTTGAACGCGCGCGTCTCAACGCCCTTGCCGGTTTTGATCTTGACCGTGTCAGTCCATTCGGTCGCGGCGCGATAGCCGTCGCCGTATTTGTAATTCAACGGATTTTTCGAATCGTCGAATTTTTCGATCCAGACATCAATGATGTCGGGGGCGTTGACGGTGTGGCTCCATCCGAGGTTGTCGTTGTGGCCGAGCGACGGGAACGGCGAGCCGGGGAAAGTCGCGCCGGACATGTTCCATCCGCTGTCGCTGTGGACGTGGCCTTCGATCCATTGGCCGGGGCCGAAAAATGGTTGATGGGGATTGACGAGCAGCATCGCGTGACCTGACGCGCTCTTCGATGGATTGATCGCCCAGGTGTTCGACCCGATCTGGCCTGCGCTCCACGCCTCTTCAGCTTTGTCATTGATCGCGGCATCGGATGATGGCGGCAGCGAGCTTGTCGCGCCGTTCGCTTTGACTTCCTGAACGGCGGTGCGAATTTCGGCGTCGCGGATGCCCGCGCGGCGATAGATGAAAAGCTGGTATTGCGCGAAACGCCCAAAGGCCAGCAGATGCCATGGCTCGAATTTCGTGATCAATCGCGGCTTGACCTGCGGGTTCTTCTTCAGAAAGTAATTCAGCCCATCAGCCGTCGCCTGGCAAATCTCTTTCATCCGCGCGTTCAGCTTCGGATATTCGGCCTGCGAGACTTTGACGATTTCCAGCGCGCGGTTGGTCAAATCGGCGTTGAGCGACGGCTCGCCGTAAATTTCCGAAGCGCGGCCCAGAGCCTGAATGTAGCTGTCTTCGATCTGCCAGAAATTGTCCTCGGCCTGGGCGTACATAAAACCGAAGATGACGCTCGCGTCGGTCGGGCCGTAAACGTGCGGCACGCCCCATTTGTCGCGATAGACGGTGACCGACCGGGCGATTTTTTCAAGATCGCCGCCTTGCGCTTGCGCGCCAACGGGAAACTGGCCTTGCATCACTAGCGCGATGAAAAGCGCAGCGAAAGCCACGTGGGTCAAGCCGGCCTTTTTCATGTTTCTGATCTCCTGGTTGGTATCGGTTGAATAAGACGAGCGGGAGTTTATCACGATGCGAAACTGGCGAGCCATCAGCCGCTGGCAAAAACCTCCAACGCCTCTTCATCGGCGATCACGACGCGGCGTCCATCAACCGCGATCAGGCCGTTGTTTTGCAGCCGCGACAGCGCCCGCGACACGACTTCGCGCACCGAGCCGATGCGCGCCGCAATCTGCTGGTTGGTCAAGGCCAGCGTGACCTCCAATCCATCATTTGTTCGGCGGCCTCGCGTTCTGGCCTCGATCAGCAGCCATCGCGCCAGCCGCTGGTCAACTTCGCGAAGCGACAATGTTTCGACCAGTTCGGCGCATTTTCGCAGCCGCCCGGCCAGCAGTTTCAACGCGGCCAGCGCGATTTGCGGGCGCGTCAGACACAGCGATTTCACGTCGTGTTTATCGAGGAAAAGAACGACGGTTTCTTCTTCAGCGGCTACGGTGGAAGGATAGGGCTTGTCGTCGAAGGCGGGCAATTCGGCGATGGTCGCGCCTTCGCGTTCGACGTGGATCACCTGCTCGCGCCCATCAACGCCCTCGCGGAACGCGCGCAACGCGCCCTGGACGATGACAAACAGCCCGCGCGCCTCATCGCCGGTGACGAACAATATCTCGTCGCGCGCTAGACGGCGCTCGACGGCGCGTTCCGCCAGCGCGCGAAGATCGAGTTCTTCGAGTTCACCGAAAAGCTGGGTCTGTCTCAAGGCGGTAATTTTGTCTGTGATCATCAGGCGGCATGATCACGCCGAATGGCGGAAGGTTCAAGCTCGGAAAGACCGGCGCCTGGGTTCGCATCGCTTCCAGCGTGCCCTTGGGGAGAGGTTTATTGAAAGGAAATTGGCTGCTTACCACGGAAACGCTGGAAGCGATGCGAATCCAGGGTTGATCCTGCCGCACTGCATAAACTTGACGCACATCCATTGGAACGCGGCGCGTGGAAATTTCAGAGTCATAATGGCAAATTTACCGATGTTATGGCTCCGCATGAATTCGGACGAAACTTTTTACTGGCTGTCGCGATATTGATAGGTTGCTCGCTCTGCGCGACATCGCAATCGAATCAATCGCCACGGACTGACCCCGCGCGCGCTCCTTCAACGCCTTCGAGCGCCAAACCGACTCCCACGCCCGCTCAGATCAGGATCGGCGACGTGGCGTTTTCCGGGAGCCTTCGCGCGCGGTTTGACATGTGGGACTGGTTCGAGACCGACCTGGCGAATAGCAGCTACAACTTTGTTGGCGTGCTGTTGCGCTTTTCGCTGGCTCAGCAGAAGAAGAGATACGAATGGCAGATCGAGGGCGCGGTTCCGTGGCTGATCAATTTACCCAACGACGCCATCGCGCCCCCACCGCAAGGCCAATTGGGATTTGGCGCGAACTATTTCGCCGCGAACGGGCGCAAAGACGCCAGCATATTTATCAAACAGGGTTTCTTCCGTTTCAACGGCCTCGGCGGTGACAAGGCAAGCAGCCTGAAGCTGGGCCGTTTCGAGTTCAACGAGGGGCTGGAAATAATCCCGACCGATCCGTCGCTGGCCACGATCAAACGCGAACACATCTCGCAGCGATTGATCGGCGTGTTCGGCTTCACGCACGTCGGACGCAGCTTCGACGGGCTGCATTTCTCGCGCACTTCCAAAAACGACAACATCACTTTCGTCGGCGCGCGCCCGACCGAAGGCGTTTTCCAGCTTCGCGGGTGGCGGGACCTGGACGTTGATTTCTACTACGGCGCTTTCACCAGAGATGTCAAAACCAAAAACGGCGAGAGCGACTTTCGCCTCTTCGCGCTCTATTACCACGACGGGCGTGACGTTTTGAAGACCGACAACCGCCCGCTGCCTCTGCGTCTGGCCGATGACAAGAACATTCGTATAACGACGATAGGCGGCCATCACATCAACGTCTTCAAAGCAGGCTCTGGCAAGGCTGATACGCTGCTGTGGGGTGTCGGACAGTTCGGCGCCTGGGGCAATCTCGATCACCTCGCGGGCGCAATCGCAGCCGAAGCGGGCTATCAGTTCAGCGGCGGTCTGGCCGACAAGATCAAGCCGTGGGTCAGAGCGGGCTATTTTCGCGGCTCAGGCGATGGCGACCCGACCGACAACATTCACGGCACATTTTTTGAACTTCTGCCGACGCCTCGCATTTACGCGCGATTCCCGTTTTACAATCTGATGAATCTGGAAGATTCGTTCGTCCAGTTGCGGTTGAAGCCGCACGCGAAGGTCGCGCTGCGAACCGATCTGCATCATCTGCGGCTGAGCAATTCAAACGATCTGTGGTACACGGGCGGCGGCGCGTTTCAGCAAAGCACGTTCGGTTACGTTGGCCGTCCGAGCAACGGCGAGAAGACGCTGGCCACGATGGCCGATCTGAGCGTTGATTGGAACATCACGCCTGCGACTACGTTGACGTTTTATGTCGCTGGCGCGCGTGGCGGCGGAGTGGTCGAGAAGATTTATCCCAATGGCCGCAACGCGCGATTCGCCTACATTGAGTTGACGCAGCGATTCTGAAAACCCGGCGCACACCAGCTCAGCGCATCAACGACACGTCGGCGTCGGGCAGGAATGGTTGGCATAGTGACGAAATCAGAGTACAAAAGAGAATCGCAAAAATAAAACGATCACAGCAAGGCGAGGTTGATATGTTGAAAAAGACCACTCCGTTCGGCTCTCTTGAAGTTTTCGACGCCCACACGCATTTCTTTTCCCGCAAATTTTTCGAGACTCTGATCAAGCAATCGTCGCAACTCGGCGCCGAGGCGAACGCGATGGAACGCGTCGCTGAGATGACCGGCTGGATGATGCCGCCACCCGATCCGGCTGAGTTGGCCGCGATCTGGAAGGCCGAACTCGACCGCCACGAAATCTCCGGCGCTTTGATGATGGCGAGCGCGCCGGGCGATGAAGAGTCAATCGCGGCGGCTGTCGCGGCTTTTCCTGATCGGATCGCGGGCGCGTTTATGTTCGATCCGGCGAAACCCGACGCCGAAATGCGTGTGAAGCGCGCGTTTGACGAATTGCGATTGCGCGTCGTCTGCCTCTTTCCGGCGATGCATCATTACTCGATGGCTGAAAACGAAGGCGTCCGCGCGGTCGTCTCAATCGCGAGCGAAAAGCCCGGAACAGCGGTCTTTGTTCATTGCGGCGCGCTTTCGGTCGGCGTTCGCAAAAAGCTTGGATTGCCAAGCCATTTCGACATGCGGCGGTCGAATCCGCTCGACATTTACAAACTCGCGGCTGAATTTCCGAAGGCGAATTTCATCATCCCGCATTTCGGCGCCGGGATGTTCCGCGAAACGATGATGCTGGCCGATCTGTGTCCGAACGTTTGCGTTGATACTTCGAGTACGAACAAGTGGATGAAATACGACGCCGCGCCGATTGATTTGCCGATGGTGTTCAAACGCGCGCTCGACGTGGTTGGAAGTGAGCGATTGCTTTTCGGCACGGACTCATCGTTCTTTCCGCGCGGCTGGGTCGCTGACGTGTTTTACGCTCAGACCAACGCGCTGCTTGAGGTCGGAGCGAGCGAAGAGCAGGCGCGCGCGATCTTTGGTGGCAATCTCCGGCGGCTGCTGAATCTTGAATCGAAACGATAAAGGAAGAGATATGTATTTCAAACAATTTTATCTTGGTTGTCTGGCGCACGCTTCTTATCTGATCGGCTCGGAAGGCGAGGCGGCGGTTGTTGATCCACAACGTGACGTTGATCAGTACATCAACGAAGCCGACGCTCAAGGATTGAAAATCAAATACGTGATCGAGACGCACCTGCACGCCGATTTCGTCAGCGGCCATCGCGAGCTTGCGGGGCGCACAGGAGCCGAAATCGTCTTCGGCGAAAAAGCAGGCGCTGCGTTCCCGCATCGCGCGGTCAGGGATGGCGACGAGATCAAACTGGGCAAAGTGGTTTTGCGATTTCTTGAAACGCCCGGCCATACGCCTGAAAGCATCTCGATCCTGGTGATGGACACTGCGGTTTCAAACGAGCCGCAAAAAGTTCTGACCGGCGACACGCTTTTCATCGGCGATGTCGGGCGGCCCGATCTGGCCGGCTCGCGGGGCTTCACGGCGGAGCAGATGGCCTCGATGCTTTACGACAGCTTGCACGGCAAATTGCTCAAGCTCGCCGACGCGACCGAAGTCTATCCGGCGCACGGGGCGGGCAGTTTGTGCGGGCGCAACATCTCGAAGGAGACTTCCTCGACCATCGGGCAGCAGCGTCAATTCAACTACGCGATCCAACCAATGTCGAAAGATGAATTCGTGCGGATGATGACGACCGATCTGCCCGAAGCTCCGGCTTATTTCCCGAAAGACGCTGAGATCAATCGTCGTGGCGCGGCGTCTCTCGATGAATTGCCGCCTCCGCCTTCGCTCACGCCTGAAGAGGTCAACAAGCTGGCGCAGGAGGGCGCGACGATTCTGGACGTTCGCACGGCGGCGCAATTCGGCGCGGGGCACGCGCCCGGCGCGATCAACATCGGTCTGAACGGGCAGTTCGCGTCGTGGGCGGGAAACCTGATCAAACTCGACGCGCCGGTCGTGCTGGTTGGCGAAGACGATGAGCAGATCAACAGCGCTGCGCTGCGTCTGGCCCGCGTGGGCATCGAGAATGTCAAAGGCTATCTGGGCGGCGGGATGTACGCCTGGGATCAGGCGGGATTGCATGTCGCTACTATCTCGCAGATTGCGGTTGATGAATTGAAGCATTGGCAGGATGAAAAGCGCGACATGCAGGTGATTGACGTGCGGCAGCCGGGCGAATATCGCAGCGGTCACGTTCCGGGAGCAGTCAGCGCGCCGCTGGCGCACGTGGCCGAAATATCAGGCCTTGATCCGAATCGTCAGACAGCCGTGATTTGCGCGGGCGGCTATCGTTCGAGCGCGGCGACGGGCATTCTGGCGGGCCTCGGCTTTTGCAATCTGTTCAACGTCGTCGGCGGCACGAGCGCGTGGATCAACGCGGGTTATCCGGTGGAAGGCGCTGAGACGGATGAGACCTGTCAGCTATCTTCAGCCTGATCGAGCCACATCATCAGTCTGCGGCTGAAATCGTTATCCGAATTGATGGCGCCAAGATCGAAGAGCGTGTCGCGCTGAGCCTGCGTGATTCTGGGCACGGCCTGCAGGTCGGGGCCAACGCGGAACGCGCCGTTGTCCAACAGCCTCACCCATCGTTTCTCCTCGAATATCTGCGTGCCCGATTTTCGCTTTGCTTCATCGGGATAATAATTTCTTGCCAGTTCATCGGCGTGCGAATCGTGTTCGTACCAGGGGCAAGGGAAAAATCTGCCGTTCGGGGCAATCCATCCGGGGGATTGAGGAAATTTCCTCGCCGGAAATGATAAGGTGGCTCGCGCCATGAGTATCACTCCTTCAAAGAATGCTTTCGCGCAGTTTTAATGGTTAAGGTTCGCTTCAAAGTGTGGCCGGTAAACCGACGGCTATAGATGAGTGTTGGCCGAAATAATTTGCCTGCGGCGCGGCAAAAACTCTGACTTTAATGTGCGCGCGAAATGGTGGGCACAACCTGTGTCCCACCCTCGCCCTAAAACAATTCCTTTAGACTTACGTTCGACGATTTCAGAAACGAAACCAGATCGAGCAACTGCTTGAGCGAATACTTCGAGGCGTAATCGGCGGGCATTGCCGACGTATTGAGCTTTTCGGCCTTCGCCACTTCAGATTTCAGGAAGGCGCGCGAGACGGGCGGCAGCGACGAGGTGTCGTAGAGCCTGATCGTCGTTTCGTCTTCGTCGCGTTTGACGCCAGTGAACTTCTCGCCGCTGCGAGTCGTGATCGTGATCGCCGCGTATTTCTCGTTAATCGCGGCGTGCGGCGTGACGATGCCTTGCAGGATTTCGCGCGGCGATTTGCCTGCGAGGTTCGAAAGATCAGGGCCGATCTTTCCGCCAACGCCTTGCGCGGTGTGGCAGACTCGGCAGTTTTGAATTTGCGTCGAATCGAAAAACAACTCGCGCCCGGCTGCGGCGTCGCCGCGCAGGTCGGACGTGTCGTTCGTGATTACGTGAGATGTTTCCAGCTTCGGCGCCGCTTCCGGCTTCGGAGTCGCGGAGGCGATGTGTTGATCGGTTTGCTGCGGCTGACTGCTCTTCGCGTTCGCTCTGCTTCCGGGTGAAAGCGTCAGCACGTAAGCCGCGACGTTTGCGATCTGCTCCTTGCTGTACTGATTTTTGAACGCGGGCATGCTGGTTCCCGGAATGCCTTCTGCTATTACGAGCCTCAAAAACTCAGCCGAATATTCGCGGTCGCGCAATTTCGGCGCGCCTCCGCCGATGCCTTCGTTGCCGTGACAATAAGTCATGCTGCACGAGCCGAGGAAGACGCGGCGGCCCGCTTCGACAGAGGTTTGGTTTTGCGATTGCGCCGGCGAGCCGGAAGAAGCGTCGAAAATCAAAAGGAGCAAAAGGCCCGGCAAAAACAGAATGGCGGCGCGTTGCAGCGTTGTTGTCAGTCCCGGCTTATTTCCCATCGCCCGCCCCCTTGACGTTGCTTTCAGGCAAAGCGAACACGAACAATGTTGACGCGCGTTCCGGCATCTTCTTCTCCGATTCGGGCCAGAGGATTGTGCTGACGCCGCCGACCAGCGATCCCATTCCGGCGGGCACGGCGACGTATTGGCGGCCATTGACCGAATAGCAGATCGGCGAGCCGGTGATGCTCGCGCCGGTATTGAACGCCCAGAGTTTTTCGCCCGTCCGCGCGTCGAGCGCGAACGCCTCGCCCAGCACATCGCCCGAAAAGATCAGATCGCCCCCGGTCGAAAGCAGCGAAGCGACGTTCAGATACCGCGTCAGGTAACGCCACTTGCGCTCGCCGGTCAGCGGATCGAAGGCGTTGATGTGACCATACGCCGGTTTGTCTTTCGGCGGTTTGATTTCAATGCTGCCGCCGAATAGGCCCGCGCCTTCTTTGATCTCCAGCTTTTCGGGTTTGATGATGTTGCAGGCTTCCCAGCCGATGTTGTACCAGAGCCGCGTGCGCGGGCTGTAGCTCGAATGATCCCAGTTGCGGCCGCCGATGGCGCCGGGGCAGACGAAGGTCTCTTTGTTTGGCGGCACGGGTTGCATATCAATCGGCCTGCCGTTTTTGTCCACGCCTTTCATCCAGGTGATGATGTCAACGTGCGGCCAGGCGTTCAGGTATTTGCCCGTTTCGCGGTCGAGCACCCACGTGTAACCGCCTTTGTTGGGATGCACGAGCAGCTTCTGTTTCTTGCCGTCCTTCTCGTAATCAATCAGCACGCATTCGTAGGACGAGTCGAAGTCGTAAAGGTCGTGCGGCACTTCCTGGTAGTGCCATTTCAATTTGCCGGTGTCGGGGTCGAGCGCGATGATCGAATTGGTATAGAGGTTATCGCCGGGACGGAATTCATCGTAAAAATCCGATGATGGATTGCCGACACCCCAGTAGAGCAAATTCAATTCGGCGTCATACGAACCGACCAGCCACGTCGGCGCGCCGCCGTACTTCCACATCTTCTCGCCCCAGGTTTCGTAGCCGGGTTCGCCCGGGCCGGGGATGGTGTAAAAGCGCCAGAGGTGTTTGCCGGTCTTCGCGTCGTAGGCGTTCAAGTAGCCGCGATGCGCGTTCTCACCTCCCGTGTTGCCGACGATCACTTTGTCTTTCACGACAAGCGGAGCCGACGTGATGTTGCAACCGCACTGCCGCACATCCTGAACTTCGACATCCCAGATTTCACGGCCCGTTTTGGCGTCGAGCGCGACGACGTGATTGTCGAGCGTGCCGAAATAGATTTTGCCGTAAGCGACAGCCAGCCCGCGCGATCCCGGATTGTAGGGAATGGGCATCTGCGGCAGCTTGTAAATGTACGTCCAGAGTTTTTCACCAGTCGCGGCGTTGATTGCGAAGATGCGGTTCATCGGTCCCATCAGGTACATCACGCCGTCAACGACGATCGGCGTGGCGTTCAAGCCCCCGCGTAATTCGCCGGTGGGAAAAGCCCAGACGGGAATTAGTTGTTTGACGTTTTCGCGATTGATCTGATTGAGCGCGCTGAAGCGGTGCGCCGAGTAATTGCCGCCGTAGCTCATCCAGTTCTGCGGCTCTTTGTCGGAGTTGATCAGGCGCTGCCACGAAGGCTCTTGCGCAAACGCCGGGAGCGCGAGCGCCGCGATCAAAATGGAAGAGAGAAGAGCGTTAAGACGATGTCCAGCCATAATGCGTCGCCACGTCATCGCTGAATCCTTTCGTTACTTTGGTCTTTGCGTTGTTTTGATTGATCGAGAGTTGATTGTCACCAGTAAGACGGCGGGTACTTTACCTTTGCCGGTTGAGTTTGACAATGAAGGGAATGGGGAATGGGGAATGGGGAATGGGGAATGGGGAATGGGGAATGGGGAATGGGGAATGGGGAATTGGGAATGGGGAATGGAGAATGATGTTGCTTCACGCTCCCCTCCCCACACTCCACTCCCTGGTTACGTTTGTAATCATACGTGGACAGCGATAACAGCAACTCATCGCCACTTGTAGACAGGTTGTCGTTCCGCTCCGTCGAGTAAAATTTTCAATCCAATGAATATCTTCTGCTATTCGCTCACTTAGCGTGTTTCGACGCGGCCTTTTGCGCGGTGGCACGTGTGTTGCTCTATGGTCAGGCGTCGAAAGGAACGAAACGCTCTCCCCGAAGTTGTTCACCTCACCGGGATAAGAAACGGGGTTTTTATGTTGAATGATTTTCTGAAAGACGAAGAAGGACAGAGCATCGTTGAATACACGCTGTTGTTGACGCTGATCGGCGCCACAACGATTTTTATGCTGACGCTGATGGGATTGAGCATCAGCCAGGTGCTCGGTGTTCACATAACCTGGGATAGCTACCGGGAATGGGCTTACGAAAAGTTCAGTACGAAATAGCCCAGGCGAAACGAACCGGTTGGAATAGATATTTGAAATTGACTTTGCGGCCTGAAGAATAAAACGACGAGATAAGGCAATGATCACGCCAAAGGCCGCAACAAGATTGAGAACGTCCCACCACGTTCTTCAATTACTCTCGCGCTGCACATTGAGGTACCACCTATTGATACGTTATTGACCGCAACCTCCTTGACCTGTCCTCCCTTAACATCCCCACACTTCCCTCCACAACACTGACGCTCAATGTGCAGCCGAGAGAAACACAACTCTCGGTTTTTCACACCAAAACAAATCACAAAACTCATTCACTCTGATTGGTCGCGGGCGACGCAGCCGTTCTTCCAGGCCAGACGATCCGCCTCCGAAGCCACCTGAACACAAGCCACGCGGGCAGCAGGATAAACAGCGTCACCGGGATCATCACGATCACGAAGCGGATGATGCCCAGGATGATCTCCGTCCCGGTGTCCACTCCATCGCCGAACGCGGCCTTGAGGTCATAGAAAAATCCGCGCGTCGTCGCGGCGACGACCGGCGCCGGCGTGCTCAGTGTGATGTTGATCGTCGAGAGAGCCGACTGGTTTTCCAGAAAGCGCCGCCGGCCTTCCAGCCGTTCAATCTCGGCGCGGACATCAGCAAGTTGGGTCTGAACTTCCAGCGCGTCCGAAACCTTCCTGGCCTGCTTCATGATTTCCAGGAACTGCGCTTCGAGCGCGCGTTTCGTGCGGATGCGCGCTTCCAGGTCAATGTACTCTTCGGTCACGTCCTGGCCGGAAATCTTCTCGTGCAGAATGCGCCCGCCCACGCCGCGAATCTCTTCAATCGCCTCGGCGAATTTCTGCGCGGGCACGCGGACGATGACGTTCACGACCGTCGCCGCAGCGGTTTGCGATCTGGCGTCGTTCTGTCTGGATTCAGAAGTGACTACAAAGCCGCCGTGCTTCTCGGCGATTGCGGCTATCTTCCGCTGGCCATCGTTCGGCGCGTCGGTTTCGATAGTGATTTCGGCGTTGCGGATGATCTTGCGCTCAGCGGCTTGGGCCGAGCCTTGTGCAGAACCGGCTGAGCTGAGAGACGCCTCTTGCACATTGCGAGCAGCAGTTGGCGATTGTAGGTGCACAGGCCCGCCTATCGCCGTTCTGGCGTCTGAGGGCGAGGAGGATGGAACGACGCTACTGCTCTGATTGTACGCAACCGCGCCGCTGTTCACGGCGTCTCTCGAAACCGTTCGCTTGCATCCAGCAAGCGCGGTCACCGCAATCAATAACAAAACTATCGAACGTCGCATAAAACACCTCCGTTGGTTCCCACGATCTTTAATCTGACCGGGTGGGACTGAGTTTGAAAATCTCCGCTGAGACTTCGGTTGTCGTCCGATTGAACGGCTTGCGTGAAGAGCTTTGCAAAGATTTTACCGGCGGTGTTAAAGACGCTGGCGAAGCTTGAATGTTTCCGAACCTGTCGCGCTCATCGGAACGGATTCATCCGCATCATAAAATTCAACGCTTCATCGAGCGCGGGCAACTCCCGCGACTGTTTGATCTGAATCCCAAGCTCAGCGGCCAATGGCGCCAGCAGGGCAGCGGTCACCTCGGTGCGGACGGTGATCAGGCTCGGAAGAGCGCCGAGTTGCGACAGAGTCTGCGCCAGTTTGAGAGGAAGCCCTGCTCGCATCGCTTCGAGCGACGGCAGCGGCTGCGCCATATCCGTGCCGAGAACAAATCCTCTCTCCGCCTCGGTGATCAGCAGAAGGTAGGGGAAGAATGGGCGCTCCTTCTTCTCGCGCATGGGCATGGGTAGCATCGTCAATTCCATTTCCAGCGTCAGGGCTGTTTTAGGCAGATGTTTGAGCGCTTCGAGTTGTTGCGGGGTGAGCGGCGCTGGCGCTGGCGCTTTCTTCTCGGGTTCGGGCACACGCAGGATTTTGTCTTCCCATACGATGTTGGCGTTCTCCTTGCGTGGGACTCTTACCAGAAAATCTTCGTCGCCTTCGCCGTACAAGATATCTTCGTCTTCGCGCACTCGCGGCGCGACATCGAGCAACTGTTCAAGCGCGACGGTCAGAAGACGCGCTTCGGACGAAGTCAGAAACCAGGGGAACATTCCTGGCGCGTAGCTGCGGAATTGCGGCCAGTTGTTCGCCCCGCGAAATTTCAGATTGAGTTTTTTGATTACCTCGCGATCTTCTTTGTCCAACTGCTCGCGGTCTTCAAACGACGCTTGAAGCTGCGGGATTTCCAGCACGCGATCCGGCGCGATGTCATCAGCCAGTCCTTGCTCGCCTGCTTCGTGTAAATTCAGGAAATCGTATAACGCATCGGCGCCCGGATAGAGCGCGATGGCGAAATGTTCGCCTCCCGCGCCCATCACGCTGACGAACCCGATCTCCTCACTCTCCGGATCACGCACGCCGAAGACTTCGTCCTCCATCATCCAATTCCAGGGCGCCATCTCCTTCGCACGCCCGGCTGCCGCATAAAGCTTTCTCCATTCCTCGAATGTGGGGTTCTTTTCGGCCATAAATCCTCCAGTGATGGCCAGCGGCGAATCGCCGGCAGGTGTCAATTCATCGCCGCATTACGCGCGCGCGCGTCTTGCAGCAGTTTTTTCATCTCAGCGGCAATCTTCGCAGATTTCGGATCATTCGCAAGGTTGCGCATCTCGCCCGGATCGCGCGCCTCGTCGTAAAGCTCGACGCCGCGTTTGCCTTCGTCCCACTCGGTGTAGCGCCATCGCTCGTTGCGTATGCTGTAGCCCATAAACGCGTTCTGGCCTGAGCCTCGTTGAACCTGTGTGATCGCAGGTTTGTTCCATCCGGCGTTCGGGTTTTTGAGCAAAGGCCGCAAACTGCGCCCGGCGAGGTTCTTTGGCGTATCGGCCAACCCGCACAAATCGGCCAGTGTCGGGTAAAGGTCAACCAACTCGACTGTGCGGCCCGAAGGTTTGCCTTTAGCGACGCCTGGGCCTGCGATGACCAGCGGGTTGCGCGCCGAGCCTTCAAACAGGCTCATCTTCATCCACTGCCCGTGCTGGCCGAGCAAATAACCGTGATCGCTCCAGAAGACGATGATCGTGTTATCGGTCAGCTTCAAGCGGTCGAGCGCGTCAAGCAATCGGCCCACGTTGGCGTCGAGGAAACTGATCGAAGCGTAATAAGCCTGAATCGCTTCGCGCTGCGCCTGCCGGCTTACGCCAAAATGCGGCGGGTTCGTCCAAAGCGCGGCCTGCGGGATGTTCGCAAGCTCATCCTTAAGAGTTTGAGGCGAAAATTGCGGCGCGGCGATTTTCTCAATCGGGTACAGGTCGAAATATTTCTTCGGCGCGATGTAGGGGCAATGCGGGCGGTAGAAGCCCGCCGCGATGAAGAACGGTTGATCCTTGCTTTGCTCAAGCAGTTTGATCGTCTCCGCCGCGACTTTGCCGTCGGTGTGCGCTTCGTCAGGGGCGGGCGAAGCGTAAAACGAGAGCGAACTGCCGAGGCCGCGCGCGGGCGTGTGATTGGTCAGGACTTTCTCTTCGTCCTTGTCCACGCCTCTGGGATTGATCACGCGATTCCAAGACATCGGATCGTCGAGTCCGTCCGTGCCTATCTGGCCGGGATTGCCGTAGTGATAAATCTTGCCGACGCGGGCGGCGTAATAGCCGTTGCGCTGGAAGAGTTGAGACAGCGTGACGACATCAGGCAAGACCGAACGGAAATGTTTTCGCAGATCGTAAACCTGAGTCGTGTCGGGACGCAGCCCGGTCATCAAACTGGTTCGGCTGGGGCTGCACAGCGGGAATTGATTATACGCTCGGTCGAATCGCACGCCACGCGCCGCGAGCCTGTCAATATTGGGCGATTTAACCAGTGGGTGTCCGTAAGTTCCGAGGTCGTTGTTGAGATCGTCGGCGGAGATGAAAAGCACGTTTGGTTTGCGCCGCTGCTCGGCGGGCTGGTTGCGTGTTGATCGTTGCGAATGGACGTCAGGATAGCAGACAAACAACGCCGAACAGAGCAGCAGACCGGCGAACAGCAATCTGAAATATCTCCTTGTTATCATTGGCTCTCCCATTTCAGACTTTAATGTTTTTGTGTTTGACATAAATGCGTGAAGTCAATATTCTTGCCCCCGCTTACGTTGTTGATCGAAACCGAAATGCCCTGAAAACAACGCCCTTTTTTCTCACCTCACATTCTTCCCCCAAAAATCCGCAAGCCCCGGTTTTAAGTATCATGCGTCGTAGTGTGTGATTGATTGAGCAGTGAGCGCTTCGATTGCTCGTCGCGCAATTGCCATCTTCGCTGTGTAGCGGAGATGACTTGCGTTGTTGCTTGAGCGCCCGAAGCGTATGGGTCAATCACAGGCGAAGCCTTGTCTGCAAGGCCTGATTCCGCCGAAGGACTTTGATCTTTGTCTGGCAAACGCTGAATGCCTTTCAGATGCTCAACTGAAGTGGGCTGACGAAGAGTGGAGGAGAGGGAGGAGCCGGTGAGCGTTAAGGGTGGGAACGGGGCGAATAGGCGATGACGAAATGGGGAGCGCGTGGTCGCCCGGTCGTCAAACATCCGCGCGATTCGTTTCTCCGGCTATCCCTCTCCTGCGTTCTTCGTCTGAAGCTTGTCAGTGAAGCTACTGGGTGAAAGGCTTTGATTTTTTGCGCCAGCCGCGTTGCGCCAGATCTTGCAGATGTTGCGTCGAATAGCGTTCGCGTTTGACGCCGTCTTCGCGCTCTTTCAGCGACACTAGGCCGAGCGCGAGCGGGATGATGAAGTAGTGAAGCCTTCCGCCCGCGGCTTCATACAAATGCGAAAGCAGCATCACGACGGCTTGCGCCGGCATCGGGGCGGCGGCGAATTGCGCGCCGCTTTGCATCACGCCGATGTAACGCGCGCCCATCAGATGGAGCGGTTCGTAATTGAGGATTGCGAAGACCAGGATTCCGGCGTAGTAGTTGGCGAGGCTTGGAAGCGCGTCTTTCCGCCACGCGATGAAAAGCGAGACGAAGATGACGGTGGTGACGGCGAAGACCGAAAGCGACGCGAACATCGGACGCGCCGAAGTAATCGGCTGATGACGCGCCACCGATCCGGCGGCGAAAGCCAGAACGACAACAACGGCGCCGAGCGCGATCAGCGGCAGCCACCGTTTCAATTTTGCATGAGACGAGCGCAGATCGGCGAACCAGAACGCGAACATTGCGACCGCGCTGCCTTCGGTGAAGCCCTGAATGACTGGCCCTAAAAAAGGCGATATTCGCGCGCCGAAAATCGAGATGGTGTGAACGCCGCTGCGCAATCCGCCGAATTGCAGGACGTACTCAATGATCATCTGCAACACCGCGCCGCTGGCGAACATCAGCAGAAATCGCCGGTCGCGTTTGTAGTAGGCGAAATAACAGGCGACAGCCAGAGAAATGGCCATCAGGATCAAGCGCGTCTCGTAATAGCCCGCGTGATCGAAAGTTCTGATCATCCAAAAATCCATAACAAATATCTTTCAGGCAGAGGCCGCGTAATTAATCAATATTGGCAGGATTGGAAATCCCCGCTGCGGCAGCGATTCTACTCTGAATGCCGATTACGGCAAACGGCTTGAATAAGAAAATCCCTGACAGATAAATTCACTCTGCCGTTTCGGCGTGAGATGGCCGCGAAACCAGAAGCGCGAGAGCCGCCAGAGCGCCCAGCAAATTCAAAACCACCACCCACGCCATCATCTGCGGCCCGTGTGATTTGAAAAACTGCCCGGTCAGCCAGGGCCAGAACATGCTGCCCGCTGAAGACCCGACCAGAAAAAATCCGGTGACTTTGCCCGACAGTCCCAGCATTCGCTGCGCCAGTCCGAACATGTTTGGGAACACAGGGGCCACTGCCAGTCCCAACCCGATTGCACCGAACCACAGGATGAACGGCGTCGGAGCGAGGATCAACAGCGCGAGCGCGATCAGCATCGTGACCGACAGATGCGTGACGATCAGCGTGACGACGTTGAATCGGACGGTCATCCAGATCGTCGCCAGCCGGCCAACGGTGAACGCCGCCCAGAACGACGAATTCACGTAAGCCGCCGTTTGAGCGCTCATCCCGCGTTCGGCGGCGTAACTGAAATACCATCCCATCACTGTCGCTTCGGCGCCGACCTCAAGAAAAAAGAATGTGGCGAAGAGAACGATCATCAGCGCCGGCAGCGGCGCCGCCGAATCGAGATGTTTATGTTCGTGTAGCGCAGGGCTTGGCGAAACGAAGGTGAGCAGCGCGACAGGAACGATGATCAGCGCCAGCGACCAGTAAGTGACGCTCAGGCTGTTGGCGTGGTGAACGAACTGCGCGACCAGCATTGGCGCCAGGAATCCGCCCAGCCCGAACGCAAAATGAAGCGTGCTCATAAACGGCCTGACTCTTTCGCCGTGAACCAGCACGATCAGCGCGTTCCCGCCGACATTGATCGAAGCCGCGGCGATCCCGATAAACGCGGACAACGCCAGCAAGACCGGCAGCAGCGTCGCCGACGGCATCAGCGCCAGGGCGACGGCGGAAGCTAGCAGCGAAACCGCCAGCAGCGGATGGCCCGCAGTGCGGTCGTAAAACCTCCCGATCAACCACGAGCCGATCATCGTGCCGAACGAGCGCGCGATGAACAGATTGCTGATCTGTTTCATCTCGGCGTTCGTTTGCGCCGCCAGCGCGGGGAGCGTCGGCCCCAACGAACCTGATCCCAAACCCAAAGCGATAAAAGCGAGCGAATAAAGTATCGTCTTACGCATCGGGCGGAATCATAACGTAACGCGTTCTCATTCGGTAATGCTCGCGGCGGCGGCCCTTGTCTATTGGCCTTTGCCGCTCGACTGTAATAGAGTTTGCGCGCAGCGCGGCGAAGGATTCAAGGGCGGCAATCTGTGAAAGGAGTTGGATGCTATGCAGACTGCGACTGAGGTTTTGCTCGATCCTGAAAAAAGCCGACTTTTACGAAAAGGTACACGCCAAAGCGATGGAATATCTGGCGGCGGGCGTCAAACAGGTCTGAGTCATCTCGCCGGAGAATCGAACGATCACGATTTACCGCTCTGCCACGAACATTCTCGCTTTTCCTGAAGACAGCGAATTGGTGAGCGAAGATTTGTTTCCCGGCTTCCGGTGTCATTTGAGCGAAGTGTTCAAGAATCCGGCGCAAACGGCGAGGTGAGTGTGGTATGGCTAAACTAAAAATCCGATTCGATCAAACAACGCCAAAGCAGAGGCGGCAGTTGATTCGGGAAATGGGGCAACGGCTGGATATAAATGAAAGCCTCGAATCGCTGATCCGGACGATGCACGATTACGAAGCGCAGTTCGGAATCAGCACAATCGAATTTTACGCGCGCTATCTGACAGGCAAAATGGGCGACAGCCGCGATGTGATTCAATGGGCAGGCGCTTTCGAAGATTATCAAGCGTTGTTACGCGAGCATTTCCAATGCGCGGCTGCCTGAGGAAGAATCGAAATGCGCGATGTGACGCAATACTTCGATCTGGTCGTCAAGATTATCGAACTCAGCTCTGCTGTGAATGCGGAACTTGATCTTGAACAATTTGATCACGAACGAGGGACGATTGAAGGCGCGCTCTACTTTGCCGATGGCTCACGACTGGAATTCACCGAAAGAATAGTTATCGAGAACGCCCGCCCGGTGAAACGTGATTACCGCTATCAATACGTTCGCGATCAGAAATCGGTCTTTCGCTATGATAACGCGCCGCATCATCCACGATTGCCCAATTTCCCGCATCACAAACACGTTGGGCGCAAAACAGTTTCCGCCGCCTAGCCGTTGCTGAAGGATGTGTTACAGGAGGTCGCTGAACTCTTGAGTGGGACACCCTATCAATCTTCAACGTTGCAGCGCAGAAGTAGACAAAAGACCGGGAGAAAGGCAAAACAGTAGATATGCGTCCCCAAGTATTCGTCACCCGACAATTGCCCGCGCCCGCGATGAACAGGCTGGCCGAAGTCTGTGATTATAAGGTGGGCGTCGAGCAGGGCGCGCTCAGCCGCGATGCTCTGCTCGCGGGCGTGCGCAACGCTGACGGCCTGGTCTGTCTGTTGACCGACACCGTTGATCGGGAAGTGATTTGCGCGGGGACAAGGCTTCGCGTGATCGCCAACGTCGCGGTCGGGCACAACAACATTGACGTGGGCGCCGCGCGGCAACGCGGCATTTACGTAACCAACACGCCTGATGTGTTGACTGACTCGACAGCCAATTTGACCTGGGCGTTGATACTGGCTCTGACGCGGCGCATCGTCGAAGCTGACGCTTTCATCCGCGCGGGCAAATTCACGGGTTGGGATTTCGACATGCTGCTTGGAAGCAGTATCACGGGCAAAACGCTGGGCATTGTCGGATACGGCCGGATCGGCAAAGCCGTCGCTCGCCGCGCGACTGGTTTCGGAATGCAGGTGATTTATTGCGGACGCGACGACATAGCTTTCCGTGATGACCCGCATCACAACTCGATCATGCTCGCGCGGCAAAGCTCGACCAGCCCGCTCAGCCAGAGCGCGCGCCTCGACGGACTTGCGGCCCGGCGCGTGTCTTTCAATCAACTGATCGAGACAGCGGACATCATCACCTTGCACGTTCCGCTGGCGGCGGCCACGCAGCATTTGATTGACCGCAACGCATTCGCGCGAATGAAACCGACAGCTTATTTGATCAACACCGCGCGCGGCCCGGTGGTTGACGAAGCCGCGATGGTCGAAGCCTTGCAGCAAAAACGAATCGCCGGCGCGGGATTGGATGTTTATGAACGTGAACCTGAAATCAGTCCTCCGTTGTTGGCGATGAACAATGTTGTGTTATTGCCGCACGTCGGCAGCGCCACGTTGGAAACCAGAACGGCGATGGCCCTGCTTGCAATCGAAAATACGATTGAGGCGTTGTCGGGGCGTACACCGCGATGCGCCATCAAATGAATCTAACCGCCAAAGTTTGCGGTAACGATTTACCTGCCAGCAAAAGACTCCGTCTGTAAGATTGAGATAGCGTCTAACTCCCACCCCTTTTGTTGTAACCTCCCTGCTTTCAGTCGCGCTTTTGAGATTCGTCGCTGGCATCGTTATTGCCTGAACATTGCTCAGGCGCAGACGCGCACGAACGGAAAATAAAATGAAAGAGATTCCCTTGATCTATAACCCGACGGCAGGCGCGTTCAGACGCGATCCCGAAAAAGTCGAACGATTGACACGCGCTCTCACCAGACAAGGAATTGAAGTCGTTTCATTGGCTACAAAGCATGCGGGGCATGCGACGCAACTGGCCCGTCAGGCGGTCAGCGATGGAGCCGAAATCGTCATCGTTTGCGGCGGAGACGGCACCATCAACGAAGCCGCGCAGAGTCTGGTCGGAAGCCGCGCTGCGCTGGCTGTGTGGCCGTGCGGCACAGCGAATGTTCTGGCGAAAGAACTGCGGCTGCCTTGCGATGAAAAGGCTTTGGCTGAATTGATAACCTGCCGAAGCGCGCGAACGATCAGCGTTGGGCGCGCAATGAAGCCTGATACCGGCTGGCAGCGCTATTTTCTGCTGATGGCCGGCATCGGACTGGATGCGACCATCGTTAACGGCGTTGATCCGGGTTTGAAGCGATTGGTCGGCATCGGCGCGTATCTGACTTCGGGCTTGAGTTATCTGGCGCGAATGCCGCTGACGCCTTTTTCGATTGACCTTAACGGCCGGCGTCACGAGAGCACTTTCACTGTGGTCTCGAACGCCGCCAATTACGCGGCTTTCTTTACGCTTGCGCCCGGAGCCGAGGTGGACGATGACACGTTGGATGTCTGTGTTTTCAATTCGCGCAGCCGCCTCGCTTATTTGACCTACGCGTTTTTGAGCATGGTCAGTGGCCGCCATACGCGAAGTCCGAATATTGTTTATCAACCTGCGCGGGAGGCGCAGGCAAATTCAAGCGACAAGGCGCTGGTGCAACTCGACGGTGACGTAGTTGGAACTTTGCCGATGCGGTTCGAAATAGCGACGCACGCTCTTCGGGTCATCGCGCCTGCCAAATAATGCTTTTAACCAGGGGGCTTATGAATCAGATTTTTTCTTCAGTCGAAAGCAAGTTCGTCGCGGTCTATTACGCGGCGATCTTCCTGACGCCAGCTAACGTTTGCGCCGCCGCGCAGGTGATTGCGCGTTGCGGCCAGTATGTCCTGAAGCCGATTGCGGATTTCGCACGCTCGATTCGCGGCGCCGCTCCTCAAGCCGCGCTGATTCTGGGCGGGCTGATCCTTGCGCCAGCGCTGAGTCTGGGACAGCCGGCGCCGGCGGCTGAGAGCGCTGCGGCGAGCGTCGGGGCGGCCTTGCCGCCGGACGTAGTCGAATTGCGGCGCGAGGGCAACGAGGCGCTTTACAACATGGATTACGCGACGGCGCGCGCCAAATTCGAAGAGATCAAAAAGAGAATTCCGCACCATCCGGCGGGCGATCTTTACATTGCGACGCTGATCTGGCTGCAACACCTGAGCAAAAGCCGCCGCCTGCAAACCAGCCTCTACCAGAACGATTCGAGCTTTTACGCCGGAGCCGACAAGGCGAAAGATGACAATGAAGGCGACGCGGTTGACCCGGAGCTTGATCGCGCATTCCGAGACCGGATGGCGCAGGCCAAGACGAAAGCCCTGGCGCTGGTCGCCCGCAACAAGAATGACGCCGACGCGCAATATTTTCTGGGAGCGTATTACGGCGTGATGGCTGGTTACGAAGCTTCGACAGCGCGTAAATTCAGGGCCGCGCTCCGCAACGGGTCGCGCAGCGTAGACGCGCACGAGAAAGTGCTTAAACTCAATCCGAATTATTACGACGCCTATCTCTCGGTGGGGATGTACGATTACATCGTCGGCAATCTGCCATTCTTTTACAAAACGCTGGCGGCCGTCGCCGGAGTCCGCGGAAACAAAAAGCGCGGCATCGCCCGGCTGCAAACCATCGTCGAAAAAGAAGCCGCGACGGCGGACGACGCCCGCGTGATGCTGCTGGCGATTTATCAAAACGAAAAGCGGTACGATGACGCGCTCGCTATGCTCGATCAACTGAGCGCCAAATACCCGCGCAGTTATCTGCTCAAACTCGAAAGAGCTTACACGCTGGTTTCGCTCAAGCGGACCAACGACGCCTACGCCGTGTTCGAGGAGTTGTTGAAAGATCCGGCTGCCGCCGGAGCCGCTGACCTGGTGCATTACCAATACGCCGAGGCTCTGGCGGCGAATAAAGAACACAAACGCGCGGCGGAACATTTTCTGGAAGTGCCGAAGGTGAAAAGCGCAGATGCGAATCTTGCGACGCTGGCTCTGCTCAGAGCCGCGCAGGTTCTCGATCTGGCCGGAGAGCGCAACGACGCGGTCGCGCAGTACAAGGCTGTGCTCGCGCGCCCCAACGTTTACGACACCCGCGAGCAGGCGGAGAAAGGATTGAAACAGCCGTTCAAGGTGAAGGATCGAGGAAACGGAGATTGAGGTCGGAACAATGGATTGAAATCGAGCGAGAGAAAGGGCGGGAAATCCCGCCCTTATTTTGTCGTGGCGAGCGCGGTGATCTTCTCGTCACCACGCCGTTGTTTGCCGAACATCCAAACAATGCCGATGCTCAGGAAATAAAGAATGAGCATCGGGGCGGCAAACACGAGCATGTTGAACGCGTCGGCGGTCGGCGTGAGCACTGCGGACAAAATCATGATTATCACCACCGCGTATCGCCATGCCTTCCACATTATTTTCGGTGTCAATAACCCGATGCGGCCCAGCAGGAATGAAATAGTAGGAATCTGAAAGACGACGCCGAGACCGAGCATGATCAGGATGATCAGGTTCAGATAATCTTCGGCGTCGAGCAGAACTCGGAACCCGTCTTCAGCGGCCAATCCCAACAGATAATCACAGGCGGCAGGGAAGGCGATGACGTAGGCGAAAGTCGCGCCGAGCGTGAAGAAAACCGTAGCCATCATCATCACCGGAACCACGTAACGTCTTTCATGTTTATACAAGCCCGGAGAGATGAAAGCCCAGAGCTGATAGATCAGGAACGGTATCGCCAGAGCCAGGCCCGCATACAGCGCAATCTGCATCTTGATCATGAACGAGCTGGTTACCCCGCGGAGTACGAGTTTCTTGTTTTCGTCGTTGGTGAAGACGCTTTTATCGCCTTCCTTGAAAATCTCGTTGAGCGTTTTGTCCGCCGGAAGAACCGTGCCGCCGACATTCCAGGGCGATTCGAGCGCGAGCGCCGGCTTGTTGTCCTTCGTGATTTTTTTGACGCGGATCGTCGTGCCGAGGGGAACCTTGACTCCGCCAACAGCCGTCTCCTGGACGAAAGTGTACTGCACCGTCTCGCCGTCCTTGATCTGGTCAAGGTTCGGCTGGCCGTTGCTTGCCTGCTGCGCCCGTTCGAGCTTCTGAATCTGCTGGGCGACCGGGACTTCGAGAAAATTGAAAATCTGTTTGGAGAAGGCGAAGCAGATGACGAACGCCACCGCAATGGCCAACGCCGAATAAATCAACCGCTGACGAAACTCGTCCAGGTGATCGAGGAAGGACATCTGTAAGCCTTCCTGTGGTTCTTCAACTTCACTGCTCATCTGATCTTTCACTCCGATGGTCTTGACCGCGATGAATCAGACCAAAAAAAATTGGTTCACCGTGAGCCGGGAATCGGACGCCCCGGAACAATAAGCTGCTCGACGGTAACCAATTTGCCGCGCGGCCATGATGTTTTCCGGTAAGGCCGCGATCAAGCCACTCATCAAAACTAAATCCAGTGCTTCTTCTCCGGTTGCGATGTTGTGGTTGCGGTTCCCGCGCCAATCGCTGCGGCTTCAGCGCCCGCCTCGGTGTGCGTTTGATTTTCAGACGCAGTCGAGTCCGGCGAACTCGACGCGCTCCCGTTCTCGTGATCCCCAGAGTCGCCAGAGCTATGAGATTCGTCAGAGTATGAGTTGTACGGATCGTAAGACTCGTTGTAGCTGTAATTTGATTCGTTGCTGTTGCTCGCGCCGCTACTGCGGGCCTTCTCAGTCTCGACTTCCTGCTCCCAGGTGCGCTTGAAGTCTTCCGACGCGCGGCGGAATTGCGACATCGCCTGCCCTAGCGATTTACCAAGCTCCGGCAGTTTGCGCGGGCCAAAGATGACCAATGCGACTATGAGAATGAGAACGACCTCTCCCATTCCTAAACCCATAATGATTTCTCGCTTTCTTTTTTAGGAGATTCCCAGCCCTGGTTGGGGATATCAACTGAGCTTGCGGCAACTATAAGTGACGCGTTGAGAACGAGTCAAGCAGGTGAGCCGGAGAGTAGGGAGTAGGGAATAGGGAGCGGGAAATGGAAACGCGAACTCCATTTCCCACTCCCTACCCCCTACTCCCGCCCGTCATTTCTTCTTCTGCGCGTAATAGCCCTGGCGTGCGCGGATGTTAAGGCCGGGTTTGGCTATGCGGACTTCGATTGCGCGCCATTTGCCGTCGAGCTTTTCATTGGTGGATTCGTAGGTGAGCGTGTACTGGCGTCGAAGCTCCTCGACCGTGTTTGCGAAAGCGTCGCGCAATTTGGCGCCGCCGGGAGCGGGGAATATCCTGCCGCCGGTTTTCGCCGCCAGCATTTTCATCACCTCGGCGCCGTTGTCGCGGGGCATTGATCCGTAAACCGCTTTGTCGCTCATATCAACCCCGTAGATCAAAGCGTTCGCGTCCGCCGCTTTGCGCGTCGCGTCATCGAGCGAGGCTTTGCTCCTGGTGTCGGCGCCGTCCGAAACCACCAGGATGGCGCGGCGGCGTTCGGAGCGTTTGGACAACTCGCCGGCGGCTTTGGCTATGGCGTCGTAAAGCGGCGTTTCGCCGTCCGGTCGCAAATCCCAGACGGAATCGGGCACGTCACGCACCTCGGTGAAATCCTGCAGCGTTTTGACTTTTAACCCGCCGAAGCTGTAGATCGCGAAAACGTCGCCGTCGCGTATCCTCTCGACAAAATTGCCGCAGGCTGCGCGCGCCAGCGTCAGCTTGTTGCCCATGCTTCCGCTCACGTCGAGCAGGATGGCGGCGGCGAAGGGAGTTTCCTCGAAACTGAAGCTCAGTATCCGTTGCTGTCTGGCGTCCTCAAAAATCTTGAAATCTTCAGCCTTGAGACCGGAGACGTAATTGTCGCCGATGTCAGTGACCGTGACGTTGACCACGACTAGATTTGTCTCCAGCGAAATCACATCATCCGAAGGCTCGGGTTTTTTCTGCGGGTCTTGTTGGCCGTTATGCGGCGCGGGCAGCGTCAGGGCAAAGGCCAGGAGCACTAGGATGAACAGACCGCATCGCATAGGCTTTCTGTTTCGATAGTTGGGAGGGAATGAGCGCCGCTCGCGGCTACGCGATCAATTGAGATAGCCGCGAAGGACTTTTACCAGTTGGGTGATCTCGGTTGCGACTTCGACGACGGTTACCGAAATCACCTGGCGCGAAGTCTTACTCAGATGCTTGTTCAAACGCTCGCTCGCGTCGTTCAGAGATTTAAGCGCGTCGTCCAAACCGTTCGGCATGGGATCGAGCGGGCTATCGTCGCCGCCGCCTCCGAATTCCGAGCGAATCTGGCGAGCCGCCTTTTCGATCTCGCGCAGCTTCTTATCCGCCGCGCGCGGGAGATGGTTGTTCGCCGCCTCTTTCGCCAGATCCTCGGCGTCGAGCTTGATCTGCGCGCCTTTGTCCAGAATCTTTTTGTGCTCGCTCTCTTCGCGCTTGATCTGCATGCGCTTGAGCGTGTCGCGCATCGTTTCGTTCTGATCTTCGGCGGGCGGATCGCCCGCGCCCGCAGTTTGCGCCCACACCGCCGGAGCGATGAAAAGAAGACAGAGAATGAGGAGCGGAATTCGTAAATTCATACTCTTTCCCGTCCGGCGATCAGGCCATCAGAACTCACGCCATTCCTGAGATAATTCCGGCTGCGAGGCTCAATACTCGCAGCCCAGAATGCGTCGCGCGGGACGTCCGCTGCTGACTTTGACACTCAGGTCAATGCCCAGAATTTTACCGGCCAGCCCGCGCAGCGCCTCATCTTCGAGCATGCCGTTCGATTGCGCTTCGATCCACTGACTGCCGCTTGCGGCGTCGGCGATTTTCCCCTCGATGTGCGCGTTCACGAAAAGCTGCGAACGCTTTCCGTCGAGCGGAAGAGCCGTAATCTCCAAACGCCAGCGGCCCTGTTGCCAATTGCGGACCTCGCGGGCGGGGATCGCCGCCAGATGTTCCAGATCGGCCTTCGCCGTCACGCCGCGCGTGAACACGACGCTTTTCGTGACAATCTTTCCCTCTTTCGGCTTGCTCAGCGTGTCGTCAATTTGAATCGCGCAGGTCTTTAAAACCTCTTGCACGGTTTGCAGAATCTGCTCGCGCGGCACGCCGATCGTATAAGGATTATCGAGCGGCGGCTCGGATTTTGGCCGGTCGAATTGGAACTGCGCGCGCGCGTCAAACGACAGACAAGCGACAAAAAGCAACGAAAGACAGACGTAAGGCAATTTCAGATTCATAACTCTATGTTGAGATAAAACCACGGCGACAACGAGGAAGCGCATAACTGCGGATTTGGCGCCGCAAGATCAGGGAGATTGTCAAAAGATTTCAAACAGATTTGAGATCGCGTTTTCACGAACGGCGCAACAATAACAGTTTCACTCAACTCTCTTCAAGCCTGCGCCAAAAAGACGGTAAGAATAGAGAGACTATTGTTGAAATGCCCCAAACGGCTTCACTTCCGGCTACTATTTTGACGGCGAGTGGAAGCGGCGGCCTTTTGCCGGCGCCGGCAAGTGGGCGCTCCGGCTGGAAATTATTTCATAGCGTTTTTTCCTGATCGGGTAAGTTTTACCCGGAAGGTCGCGGGCGCCGTCGCCGACAAAGAACCGCCGAACGCGCAGGAAGCCCATTTTTATTGGGCTTTCTGCATTTATTGTTTGTCGGGGCGCTGTGGCATCGTGGTTGCACTAGCCTAGGTGGGGCAACGAGATACCAGGTGGTTAACTCCACTGACGGTGTCTAGTGGTTACCAGGGTGAGGAAGGTAACCACACATATCAGGCGCTACAGACTATCCCACGACTGTAGCGCCTTTTATTTTGAAAATTTTCGCCGCTTGTCCCTTTCACCTCAATTCCGTCTTCTCTTCCCCGTGGAGAAACGATTGAGCGTCTCATCAGGCTCAATCAGCCAGGGTGTAAGCCCAGGCTCGGATGGACATATAACGCAAAAAATCGTACGGATAGTGTGGTCGGCGCATGACTGCTGGCTAGTGAAGAACTGCGGTCAGGGATGCGCCGCATGCGGTCGTGCGCCGACCAGACTGTCCGCCGAAACACGCGCGATCCATTCGAGCGGCGTTTTACTGTTTTCAGCCTGATCTTTTGAACATCCGGCTTCACGGAAAGCTCGTCTCCGTAAAATCGCATTTGCCCGTGCGCCTGATACGCTCTTTAAAATCGGGCGGACTTTTCGGCTTGCCGGAATTTTCAGCCGATTTCGGCTTCTTGACTCTCTCTCCCGCCATTGGCTATGTTGCGTTCTTCGACATTCAACCACTGACGCCTCTGACGACATGCGGAGGCCAATCGAGAGCGCGCAATGCTTAGCGAATACCGCCAACGCTTCGGCGAGTTTCATACCGAATTTCATCGCGAAGATTACCTCTTCCGCTCCGGCCTCAAACGAAACTGCGAGACCGCTCACATCCGCAGCGAACACAGCGATCTGTTTCAGCCTGCCGCCATCGCCGATCTGCGCGCGAAACTCGAAGAGACTTCAGAGCAGCGGGAAACCGAGCGAACGAGCATCAGTCGGTTGATAGCTTTTGCGATGGAAGGCAATCTGGTCGCCCGCGTGCGCGCGATTTCCGATGAGATCGAAAATTACGAATCGAACGCGAGGATTGACTGGCAGGAGCGGAAGGTTACGTTTCGTGAATCCGCCGCGCTGCTTGCGACCGAGCCGGACGGCGCTCGACGCCGCGACCTGTTCGCCCGCCGAGCCGAAGTGATCAAAGCCGCGCAGGATTTACGCGCTGAACGACTGGAAAAGCTGCGCGATGGCGCGCGGGAGCTTGGTTTTGAAAATCGCCTTGCGATGCGCCGCGAACTGCGCGGATGCGATTATGAAAAGCTGGCTGAAAAGTCGAGGCGGATTTTGTCGAAGACTGAGAGCGGATACGTAAACGCGCTCTCCGGGCTATTGCCCCGTGAAATTGGCGTTTCGGTTGACGACGCGACACAGGCCGATCTGAGTTTCCTGCAAAGATTCGCGCGCTTCGATCATTTCTTCCCGCGCGAACGAATGCCGCCGGTTTACCGCGAACTTTTCGCCGCGCTCGGCTTCAATTCCGAAAAGCAGTCGAACGTAACCATTGATTCGGAACTGCGCCCGGATAAACAGCCGCAAGCTTTCTGCTCGCCAATCCGCGTGCCTGATGAAATCAAGCTCGTGGTCAATCTGACCGGCGGGCAGGCAGACTACCGCGAATTTCTTCGCGAGGCGGGCCACGCGCAGCATTACGCCTGGACTTCGCGCAACATCTACCCCGAATTCCGTATCGGCGGAGACCGCGCTGTCGGCGCTGCCTGGGGAATGCTCTTCGAGAACCTGATGTTCGACGAACGCTGGCTGATGGCGACTTTCGGTTTTGCCGAAAACCGCGAATTCCGGCACGCGCTGACGGTTTTCAGGCTGATGGCGTTGCGGCGAGCGGCGGCGCTGCTCGATTACGAGATCGAATTTCATTCAGACCGCCTGACGACCGGAGCCGGAGCGCGTTACGCCGAATTGATGACCGACGCCGTGCGCGCGCGGTTTGACGAAACGGATCATCTGCGCTCGCTCGACGAAGAGTTTTATTCGGCGGACTTCCTGCGGGCTTCAGCCTTCGAGTCGCAATTGCGCGAGTATTTGAAGACGCAGTTCGGCCAACGGTGGTGGGCTTCGCGCAAGGCCGGCGAGATGCTGATTGATTTGTGGAACACGGGGCAGCGGTACACGGTCGAAGAGTTGGCGGCGATGATTGGGCTGGGTGAATTGGATTTTGAATGCTTGTTGAGTGAGCTTCTGGATCGAATCAAAGAGTAATATGAGCGCATCAATGAAATTGCAATCCGCAATCCGCAATCCGCAATCCGCAATCGTTCACGTCTCCCTCGACGAACGCAGCTATGACATCACGATCATCAATGGCGCGTTGTCGCAAACAGGCGAAATCGCTCGAGCCGCGCTCGGCGATAAAACCCGCCGTGTGGCGATCATTTCGAATCCGAAAGTTCACGCGCTTTACGGCAAGACTGTTGAAAAGAGTTTGAAGCAAGCCGGCTTCGCCACGCTCACGCATCTGATCGGCGATGGCGAGCGGGCGAAATCCCTGCGCACAGCCGAACGCGCCTGGGGCTTTCTGATCGCCAATCGGTTTGAACGATCCGACGGCGTGATCGCTCTTGGCGGCGGTGTGGTTGGCGATTTGGCTGGCTTTGTCGCGGCAACTTTTTTGCGCGGCGTGAATTACGTTCAAATTCCCACGACGCTGCTCGCGCAGATTGATAGTTCGGTTGGAGGGAAGACGGCGGTCAATCACGCGCTGGGCAAAAACCTGATCGGGGCTTTTCATCAGCCTCGCGCAGTCGTCATTGATCCGGGCGCGTTGCGGAGTTTGCCTGCGCGAGAGCTGCGCGCGGGGCTTTACGAGGCGGTCAAATACGGAGTCATCCGCGACTGGGAGTTGTTCAGGTTGATAGAGAAGAATCTGGACAACATCAACGCGCTCGATCCGGCCCTGATGTCCCGCGTGATCGCGCGCAGTTGCGAGATCAAAGCTGAAGTCGTCACAGCAGATGAACGCGAATCGGGTTTGCGCCGCATCCTCAATTTCGGGCATACGGTTGGCCACGCGCTCGAAGCCGTCACCGCTTACCGGCGGTTGAAACATGGCGAAGCGGTCGGTTACGGGATGAAGTGCGCTTCAACGATTGCGGAGAAGGCTGGTATAATCCCGCCCGCTGAAGCCGACGCCATCAGGTTTGGTGTTGATAAGCTCGGTTCGCTGCCCCGCATTGACGATCTGAACACTCAAGACGTAATCGCCGCAATGTCGCACGACAAGAAAGTCGCGCAAGGCAAACTCCCCCTGATTCTGCCGACGAAAATTGGTTCCGTCATCGTGCGTGATGACATCGGGCCTGCGGTGATTCGCGCGGCGGTGCGCGAATTGTTGGCGGCCCGTTACTGAATAAGACCGACTGAAGGGAGAGAAAGATATGCCTGACCTTCGCAAAACCGTTTTACGAAAAGGCGCGCCAGAATTAGGCGCAAGCCGTTTCTCGTTCCTGTTGTTGCTCGCCTTCACTGCGGCGTCCGTTTATCTGGTGGCGGTCTTCGTCCCGGCTTACATGAGCAATCAGCGGATGCAGGAGGCCGCCGAGTTGATTGTTCATCGCGCCGCGACTCAGAACCTGAGCGAGTCCGATACGCGCGCGCAGTTGCACGAGAAGGCCCGCGAGTTCGGTTTGCCTGAAGACCACAACGTTGACATCTGGCGCGAGGGCAAGACGATGACTGCGCGCGTCACGTACACGCGTCTGGTCAGTTTCCCTTTCTATACTTACAAATGGCCGGTCGAGATTCGCGTCAAGGATCTGGGCTTTTGAAATGGACGCCATTGACTGAAACTTCGGCTTGCCTTGAGTTACTGCATTGATTAGACTGCGTCGCGTAACGCGAATCCCCACATCCTTAACTCTAACTACTCTGAAATCGTAGGCGCATTTCGGTTGATGGCCGTCGCGCCAGGATTTTGAACTCCAAACTTCAATTATTACACTTGGGAGGTTGCCAATGGCTAGTTTTGAAGAACTTCAATCAAAGTACAAAGCGGTTCTGGACAAAGGGCATGAGATAGGCATGACTGTTCAGAACCTGAATATGGAGGGTGACAAGCTTTTGATTCGCGGCGTCGTTCCATCGGATTACGCCAAGAATGAGCTTTGGGATGCGGTCAAGAGCGTTGACGCGAGCGTCTCGGACGCCATCGTTGATGTCAACGTACAGTCGGGGTTGACCTACACGGTTAAATCCGGCGACACGCTCTCGAAGATCGCCAAACGCTTCTACGGCGACGCGAATCATTATCATCAAATCGCCGCCGCCAACGGCATCGCCAATCCGGATCGGATTGATGTCGGGCAGGAGTTGAAACTGCCGTAAAGCGGAAGAAAGACAAGGGAACAAGTAAAAGGGGAGACAGGGAGAAGAAGCCATCGGCTCTTTCTCCCTGTCTCCCCTTTTACTTGTTCCCTTGTCTTTCTGAAACTACGGCATCGAGATGTTCAGGTCTTTGCCGAAGTTGAACTGGATGCGTTTGCGCGTGCGCATGGCTTTCGACGCCGTTTGAGAAAGCGATGTCACCAGCATGGGCATG
>WBZO01000396.1_pt2 | contig 66452 bp, 60 predicted proteins | sample 5204261 | NCBI WGS metagenome assembly WBZO01 (sample SAMN12412400, study PRJNA552823) | activated sludge metagenome | isolation source: activated sludge from anammox sidestream of wastewater treatment plant... | place: USA: North Carolina | collected 2017-09
AAGAAGTCAGCCGTCGATGTTTTTCCATCCGTGCCCGTTACCGCCACCACATGCGCGGGTTGCGGCTGATAAAAATCCCCCGCAAGCTTTGCCACTTCCAGCCGATCATTTTCCGCTACAAGATGAGTAATTCCCGCTGGCACGCTTATGGCAGGGCGTGAAAGTATTGCCACCGCCCCCTGTGCAATAGCCTGCGGGATATATTTTGCGCCATCCTGATTTACGCCCTGTACTGCGCAGAACAAGGCTCCCGGCTTCACTTCACGAGAATCGCTGGTCAGAAAGGTAACATTCGAAGGTATCTGCATAGCTTCAGCTATAACCTGAATCGGCAAAGCTGAAACCTCTTTTTAATACGAGATAGCGTGAATGAATCCCTGCTGACGACGCTTCTCTTCTTCCGGCGAGACAATTTCTTCCGGTAATTCATAAATAGGCGCAATGCCATAAAGTGGCGCCATGCGCGAAATCACCCGGCTGGCCACAGGGGCAGCAACCCAGCCACCGGTCGCAAAACCATAGGTTTTTTTGTTGCCGCGCGGCTCATCCAGCATGGCAAGCACCAGATAACGCGGCGCCTCACTCGGGAACATGCCAATAAAAGACGCCAGTTTATCATTTGCCGCATAGCCGCCTGATTTTACTTTCTCTGCTGTGCCTGTCTTACCGCCAACGCGATAACCCGGCACATCCGCCTGCTTGCCGGTACCATATTGCACCACGAGCCGCATGAGTTTACGAATCTGCTTCACCACTTCAGGCTTGACGATCGCTTCCGGTTTCTCCTTCAGCACATCATTCTGCTTCAGCAGTGTTGGCTGCATTAAATGGCCGTCGCCCAGCAGTGACGCAACCGCGCGCACAAGATGCAGAGGCGTCACTGAAATGCCGTGCCCATAAGAAACCGTCAGCATGTTAATCTCATGCCAGGGATTAGGTATCAGCGGTCGCGCCACTTCCGGCAACTCAATTGACATCTTGTCGAAGAGGCCCAGCTTGCCCAGGAACGCCTTCTGCCTTTCAATGCCCACATCCATGATCATTTTCGCCGTGCCGATATTGGATGAATGCACGTATATTTCCGGCACAGTCATCCAGCGATTTTCGGGATGGGAGTCGGAAATGGTGAAGCCGCCATACCGAATGGCATGCGTGGCGTCATAACTGTCCTGCAATGTCGCAGTGCCATAATTCAGCGCCATTGCCATCGTGAAGGTTTTAAAGGTTGAACCCATTTCATATACGCCCAGCGTGGCGCGGTTAAAGCGCGCTTCAGGTGTTGCTGTGCGCAACTGATTAGGGTCGAAATCCGGCAGGCTCACCATGCTTAAGAGTTCGCCATTTTTCATATCCATGACCATGCCCACGCCGCCGATTGCCTGGAATTCCTCTATGCCCTTGCTCAATTCTTCATGCATGATGTGCTGGAGGCGCGCATCAATAGAAAGCTGCAGGGAGGACTCGCTGCTGGTCAGCTCTTTGTCGAAATAGCGTTCCATCCCGCTGATGCCACGGCCATCCACATCCACGAAACCCAGCACATGCGAAAACAATCGGCCAAGCGGGTATACGCGGCGCTGCGATTCTTCAAATTCAAGCCCTGGGATGCCCAGATCATTGACTTTTTCCTGCTCAGCGGGGGTAAGGTGCCGCTTGATGTAAATAAAAGTCTTTCCTGACTTTAGTTTCGCCAGCAGCGTTGCATAATCTATATCCGGCAAAGCGGCATGAAGGCCTTTGGCCGTTTCTTCCACCCCGAATCTCTCTATCAGTTTTGCATTCGCATAAAGCGAACGCGTTGCCAGCGAACCAGCAAGCAGCACTCCATTGCGATCAACGATGGAACTGCGTTTGAACGGATGCGGCGCAACTGTCCGCTTTCCCTCTTCGCCACTGACTACAATATTTTGTGACTCCGGCTTTACCAGCGCCACTTCGCACAGCTTTACCGTCAGCATACCGTAACTAATGCCGAGCACCAGCATTACCAGAATCAGCCGCGATCTGCATTGCTCCACCTGCCGCCGTTCAGCGCTTTCCCTTTGTAAGACGCGTGATGGCGGATCGTAATAACCGGGATGCCGCTCCTGCGTGATATGCGCTCTTATCTTAGTGGAATTTTCCCACCGGCCGACTTCGCGCCCGCGCGCCATAATTTAAAAACCCTGATGCGTGGTTCGCATGGAAGCCAGCTGCGCGTCCTGAATCATGCCATCCGGTTCAATTGCAGGCGGCTGGGTCAGCTTGGCAATATCCACCATCTGCTGGCCGTTTTCCGGCTCCAACTGCAGGTATTTAGCGGCCAGATCGCGCAGGCGCTCGGGCCTGTTCAGATAAGCCCATTCCGCATCCAGCACATTAAGCGCTTCATGTTCCTGCATGATTTTTGCTTCTGTCAGCATGTTTTTACGCTTCAAATCGTGGACTTCCCATTTCACCAGATACAGACCATAGGCCGATAGCACCAGAAATAGAAAGCCAAAAATGCTGCTTAAGCGAAAACTCATACTGTTTCTCCCCTCACTGCCCAGCGCAATTTAGCTGAACGCGAGCGCGGGTTGCGTTCCAATTCTTCTTTTGTCGCCTCAATGGCATTTTTCACCGGCAATGTAAAATAAATCGCTGCCTGCTGAAGTTGCGGCAGATGTCTCGATCCGCCTGCATCATTACCGGAGCGGCGGCGCAGGAATTGTTTCACAATACGATCTTCCAGTGAATGGAAGCTCACCACCACCAGTCGGCCTCCGGGCAGCAGCAAATGCTCCGCCGCAGCCAGCGCTGCTTCCAGCTCTTCCAGCTCGCGGTTCACAAAAATGCGCAATGCCTGAAAACTGCGTGTTGCCGGGTGAATTTCCTGCTTGCCCCGCAAAGTAGCCGCTATCAGATCCGCCAGATCGGTGGTGGTCTCAAAAGGCCTTTCTGCACGGCGCGCCACGATGGCACGTGCAATGCGGCGCGATTGTCTCTCTTCGCCATAAGTATAAAAAATGTCAGCCAGCTCGCTCTCAGCCACGGTATTAACGACATCTGCGGCTGTCATTCCGCTTTGGCTCTGGCGCATATCCAGCGGCCCCTGCAGGCGAAAGGAAAAGCCACGTTCCGCCTGATCAAGCTGCATGGAAGAAACGCCGATATCCATCACCACGCCCTGGACCTTTTCCACGCCCTGCGCTGCCAGTAACGATACCATGTCTGAAAAGCATCCCAGTAAAAAGCAGAATCGGCCTGCAAATTCCTGCTGCAGTTTTTCTGCCAGCACTTTTACGCCGGGATCGCGATCTATCGCAAATACCTTGCACTCCGCGGCCTCCAGCAATGCGCGGCTATAACCGCCCGCGCCGAAAGTCGCATCCACATAAATTTCCCCGTCCTTGGGCTGCATGGCCGCCAGCACTTCCTTCAGCATGACTGGCTCGTGCAGCATCATTCTTTACCTGTGCTGTTTTTATGCTCTTTCACGACCAGCTCTTTCAGCGGATGGTTGCCGTGCCCTACAGATGAATGTGTTTCACGCAGCAGTGATTGTGCCAGCTGCAGCGATTCCCACTGCGCGGCATGACGAAAATGATAATCAGAGGACGACATAAAGATACTCCGGCAGGTTATCGTTTTCCGGCAGGCCGGGCTTCCATTCGATGCCAAAAGCCGCATTAAGGCTATGAATAGTGCGATCGATTCCCTCAGCCTTGCCCACTTCTTCGCCCGGCACACCCCAGTCGCTATTCAGGGTAATCATCATGCCGCACCTCCTGTCGGGCTATCGGAGCGAAGGCGCAGACGTTTTTCCCGCGCAAGCGCACGGGCACGCGCGGCGTATTCTTCAAACGCTTTCGGCTCCCACATTTCAAAAGTTTCGCCCTTACCGACGAACAGCACCTGGTCCTTGATGCCCGCATCTTTCAGCAGCGGCTCTGGCAGCATGACGCGGCCTTCGCCATCGAAAGATATTTGTACGCTGCCGCCCAGAATGGCGGTGGCAAAGGCATCGCGCTCTTCAGAGAAAGGCTCCAGCGATTCAATATTGGCGCTTAATTTAGCAATGCGGTCAAAGCCGCAAGCTTCAATGCAGGGATTAATAAAAGAGGCATAAGCGATAATCCCGGCAAATTCCTGACCCACCAGGGCAGCACGGAATTGCGCGGGCACGGAAACCCGCCCCTTTTTGTCGAGCTTGTTGGTAAAAGTCGATAGAAACAACGCCATCCCTGCCTCAATTCACCCCTCCCCATTTGGCAACAGGAGTCGGTGGCCGGAAACTCCGACCACCCACTCCATTGTTTTTTCGGCTGGTAACCAAGAGAAGCGATGTTCTCGTGGCATGAAGGCATTCCCCACCTTGCGCCGTTATTCTTCTTGTTGCCGCGACATCCCTTTAGTTTCCCCATTTTGAGATTTCTTAACCGAACCTCTATGGTCTTTTATGGGATGTCATGGGTATTGATGGGAAAATAACCCTATTCTCTGGGACAGGTCAACACCCAAATGGGCTAAACCCGCAAAAAATCTAACCTCTGTGGCATTCTGTTGTATTTATGCAACTTTCAATAGGTTATTAAAGTTATACACATAATTATGCACAGGCACTCAGCTAAGTTACTGGCTTCATGAGTAAAAAATAATCCGCCCATCGCCTCCCATCCCCTATCGATAGTGGTGCGAATTGTTATTCCCATCTGGACATTCTTTCTCAAAACGTCATAACCATGAAATCGCCTCTCCGGCGCAGTAAAATTAGGAAGAAGATGCATGTTTGCTAAATTATTCGGACTAGTCTCCGCTGATATGGGAATCGACCTCGGCACCGCCAATACCCTTGTTTACGTCAAAGGACAGGGCATCGTGCTCAATGAACCCTCCGTGGTTGCGATGGTCCAGGAAAAAGGCCAGATGGTTCCTTATGCCTTCGGTAATGAGGCCAAGCTGATGCTGGGCCGCACCCCCGCCAAAATCGAAGCGATCCGCCCGCTTAAAGACGGTGTAATCGCCGATTTCCGTAGCGCCGAGGAAATGATCAAGGAATTCATTCTGCGCGTGCACAACCGTCGCAGCTTCAGCCGCCCGATGATTATCATCTGCGTTCCCTCGGGCTCGACGCCCGTTGAGCGTCGCGCTATTCAGGAAGCCGCCGAAGCCGCGGGCGGGCGCGATGTCTACTTAATCGAAGAACCCATGGCTGCCGCAGTAGGCGCAGGTTTGCCTGTTACTGAACCCACAGGCTCCATGATTATTGATATCGGCGGCGGCACCACTGAAATCGCCGTACTCAGCCTGGGTGGCATTGTGTATTCCCGTTCCGTGCGCGTAGGCGGCGATAAAATGGATGAGGCCATTATCCACTTCGTGCGTCGCTATCATAACATGCTGATCGGCGAGGCAACGGCCGAGAAAATCAAAAAAGAAATCGGCGCGGCCTGCCGGGCTGAAAACGGCGAAGGCCGCATGCTTGAAATCAAGGGCCGCGACCTTGTGGACGGCGTACCCAAGGAAATCGTCATTTCCGAATCCCAGGTGGCCGACGCCCTCGCCGAGCCTATCGGCCAGATTATCGAGGGCATCCGTGTGGCCTTGGAAAGCACCCCCCCTGAACTGGCCGGCGACATTGTTGACAAAGGCATCGCCATCACCGGGGGCGGCGCATTGCTTAAGCATCTGGATTTAGTGGTTTCTCATGCCACCGGCGTGCCCGTTTTCGTGGCGGAAGATCCCCTTTCCTGCGTTGTCCTAGGTATCGGCAAAATCCTTGAAAATCCCACCGCCCTGAAACATGTTCTGTTCAAGCAACACTAAGCTTTTCCGCCCCCTGACCGCCCCACTCGCATAAATTGTTAAACTTTTGTGAATTTCTCGGTTTTAGCGGCTGAGCAACTGTTAACTATTCATGGGATATGGTAGAATCTCATTATGGGCAATCTACCTCCAGCCGAACTATTTTCAACGCCAGCAACTGAGGCGCGCGTTCGACCTTTTCAAGTTCCCGAGAGGCATCAGCACCTTTACGATCTTGTAGGCACCGGCACACCTTTTGCCTCATCGGCAGATTTTTATAAATCGGAAAACCTGCCTTTGCTGCGTACTTATGCAGAGCTGGCGTGTATGTCCGTGCAGGATATGACCAACCTGCTGGACAAACTGCTCGACGGAAAACAGGACTTCCTTGACCACTCACTGACCATGCGCATTGATGGTCAGGACAGGCCCCTTACCAACCCTATCACTGACCTTCCCTTACAAGGGGGGGATATAGGAAAGGCGCGCTCAGGGCCGGAATTCTCAGTGCCGGAACATCCACGCTCCGCCGAAGCATTGCTTGATCCGCGTCCTGTCGAAGATTTAGAAAAAATTGAAAAACATGCTAAAGCGGTCCTAGCCAAAGCAGATGCCGCAGGGGTTATCATTCCGCATCGCGAGATGGTGGTTGCGGCGTTAACAGATCAGCTTCGGTCACCTAATAAAACCAACCGCCCTGTCTCGGATCTTGATTTTCAAATCACAAATCATGGCCTCTGGCGTGAATCGCTGCAGAATACAATCTGTGCAGCATTAATTGAAAAATATCCTGAAGAGGGACAAGCATTAGCAGACACCCTGCGACAACGCCCCGGTGTAATGCGTGATATTGCATACACGCATATGCATGAAGGCGGCGAGATGCATTTGGAAACCGTCAAACAAGCTATTACCGGCAACCAACGCTATACATCATTGCTGCGCGAAGAAATTAAGCAGCTCTCTCCTGATGAAAAGGTTTACCACCCTATTAATGGCACTATGGTCAGAAAATACGGTACTGGCCTTGAGACTCATAGTGCCGAGTCACGTGAGGTTGAAGAGCTTGCCGATGGCAGCTGGGTGAAAATTGAAGAGCCGCGCCGCGAAGGTGGCAACTACAAACTTGTCAAAACCACCGATATTTATGCTCGTTATGAGAACAGTGAAATAAAGGAAGAACAGGCCGTTGAGCTGCTTGGCAAAACCTGCTTCAAAAATAAAGGGCTGGTAGAGTTTAAGGACGTCATCACAACCACCTGGCTGGATTTGGAAGGCGTCGTAGGCCAGGATGTTGTAGATAGAAAACACCTTTTTCAACTGCAGAAAGACATTTCTGACGGCAAACTTCCTGGCGTTTCGCAGGAAATGCTGGAAGAATGCAAACAGCTGCAGACAGAAGGACGCTTCAGCTTTCGCCGGCTGATGGCAGACATGCAGCACAAAGTGAATGAGCTGGATGTATCTTACACGACAAAAAAAGCAGTCTATCAAAACTTCGGCTTAAGGGCGGAAAAGGCAACTCAGGATAAAGACTTCAGCAACCAGGTGTTGTTAGCAGAGGAAATTGGCTACAAACTGGCAATGTGTGAGCAACAAAAACTGGACCTTGCGACTGCTGAGAAAAAAGGGACAGGCATGGAAGATGGCAATGTGGATGAAGTCCGCAAATGCCGTAACAAGCTCATTAAAACTATGGCGGACACCGGCAGTTATGTCGAGTCGCTGCATGAGCGCCGCCAACATGATTCCCATGCGCAGGCCTTATGGGAAGTTGTCGACAATAGTTACCGCAACCGCCTGACACAGTGGGGTATAAACTCTCCGGAGCAACTGGCTGAGATCGGCGGCCTTTCCAAACTTATCACTCCTGAGGAATTTGCCCGGGTGATGTCGGAACCGGGGCAGAACTATGACACTCTGCCTGATGATATGCCTTCGCTTCGCCGAGATTTGGGATTGGGCAAAATCACTCCTGAGATGGCACAAGAACGTATAGACTCTTTTTCCAAGGGCGCAGAGGCACTTTGTGAGTCCGCACGCAGCCAGACACAATATTTCGCTACCGCTGCAGAGCTGAAGCGCAGCTTTGAGGCACTGAATGCCAACCCCGACTCTGCGGATGCACAGCAAGCCTATGTCCAGGCTTATGGTGCAATGCGGGTGCAAATTGCCACAGAGCTGCAGAAAAGCCCCGAGGTTCTAAATCATTTTGCCGAGCTGCATGGCCGGGATATGGCGCATGATCTGGTTAATCTGGGTGCAAGCAAGGCTGTCTCCTGTGTTGCTTTGGATATTCGCTGCAAAGAACAAATGGCACAAACTGAGCCTGAAAAAGGCTCTCCTGTTAAGCAAGCTCCACAATCTACAGCACCTACTGAACTAAGCACAGAGGCTACGCGCCAGGTGCAAACAACCGTTCAAGAGCTATTAAGCGATGGCATTGAGCAAAGAGCTCAAGCCAAAGATCTCAAAAGAAGTGTTGAATTGCAGGCTATGAAAGAATTCTTCGATAAATCTGGAATTAAATTTGATTCAACTGCTACTCATAAGGTTACGTTACCTTGTGCCCCTGTTAAACTTAACATCCCTAAACTCGGAGAAAACCGTGACACTATTACGCGTTGAAAATGAAATCATTCCTGTCTGGCCACATCAGGAAAATGCTGATTTCACGCATAGGGATTTCAACTTTGTCTCCTTTGCCGGATGCAAGCTAAAGGACGCTGATTTCAGTGGCAGTCGTTTCAATAAAGTTATCCTTATCGGTGCCGAGCTTGGAAACAATCCTGGTCTGCCGGCTTACAATTCTGCTCAGCCAGCCCAGGTGATCCGTACAGCGGAAGAATTGCGCAACGCGCTTCCTCATTTTTCTACTGATGAAATCAGAATGACCTATAATACATTACGGCAGGCACATCGGGATATGCAGGACACCGTGGACGGAATGCAGGCTTTTGTTGATTCAAAACCCGCCAAGCTTCCGCAAGACAATCCCGAAGCCAGGCAGGCTGAAATCGGTAACGCCATGAAAATACTGCTACAGGAAGTCGGGCAGCAAAATCAAATAGTGCGCAAGGCCCAAGGCCGTTAACCCGCCCTTAACTTCCCCCGGATTAGCCTGCCTGCATGCGAAAGCTGCTTCTGTTCTTTATGCTATTATCTTCCCCTGCCCTCGCTGCGCCTTACAGTGAAACAGGACTACCGATTCCGCGATTTGTTTCGTTGAAGTCCGCTGAAGCCAATATGCGTAAAGGCCCCGGCACACGCTATCCCATCGCCTGGGTATATAAGCGCGCGCATTTGCCGGTTGAGATCATCAACGAATTCGGTCACTGGCGGCTGGTTCGCGATCACGATGACGTCACCGGATGGTTGCATAAGAGCATGCTCTCCGCCAACCGCTTCGTTGTTACGATTGGAGAGGAGCAACCCCTTTTCAGCGATGACGATGCCGATAGCGATGCCCTTCTGAAACTCGAGCCCGGCGTGATTGCACATTTGGAACATTGCAATGCCAACTGGTGCGAAGTGGAAGTCTCCGGCCATAAAGGCTGGTTGCAAAAATCAGGCCTCTGGGGCGTCTACGCTCAGGAAGTTATCGATTAATCCAGCGCCAGCGTTTTTGCCTTCTGGTAATCGACTTTGCCTGTTCCAAGCAACGGCAAGGCATCGACATGCAGAATCTTACGCGGAATTGCGAGCTCACTTATGCCCTGTTCTTTAAAGAATCTTGCAATTGCCTCACGCTTCGCTTCCGCAAAGGTAGTCAGCATTGCAAGCTGCTCCCCTTTTTTCTCATCCGGTACGCTCACTACTATATGCGCTGTCTCAGGCCAGAGTTTATGAAGCGCCGTTTCGACCGCCGTCAGCGAAACCATTTCGCCGCCAATTTTAGCAAAGCGCTTGGTGCGCCCCTTGATCGTCACATAGCCTTCCGCATCCATCGCAACAATATCTCCAGTGTCATACCAACCCTCTGCCAGCGGTTCCAATATTCCTGGATTCTCCGTCCGCAGATACCCCAGCATTACATTCGGCCCTTTCACCTGCAGCTTACCGCCCCCCTCGATTCCTGGAACTTCCTCCAGACTATATTCAATGCCGGGCATCAGCCGCCCGACGGTTCCGGCACGGTTTTGCATCGGCGTGTTAGTAGCCAGCACCGGCGAGGTTTCGGTCGCGCCATAGCCTTCGAAAATCTGCACGCCGTATTTCTCCGAATAGACCTTGCGGGTTTCTTCCTTCAGCTTCTCTGCGCCCGCAAAAATATAGCGCAGCGTATGAAAATCATAAGGATGCGCGAACCTTGCATAACCACTTAAAAATGTATCCGTACCAAACATAATCGTTGCGTTCACATCATAAACCAGCTCGGGAACGATGCGGTAATGCAGGGGCGACGGATAATAAAACGCACGGATGCCGGAGAGCACCGGCAACAATGTTCCTCCTGTCAAACCAAACGAATGAAACATGGGGAGCGCATTGAAGACAATGTCCTGGGGTCCGAAATCCACCCGCGCCGAAAGCTGATAGCGATTCGCCTGAATATTGCGGTGGCTGAGCACAACCCCTTTTGGCATTCCTTCGGAGCCGGAAGTAAACAGAATCACTGCCGGGTCGGTTGCTTTAACCCGACCGCCGGTAAGCCGGTAGAAAAACTCAGCATAATGCGATGCAATGAAGCCGTGCAGTTTATCCCCGAGGGAAATTCTTTTCCGTAAATCCTCCAGGAACAGCACTGCGATTCCTGCTGTTTCCAGTTCTTTTATGACCGGATCCAGCTTCGCCATCTGCACAAAGCGGCGCGAAGTGATAACTGCAGATATCGTTGCCGCCTGGCATGCAGCCTGCATCTGGCTGCTGCCGGCAGTGAAGTTCAGCATTGCCGGCGTCTTGCCGAAAGCATGCAGGCCAAAAAATGTCAGCGCCGTGCTAACCGCGTTAGGTAACAGGACACCTACATGCCGCTGCCCGCGCAGCTTCCTGCAGAATAACCGCCCCAGAATAAAACTACGCAGAATCACCTGGCGGTATGTCAGCGGCTTGCGCTCCACATCTTCCATAATCACGTGATCGTTGCCGTGAATCGCTGCCGCGTCGATTAAGGCAGCAAATAAGGTCTTATCAATCGGGCTGGTCTCGAAAATCATCTGCGCCATCACGTCATAAAGCTGACTGCTTGCCAGCTGGCGGCGCCTGCGACCCTTTATCTCTTGCGGCAAATGAAACCTGCAGGGCGGCAGAATTGTCATGGTCACTTTGGGGAACCAACGCAGGCGGACTTTTCCCCGCAAGCGTGAAAGCGGCGAATATTGCGCGCCATCAATGCGAATCGGCAGCAGCACCGCGCCGGATTTGTCAGCAATCATTCCCGGCCCTTCATAAATCTTCATCAACGCGCCGGTGATGGTGATCCGCCCTTCCGGAAAAATCATGCATTTACGATCGGTCTTTAACACGTCGATGAGTGTCTTGGTGGCCAGCGGATTCGTCGGGTCCAATGGCAGCGCGTCTACAAGCGAAAGCAGTGGCCGCATCCACCATTTTTTTGCTATATGCGTATTCACTGCGAAAGTAATCTTCTCCGGTATTGCCGCTGCAATCAGCGCCGCATCGAGGAAGGATGTATGATTCGCCACGAGTAATACGCGGTTGCCGGCCTGCGTATAATTTTCCATGCCCCGCACTTCCACGCGGTAGCACAGATGCAGAATGGCACGCAGGATAGACCGCGGCAGCGCATCGGGGAGCAGCTTGCAGACATACATCGCCGCAGCCACATTCGCGATGGCAACCACCAGGAAAACGTGCGGGATGGTGAATTTCAGCATCAGCATCGCCATGGTTGCCAGGGCTGCGCCCACCATGAATAGGGCATTCAGCACATTATTGGCGGCTATAATCCGCGCCCGCTGCTGAGATGCGCTGCGATGCTGCATCAGCGCATAAAGCGGCACTATGTATAATCCCGCGCAAATGGAAATTCCCAGCAGATCCGTCACAATGCGCGGCAGCGTCCCAGCGAAAGCCAGGTCAATACCGAAAGCCGCCATGCCGATGGCAGCGAGCGGCACATAGGTGCTGTGTATATGCCCTTTCAGCAGCTTGCTGCAGAGTACCGAACCCAGCCCAATGCCAACGGAAAATACCGTCAATAATAATGTCACCACCTCCGGCTCTTCCTGTAGCACGTCCTTCACATAGGTCGGGAATTGCGAGAGATAAGTTGCACCAACCAGCCAGAACCAGGAAATCCCCATAATGCTGCGAAATACCCGCAGATCGGCCCGGGCAAAACGCATGATAGCCATTGTCTCTGCGCCTATATTCCAGCTTATTTTCAGGCCCGGTTCGGGCGCAGGCGCTTCCGGTATTGCGCGGCTGCTCGCATAGCCTGCCAGCGCAACCGCCAGCAACCCAGCGGATACCATCAGTTCGCCCTGCGGCTGCAATACCAGCACACCCCCAAGGATAGTGCCAATCAGAATCGCCAGGAAGGTTCCCGCCTCGATCCAGGCATTGCCCGTAAGCAGCTCACCGTCGCGCAGATGCTGCGGCAGCAGAGCATATTTAATCGGCCCAAAGAAGGTTGAATGCACGCCCATGCAGAACAATACTGCCAGCAGATACTCCGCATGCGCGAAATAAAACCCTGCACCAGCTGCGATCATAATCACAATTTCAACACCCTTAATGATACGGGTCAGCCGTGCCCGATCATATTTATCCGCCAGCTGACCTGCCGTTGCCGAAAACAGGAAAAAAGGAAGAATGAATAATCCTGCGGCGAGGGTGACTAAAATCTGCGCATTCTGCTCACTGGCCAGCCGGTAAGTAATCAGCATAACCAGCGCGTTCTTTAGCAGGTTATCGTTCAGCGCGCCCAGAAACTGAGTCAGGAAAAGCGGAAAAAACCGGCGAGTGTTCAGCAAATGCATATCAATTTTCTTCCTTTATTATTCCCAGGCCGGAAAGTGCCCCTCACTGGCCAGCGCCTGGAATTTATCGTTCAGCAGGGTCATAAACCCAGCTTTATCCGTCACAAAATAAAGCGCCTCACCCACAAATACATCACAGAAAAACGGCACCAGCACACAATCATTTTTTGGCAACGCCTTGCCGAGGCCATGAATGAATACGGGTATCACCGGCACTTGTGGATTACGCTCCGCCAGATAGGCCACCCCGCGTTTGAATTCAGCCAACTGCTCGGGCTCGCCCCGTGTTCCCTCGGGAAAAAGGATAAGAATTTTTCCTTGTTCAATCGCCTCGTAGCAGCCTTGCAGCGGGTCACCACTGCCGCCCTTACCTCGGCGGATAGGAAGAATTCCGATAATAGAGGTGGCAAACCATGCCAGTGCCTTATTTTTTAGAAAATAATCGGCTGCGGCCACTGGCTGGATCGATGACAGCAGCCGCAACGGAAAAAGGCTGAGCAAGACCAGCGTATCCAGATGACTGTTATGATTCGCCACAACAATCGCAGGGCCCGCTTTCGGCAGGTGATTGCGCCGCCGGATATTCAGCCCCAGAATTACCAGCACCACTATTTTTATTCCGGCAAAAAACAGTAACCTCAACATGGCTCAGTAATAGAAATAATAAGTAAAATGGAAAAACAATGGCGCGGTGAAAGTCAGGCTGTCGATACGATCCATGATCCCGCCATGACCGGGAATCAGCGCCCCTGTGTCCTTCACCCCGATATCCCTCTTCACAGCAGAAATCGTTACATCCCCCACAAAACCAAAGCTGCCGATCAGCAAGCCCGCACATAATGCATGGAATTGATCAAAAGGTGTAATAAACGGGGCGATTGCTACAGCCATCGCGGTAGTGCTGGCCACTCCGCCGATTAACCCTTCCCACGTCTTTTTGGGACTTACTACTGGCAGCACCGGATGCTTGCCGAATAACCTTCCCCACACATATTGCGCAACGTCGTTGAACTGCGTAAGGAAAGCAAGATACAGCAAAAGCCCCGCGCCTGCTGCCGGACCGGCCGCAAGCGGCGGCAGCACCAGCAGATACGCCATATGACTGATGGAAAACACGGTCACCATCAATCCCCAATGGATAGTCCCCGCAGCTTTCAGAAAGCCTTCTGTTTTCTGCAGCAGCACCATGCGGAAAGCAATGAACAGGAACATGTATACGGGAATAAAAATAATAAACATCCCGTACCACTCAATGCCTGCCCAATAGAATTGCAGCGGAATGGCAAGATACGCCCAGAACAGCACTCGCCTGTCGGCACGGCGTGTGGGGATTATGGAAAGAAACTCCTTCAGCGCCAGGAAACTTATGAATCCGAGAAAGCAAAGAGAGACGGTGCGGTTGGTCAGCATCGCCACGGTAAAGACCGCCAGCATAATCCACCAGCTCTTAGTGCGTTGCGCCAATTCGCTATAATTCTTTTGCGGCTTGAGCTTAATAAGCGCGAAAACAATTATGCTTGCGGCACCCAGCAAGGCCCAGATACCAATAATTGCCGGCAGAATGGGCGAGTCAATTATCATGCACCCACTCCTTCCTTAAGCGCCTTCGCTGCACGATTCACTATCGTTATCACAGCAAGGAGACATAAAAGGATTATCACCCAGTTCATCCATCCGCCTGCAAATCCCATCCCGATCAGGAATCCCAGCAGACCGAAAGCAAAGGCGCGGTCGCTCTTGCCTAACGGTCCGTCATAACGGCGGCTTGCTCCAATCTGTATCGCAACAACGCCCATCATTTCCGCCATCACGGCGAGCAGGCAGAATAACACTATTCCCCAAGGCTCGATCGCGGGCGCCAACATAAAAGGCAAGTAGAGCGCGGTATCGGACACCACATCGCCAAGTTCATTTAATATTGCTCCTAATCTGCTTGCCATGGCGTGCTCGCGCGCCAGCATGCCATCTATGGCATTCAGCGCCATGCGCACAAAAAGAACCAATGGAAGCAATAGATATGGCAGGTTCGCTGTTGGAAAAATTGCAATCCCCGCTCCCGCCGCTATCGATAAAACCGCTGCCGCCATTGTCACCTGGTTGGCCGTCACGCCAGCGGCCGCAAGTCGTTTTACCAGCGGGCGCAATATTCCCTGAAACCGGCTTTTAAGCTGATAGATACTGGCCATGGCCTGCCTCTGCATTCAGGTAATGTGGCTGCGTCACTGGCTCACTCTCAGCAATGCCCACGGTCATGAATTTCTCCCCTCTTGCATCCGCAACCATTATCAATCTGCTAAAGGAATTAGCAATCGGAGCTTTAAACCAGGCCGTATCCTTATCTGAGGGTACGGTTTCCAGCTTTTCCATGGCCAGTTCGCGGCCATGGCTATCGCCAGCGCACAGACTTCGCGGCATCCAGCCTGCACCTAAGCCGTTAAGGCGTGTGGAAAAGTGATTGGCCACCGCTATGCGCCGCTGCGGCAGAAGTTCGCGCACCGCATATTCCGTCTCCGTCCGTTCAATGATGCATCCTTCGCCCGGCTGCGTTCCGGTCAGCACATAAATAACGGGCAGGCATATCGGCGTGTGCATTAATCGCCTTTTGGCTTCATCGTAACTTGTCGCTTCCTCGAATACTTGCCTTAGCAGATGTGCTGGCGGCAGAGCATCTTGCTGCAGCATACGTGTTCGGTTACGCAACCAGTCCAGCGCGATACCTGTCATATACCGGCGCATAGGCGCCTGGTTCAGCGCCGCGGCGAAACGCCCCGGTGCCATCGCCTGGAACACCCCACTCACCCCCGGCCAGGTTACATTATAGAAAGCACCGCCACTGCCTTGCTGATGCGCCACCACTGCGTGCTCGCCAAGCCCCGGGAATGGCCAGTCCAGCACACGCACCAGTCGGGGCGCACCGGAAGTTTCAAATACACCGCAGGTGCAACCCCATTCATAACTTAAGTTTAACGCGAAAATACCTTTCGCACCTACGGCCTGAGCAATGCCATCAATTTCCTGGCGGTATGGATTCTTTGTCTTTTCAAGCCAGCGCCGCGCCATTCCATCGCCCAGAGGCAGCGCAATGCCGCTGGCCGCCTGCGACAGCACGCCATAGCTGTATTTGCCTGCATGCAGCAGCGAAAGCGCCCTCTTTCTCTCTTCTTGGGCAAGCGCTATCGGGGTTGAGTGACGAATATCGATATATGGAATTTCCTGCATAAATTACTCCGGCTGAATCATTTTAAATTGCGCATCCGCCAACCCGGTCAGCAGCGAATTGCCGGCATCATCGAATTTAAATACGCCATACTTCGCTTGCGCATATTTTTCCGCATGCCCTTCCTGGAACATGAAGGAATCCGGCACGATGTTAATCCACGGACCTTTGCGGTGATAATGCAGCAGCTTTTCACCGGACTTCAGATTCTCTCCTGTATAAAAGCGCACGAAATGCGCCACTTTGTTTTCATCGGCAGCGATCACCATCAGGCCGCGTTCACTACTGCCTTCGGTATGACTGCCCGCGCCGATGGCATAGTTCAGGCGCATGTAATCCCCCTGCATCAGCGAACGGGGATCAACCGGCGCCAACTGCAACAGCACAACCTCTCCCTTTGCTATGATTTGCTCTTTTTCGTAAATCGCGTAATTCAGAAACCCGAATATCAGCAGTGATACTGCCACCATCACTTTACTTCTCATACGCCCCTCCCTGCTTCTTCATCCAGCTGATGAGATAGACATAACCACCAAGCAACAGCATGCCACTGGCGATGAGCACCCCTGATTTAACCATCAGGCTGAGTTCCATATTGTAATAATACAGGCAGAGGACGACAGGCATCAGCATGCCTCCCAGCGCTATCAACAGCCTTTCATGCCGCGCATAACCCAGCACGAGCAGAATAATGGAAAGGATAATACCCGGCGCGGAAAACATACCCATTGCCATTGCACCGATCGCGGCGGGAAACAGCGGCAGGCTCGTGAGCTTCTGGTAATCCCGCGCAGCCCAGCCCATCAACGCTACCAGCGTGAAAGACAAAATAATTGCTACTAATGGCTCAGCGTATTGAAATGTTGGCCCGTACAGATCCGCCGCCAGGATGGTAACTGTTACACAAAGCGCACATGCGGCGGCATAGCCCAAGGGAACCAGGCTGCGATTCATGCGCGGATCCATGAATAATTTCCCTGCCAGGCAGAGTAATCCCGCGACATAAAGATTGACCATCAGCGAAGCGCCTGTGCTGCTGTCGATGATATTAGCGAGCAGGGAAATCAGCACGGCCAGCGATGAGAGAAACCGATCAACGCTCATGCGGTATACAGGATAGGTCAGCAGGGTGATGAATGTCAGGGCGATAGACATCCCTATTTGTTCATGCCTGCCGAAAAGATCGGCAAAACCCATGACAAAAAGCAGCTTACCTACTCCCATTGCGCAGAAAGATGATTGCATGAGAAAGCTATGCTTCACCGGCCTCACCTTGTCATGCGGCGCACGGGCCAGCATCAGCGCTGCACAGATAAAAACTATCCCCCAGAAAATGAAGCTGGCTTCACTGCCGAATTCAATCAAATGCGCCACACTCAAAAAGCCAATAAGGCAGAGCGATGAGATAAAAGAACCCACTCCCACTAATGCGCGCAGGTAAAGGGGCAATTCCGTTTCCTGCCGTTGCGCAACAATTTCCCCCTCCAGGGTTTTGATTTCATTTTCCCCGCAATAACCGGCATTGCTCAGCGCCTCCAGCAATGCCTGCGCACTGATGTTAGTCATATAATTACTCATGGCCACCCTCTGCGCTTTTGGCGACTCTGCGCAAATACACAATCGCTGATGTAAATATGGCAATCGTTATTCCGCCTAGTAGCAGCAGTGTGAATGCTTCCACGTGAAGAATCCGATCCACCAGTAAATGGAAGAACATTGCTTCAACTATGATGCAGGCCGATAGCACTATGGTTGCAAGTGCCCACATATCGACCCTTCGATAGCGGTAATACAGGTATAACCCTGCATGCAGCGCCAAGCCTGTCAGCGCACCCCAGCGGATTGAATACGTCACCCGATCATAATCTTCGATAATGAGCCAGATAATGGGTATAGCGGCGCATGTCAGCACAGGCAGAACAAGAATCTCCCGTGTCCAGCGCTCGCTAAGCCACTCAAGCCCCCTCTCAGCACCTATTTCGCGCAGCGCGAGGAAAACTGCATTGAAAAGCGCCATTAACGGAAGAATCATCATCTCTACCTGATGCGATGGCAGGACGGCCTGCTGCCAACACAATATTATGGCAGTATTGCTTACCATCAGCCATACCGCCCAGAGCGCAGCAAACCTGCACAGAATCACCCAGGGCAGAATGAGAGCGCTCCAGGTTAAAAACAGGCTGTAGGCATCGGCTCCTGTCTGGTAAATTTGCCCGAATACTGCCAGAAACACCCCCAGCACAACTGAGGCGCAAAGCAGCAGCATTTTTCCGGAAATGCGCTCCAGTCCGTAAAAGAAACTGCCCATCAGACAAAAAGCAATCATAGCTTCCAGCGAACCTAGCTTTGCCACCGGCGAGATCCGGGCCCAGTTAAATGCAAAGAAATAAATTATGCCGGAAAGCACCAGCGAGGCGCCTAAAGTTAATAGCAGGCGTGAAATCCAAAGAGCCCATTGCTGGGAAGGGTAAAGCATGCCCAGCGCAAACTCACGCGCCTGCGGCGAGAGACACCCCCCGCTTGCCAGCGCATCCACCATCTGCCGATTCGCCCGAATATCCGTCAGAGGCAGTGCCGCGTTACTTATGGTGTCCATAACCCCTCTTTTAACTTGTATAGTTTATTTATACACTATAATTATACAGTGTTCAATAAATAATTATACAGTGTTTAATTATATGGCAAGGCGCTCAGATCATACCCGTGAAGAACTTATCAACCTGGCTATTGAGGCCGGCCTTGAACTTATAGAGGAAAAAGGCTTCTCTCAGTTCAGCGCCCGTGCGGCCGCATCCCGAATGGGGTATACAGTAGGCACCCTCTACCACCTTTTCGGCACGCTTGACGGCTACATATTACATCTCAACGCGCATACGCTTGACCTGTGGCACCATACGCTTGCAACGGGTCTCAGGCGACAGAAGAAGCACCCTATACACTACCTTGCACGGGCTTATATTCATTTCGCGCGCGATCATTACCATCGCTGGACCGCCCTTTTCGAACATCACTTAAGCGATGGCGAGCCCATACCCGAATGGTATGCGCAGAAGCTTTCGCAACTTTTTCTGCTGCTTGAAGATTCGCTGCTGCCCTATGTTGACAATAATTCCGCTCAGGCACAAAAACTTGGCAAAGTCCTGTGGTCCGGCATTCATGGCATTGCTGTTCTTTCGCTTTCCCGGAAACTTGAAATTGTTGGCACTGAATCTGCTGAATCGCTTGCCGCTACGCTGGTTGATACGCTGCTCGCCGCTTAAGGAACGGCGCATGAGAGGGTTTTAAGACAGCGCTTTGGTGACTTTAGGTAAAAATGGCTGGCCAAACAAAATACCCTCCGACTATAAGGCTTCAAAAGGAAGCCCCATGATCAAAAAAGTAATTTCCCTGATTTCTCTTCTTATTGCGCTGTTCCTGCTGGCCGCCGCTTTCCAGTCAGATGATTTTCATGTATCGCGTTCAACCACCATGGCTGCCTCTGCGGAGACTGTGTTTGCGCAGGTCAATAACCTGCAGCGCTGGAATGACTGGTCGCCTTGGGCAAAAATCGACCCCAATGCTAAAACCACTTTTGAAGGGCCTGCTGAAGGCGAAGGCGCTGTCATGCGCTGGGACGGCAACAGCGATGTCGGCAAAGGCAGCATGACCCTTATCAAAAGCAACCCATCGCAGTTCATTCGTTTCCGTCTGGATTTTCTTGAACCTTTCGCCGGAACCAACACCGCTGAGTTCACTTTCGAACCTAAGGGCAACCAAACCGCTGTGACCTGGACCATGTACGGCCCTAAAAATTATTTTGCCAAAATTCTGGGCCTGATTTTCAATTGCGATAAAATGGTCGGCGGCGAATTTGAAAAAGGCCTGGCCACGCTTAAATCCGTGGCGGAGAAAAAGCAGGCCGAGGCCCCAGCCGCGATCAATGCGCCGGAATGACGCTGCATCTGATCAAGCTCTCCGTCGGCTCCGAATCGGTGGCCGACCTGGCTGAATGGCAGGCGCAGCAGCTTAGTCTGCTTCAGCGCAAGCGACACAAGCCAGAGTTAATTCACATCACGCGGCAGACGCCTAAAAAAGCGCAGCACCTGCTTGCAGGCGGCTCAATCTACTGGGTGATCAAGGGGTGGATCAGCGCACGCCAGAGACTGCTTGAGCTGCGCCCGATGGTGCTGGATGGCATTCCCCATTGCGGGCTGGTTTATGATAAGGAACTCATCCGGGTCTCTCCCCGCCCCCACCGGCCGTTCCAGGGCTGGCGGTATCTTGAGGCCAAAGATGCGCCCGCAGATCTCTCAACGCAGGATGCAGAAGAGGAAATGCCGGACGATATGCGCCGCGAATTAATCGAGCTGGGCCTGCTCTAGCTTTAATTCCGCCGCTAGGCCGCGCTGCGCACCACCGCTTCGATCCTGGCGACATCGATTTTTTGCATTTCCATCATCGCTTCAAAGGCACGCCGGGCTACATCACCGCCCTGGGCCATCGCTTCCGTCAGAATTCTCGGCGTGATTTGCCAGGAAAGTCCCCATTTATCTTTGCACCAGCCACACATGCTTTCGGCGCCGCCATTGCTGACAATAGCGTTCCAATACCGATCCGTTTCCTCCTGGTTCTCGGTTGCAATCTGGAAGGAGAATGCTTCGCTATGCTTAAATACGTCTCCGCCGTTGATACCAAGGCACGGAACGCCGCATACCGTGAATTCCACAGTCAGCACCGCGCCTGCCTTGCCGCCCGGATAATTGGAAGGCGCACGCAGCACTGCGCCGACCGCGCTGTGCGGAAAGGTTCGTGCATAAAATTGTGCCGCCTCCTCGGCGTCATGGTTATACCAGAGACAGATCGTGTTTTTTGTCATGCTTACTCCTGATTCAAACAACTAATCATTATTTGAGAAATCACCGCCATCTGAAAAATCATGTCCCCCTATGTCATGATGCCCATGGTGATGACAGGAATCAAAACCATCTGCACCAAACAATCCGCTAAACCAACCGGAGCTGGAGTCCGCTATTTCGCCACGCATCGTGTCGTAATCACAACTTTGACCTGTAGAGTGATGGTAGCTATTGAAATCATCCCGGCTGGTATACATAGCCATGGCATAACATAAGAGCATTATATCTAAGCCCAGATTCTGCGCCCCTGCCGTTACTTGAGCAGGCGTATAGTTTTTAGATTTGCCATAGCCCTTAACCAGATAAGGCCCTAGCTTTTTTCGATAACTTTGAATGGCGCGTCTTTTTTTAAGTGCCTGTAACATGTTAGCCCTTTTAATCTCCGAAGCAGTCTAACATATTTTAATGACAGACCGGAAGAAATTTGCAGAAAAGAGAGTTTGCGCAATAGGTGGCAGACAGACTTGAGCATAATGCGTGAGAGTCTATTCCATTGGGAGAAGCTTGCTAACCATGCGCAACGAAATCATCGATCCGTAAAGCATTTCCTGCCGCTCTTGGTTTCGCTGGGCAATGCGGGTCTACACCTTTGGGAATTATCTTTCTGCGAATCACTATAATTGAATGGCGGGACTTAGTTGATGATTTTCGACATAATTTACAAAAACAGACAATAATTCTGCAGTTTCCATTTTGGCTTATGACAATATTACTTTAGCGTCTTTAAAAAAACAAAAAGCTCATTTTTCTCGTCACTTAAATCGTCTATTGTTAGATTCTCAGCCACTTTTTGCGCCAGCTGAATCTTTGTAAGTCTTACACTATTATATTCGTTGGGATTTGATGTTAAATAGCTTTGAACTATTGCATCTTTTGCTTCGTTCGTCGCAAATATTGTTTGTAAAATCCTTTCAGGATAAAAGTGTTCAATTCCATTTAAAGGTAAAATTTTAAGCTGTCGCTCAGGCTCAGGTAACAATTTTTTCCATTCTCTAATAAAGAGATCTTTTGCTTGGTCTGCTATAACATAAACATTATTAATATAGACAGAATTGGCATCTTTATTAAATCTAAGAAATTGGGTGATGGCTCCTACAGCATAGCTAATGCTGCCATCTCCCCCAGAATTATGTATTGCATAATTTGGCTTATTTAAAAGTTTTAGACACTTGTTAAGAATGGTGGTGTCGGACACGCCTTCCAAGACGATAATATTTTCCGGCAATAGCAGACTAGAAAGGGTATTTCCCAGTAATCTAAAAATTACTGGCCTTAAGTCTTCAACTTGTTCGACTGAAATTTTACCTTCCGAACTTCGTTTGCAAATATAATTATTGCCAATCTCATCATAGTCTAAGAAGTGATGCGAATGCGTGGAAAGAAAGATTTTTTTATCTGGAGAAACCTTATCTTTTATAGCTTGAAAGAGATAGTTTTGTAGATATGGCTCTAATCCTAACTCTGGCTCATCAATGCATAAAACTTTTATTTTTGGATCAAACAACTTGATAAATATTTCGAGGGTGGAGCGCATTCCAGAACCTTGTTTAGTAATAGAATGTCCGTTTATTTTTAAAAACATAGATGATGCCTGATTTTCAGGATCTTCTCGTTCCTCATAAATGCGATTGGGGAAATATTTATTATACCATTCAATTACAGGTGCGCGCTCAATATCTTTTAGATTGAAGAAATCTTGCAATGTCTGCGTGTCAGGTCTGATATTGTCATCAGCGGAGTTTTTTAGATTTTGAGTATATGCTGGATAATTTCGCTGATAATTTTTATCGAGCGCTCCTTCACCTCCCAATACTGTTCGATTAACATTTACCAAAGCTGAATTAGGCAAAGTTCTAGAAACAGCGCGAAGAAATGTAGATTTGCCAGAGTTGTTGCCCCCAACAATCACGAAGAAATTATTATCGGGCAAATCAATCGTATTATTTTCGAATTGGTCTTGGTTATCCTGAATTTGCATAACTATTTCTCAGTGTATTGCCAGTAATTGACTCTCCTGCCGAAACCAGCGGCTAAATTATTATGGTCAAATTTTGGATTTTCGACAGTAAAAATATATCAATTGAATCAATATATTAAATGTTCAAATTTTTATCAGAATTCGAAAAACAAACCAATGGCGGACAGGGAGGGATTCGAACCCTCGATACGGTTTTGCCGTATACACACTTTCCAGGCGTGCGCCTTCGACCACTCGGCCACCTGTCCGCATTTTGGGGGAGCGCTGCTCCGGACGGGTCACAAACCAGAAATGGCGTTAACTGTCAAGCTTGCGAGCCTCATCCGGCAGCATAATCGGTATGCCGTCGCGAATGGGATAGGCCAGGCCCGCTTTTTCCGAAATCAGCTCCTGCGCGGCTTCGTCATAGCGCAAATGCGCTTTGGTCAAAGGGCAGACCAGCACTTCCAGCAATTTAGGGTCAACTTTAAGATGGGATGTATTCATGCGCGAACCATACCTTTTCTGCGCCTCAAAAAAAAGCTTAACGAAAGCCTTGCAATGCGAAAAAGAAAAGTTATAGTGCGCTTCCACTTCGGCGTGAGCGGGTGTAGCTCAGGGGTAGAGCACAACCTTGCCAAGGTTGGGGTCGCGCGTTCGATTCGCGTCACCCGCTCCATTTTCATCTAAAATCAATCAATTAGCGGCATTATCCATGCCGCACCCCTATTGTGGCGTTTGTGAAGGCTTTATTGACAGGGTATGACCGTTCATCTTCCCGTTCAATTGAGGGCCATTGCCCTCAGGCTTACTGCTGCCTGGCTCACGATGCTTGATGGGGGTCGGCTCGGGCAGGCCGAAGGTATAATTCTCCTCCTGCCTGATTTCGCGGTTGTTAAAGGTCCAGCATTCGCCTGTTTCGCAGACAAAAGTCACCCATAGCAAGTCCCATTGCGGTCCATAATCAATAATTGCAACGGCCCAAGCTTTCCCTTTGGGCGTTTTCAACGGAATAGGAGTAGTCAGTTGGGTAATCATTGCTTCTCTCAGATGCATAGAAAAACACCCCGCCCTTGCAGACGGGGTATTCTTTCTTGTGGATTTAGTTTTCAGGATGGCCGGTGCCGGGCTTGGTCAATTTTGGCGCTTTGCCATCTTCCACACGACCTTCGTTGCGAAGGTTGCGGCTTTTATTCATCATATCTTTATTGTCGATAACTTCACCTGCTTCTTCTTCAACAAAGCCGGCGGCTTCTTTCATTTTGCCTTTAACAGTCATGATGGTTCTCCTTCGTTAGCAAGCTCATCATAGCTGCAGCCGGAGCATGTTTTCGATTGGGAGCGGGCCGGGTTTTCATCAAAAAAAGATAAAGACTGCCCGGAGGTTAATCATCCGGACAGTCTTTTTAAGAACACTTTAGAGGTTTTATAAGCCGATATCCGCCGCGCCTACGGAGCCGTTCACATGCGCCAGAAGCGTCAGTTCGCCTAAATCTACCTGGTTAGCGTTCGATGCTTCCAGATAAGCAAAAATATCGGTGTGATCAGCGCCATGGACGATAATGACACCGTCGGCTTTTGCTGCCGCTGTAATGCCAAGCGCGTTAATGGCAGAGAGCACACTTGCAAATCCCGAGGCCGTCAGGGCCGAATCCGCAAGATTGGTATTCACGATCAGACCTTCTGTGGTGGTATTGAAGTTCGCCGCAGCATTCGTGGTAAAATTCACCTGGCCGTCTTTCAGATTCACGCCATCATCCCAGGCGGCTTTAAAGCCGCTGAAGATGAATTTATCTGAATTTGCTTCAAAACCGGTCACTTCGTCATAGCCCGTATTGGCACCTGCAACGGCAGCATCTTTCGCACTGGTGTAGATTACCTTATCCACTGCGCCGTCAGCACCCAGAATGATAATATCGCCACCTGCGCCGCCGGTGATGCTATCTATACCGGAATTGCCGATGAGAGTATCAACGCCCGCGCTACCCACGAGGGTGTCGTTACCGGCACCGCCATCAAGTGTGCTGCCCGCACCTTTTGCCGTCAGCATATCGTTATCGCCTTCACCATAGAGCGCCGAATTGATACCGGTAGTTACCAGCACGTCATTGCCAGCGCCGCCGTACAGCACATCCGAACCGGCTTTACCGCCGTCCAGAGTATCAGCGCCTGCGCCGCCGGTGATGCTGTCACCTTTATCCGCGCCAGCCAGCTTGTCGTTGCCGCTGGTGCCGTTAACAAGGTTCAGACCGCCAAGTGAAATACCATAATCGCCGCTGTTGAAATTGGTCAGCTGCACATGGGTTGCCACTTCGCCAGCTTTGAGTTTTGTACCTGTAGAAACATCCAGCGTTGTACCGTCAAGATGCAGGCTGAAAACATCTTTCCCTACAGTCAGCGTGTAGTCATTATTGCCAAGATTCACTGCATTGCCTGTCAGGGTCACAAGGGCTTTGCCATTATTAAATTTCAGGCTGTCACCCACACCGGAGTCATTTACTATATCGGTACCACCAGCAAGGTTACTTACTACATAACTATCGCTGCCGTTACCGCCTGTCAGAACGTTATTGAGATTATTGCCGTAAATCGTATCCGCGCCTGCGCCGCCGATGGCATTTTCAATATTCGCACCGAATGCGTTCAGGCTGTAGTTCTGACCAACAATACTGAAGCAACCAGCACCTTCGCGCAGATCGACAGTCGCACCACTGCCATAACTGGAGGCATCAAGCGTATCAGTGCCGCCGCCATCCCAACGGGTCCATACTTTCGCTGCTGAAGTCAGCGCATAGGTATTGGCTCCTGAGTTATAACTGTGGTTCGCGCCATACAGTGCCTGCACTGCCGCAATGTCATAAATCATCGGGGTAGACGCATATTTACCCGCTGCCGTTTCCTGCGGCGCTGTAGTATAGGACATCACTGTATTGCCATGGTTGTCCAGCGGCGTTGAAAGATAGGGTTTGGGCGTACCACCGCCGCCGGCATTATAGTTGCCGGGATGTTTCAGACCAATCGCATGACCCACTTCGTGAATCATTGAGAGGAAGTTATAATCACCATTGTTGAATGTGCCGGTCGGTATCATGCGGACTTCGGCTCTATACATTGAGCCATCCTGGTAGAAGACATTTCCAGCCTCCCCGCCGACACCTTGTGGCAAGTTATAGGTAGCGTAAGCTATTTCCGCACTCGCGGCCGCGGTTTCTACAAATGTAATATTGGCAACGCTCGACCACAGATTCATTGCCGCTTCAGCAGCGGCCTCCCGTGCGGCGTCAAAACGGGTTTCGCCCCCGTAATTAGCACTATTTCCCCAGCTTACGTCTTCAAAAGTATAATTAACCGTTGTGGCGGTGTTAAAGGCCAGGTGTCCAGGAGTTGCATCGGTCCACATACGGGCCGTAGTACCCAGCACTGCTTGCACTTCTGCCGACAAAGTTTTTGTAGCGAGCGTTCCTGCGGCGGCAGCACTCGAGGTACTGCTTATAAGGCCAGATTTATTACTGGCGGTAACGCTGTCATCATCATTAATCAGTGTATAGGGACGGAATAAGAAAAGCATGTATGGTTACTCCTGTTTGTTGCCTTGAACTTGTCCGCCTACTTGACTGACGTTGTCATAGGACATTTATACCTAACAAAAGTTAACCATTGCTGAAGCGATGCATTTATTTTTATTAACCAAAATAAAATTTATGACTTTGATATTTAATACTTTTTACTTTTTTGTTCAGAACAAATTAGTTAATTTATGGCAATTAATAAGGGCGCGCACCCGTCACACAATGAACAAAAATTAAGATAAAAATGAGGCCAAAAAGCTTGATTATCATGGTTATTGAGCATTTGAGCCGCTTTGAGGGCTTAAGAGATACTTTTATCTGCAGGGGCGCTTTGCAATATTCTATCCTGCCACTTTGTTGCCGCTTCCTCGACCGCAGTGCTTTGCGTCGCAGTTACCGTGTGATACGGCGCATTTGCTTCCTTCCACAGTTGCAGCAAATTCATTTTATGACCCAGATGGTATTTATTCAGCATCTGCTGGCATTCTTTCAGCCTCAGTGCAAAATCGGCTCTTTCTGCCGGTGAAAAAGAAGGATCTGCCGCTGCCGACTTAATACCATATAAAATACGATCCGCATCCGTAGGATGGGTAGGCACATGCGCAGGATCTAAAATCGGAGTGTCTAATGTGCCCCTTGCTATCGCCACGCGCACGAATCCTTCCACATATCCGCCGTAGTTGTCGTAGCGGAAGGTAAAGCTGTCTGCGTAGAGCTCTTCCTTTACGGAAGACAGATCTCCCGGCTCGCCTTTCACATGATAAACGACATGGCCCAGCTCATGATCGAGCGCCCCGTGGAAAATATCCTTTTCATCCGTCAGCACCGAAGTATCGAAACTGAGATCGTAGTGATAGCGCCCCCATGCGCTGTTATAGGCGGTGCTGGCATTGGGGAAATGATAGTTATGAATATTAAATTCCTCAAATTGCTTCAGGCCAAATTCAGATGCGCGGTGTTTGGAGAAGTCGACCATTTGCTTCAATGCATCCTTGTGCATCGCCTGGTAAGGATGCTGATTCTCGTCCAGAAAAATATACCAGTCCGTATTTTTCTTCAGCAGATCATCCGCTGCAACCACACTGTTGTATTTAATCTGGATATAATCCTCTCCGGCAGAGTGGAAACGATCCTGCATTACCTTCCAGCTGTCGATATCCCAGACATAATGACTGGCTACAGGCTCAACGCCCGTATAAGGGCTTTCCACTGCGGCAGGATCAACCCCGATGACATGCACGGGCAACGCGTTATGCGGCACGGGCTGCGGCAGTGGGTGCGGCAATTGCTGTGGCAGCGGCTGCAGTTCCGTAGTTGGTTTATCAACTGGAATATGACCGCCAAGAAAAGCACCGATGACGCCTGCAATTAACCCTGAAAGCAGCGCTTTTCCGGTTAAGTCCTTTGCATTCAGCTCCTGACCTTTGAGTGCCGCCCGGCCTGTTCCCAGAACAACCGAGGTTATCATGGCGCTGGCAATGGCCAGCCCCAACCCCGCTATAGCGCCGCCGGTGACGGCGCCCAGGCCGATAGTAACTGCCCAGCGGACTGCCATCGCCGTGCCGATCGAAAGCGCGAACTGCACAGGATGTTCGCCGATATAATTCAGGGTGTTTGCGCAGAAATCCCATATATTACGGCTGACGCGCACCAGGGCGGAATCATTTGAGGGATGCGGTGTAGGAAAATTCTCTGTCTGTAAGGAAAGCGCCCTTTGCCCAGCCGGTAATCCAAACTGGCGTGCAAGCCCGGTTTCTTCGCGGCCGCGTATAATATCCTTCAGCCAGTCCCCTTCTGCTCTGGGCGCAAATTTATCGGCAAAGGTTCCTGTCATAAGGCCATTCTAACCGGCTATTATTACACGATAATGACAAGCGACTATCAGAGCCGGTATTTTTAGGCACGCATGGCAGAAATTTGAGTATCCAGGCGAATCTGGCCAGGCACTATTTTACCCCCGCCTGCAGGGGGAGTGCCATTGTGGCCCGCATGTTCCATCTTTATTTTACAATCCTTCACTGGAGCATGCTGCTTCTCTGGCGACCGGCTCTGATCGAAGTTTTTCTGCATATTTTTGGCTACTTCCATGGCCCTGGCATGCTTGAGCATGCACTCATCAAACCGGCGCACTTCATCCATGCTCATATCAAGATAACTTTCAGTTCCCAGAAATTTGCCATAGATCTAAATTTTCCTTGGCTTATTATAGAAGCTGCATACGTCAGTTTGATGACACTTTAATCACGCGACTGGAATTTATCAGTATTCTGAGCCTTCACCCATGATTCCAGGCCGTATTTCTCCATTACTTGTTTAGGGTCGCCCAGGCGAGAGGCTGGTAATCCCAGAAGAATATCGGATTTTGGCCTTAAAATGAGCAATCCATCCGTCACCATTTGCTTAAAAGTAGATAAAGGCAAACTCGCCACCGGATTGCCTGCGCCACCGATCGCCATACCCAGCGATAAAGGCTCCCTGAGCTGATCGACAAATTGCGAGCTGCGAATGATTAATTCTACCTGGCGGGGAGGATGCGCTACCAGCTTTTTGATATCGGATAAGGAGATATAAATCTCTTCATTCATGAGGGCATATTAGCCTGAACATCTTAAGAAATAAAAAAGCCGGCTTATAAGGCTTGGCGACGACCTACTCTCCCATGCCTTAAGACATAGTACCATTGGCGCTGGAGGGTTTCACTTCCGTGTTCGGAATGGGAACGGGTGGGACCACCTCCGCCATAATCACCAAGCCGTATAAACCGGCTTTTTTATATATCGCAGCGCTGACGCTGCGGAATAAGTTATTCTGAAAAACCAATTCGTTTTGACTCATCTGCCATTGCTGGCAGTCTTTGCGCTGTGCGCGCGCGAATTGAAGTGTCTTGATGTAACTCAAGCCAGTCGAGCAATTAGTAACAGTTAGCTTCATGCATTGCTGCACTTCCACACCTGTCCTATCAACGTGGTGGTCTTCCACGGCTCTGATAGGGAACACTAGTTTTGAGGCGAGTTTCCCGCTTAGATGCATTCAGCGGTTCTCACTTCCGTATGTAGCTACCCGGCGTATGCCCTTGGCAGGACAACCGGTACACCAGAGATACGTCCACCCCGGTCCTCTCGTACTAAGGGCAGCTCCTCTCAATGTTCCAACACCCACGGCAGATAGGGACCGAACTGTCTCACGACGTTCTAAACCCAGCTCACGTACCTCTTTAAATGGCGAACAGCCATACCCTTGGGACCTTCTCCAGCCCCAGGATGAGATGAGCCGACATCGAGGTGCCAAACCTTGCCGTCGATATGGACTCTTGGGCAAGATCAGCCTGTTATCCCCGGCGTACCTTTTATCCGTTGAGCGATGGCCCTTCCACGCAGAACCACCGGATCACTATGACCGACTTTCGTCTCTGCTCGGCTTGTCAGCCTTGCAGTCAGGCAAGCTTATGCCATTGCACTCTAAAGGACGATTTCCGACCGTCCTGAGCTTACCATCGCGCGCCTCCGTTACGCTTTAGGAGGCGACCGCCCCAGTCAAACTACCCACCATGCAGGGTCCCGGCGCCAGATTCATGGCGCTCGGTTAGACAACAAAAGTAACAAGGGTGGTATTTCAAGGTTGGCTCCACCACGGCTGGCGCCGCGGCTTCAATGCCTCCCACCTATCCTACACATGGTACTTCTATTGCCACTGCAAAGCTATAGTAAAGGTGCACGGGGTCTTTCCGTCTGACCGCGGGAACTCCGCATCTTCACGGAGAATTCAATTTCGCTGAGTCGATGCTGGAGACAGTGGGGAAGTCGTTACGCCATTCGTGCGGGTCGGAACTTACCCGACAAGGAATTTCGCTACCTTAGGACCGTTATAGTTACGGCCGCCGTTTACTGGGGCTTCAATTCAGAGCTTGCACTCCTCCTTTTAACCTTCCAGCACCGGGCAGGCGTCAGACCCTATACGTCGACTTACAGTCTTCGCAGAGCCCTGTGTTTTTAATAAACAGTCGCTACCCCCTAGTTTGTGCCCCCCGTCAGTAGTTGCCTATAGACGGGGCCCGCTTCTTCCGAAGTTACGCGGGCAATTTGCCTAGTTCCTTCAACATCGTTCTCTCAAGCGCCTTGGTATACTCTACCTTCCCACCTGTGTCGGTTTAGGGTACGGTCCATATGGTGGAGCTATTTCCTGGAACTGCTTCACTGCCCTCTCCAATCCAATAAGGGAGAACAATTTACGCAATCCGTCACTTCCACCGGGCTCACGAATATTAACGTGATTTCCATCGGCTACGCCTTTCGGCCTGGCCTTAGGAACCGGCTAACCCTGCTCTGATTAACATAACGCAGGAACCCTTGGGAATTCGGCGACAGGGTTTCTCACCCTGTTAGTCGCTACTCATGTCAACATTCTCTCTTCCGATACCTCCACCGCCCCTTACAGGACAGCTTCAACGGCTTACGGAATGCTCCGCTACCACTCACACTAAAAGTGTGAATCCTAAGCTTCGGCAGATCGTTTGATCCCCGGTACATTTTCGGCGCGGGACAGCTATTAGACTAGTGAGCTATTACGCTTTCTTTAAAGGATGGCTGCTTCTAAGCCAACCTCCTAGTTGTTATGGCCGTCCTACATCCTTCCCAACTTAACGATCATTTGGGGGCCTTAGCTGTAGGTCTGAGTTGTTTCTCTCTCGACTACGGACGTTAGCATTCGCAGTCTGTCTCCCGCATAGTACTCCTCGGTATTCGGAGTTTGGTTAGGTTTGGTAGATCGGTAAGACCCCCTAGCCCATCCAGTGCTCTACCCCCGAGGGTATTCGTGCGAGGCTCTACCTAAATAGATTTCGCGGAGAACCAGCTATTTCCGAGTTTGATTGGCCTTTCACCCCTAGTCACAACTCATCCCCGACTTTTTCAACAGGCGTGGGTTCGGTCCTCCAGTGCGTGTTACCGCACCTTCAACCTGGTCATAACTAGATCACTCGGTTTCGGGTCTAATGCAACAAACTAAATCGCCCTATTCAGACTCGCTTTCGCTTCGCCTACACCTAACGGCTTAAGCTTGCTTGTTACACTAAGTCGTTGACCCATTATACAAGAGGTACGCCGTCAGGCCACATGGGCCCTCCGACTGCTTGTAGGCATACAGTTTCAGGAACTATTTCACTCCCCTCATCGGGGTGCTTTTCACCTTTCCCTCACGGTACTTGTTCACTATCGGTCGGCAAGGAGTACTTAGGCTTGGAGCGTGGCCGCCCCATGTTCAGACAGGATTTCACGTGTCCCGCCCTACTCAAGGACCTATGTTCTTTCTACCCGTACGGGACTATCACCCGCTATGGTTCAACTTTCCAGAAGATTCCGGTTCTTAAACATAGGCCACTGGCCTGATCCCCGTTCGCTCGTCACTACTGAGGGAGTCTCTGTGATTTCCTTTCCTCCAGGTACTTAGATATTTCAGTTCCCTGGGTTTGCTTCCGTAACCTATGGATTCAGTTACGGATACTCTAAAAGAGTGGGTTTCCCCATTCAGAAATCTGCGGATCAAAGGGTATTGGCACCTCCCCGCAGCTTATCGCAGCCTATCACGTCTTTCATCGCCTCTTGCCGCCAAGGCATCCTCTATATGCCCTTAATATACTTGATTTACGACAACTTGAATTCGCGCCACGCACAGTGCAAAGACTGCGTGTGGTCAAAGTTTTTTAACAAATTTGGTTTTGCATCAACTCAAACTTCAATGAACTGGTTGCGGCTCTTCTTACCGGCTCGGCAAGAAGCAGACATCGGGGGATGTCTTGGTCTCCACAACCTTCCACATAAAATTTGTGTTGTGTCAGAATAACTTATTCACATGTTCAAACAGCGGCACCGTTTCCGGCGCGTCCTTGTCAGGAGCAATTCCGTCGAAGGGAGCGCATTTATAGCTGCGTGCCCCTGCCCTGTCAACAGGGTTTATAAAGATTTTTTTATGACGGCTTTATCTATTGAATTATGAGGATATCTGCAGGGTTGCAGCTGCATCCTGCTTACGATCCTCTGCAAGTTTTTTTTGCCAGCTATCGCGTTCTGCTTCCAATGTTTCGACTTTTTGGCGCAATCCACTAATTTCTCCAGTAAGCGCACTGCGATATTTGCGGATCTGCTTTGCCTCAGACCAGCCCCACATGGCTCCTACAGCCACGGCCACGCCGGTAATACCAAAAAAAGCCTTACGGTTCCCTTTGGGAATCACGTCCGCGAAAAATGCGAGCGGGATGGCTGCCAGCATGGTCGCATTACCGATGCCGTTGAGAACCGACGTCAGCACGCTGCCTTTGCCGGGCGCCAAATCCTCAAGGCTCTTTTGACTCTCAACCGTATTTCCCATGGCTTATATTATGCACGGAAAATATTACAGTTTCGTGACAAAAGCCCAGTCTACCGTTTATTTTCCGGCTTGATCCACCAGCTGTCAAAAGCAAAACCGTATTTGGGGTCGATGGAGGGCTTGCCGAATTTATTCCAGTAAGCGACGCGGAAAGTGCTGTTATGCCAATGCGGAATCACTACATGCTCCCACAGCAGAATGCGATCAAGCGCGCGGGCGGCCGGCGTGAGATCTTCAAGAGTATGTGCATTGGTAATGCGCTCCAGCAATGCGTCCACCGCCGGGTTGCTTAAGCCCGAGATATTCGGGCTGCCTTCACTGTTTGCCTGGCTTGAATGCCAGAGGCTTTTCTGCTCCACACCGGGGAAAAACACGCCCAGGTTGGTCCAGCCTGATACAATATCATAATCACGCGTATCGAGACGCTGCTGATACTGCGAGTCGTCCACCAGGCGCAGTGTGCCATCTATTCCCAACTGCTTAAGCCCCTTGCGCATTGGCAGAATCACGCGCTGCATAGTGCTCTGGTTCAGTAGAAATTCAATTTTCATCGGCTCGCCCGTGGAGGGATCGATACGCTTTCCGTCCACCAGCTCAAGTCCGGCTTCGTCAAGCAGCGACTGCGCTTTCAGCAGGTTTTTACGGTTCTGGCCAGATCCATCGGTTTTAGGCAGGGAGAAGGACTGATCAAAAATATGCGGCGGCAAAATGTCTTTATACGGCTCCAATAATTCACGTTCTCTTGGCCCTGGCAGCTGCGTTGTGGCAGCAAAGGGCGTGTATTGAAAGAAGCTGTCGTTGCGCTCATAGGCATTGTAAAAAAGCGTATTATTAATCCATTCATAATCCATGGTAAGCGCGATAGCCTCGCGCACTCTGCGGTCGGCAAGATAAGGCTTACGCAGGTTGAAGAAAAAAGCCTGCATCCCCTGCGGCACTTCATTCGCAATATCCACCTTAATCATGCGACCATCGCGCAATGCGGGCGTGTCATAAGCCGTGGCCCAGCTGCGGGCGATATTCTCCTGCCGCATATCATATTCGCCAGCCTTGAAAGCCTCGAGGCCTACCGTTGCATCACGATAAACATCGTAGCGGATGACATCGAAATTATGGCGGCCGCGATTCACCGGCAGGTTCTCCCCCCAGTAATTTTTCACGCGCTCGAAGGTAATGCTGCGGCCCGGATCCACCGCCAGCACCTTATAGGGGCCGCTGCCCAGCGGCGGCGTCAGCGTGGTCTTATTGAACTCCACTTCCTTGTAATAATGCTTTGGCAGAATGGGCAGGGTTGCCGCCAATATGGGCGCTTCGCGCTGAACCGGCTCGGCAAAAGTGAAGCGCACCTGTCCCTGCTTTATTTTTTCAACTTTAGCCAAAGGCGCATAAGCGAGCCTGTAGATAGGATCGGCTTCCTTTTTAAGAATCTTCAATGACCACACCACATCTTCCGCTGTGACGGGCTTACCATCATTCCAGCGCGCCGCGGGATTAAGCCTGAATTCGATCCATTTTCTTTCAGGATCAAGCCGGAATGCCGTCGCCAGCAGCGGATAATAGGTCTGAGGTTCGTCCAGCGCTGAGGTCATCATCGTTTCATTCAGCATTTCAATCCCTGGCGCCTTTACCCCTTTCAGGATAAACAGATTGAGGCTGTCGAAAGTGTTGGGGTGCATCAGCTTTACTGTTCCGCCCTTAGGCGCGTTCGGATTCACATAATCAAAGTGACGAAACCAGGCATGATATTTTGGCGTGCCGAAAAGTGTCAGCGCATATTGCCATGACGGCTCCTGCGCGATCGCGATAACAGGAAACAGAATAACGAATAAAAACAGCCTTAGACGCATAAGGTTTATGCTATACCTCAACCGCCTGCATTATGGCTTGTGAAAAATGAATGCCGCACCCAAGGCAATCAAACAAAACCCCGCCGCATGCCGCCAGGTTAAGGGCTCCCCCAGATACAGCACTGAGAATCCGGCAAAAACCAGCAGGGTGATCACTTCCTGTATCGTCTTCAGCTCTGCCGCGCTGAAATAGCCGTGGCCGTAGCGATTGGCCGGCACCTGCAGGCAGTATTCAAAGAACGCGATTCCCCAGCTGGCCATAATAACTATCCATAGCGGCGAGGTCTTGTATTTAAGATGCCCATACCAGGCCAGGGTCATGAACAGGTTTGAGGCAATGAGCAGGCCGATGGTGAAGAACGGAGTGGAAAAAAGCATATCTTTCTATGGACCGACACCCGCAGCATTTCCAGTCATTTCTTATTTTATGCTCCCGCCACAAAAGGAAGGGGGGCACGCATGAATGCGCACCCCCCTTCCCTAACACATCCGCGCGGGAGCTGCTGTTTGCAGCTCCGCTTGCGGAAGAAGAATTTCCACGTTTGCGCTTGCGGCGATACGTAGATTTTCTTCACACCCGCACGCGGATGGTTGTGTTTTTGTGCCGAGACCTTACGCAGCGAGATTCGTACCTCGAGCAGGATCATCGGCGTGGCACCGAAGTCGAAATCAGCCACCGGATGACTGACATCGAAGGTCGGCCCGGAGTACAAAGCACCGAGCGCCTTCAACAACTCCAGCATTTGCTGGTTTTGCAATTCAATTTGCTGAAGCATCGTCAGAATTTGCTGGGTAAGCAAATCTAACGCCTCAGCATGATTGCTGTTGCGTTGGCTGATGAGCTGGCACAGCGCCTCTAAATTAAATTCGATTTCAGCAAATCGGGCTTCAATCTCGGCATCCATGGCATCTTCTTCGTTGTTGCTGAAGAAGAACGAAAATGCGACGGCAAAAAACAGTAAAATTGCGAGTAAGTATTTCATATCAAGATGTTTTTAATGAATACAGAACTCTAGCGGCGCAGAACGCGCAATGTTGGGGACTTGAAAGTACACAACCGCTAGGAATTTTTTAATTTCAATTCCAACAGAATGAAAAAACAGTCTTCATCGTAACTTAAAAAAGTGACGAAATTATTACCGTTTTCCTGTCTTTCTTTACAATCCGGCCGGCTTTATCGCCTGTAGCCTGGCTTTTGTTTACGCGTCACCCATTTGCGCAAGGACACATAAAACACCGGCGTCAGGAACAGTCCGAAGAAGGTCACGCCCAGCATCCCCGCAAAAACCGCAATCCCCATCGCCTGGCGCATCTCCGCACCGGCGCCGGTTGAGATTGCCATGGGTAAGACCCCCATAATAAAGGCGAAAGAAGTCATCAGAATCGGCCGCAGGCGCAGGTGGCAGGCTTCCACCGCCGCTTCGACAATCCCCATACCCCGGTGTTCAAGCTCGCGCGCGAATTCGACGATCAGAATCGCGTTCTTGGTCGCCAGCCCCATAAGCACAAAGAAGCTAATCTGCGTGAAAATGTTATTATCATTACCCATCACCCAAACCCCGAAAATGGAGGCAAGCAGCGCCATGGGCACAATCAGGATCACGGCCAGCGGCAGGCTGAAACTTTCATATTGCGCGGCCAGCACCAAAAACACCAGGAATGCACAGAGCGGGAAGACAAAGATTGCCGTGTTCCCGGCCAGAATCTGCTGGTAGGTCAGCTCCGTCCATTCAAATTTCATCCCCTTGGGCAGGGTCTTTTCCAGAATATCAGTAATGGCTTCCTGCGCCTGCCCGCTGGAATAGCCCGGTCCCGGATTACCGCTGACATCGGCAGAATTATAGGCGTTATAGCGTGTCGCCGTTTGCGGGCCGTAGCTCTCTTCTACTTTCAAAACAGCCCCCAGCGGCACCATTTCGCCGCGATCATTGCGCAGCTTCAGCTGAAGTATATCTTCGGGATGAGCGCGGAAGGGCGCGTCCGCCTGGGCTACCACCTGATAAGTACGGCCAAAGGTGTTGAAATCATTCACATAGAGCGAGCCCAGATAAATCTGCATCGTCTGGAAAATCTGGTTTACATCCAGCCCCAGCTGCTTGGCTTTGGTGCGATCAACATCGGCAAAAAGCTGCGGTACGTTGATCTGGTAGGAGGAAAACACACTCGACAGCGCCGGGCTCTGCCAGGCCTTGCCCAGCACCTGCTGCAGGGCTTCGTTGAGTTTTTCATAACCGGCACCGGTTGTATCCTCGATCTGCAGCTTGAAGCCACCCGTCATGCCCAGGCCCCGCACCGGCGGCGGCGGGAAAATCGCAATAAAGGCATCCGGAATCTGCATGACGAACTGCTTCTGCAGGGCATCGGCAATGGCAAAGGCGCTTAAATCAGGCGTTGTGCGTTCCGAGAACGGCTTCAGCCTTGTAAATACAATCCCCGCGCTGGAAGAGCTGCTGAAACCGGCGATGGAAAGGCCCGGGAAAGCGATTGCCCCGTCCACGCCCGGTTGCTTGAGCGCTATTTCGCTCATTTTACGAATTACCTGCTCGGTACGCTCCAATGTGGCGCCCTGCTGCAATTGGGTGAAGCTGATCAGATAGGTTTTATCCTGCGCGGGCACAAAGCCGGGCGGCACGCGCTGGAACAGCACCACCGTGATGCCAATCAATACCATATAGACAATGAAACCCAGGCCGCGACGGTTTAATGTGCGCTTTACCCCACGTTCATAGGCTTTGCTGCTTCTGCCGAAAAAATTATTGAACCAGCGGAAGAAACCGCCGGCGATGCCGCTGATGAAGCGAGTCAGCATATCCGGCTTGGCGCCGTGCTCACGTAACATGACCGCGCATAATGCCGGGCTCAGCGTCAGCGAGTTAAATGCAGAAATAACCGTTGAAATAGCAATGGTGAGCGCGAACTGCCGGTAAAACTGCCCGGTCAGCCCACTGACAAAAGCAATCGGTATAAATACGGCCAGCAGTACCAGCGTCGTTGCGATAATCGGGCTCGTGACTTCTCGCATCGCCTGATAAGCAGCCTCATGCGGCTTCAGGCCGTTGCCGATATTACGCTCTACGTTTTCCACCACAATAATCGCATCATCCACGACGATACCAATCGCCAGAATCATGCCGAATAGCGTCAGCACGTTGATGGAGAAGCCCATTATCAACATCACGCCAAACGTACCCACAATCGAGACAGGCACGGCCAGCAGCGGAATAAGGGAAGCCCGCCATGTCTGCAGGAAAACAATTACCACCAGCACAACCAGCATGATTGCTTCCAGCAGCGTGTGAATCACAGATTTGATAGAGTCGCGCACGAAAATGGTGGGATCATAAACAATCTTATAATCCACTCCTTCAGGGAAGGTCTCCTTCAGCTCCTTCATTTTCGCCCTTACATCATCCGAAATCTGGATGGCATTGGCATTCGGTGCGGCGAAAATAGGAATAGCCACCGCCTGCTGATTATCCAGCAAAGAGCGCAGGGAATAATCCGATGCCCCCAGCTCTACCCGCGCCACGTCTTTCAGGCGCGTAACGGCTCCACCCGGATCGGTATGAATTACAATTTCGCTGAATTCCTCAGGCGACTCAAGCCTGCCGCGCGCATTGATCGGCAGTTGCAGCGCTATTTCACTGGGATAAGGGGGGCCGCCAATCACCCCTGCCGCCACCTGCACGTTCTGCTCGCGGATTGCCTGTACTACATCCACTGCGTTCAGGTTCCGCTCTGCCAGCTTGTTGGGGTTCAACCATATGCGCATCGCGTAATCGCCTGAACCGAAAAGCCGGACCAGCCCCACCCCGGAGATTTTCGCCAGCTCATCTTTCACGCGCAGATTCGCGTAGTTGCGCAAATAGAGCACATCATAGCGAGCATCGGGCGAAATCAGGTGCACTACCATGGTTAAATCCGGCGCACTCTTGGTCACGGTAACACCCAGTTGCCGCGTAACATCGGGCAATCTCGGCAATGCCTGGCTCACCCTGTTCTGCACCATCTGCTGGGCCAGATCCGGATCAGTGCCGATGGCGAAAGTGATATTGAGCGACATGGTTCCGTCGGCTGTCGCCGAGGAAGACATGTATAACATGTTCTCCACGCCATTGATCTGTTCTTCCAGCGGGGCGGCCACAGTTTCCGCGATCACTTTGGGGTTCGCGCCCGGGAACATTGCCCGCACGTTGACCGATGGAGGCGCCACTTCCGGATATTCCGCAATAGGCAACAGGAACATCGCGATTAATCCGCCCAGGAAAATCAGCGTAGAGAGCACCCCGGCAAAAATCGGGCGGTTAATGAAAAAATGCGAGAATAACATCAGGATTTTTTCCCGGTCTCAACCGTCTGCTCTGTGGGGGCAACCGGCATGCCCGGTCGCAGCATGGCCAAACCGGTCAGGATGACTTTATCCCCAGCCTTCAAACCGCTTTCAACCACACGCTTGCCTTCCAGTTGCTGGCCAAGCTTCAACTCGCGATATGCCACCAACCCATTTTCGTCCACGATCAGGGCAAATTTCCGATCCTGATCGGTGCCGATGCCCGCTTCTGGAATCAACAGCTGATTACCTCTTTCCCGTTGCAGCTTAATCTTCGCATACATGCCGGGAATCAGCGTGTGATCGTTATTTTCAAGCAGCGCCCGCGCGCGGATAGTGCCGGAATTGGGGTCAAGCTGATTATCGAAAGAATGCAGATGGCCATGATAAACCGTATCGTCATTCGCCAGGGTCACCTCCACGGGCAGTTGTTCTGTGCCCGCCTGCAGGTGGCGCATGGTAGTAAGATAGGCCTGCTCATCCACATCGAATTCGGCATACATATTATCTTCCGACAATATAGTCGTCATGACCGGCGCATTAGCACCTGCTTCCACAACATTACCGACGGTAATTTCCGCACGGCCGGCCTTGCCTGCAATAGGGGCTTTCACATGCGCGTATTCAAGGTTGAGCTGCGCCTGCTTCAAAAGCGATTGGGCGGAGCCAATGGCGGCCTGGGCAACCTGATAGGCGCTGGCACGCTGATCATAAAGGCTTTGCGATACATGATCGGCCGTCAGCAGGGCTTTAGCGCGGTCCAGCTCCACTTTGGCCAGCTTTGCCTGCGAATTCGCTGAATTTACAGCTGCCCTTGCTTTTGCCACTTCGGCTTCATACGGGCGGGTATCGATAGTGAAAAGCTCCTGCCCGGCTTTTACCATTTCGCCATCTTTGAACTTTACTTCTGTGACCGCTCCACTCACGCGTGGGCGCACCTGTACAAAATCCACCGCTGCGAGTTTGCCCGAATATTCGCTCCAGAGCGTCACTTCTTCCTGGCGCAAAGTAATCACCTGCACTGGCATTGCCGCGGGCGCCTCAGCCTTTGGCTTATCTTCTGCCTCGCTGCTGAATGCCATAGGCAATGCGATCAGTAATGCTGCAAAAATAAAAAGGATGGATTTTATATAGGGAAAAGAAAGGAAAAATCGAAGCATGCGCGGGACGCTAGCCGAAATTAACTATTTTTTCCACAGGAATCTTACTCCACGACTCAGTTACAGATTTCTTGACCCTGCCGCCCTGAACGAATAACCCTTGTCGCCGATTGCTGGGGGGTTAGCTCAGCGGTTAGAGCAGTCCGCTCATAACGGATTGGTCGTGGGTTCAAATCCCTCACCCCCCACCACTATTCCTGCAATGCCAGAGAGACGTGCCGGTATTAGACTGTGAGCGGCGCGTTCTGCGGGAGTTTGTGGTAAGGGTTGGACGCGGAGACGATTTAAGGGCACTAACTTTGGCCCGAAATAACGGAATATCTCTGTAGGCTGAATGTTTGGTCAACGCTTAGGATAATTTTGCCAGTATCTTACGTTGCAATTCCCAGTCATAAGGCAGCTTTATGCCACGCAATAAATGCTGGGTAGTGAGCCCGGCCGGCTGTCGTCCCTGCAGAACGCACTCAACAATATCCGGGGCCAGAAAAGCCAGTTCCAGTATCCGGCTGAGCGAGCCCTTATCCAGATTCTCCCGCCGTGCCAGATCAGCCGCAGTTTTGACTTTTCCCGTCAGCAGTTCCTGCCACCAGTAATGCGCTTTAGCCAGGGTACGAATCAGGGTATTATCCATTCGCACTTCTTCCTCCCGGGCAATCACCATCCGCATCTCCACTCCCCGGCGCTTCATGCCCAGCGGCAAATGGTGAGTTATCTGCATCTGCTCATATTCCGGCGGCAATAAGGTGGCCAGCGAGAAGGTTAATTTCAGTTGATCAGGATGCACTTCGGCCCGCAAAAGATATTCCTGGATAAAGCTTTCTGCATCCATTGCCGTCAGCGTGTACAGCACATCATGCCAGAGCTCAGCTGACATTCCTGCCTGCTCCAGCAACTTAATCATGGCTTCCCTGTCGGATAGCAGCTTCCGCATACCACTTAATACTATCCGATCCACTTCCGCTGCCGGCAGCCGAGAGCCTGTCGGATTTTCTGCAGCCACTCCTTTAGTCAGCCGCTGCGACACATAGTAGCGGTAGCGTCGACCGCGCTTGCTGGCATGCATAATGACCATTTTATCACCATCGGCATCATACAGCTTCCCCTTCAGCAGAGCAGATTCCGTTTTAGTATGCTGCCCCTTCTTGCCAATACGATTTCCTGCCAGCTGCTTCTGTACCTTTTCCCACAATTCCAGGTCGATAATTCTCTCGTGCTGACCCGGGTAGCACATATCCTTATGGCGAATCTGCCCCATAAAAACAGGATTACTCAGTATCTTATAAAGTGCTCCCCGCGAAAACACCGCACCGCTGGCAGAGTAAATACCATTTTCCTTCAGGTGCCGTTGCAGCAGCCGTACACATCCCTGCTCCAGATAGAGCTCGAAAATCTGCCGCAATTTCTGCGCATCCGGCTCCTTAACCAGCAGCTTGCGTTCCTTCACTTCATAGCCGAGCGGTACCGGACCGCCCATCCACATGCCTTTCTGTTTGGAAGCCGCAATCTTATCGCGGATACGCTCACCCGTAACCTCCCGCTCAAACTGCGCGAAGGAAAGCAACACATTCAGCGTCAGCCGTCCCATAGAGCTGGTGGTGTTAAACTGCTGCGTTACCGATACGAATGAAACGCCATACTGATCGAATAGTTCTACCAGCCGGGCGAAATCCGCCAATGATCGTGTGAGGCGATCCACCTTATACACCACAATCACATCAATGCGCCGGTTGCGGATATCGGCCATAAGCTGCTGCAACCCTGGCCGCTCCATCGTGCCGCCGGAAATTCCCCCGTCATCATAGGCCGTCGGCACCAGCTGCCAGCCTTCATGTTTCTGACTGCGAATGAATGCTTCGCAGGCATCACGCTGGGCATGGAGCGAGTTATAATCCTGCTCCAGCCCCTCCTCCGAGGATTTACGGGTATAAACCGCACAACGCAGCTTTTTCACACCTGTCATATCACTTCCCTTTCACCAACCCGAAGAATCGCGGCCCGGACCATTTGCTGCCCGTGATTCTCGTGGCTGCTTCGGTGAGTGAGCGCAGATGCAGCCCATCCAGCAATACGCCATCATGCGTAACAATCACCTCATAAATCTGGCCATTCCATTCCCGCACCAACCGTGTGCCGGGCTTTACGGATAATAATGGTTTGAGAGCTTTTGTTTCACCGGCTTCCTGTGCCACCGCCTTTTCCAGCATACGCTTTACCGCCGGTTTAAGACCTCCATGCGCCTGCTCCTGTAGTTTATACGCCACCGCCCGCACCATCAGCGGTTTGCTCAGGAATGCGGGCGGCGGTATCTGATAAAGTTTCTGCCAGTGACGGAGTAATTCGTCACGATCACATCCAGCCAGCGAGGCAAGTATTTTAGGAAGCGATCGTAACGGCGTCTTTTTACGGGGCGGCATCTCTATTTCGCCAACCGATAAACCAGCCCTCGCGCTTCCCGCGCGGTAGAAACCGGCAACCCCATGCGCTTCTTCACTACCCCTGAGAGCGTTCCGTACACACTGTGCCGCTGCCAACCCGTTGCTTGCATCAATTCTTCTACTGTTGCCCCTTGTGGATGCTTCAGCAGATCGAGGATAATGGCCTGTTTGGATTGCGGTGCAGTGGGTGCTGGAGCAGGTGCTGATTCCAGCGCCGTTGTTTTCCCTTTGCGTGGCGCATTGCTGGCAGCAGTAGTTTTGGTGATTCTTTGTGCAGTCTTCGACATAACGTCTCCTTGTGGTTCCGACCTGGCGGGATGTCAGGCCCTGTACCACCATAAGCCCGTCATCCGGGCAAAGGCGCGCTATGTCCTATGCGCAATCACAGCAATGCTTGCCGGAACCGCAAAGTCCAGAGGAATTATATCCGCAGCTTCTCAACGGTTACGACATTCCGGCTGTGCCATTCATACCAGGCTAATGCCTGGCTGAGGCTATCGACCTGGTCGTCATGCTTGCCGCGGGGAAAGACTGATAGCTCCTGTTCAAAATCTTCAAGCCAGTCGGCTGTTTTCGGTAAAAAGACCCGGCCATTTTCGATAATGGGCGTTCGGGCATGCATGCGGATAATTTTATCGCCTTCCGGCTTGAATTTCTCAACGTAAACACCCTCGTAAATCAGCGATTGACTTAAAGGGGTACCGGATGCAGCATCTTCAACAATTACATACTGAACGCCGTATGCCATTTTACGCTCCTTAACCGCCCGCAGCAAATAGGGAAATTCAAGGCGGGTGCGATAGACATCCAAAAGGTAGAGATTGCCATTCTTCACACCCCAGGTAGTGCAGACGCTGTAATCAGACAATTCTGTCGCCTTATTGGCCGTATCCCAGCTTTGGAAGCAGTAGGAAAAATCATTGGGAACACTATCGTAGCGGCGGAACCATTTAAGCTTGATAAGGCCACCCCCTGGTGGTGCAGGGCGTTGCTGATACTGCCCGGCAAAATTCTCTTCACCCAGCGTTTTGCGGATATCATCCAGCACCTCACGGCTTTCCCGTGCCGGATGCAGCACATCGCCAGGTTTACGTTCAATGCTGTATTCCCGCAGAGGCGTCACAATATGGTGATGTTCCTCCTCCATGGAAATGGCTGGCAGGTTCAGCACTTCCCATCCGCCCTGCTCCATGAGATACCCTGCCAGATCATTCTCATGCACACGCTGCATAATAACAATAATGCAGCCCTCTTCCTTGCTGTTGAGACGGCTATAGAGGGTATTGCTGAACCACTCATTCACTCCATTGCGAGCAACATCAGAAAGGGCCTCCTGCGGTTTCAGCGGATCATCGATAATGATGTAATCAGCTCCTCTACCAGTCAGTGTTCCGCCGATAGAAGTTGCCATGCGACCTCCGCGGCGCGTGGTAGCAAAATCGTGGATGGATTGCTGGCGGTTGTCCAGATGGGCTCCGGGGAAATTTCTCCGATACCAGTCTGATTCCATCACCCTCCTGGTATCTCTGGCCAGTGTATTAGCCAGTTCCTGACCATAGGAAGCGCAAATAATACGGCATTCCGGATCATGTCCCAGCAGCCATGCGGGAAAGGCAACGGAGACACAGATCGATTTCAGATTGCGAGGCGGCAGGGTAATAATCAAACGCCTGGTTTCACCTCGGCGCACCTTTTCCAGCACCATGGCGATCCGCTCGATGTGCCAATTAAGCTGAAGTTTATCACCGGGCGAGACCGTCGAGAAACAGCGTTCGATGAACGTCGTAAAATCGGAGCGCAATACGAGATCATAATCACTCAGTTTCACGCTTCACCTCCTGCTTCAATCTGGCAAGAAGGCTGACTATTGCCTCAGCGTCATCCGGATTAATATCGGTGTCGCTTATCTCCTCATTTTTGGATTCATAACCCTGAATCAGTTTCACGACCGGAAAGGTGGCTTTTGGATCGCCCTGAACCGCGCGATTCACCAATTGCTTAAATATGGCAGCCTTTTTGGTGATTTTCTTTTGCCGGCCGTTTTCTTTAATTATTACTTTCTGACCAAGTTCTTCCTCCAGCAGTGTTGCGGCATTCTTACTGCCTTTTGGACGCCCCTTTGGGTTGCCGGATTTCCCCGGCTTAAACTGGCCGCTTAACGGCGGCTTGCCGTAGCCAACATCATATTCTTCTGTTTCATCAGCCATTGCTCATCTCCGCGATCAGATCGTTAAAATTACGGCCGGATTCAGTATGCACGGCGTTTTCGCCTGTCCATTGCTGCCAGCGGCGGATGGCGGTATCGACATAAAGCGGGTCCAGTTCGATGCCGTAGCAGCGGCGGCCCGTTTTCTCAGCGGCGATCAGCGTGCTGCCACTGCCGAGGAAGGCATCCAGCACGATGCCGTTACGCTTCGAGCAATCCAGAATTGCATCGGCAACCAGTTGCACCGGTTTCACCGTCGGATGCAGCGCCAGCAGATTGCCTTCTTCCGTTTTGCGGGAGAAAGAATTGATGCCGGCATAATTCCAGACATTGCTGCGATAGCGGCCATGCTGCCCCAGCTCGAAATTATTGATGTGCTTCGCGCTCCCATGCTTGAACACAAACACCATTTCGTGCTGGCTGCGATAGAAGGCACCCATTCCGGCGTTATCCTTCACCCATACGCAGATGTTTTTATGTTCGCTGTAGCAGTCCTTTGCCGCATCCATCAGTTCCAAGATATGGCGCCAGTCCATGCAGATATAATGGATGGAGCCATCGGCGCTGTTTTGAGTCAGGTGCTGAAAGACAGTCTGTAGGAAATCGGTGAACTGCCCGGCGGACATCTCACCTGCCGCCATCGCAAACTCGCGGTGCTGCACCTTGCCAAGACCGCTCACATGGCCGTTCACCGGCACGTTGTACGGGGGGTCAGTGAACACCAGCTGCGCTTTTTTGCCTTCCATGAGCCGGCGATAGCTTTCCGCTTCGAGGCTGCTGCCGCAATAGAGGCGATGTTTGCCAAGCAGCCACAAGTCGCCAGGTTTCGTTACCGCCGGACCTTGCGGAACCGGTTTTTCTTCCGGCTCTGCTTTTGCTATCGCCGGGCCTTCGATCAGGATATCAATCTCACCGAGCTCGAAGCCGGTGATATCGAGCTCGAAATCCAGTTCCAGCGATGCCAGCTCAGCGAAATGCTCTCCCAGAAGAACAGCGTCCCACTGCGCATTTTCGGTGAGCTTGTTATCGGCGATGAGAAAAGCCTGCGCTTCAGCTGGCGTCAGATGCTCCAGCCGGATGACCGGCACCTCCGCCATCTTCAGCTCGGCCGCGGCCAGCAGACGGCCGTGACCGGCAATCACCTGCTGCTTCTCATCGACCAGTACCGGCACGATGAAACCGAACTGGCTCACACTCTGCATCAGCTGACGAATCTGCTTCTTGCTGTGCTTGCGTGGGTTGCGGATGTTGGGAATTAAAGTTTCGGCTGGCAGGTATTCCACCTTCAGCCGGGATGTGGTTTTTGCGTGCATACGCATTCTCTTTCTGCCGGGTTACCGGCGGTTTGATTTTAAGAGTGAAAGAAAAGCGCCAGCACCAGAATCCCTCTAGATATGGCAGGAATGAGCTTCATCCCGAAGCCGGCCCCATCCCGGAGCGCTTGCGATGCATCCCGCATCACCAAGGCCAACCATAGCACTGCCCATAATGGTGCGGGAGTCCCGGAAGGGCATATTTTTGTAAAAATATGAAAGTTTTTTGAGCCGTCTTTAGCGATGGCCTCAAATACCTGAATAATCAGAACTCAAAAAGAGCCGGCAGCTTCATTTTAAGTGTGTAGCTGATTCTGGCGATGTTATCGATGGAGACGTTACGCTCACCACGCTCAATGGCGCCAATATAGGTTCGGTGCAGCCCGCACTCGTCGGCAAAGGCCTCCTGAGAGTAGCCTCGTTCCTTCCGGAGCTCCCGTACCTTCTGACCGAATCTGATTCTGACCTTATGCAGGTCTTTGTCACTTAACATCCAGATATAACAGGCCGATGATGCCAATATATCTACAGACGATAAGTAGCAATTCTGGTTGATTAACCGGCAAAGCCAAGGCTTACTGACGATACTTATAGTCATCATTAGGAGTTTGGAATGCGCCATAATTATGTTGGAGATATAGGAGATTACATGAAATACAGCCTGCTGCGGCAACTGGCAGGTCACACGGGCACAGGCCCTAAACGCAGGCTGGGCGTGGTATGGTATCTCTACGAAGACCCCTGCAAGCCAACCGATGGCAATCACACAAAATATCTGGATCCCAGCCAACGCGAGAAGCATCGCCCCACCGATCCGGAACTTTACGATCAGCTGCAGCAACTCATCATAGATGGCGATCGCCACATCAGTGCCATCCGTCGACGCGGCATATTGCCTGCGAATACGGTCTATTATGAAGAGCCACTCAGCCTCTCCCATCTATCCAAGGGCAATAAAGAGGCCATGGCCATGCGCCTGAAGCACCGGCAGCAATGGCTGGCAGGTGCCCTTGATGCTACCAAAGACTGCGACATCATCTTCGTCGATCCCGATAACGGGCTAGAAGTCAAAAGTACCCCCCGCCATCACGACCGTGGCCCCAAATTCGCTTATTACGATGAGCTATTACCCTTCTGGCAACGCGGACAATCACTGGTCATCTACCAGCACAAAAACATGCACGAATCTGCTGAACAGCAGATCAAGAACCGTCAGGAAGAAATGCTGCACCACTTTGGGCAAACCCCGGAGGCTCATTACTATCCGGCATCCGGCGGGCGGATATTCTTCGTGCTTGAACAAAGACAGTAAATCACTGACTACGCATGTCTTTAATAGCTTGTGAAAGCACTAGAATAATACGAAGGAGCTTCAAAGTCTGTTAAACCATACTGTCTAAATGCTTTTCTAGCTGCACGCCACGCTAACACAAAACTTGGTGCTCGAGTCTCTAGAGTGATACCTTCCTGGTATTTATACCACTCTCCTGAAATGATTTGTTGAGCAGATAAAGTTGGTAACGTTAATTCTGTATTCAAGGCAATTAACTTTGCGCGCTCTTTTATCGCACGCTGCATGATGTTCACGAGCCAGCCATCTAATTCAGCAAACTGTTCAATAGACGTAACCAAAGGATAAAAACTCATTAATCCCTTAAATCGATTAATGCGCTTATTTTTATCGATAAAATTACGTAACTGCTGCTCCTTAAGGCCACCGTACATATATTGTCTAATCTCATTAATGCATGTGACAAAATCCCAATCGTAGTAATCGCCCCCAATACGATCCTGGTCGAAGAGCCCCTTTTTTCTTAGGTTGGATAGTAAATGAATGTAGATAATTTTTGAAATTCTGGCCTTAATTCTACTGGTGCCTCGCGATGAGATTTTTATAGAGTTACGGGTGAATTTGTGTCCGATGTAATCGAACTCCGATATCGGCTGAATTTTTCCAATGTCAGCGCCATCTATGAAATACTCTCGCCTCTCATTTTTCCCTTTACCATCCAAAAGGCATATTCCAGGTGACTTATCAAAGTTAATTGAAATGCCTGAGTAATGGCAGTGTTTCTTAAATGCTTCTTCAATTCTAATGGCATCATGAAAATGGCGAGCGGTACATACTACATCGTCTGCAAATCGTACAAACATCCCATTAGAGCGCTCTAATTCTTTATCCAGTTCATGCGCTGCGATATTTGATAGAAACAGTGACAATGAGCAACCTTGCGGTACACCTCTCGTACGTGATTTAAATTCACTAAGCCTGTATTCCTTGGAAGAAGCGAACTCGTGCTTCAAGAACTGTTCAATTACATACCGTTCGGCAGGAGCAACGTAAAAGTTCCGTTTCTCTTCATTTAAAACAAAAGCAATGTAGTCATGACTGATTGAATCAAAATACTTGGAGAAGTCATATTGTATTACATAAACCTTATCATCCTGAAGTAAGGTGCCAGTTTGGAGAACCGCATCAAAAATTGTTCGATCTGTCCTATATGAATAGCAAAATGGAGACTGTAGGTTACGGTTTCTATCCCTTAACTTGCGATTGAATAAATTTGCAACAGCCGCATCAGGAATCGAGAAAATCATGATTTCTCGCTCTCCTCCATTATCTTTTGGTATTGCGTACCGAATAGCGGGAGTAACTTTGTACTCCCTAGCCTGAATTTTTCTCCAGATAACTTTAGCCAAATACCTTGAGTGCTTAATGCAATAAATTGGGGCAAAATGTGGATGAATATTCCATATTTCTGGCGTTTTATCAGGATTCGCTTTTTGTTTCGGCTCCTGTCCTGTTCTTAACTTGAAGCGTCGCTGGTATTTCTTATCTGCAAATTTCTTCTTCTTTTGTCTTTCCAAAAGCTTTTTTGCTTGTCGCTCAATTGATTTTCTAAGAGCTTCTTCCATAATAACTCTCAAGATAAGTCGCCGGGGGTTAAAAGTCAGGGGCCCCGCTTACGCGAGGTCCATCGTTCGCAAGGCGCATCCTTTTGCAAAAATACTGCAAGGTGAAGTCAGCCCCCGGCTAACACAACACGTGTATGTGTCTCATATAAATAGCTTTATGAATAAGGTCAACTTCGGTGAGCAGATTTTTGTGCTGCGTCAGCAAATGGTACGTTAACGCCTACTCAGTTTCGAGGGCACTCCATGTAATTCAAAGTAACGAGAGATAACTTGGATTAATTGCGTAAGCATATCCTTCAATACTTCCAATCCATGTGTGCCAAAGGTTCCTCATTCAAAAGCTGCCTGATTACACGCCAGTTTGGCAGATAAGTATTCATGAGAGCTATAAATCTTTCTCCGTGATTGGGCTCTAAAAAATGAATGGCCTCATGCAGGAAAATAAACTCCAGGCAGGATTCCGGTTTTTTTGCCAGCTCCAGATTTAGTCGGATATTACCTTTTTGAGGATTGCAGCTTCCCCATCTCGTTTTCATTCGCTGGATAAAAATCCGCTTCACTTCAATTTCCAGAATTTTTTCCCATTTTGCGCGCAAGCCCTGTGTGGCATCCCGTAACTCGCCTCGATAAAAATCGTCCATAAGTGCAGCTACATCGCTTTGTGAAGACTCTCTCGCAACGCCAATATGGAATTTTCTATGGCCTAGCTTCAGGAACTGGTTTCCCTCTGTCAGGCAAATATCCAGAAGGTAACGCTTACCCCATAAATAATGGCTTTCACGGTCGAGATATTCCCTGGGTGATTCACGCTCTTGCTGAACTAACTTGCCCTGATTCTGGCGAATCCAACCCAATTTTGAGATAAGGAATGCCCTGATTGTATTGATGTTAGCATGTAGGGGAGCAGACACGCGGACATGTCCGGTGGGTGGGTAAACGCTCAAGTGGAGATTTTTGATGTCCTTAAACACCAAATCAACGGCTACATCGCCAAGTTGAATGGCTGCCTTCATTAGTATTCCCGTTGGGCGCGAATGATAAGAAAAATACGCTCCACCTCATCTATATCTGCCAGCACTTCGTAAAGAGCTGATTTTAGCACTTGTTCTCGGGCCGGAATACCGCGCCAGTCATCAGGACGTGCGGCACGAACTGCCTCATCGATTCTTAAGGCCAAGGCCTCATCCTGATTAAGGTTGTTGAATAATGCTCTCTTTCCCGGACTATCGAGGGTTTTCGGTGTATCCTCGCCCTTTCCATCGGCCACACGGCGGATAATTTCTGCGATTTTTTGCAGGTATTCTTCGTATTCGATTGCCTTGGCTTTTCTGGCCGCAATGATTTCATCCAATAGGGATGACATCCGGTTAAAGAACTCCGGGTCAGTCAATTGCTCCTTAACGATAACGCTACGCACGTTGTTTTCTATCGTTTCTGCAATCGCTGCCTTGTCTCCCTTCAATCCTCCCAGTTGGGAAGTAATCGCCTCGGCGATGCCCGTCTTCACTATTAAATCAAGTAAGCTCACATTATCGAAAGGTGAAATTTTCCGGGGCTCGTCCGCCTCGATATAAGTGTCTATGAGGTGACGCATATCTGCCTCATATGCCTTCAAATCGAGTGTTTCCCCGCTTGCCTTGCGGACAACCTCACGGATGGCCACATATCGTTCCACCAGCCCCTTAATACGTTCAATGTCAGAGAGGCTATATTCCGCTTGTTCCATGTCATCTGCGATGTTTGCATAGGCACGCACAAGTGACGCAATGGATTTATAAAGGGTAGCGCGGGCTGGCTCTCGCTCTTTCAAATCCGTAGCAATTTCCGTATTGCCGCAGAAATAATGGATAAACTGGAGTTCCCCCTTGGGAGGCTCAACAGGTTCACATAACAACTCTATCGCCTCGATTGCCTCGTCTAGCTTCTCACGCCCCTTCTTGAGCCGGTCTTGCAGCATGACCTGCGGGCTAACTCCTCCCGAGCTTGTATCCAGCTCCGAGGAATAGACGGCAATCGCCTTCTCCACTTTCTTAAACAGGTCTTTGTAATCGACGATATAACCAAAATCCTTGTCATCCCCGTCCAGACGGTTGGTGCGGCAAATGGCCTGGAACAGGTCATGATCCTGCATACTCTTATCGATATAAAGATAAGTACAGGGTGGTGCATCGAATCCCGTCAGCAGCTTATTCACCACAATCAGAAGCTTCATATGCACAGGCTCTTTGGCGAAGAGAGACTTGGCATTTTCCTCGTATGTCTCGGTCTTTGACATATTCGGCTTGGCATCCACTTCTTTCAGCAGTTCCGTGTAGGTATTGAAGATGAATTGCTTATCTGTTTCCGTATTTGCGCCGGTTTCCTCCAGCGTCACGTCCCGATTCTGAGGGTTATAAGACGTTACAATCGCACATCGCCCCTTAAACGATGTTTTCTGGAAGAGAACGAAGTATTTGCAGGCTTCATAAATACTGGAAGCAACAAGGATAGCATTGCCCCTTTCGCTGGAAAGCCGGGGTTTCACGCTGAAATCAAAAACGATATCGCTGACCACCCGCTCCATGCGGGAGCGGGAACTCAACACGTTCTGCATCGTTCCCCATTTTTTCTTCAGCTCATCCTTCTGCCAGTCGTTAAGCCCTCGCGTTTTGGCCTCAAACCACTGGTCAATTTTATCTTCCGAGCCTAGCCGCTGGTCAATGTCTCGCGCTTCATAGACCAAATCCAGCACCACCTCATCATCCACCGCCTCGCTGAACTTATAGGTATGGATGTAACTCCCGAAGACCTCAAAGCTGGTGGCTTTATCTTTCTTCAGTAGCGGCGTACCCGTGAAGCCGATAAAGACAGCATTCGGCATCATGGCTTTCATGGCACGATGCAGCTTGCCGCTTTGGGTGCGGTGGCACTCATCTACGAACACATATACCTCGCCCACAGTCGGGCTGGGTTGCGATTCAATCTCCCGGATAAACGCATCGAAATCATCCACATCCTTGCGCCCGAATTTGTGTACCAGCGAACACAATAGGCGCGGTGTTGCCTGACCTAACTGGGTCATCAGGTCGCGCCCGCTGGTAGTACGCTTTATCTGCTCTCCTGCATCACGGAAAACCCGCTCAATCTGCTTATCCAGCTCGTCGCGGTCGGTAATCACCACTACCCGCGCTTCCGGTTTGTTCTCCAGAATCCACTTGGCGAGCAGCACCATGACGATACTTTTGCCGCTGCCCTGCGTGTGCCAGATAATCCCGCCTTCGCGCTTCCTGATCTTCTCCTGCGCTTTTTTGATGCCCACATATTGATGGACGCGTGGAAGTTTCTTCACCCCGCCATCGAACAGCACAAAATCGTGCATCAGTTCAATCAGGCGGTGCTTCTCGCAGAGTTTCAGCAGGTATTTATCCACCTTAAAGCGGCTGTTATCCTCCTCATCCTCTTTCCATTTCAGAAAGAATTTCTCCGCCGTGCCAATCGCGCCATATTGCAGTCCTTCGGAATCATTCCCGGCGAAGATGAACTGATTGGTGGTAAAGAACCATTCATTAAATTCCGGCTGCTGGTTGGAAAGGCTCTGGCGGATGCCATCGCTGATGCTCACCCGGCTGTTCTTCAGCTCTATCAGCCCGATGGCAATGCCGTTCACATACAGCACCAGATCAGGCCTGCGTTCGCTTTTGCCGCGCAGGGTGACTTCCTCGGCAATGGCGAAGTCATTCCGCTCGGGATGCGCCCAGTCAATCACATGGACGGTTTCGGTGGGCTGGCTGGCATCGAGTTTGACGGGAACGCCGTAGCGCAGCAGGCTATAGACTTCCTTATTATTGGCATAGAGGTTGCGGCTGTGATTATCCGCCTCGGTGCGTAGCTTATAAAGGACACTGCTGATCTGAGCCGGGCTGTAGTTACGGCTCAGGAGATAATCGGTGAGAATCTTCTCTTCGATATTGCTGTTGCCTTCCCGATCCGACCAGTCGCCGAGATAGCGATAATTCAATTCATCACAAAAGAGTTGGACGATGCGGTTCTGCGTGATGCGCTCTGATTTTCCAATATCGCTCATATCAGCCGCACCTTTCCCGTGAGTAAATCCTGCATCATGCCCTGTTTTATTTGTTTGGCTTTGTCGAGTTTTGATTCAAGCTGACCTATTTCGCCTTCAACTTCCCTCAATATATCCGTAATCTCGTTTTGTTCAGCAGTCGTGGGCGGTACTTTGAAAACAAAATTAACGAAGTCTTTTTGGTACAGATGGTTGATTGTTGAGCCAGCAGCTAGCTGATCGAGAAATTTCTCAAAAACTGATGACCGCAACACATAGTAGAAAAAGTCAGGTTCAAATGAGCCGTTAATCGGCCTTGCAACGAAAATTCCGCTGTTCAAGGTGGCATCCGCAGGCATATCTTTGATTATAGACACCTTGCCGATGGTTCCGTCTTTAGTCACCAAAACATCATTAAATTTAACTTGGATGTTCCTATCTTGGTCGTATCTACGCTTTTCAACGTAATGGCATTTTGACCAATCAATTCGGCCATTATTGAACTCAGTTCCTGTTATTAAACAATAATCGCCACTTTCTAAGTATTCGGCTGTTTTTAAGCCCTGCCAGCCAATTCTAGCCTTTAATACGGCACAGCAACCAAGACGTTTCTCGACCCACTTATCAGAGCATTTTGGAAGCCTTTTAGTGCCCGTAACCAAATCCTCGAGCAATCTGGAGTTTATATACCGCTTTTTAACGATGAGTTGTTCGAGCGATTCAATCAGTGCATCCGCATCACTCAACGCCTCGGCAATGGCTTGTTGTTCTGTTACGGATGGAAGCGGGACTCTTATTTGCTTAAACGCAGTATTAGTAATATGTACTTGCGTACTTCCTACCATTATCGAATTAACGACTCTACGATACCAGTTCGTATTTGATAGCTGCGCTAAGAAATTAGGCACGGCACGCCCGTTGGTCTTAAAACCGTATACACCTTGGGCTAAGATAAATATCTCTGGTTCTTTTATTTGAACAATCAGTCCAATACTGGGGCCTGATGGCACAAGGTCTCGTAGAACAACAATGGTAAAATTTTCATCTACAGAATTATTCCGATAGGTATCGAAATAACTCCGTGAACAAAACTGCTGGTCTGATGGATTTATTCTCAACCAGCCCCCTCGCACCACTCCGCCTTTTGGTAAAACTTTGATGCCATTTTCCGTGAAATCAGAGGGACGAAGTGGTGCTCCTCCTCTAAAGATCTTAATTAATTCACCTACAGAAACCCAATCCCAATCTTCAGGAATTAGTCCAAGCTCGGTTTGCTTGTAGGCACCATGCTTTGCGTCTTTAGAGGGACTATTAAGGGTAATGGACTTGATGGCGAGCACTGTGTGTATCCTGTTATGAATTTTTTAGACGCTCGAATTGCTTGGCCCACGATGCAGGCGGCTTAAGGCATATTCCATCGTTACGCACAAAGGCACAAATCTTTGGCTGCGAGTGCCGAGCACATATGTCGGGATTTGTAGCTCGACATCCCTCTGTTTGGTTGGGGGTATCATTTGGCTTTAGCGGCTGATGAAATATACCAAGCTGTCTTTTCTTTACCACGCATACCCCATCTTTTTCAGGTGAGTGGTCACTTTGGCTTCAAACTCCTGTGTGCGCTCCACCAGCTTTGGCAGGGGGATTTCATAGCGTTCAGCCAGTATCCGCACGCGCTGGGTGAGTGCCTGGCTGATTTTATCCATCTCGCCGTGAATCGCCGCATCCAGTGCTGCCAGCCATTTATCCTCCACCACGAGGGTTTTGATTTCCGCCTCGGTCAGCTTGGGGTATTTCGCATAGGCGGCGGCATCCAGCGCGGCATCGGCTGTTTTGAGTTTCGCTTTCAGGTCGCTTTCTCTCTCCGCCAGTTTTTCCCACGTCTTGAGAATGGCAATTTCTTCCTTCGCGTCCTTGTCGGTTTTTAGCTCTTTGAGACGTGCCTTCACGCTGGCCTTGTTGATTTTATCAAAATCGGCCAGATAGCCTTCCTCGCCGCTGTGTTCTTCCTCAAACTCAGTGAGTTCGGCGGTGATAGATTCCAGTTCTGCACTCAGGCGGTCAATCTCGGCCTGTTGGCCGGCAAAAAACCGTGCGACGATTAAGTGTTTGGGGATGAGGTCGCATGTCCAGCCCTTGTCTTTTTCCTTACCCTTCTTGTCTGTCACGATGATGCGATAGGTTTCCGCCTTCCAGCCATCGGCAGAGATGAGGTAGCAGTCATCCTGCATTACCTCCGCCCAGTAATCCATCAGGTGCTGATAGACATCGTATTTGCTGACCAGCGGGGTATCGGCGTAATGCGTGAGCAATCCTTCCGAGAGGGTATAAATCTCCTCCTTGGGGTGGCAACCCGCTTTGAGCGATTTTAGTGCAGGGATAGCCTTACTGCGCCATTGGTTGAAGTGATCGTTCATGCGGGTGATAAAGGCGGAGAATTCCGGGTGGTCGTAGATGCTGGCTTTGATAGCGGCCTTATCCAGCTTCAAATCAAAGTAACTGGCACGGCTCTCGCGGAAAAGCGTTGCTTTAAGATTGGGGCAAATCTCCCAGTAGGGTTGCAAGGCATCAATATCAGCTTTGGGAATGCCTCCACGCAGGTGGCCTTCGATGTCCTGCTTGTCTTCGACCTTTTGGCTATCAATATAGCGTGGCAGATTGAGGTTATACTCGTTTTTCTCAATCAGCTCATTCGGCACCATGCGGGAATAACCGGTAATCTCCAGCTGTTTGGTGAAGGCATCGACGATTTTATGAATATCCTGAGCCTGTAGGCGGTTTTTGGGGCCGTCCTTCATAAACCCTTGCGAGGCGTCAATCATGAAGATGCCTTTGCGCGCCTGAGCGTCCTGCTTGTCTATGACGATGATGCAGGCAGGGATGCCTGTTCCGTAAAACAGGTTGGCGGGTAACCCGATGATGCCCTTGATGTAGCCTCGCCTTACCAGATTACGGCGTATCTCGGCCTCAGCATTGCCACGGAACAATACTCCGTGGGGAAGAATACACGCACCCTTGCCCGTGCTTTTCAGGGAGCGGATAATATGCAGCAAATAAGCATAATCCCCCTGCTTGCCGGGAGGTGTACCGTAGGGGCGGAATCGCTCATAAGGGTCATGCTCGGTATCCACGCCACTGCTCCAGCGTTTATCGCTGAAAGGAGGATTGGCGACGACATAATCGAAGGTTTTGAGGGTGCTGCCATCCTTGAATTTTGGGTCTGCGAGAGTGTTACCCTGAACAATCAGGGCGGAGGGGTTATCATGCAGGAACATGTTCATCCGCGCCAAGGCACTGGTCGCTGCATCCTTCTCCTGACCGTAAAGCGTCACCTTGGCTTTTGCCTCGTCTCCCACTTTCAGCAGCAGAGAACCGGAACCGCAGGTAGGGTCATATACCGTTGTGTCATTGCTGGTGACTGCTTGCTTGATTCCAAGAATCTGAGCCATCACGCGGCTAACTTCGGCAGGAGTATAGAACTGTCCTTTGCTTTTTCCGCTTTCTGTCGCGAAATGACGCATCAAGTATTCATAGGCATCGCCCATAATGTCATCGCCGTCTGCGCGGTTCTTCGAGAAATCAAGCTCTGGCTTCTCAAAAATAGCGATAAGATTTGTGAGCCTATCAACCTGCTCTTTGCCGCTGCCAAGCTTGGTGGAGTCATGAAAGTCCGGGAAATCTGACAGTTTATTGGCATTAGCAATGGGGGCGATAATCTTTTTGTTAATCTGGTCACCGATGTCTGGCCTCCCTTTGAGGGCGACCATATCTTTGAAGGATGCGCCTTCAGGAACGATAATGGGTTGGAAAGGCTTACCGGCATATTTATCGCTAACGTATTTGATAAACAGCAGCACGAGGACATAATCCTTGTACTGGCTGGCATCCATGCTACCGCGAAGTTCATCGCAGCTAGACCATAGCGAACTGTATAATTCAGATTTCTTAATAGCCATGGAAAGCTATCCTCCCTTTACCCCGGTATTATTGTTTGAGCGGTATGCTAAACAATTTTTTCCACAATTCTATCCATGAATTTACCTTTTAGGCCAAGAGAATGGTCAGCTATGCAGTACTCGCGTGGCTTTTTTCTGTGGTCCCGGCGCTTATGGGTCCCGGTCCCCTTGCTTCTGCTCTCACAAAGGGGTATCGCCGCCACCTAGTGAGGTCATTTCGGTGATTTTCTGGAACTCTGTCAGGTATTCCGGGTGATGCTGGGCCAGATATTTCACGATACGTAGATTGCCTAGCAGTGTCGCGAGATAGGTTCGGGCTACCGTAAGAGTGAGAACGTTAGGGCCGAAGCTATCTTCAATCAGGCGGTATTGTCCCTGGAGGCTTCCCATCTCCGCTTCCATGCGCGCCATCTGTTCAGGATTCAGTCCCTTGACTTTCTTTGGCTGCAGGGGATCCAGTAGCTGGCTGCGCGGCGTTGCCGCCAGCAAAGCCTGGATGTAATTAAAGGAAAAGTTATTACCATCCTTCATCAGCGTTGCCGCTTCAATTTGCCGTACCGGCTTCATGCGTCGTAGAATTTTGAATACGCTGGTCGCCACCATTTTATCTTTCAGCAACTCCGCCGCTTCCGGACAAATACCCTTAAGCAGATCTCGCTTATGGATGATGTTTGAAACGTTAAGGTTTAGGGCGCGGGCAAGCTTTTCTTCCGAGACGCCGCGCTTAATGGCCTGGAGTATCATCCGGTGCTCTTGGATTGGTGATAGACGGCTGATATGCTTGTTATAGGTGAAAGACTCGTCATCAGTAGAAATCAGACAGGTGACTTCTCGCATCTGAAGTTCCCGCAGGGCCTCAATGCGCAAATGCCCATCCAGGAGCATATATTTTCCCGACCCACGGCGGGGAGCAGCGACGACCGGCGCTTCAATAATCCCGATTTCACGGATAGAGGCCACTATCTGCCGGAACTTCTCACTATCACGCATGGCAGCGGTCACGATTTTCAGCGGCGATATGTCTTCAAGTTTCAAGGTGACCGTCTCGGTCTCAAAGCCGATCTTGATATCTCGGAACAATTTTTCATGCCTTACGGTGCGCATGGATTACCCCTCCCTTACGGCGAGAAGTGCCGCCAACTGCTTCGGCATAGTTTCGAGTCCTTCTGCACGCAGCAGGGTAGTAAAATGCTCCTCCTGCATCAGGCAGCGCATCGCTTCCGTTAAGAATACCAGGCGGTTGTTCACAACATCTGCCTTGCGTTCCAGCAATTGCTTGCGGCTCACCTCGCGCTTGTAGGTTTTGATAATCTCCCGACCACAATCCACCTCAGACTTTTGCTTACTTTTCTGCCGGGAGCTGCGCAAGGTTTTGCCGGAACGCCTGCGATCCTCAAACAACCGCTTCGCTGCCATAAACTTTTGGCCACTGAGCTGACCTGATTCGTAGGCCTCCTGCAATGCGTTCTGCTCATTTTTGGGGGACTGGACGATATTGATAGCCAGCGTAATAGGAATCTGGCCGGTTTCAACCGCTGTAACCAATCTCTCTTCACCTTGTTCAAGCAGGGTAACCACGTTGTTGATATAATCAGGTGTATGGCCAATTTTTGCTGCAATCGCCTTAGTATCGTAACCCTGCTTGCGCAGTATCTCGACTCCTTGTAGTAAATCTATCGGCCTATGCCTACGGCGAGCGACATTCTCCACCAGGCTCATGATCAGCGCCTGCTCTTCACTGGCGTTAATCACGATAGCCGGAATCGTCTTTTGGCCGCAGGCAAGGAATGCCTCCAGCCGTCCCTGGCCACATACCAGGTCATAATCTTTCCCCGCCACTTTGGAGCGGCAGGGAGTGACCGTGATGGGGCGCTTTAACCCGACTTTTGCGATATTCTGAACGATGCTATCGAATAATTTGGGATTGCGCACACGCGGGTTGAGGATATTGATCCTTTCCAGCGGAATCATTTTGATGGAAGCGTTACTCTGCCTGGTCATGCGGCCTCCCATATTGCCACGCGTTCCGTCAGCAGAAAGAATGCCTCTAAATCGTCGAACCGGTAGGCATCCAGCGCCAAGCTGTTATTTTCAGCCAGTCGTATTTTTGGATTTTCTACATCCAGGGCGGGCAGCAGATAGTAATCAAAAGGTTTCTCATTGGCTGCATCCATGCGAATGGCGATGGTAATATCCGGCAGCAAGCCTGTATCCAGATGAATTTTCCAGCGGTAGGCACCAGCATCGGTCTGTGTACAACGACAAATCGCTATCGAGGCCCTGAGCTCTTCATTGATAACCAGCAGTTCGGAAGGCGATTCCTGTCTTATTTTTCCGCCAAGATCTTCGATTTTGCTAATGGTCTCCTGCACGACCTCACCGTGGAGCCTTCGTAAATTTCTATTAATCTCGATATAGCTATAGTCGTGATCCGGCGTAAATCCGATGAGTTGATAGGCTCGAATGAGACTGCCGAACCGGTGTTGGTAAACACTGCTGGAAGGCATATCGTCGCTTTCGTTGATGATGAGCCCAGAAAGCCAGCCGTATTGCGCATGCAGCTTACGGAGCTTCTCCAGCATTTCCTCATCACTGAATTTACGATTGCGCTCTCGGATGATGCCCTGTGCGGTGAAGAAATAGCTCGGCTCCACAATCCCTTCGAACACACCGTCGGCCCGCACCCACATATCAGGCGTATTCACTACATGCCGCTTTTTCAGCTTATAGGAGGTGCGGTTAAAGACGTTATTGCCAATGTATTTTTCATTGGTTAGCACTTCATGCACCGTGCCGCGTGTCCAGGCCCTGCCAAGATCGGTTAGTACTCCGCGCTGATTCAGCAAGGATGCGATCTGGCTTTCCCGCAATCCTTCTTCGGTAAAAGCTCGGTATACCCAGCGTACATTTTCAATTTCATCCGATGGGCCCGGCATCAAAATTACCCGATCAGTTTGCAGGCTCTTATGCTCCCCGCGCTTGAGCTCGGCCTTCTGTTCACCATGTTCATCCACCAACACGCGCCGGAGACCGTAGCCTGCTGGGCCTCCTTGACGATATCCCATTTCAATCAGGCGGCATTGGCCAGCAAATACCTTGGTGGATAGCTCCCGGCTGTATTCCCCGGCCATGGCACGTTTAACGCCTTTGACGATAGTGGAGACCGGGCTGCCATCATTCTCAAACTGCTCGGCGACATATTGCACGTCGATTCCCGCGCGGCGGCAGATATACTCATAATAAGCACTCTCATCCGCATCCTGAAAGCGCCCCCAGCGGGTCACATCCAATACCAGGATCATGTTAAAGGCCGCTCTGCCCTCCTGTACATCATCAATCAACCGTTTCAACGCATCGCGACCATCAATACTCAGGCCGCTTTTTCCGGAATCGGCATAGGTCTCGATGATTTCTATATCATTCCTGGCAGCATACTCTTTGATGGCATCCGCCTGGTTCTCAGTAGAATATTTCTGGTGATCGGTGGACATGCGTACATACATGGCCGCGCGTCGTGTAACGGGAGTTTTATCATTATTCATTCGATAGTCCGTTCGTGAATACCTGATGCTACGTCAGGTTGTTACCTGCTTTCTGTTCATTTTAACGACGGAGAGCCTGAATGTCGCCTATACGAAACGACCGCTACTTATTGCCAAAAATTACCGATGAAATTATCTCAAAACGCGTCTCCGAAGCACTGCGCCAGGAGCATGAAAATGTCCATGCCGCAGTCAAACAAATTGAGCGCATCACCGGAATTAGTGCCCAAACCGCACGGCATTGGTACGATGGTATCTACGCTCCGAAATCTAGGCATCTCCTCATGTTAGCGGTTTATTACCCGCAGGTGCTTTATGCGGTTTGTGAAATGATGAGCACTGATTCAGTCATACAAACTGGGATTGATCCGCATGCCGCCAAAGCGATGCAAAGTCATCTGGAGGAGCAGTGGAATAGTTGGCGCAAACCAACCCCGACTGGTGACAGATCTGTCACCATTCGCGTACGGGTCGATCGTCATCATGCGGGTCAAATGAACCAACGGCAATTGTGGTTTCTGGGAGAACTGCAGCAGGGACATGAAATGCATATTTCTGACCTCATGAGTGTCTGGAGGGTTCATGAACGCACCGCCAAACGCGATATTGCAGGACTTCTTCAATCTAATTTAATAATGGCAGTGCGAGCAGGGCGTAAATGCAGTTATCAACTGGCTTAGCACAAAGATACTATGTTAGCTTAAACTTACTGTTTACGCATATTGCCTTCTGCGACGGTAAGAAGGCTCTCCAAATATTTTATTTTCCAGCTTAACAAACTGAATATCAGCAAACTGGCCAAGAGTAATTAGTCCTAATCGCTCTAATCTTTTGCAAATAAATCGATAACTAACTTTTGCTTTGCAACTTCTTTTGAAGTGAACGACAGCTTCAGGTGACCAAGTTGTTACGTTTTGCTTCATGATATCAGCGACAAACTCAGCTTCGGGATAAATAAATTCGGCCGCAAAGACTTCAGCGCCTTTTTCTATCAATTCGTTTGTGTTGTAGTCGCCGCAGACAATTGTACCAGCTGCAATTTGTTCTTGATCCCGGTAGTGATGTTTAAGTTCATGAATAAGAGCAAAGATTTTTGGCTCCATTGGAAGTTTTGGTTGGACGGCAACGGAGCAATCATTATCATCACACATATAAATGGCTTTTATTCTAGGAGGCAATGGCCAGTGGTCTATCCGGATTGATTCTGCTTTGTATATTTTACGAATTTCTCGAAGTCCGAACGCAGCTGTTCTTACGCCATACTCAACTCGCTTCTTGCGAGCTAATGCCTTTAGTTCTTCATAGTAGACATTGCGGTCAGAATTCATTCTCTAGCTTTTCCCCTTTCTCTTTTTAGGTGCCTTCTCTAAAGCAAGCCTAGCCTTACGAAACTCGGCATATCTTATAACTTCATCAAAATCTTTTTTCTCAAGTCCACCTGTTGCAGACGTAAGTGCGTTGATACGGGCATCGTCTGTTTTTAAATTTGGGAAAAAGACATTTATCGAAACTGAAAAAAATCGAGCCAGTTTTTCTAAATCTTCCGGCGTAGGTTTATAGGTCCCCGTTTCCCAGCGAGATATTGTGTTTGGTGCTATGTTTAATTTTCCAGCCAATGCTTCTTGGCTAAGCCCTCCCTTCGGATAGGCCGTTCGCAGTTCGCGAATTTTTTGGCCAATCTGCTCATAAAGGTCTGACATAAAATACTTCCTCCTGTTGTGGGATACAGACATCCTAATACAGCTTGACATGAACCTTTGTCAAAATATACTGTATCGGGATGTAAAAATCCTATTTTAGGACTTTTGTGAATTATCAAAGGAGAGCCAAGATGTCATTCGATACCAAAGACCCCGACCATAAAACAGCCGACCTAGTGAGTAACCATTATGAGACAGCAAATCATAGGGCGGCATCAATAGACCACCTTGAACTGGTCTTTACGATCGAAGGGCACAGACAGCATTTCGGCGCGCCGCTGCACCGCAGCGCAACAGTCAAAGATTTTGCCCTCATTGCCGCAGCGGCAGGCGGTCTTGAAGATTCTGTCGAGATTTTTCTTGAGGATGCGGAGGAACCGCTAAACGAAGAACTCGTCCTGGCAGAGCATCTTGCTGTCAAATTCGCGCCTCTTCATGTAGCAACTCAGGGGAAAATTTCCGTAACAGTGGATTATAACGGGAGGGACGAGGAGAGAAATTTCCGTCCAAGTGCAACCGTTCTGCGTGTTATCAAGTGGGCGATTGGACCTAAGGGGTTCAGGTTGGAAGGCGAACCAAGCGACTTTGAGCTCAAGCATGATGGTGAAGTCTTACCGCCAGATATGCATCTAGGGCAGATTGTGCGCGGCAAAAAGAAGTTGAAGCTGGATCTCGTGTTTAAAGCGAAGCATCAGGGGTAACACATGGGGCCTGACGAAAAAGCATTGCGTCGTGATCTAGCGGCACTTTCATTCACAGTGGGAGAGCGGCGTCGCAAATGGCGGCTGATGGGAATAAAGTTCCCATTTGTGCTGTTTTTTGTTTCTGCCGCTCCGAGGCCCCATGGGCCGGAGGGCTTCCTATTACGGTCGGAGTGTTCAGGCTATTCCGCAATCGCGCCTACCTCGCAACTTTGGCATGGGGGTCAGGATGCGCCACTAGCAGTGACAAATCGCCCACATTCTGCCGAGAGGGTCTTGGAATCATTCAAAGAGTGGGGTGCGTGTCTTTACCACCCGGTAGACCGGCTGGCACAGGATCACAATAGCTGGGCGACAACGCATTCAGAAAAGCTTTGGGCCCCGAATAAAGACATCACCTTTTTACTGGAGACCGTTCATGCCATCCTTCACACTTCAGAATATCTTCGAGCGGATCTTCCCTCCGAAGCCCTTAAGCTGCCCGAGAGTTTTGTGGGATAGCATTCTATCCGAACTCCGAGAACGCGGCCGCGGGCAGCGTGAGAGTGGTGGCTTTCTGCTCGGAAAACGGCTAAAGAACGGCCGCATCATCGAAAGGCTACTTCCTTATGATGTGATCGATCCGAAAGCACTTCGGGGGCATATCGTCTTCGATGGCTCTCGTATGGACATGGTATGGAGGGAGTGCCGGCAGCACGGCCTTCAGGTGGTCGCAGATATCCATACTCACCCCGGCGGGTTCGGGCAAAGCAGAGTTGACCAAGCGAATCCGATGATTCCGGAACTGGGCCACATTGCCCTTATTATCCCTAATTTTGCAATGCAGTTATATCTGCCTGGGCAGATCGGTATGTATGAATTTCGAGGCCGTGACGGCTGGCTCGATCATAGCCGATTGGGCAGGCGTTTCTTTGCCTTGAAAGGAAGCTGATGAGGTATTCCATTACAGATGACAGGGCTGCCCAACTTTTGATGGGAAGTGCTCAGGATCTCGGAATCGACGAAGCTAGGCGGCGGCTGGAAATGGCAGCACTTGTAGTATCTGCAGATGTTACCGCTATAAGATCACCCTGGGGTCAAGCGGCACTGCTGACAGTTGCCGAATGCGCCACCCGAATGTTCAGAGGTGGTGTATATCTGGTCGGAAATTTCTCCGAGCCAGTGATAGTTGGCAATCAACAGCCTGTTTTGCTCCAGCGACTTCTCGAGGCAGCTGGCTGCCAGCCCCCTGGCATGGTTGTGCCAGGCCATGCTAAAACCTTGCATGTGGGATCAAGCAATATCGCTCCCGCGGGTACATTGCGATGTTGGGCCGATGGGTGGGTAGCAACAGTTTCGCCACGCGGTCCGTTTCATCCTCCGTTTGAAGGAAATGAAATCAGTGGCGCTTGTGCCGGAGCAATGGGAGTGTCGGAGGCATTCCGGAAGGCTGTACTCAATGATCTCCGCGCCGGTAAAAAGACGCAAAGGCTATCACCCCTTATTCCCGCCAATCCAGTGCCTGAGGGCATAGCTCTCGATTGCTTGCCCTCTCACTGCAGGCTGCTCGGCCTTGGAAATCTGGGCCAGGCAACTCTCTGGGTTTTAGGACTGTTACCATATGCCGATCCGGCCGCAGTCGAACTGCTACTTCAGGATTTCGACATCAGCGGGCCAGAAAATCTCGATGTTCAGATATTGACAAAGTGCTCCTGGATAGGCCGTAAAAAGGCGCGCGCCGCCGCAGAATGGGCGGAAGGTAAGGGATTCTGTGCCACGATAACGGAACAGCGATTTATCGGCCAAACACGCAGGGCACCGAATGAGCCGGGATTAGTATTTGTAGGTGTAGATAATGTGGAGGCGCGCCGTTTTGCGGCGGAGGGGGCTTTCGACTTGGTAATCGACGCCGGATTGGGAGCTAGCTCTTCTGAAGTATTCGATATTCGGCTCCATAGTTTCCCTGGGTTCAGAGACTCGACGGCAGCATGGCCGCCGCCTGGAAGAAGCGGTGAAAGACCCTTAAGCACAGCACTCACCAACCTGATAGCAGACGGAAGGTTGGATAATTGCGGAGCTATGACCATTGCTGGCCAAAGCGTTGGTATTCCGAGTACTGCGGTTGTAGCAGCAACTATCCAGGTAGCGCAGGCATGTCGTGCAATCGCAGAAGGGGATTATTGTGATTTGATTGATCTGAGCTTGATCGATCCCTCCAAGGCAAGTGCTCATGAAACGTCCTTACCGCGTGCCGGGATCCTGCCTTTTCAGAAGGCCCGCCGTTGTTCCGATGTCTAATTATCCGTCGTTTCTGCAAGAATGAAATCGATATTAGCCTTGAGCTCTTCGTCAGATATAGCTTCAATATGCTTATTCGTTAAAAGAAGCGCATCATACCACAGCTCAGAAGTAATAACACTCTGCTTCAGAGGTGGCTTGAAATATTCTCCGCAAGTGACGATCTCACGCTGCGTTAGGAGATCAAGTATTGTTTGCTCCATAAACCTTGCTGCATATTCATGGGGCCATGATTGTTTTTGCAAAACTTTCCAACGGATTCCCGTAAATTCAGGCACCAACGGTTGAGACAAATATTCAGCACGCCTTACAGCGCTATAAGCCCAGCCTATTTTCATTAGATTTTGAGCTTTAGCCGAATCTTGCGCAGTTTGTTGCAAAAGGTAGGTTTGGGCCGGGGAAGAGCTTCTGGTTATTGTGTAGGTACCGGTATAGGTAACCGGACCACGGCCGCCGTTGCGTAAAGATGCCGTCAGATTTGTTTGGTCAACAGCATATTGTGCAGCATCATTGCGAGGAAATATTTCGTGGAGTGTTGGTAGTTGCCTTATCCGCGCTTCTTCTTCAGAACTTAATTTAGCAAAATTGCTTGCCATTGACATGCCTGGATACCGTGCTGCGAGCTCAGGAAAAAATGTTTTAAACATCGGTGATGATTCCAATGCCCAGCTTTCAGTGCACAGAAGCGCATAAGGCCATTTGTCGCCATATTTGGCCAGCACTGCAGGAGTAACTACTTTGCGCGTTAAAACCGGAATAGAGGTAAATTCAACATATCCTAAAATCTTTCCCTGATCCTGAATTTCCGTAGGTTCCTGCTGGGTACCTATAAGCAACATAGTATCACCTGGCTGCCATAGAGAGGCGAGCCGGTTTCGTACTCCTTCTCTGCTAAAAGTGATAATGGGCCATTCTGCTGAAGCAAACCCCCAGACTTTGGTTGCGTACATGGCCATACCGTATCTCCTTTAGAAATCCTAACCCAATGACCAATACTTCTTACTTTCTGAGCCTGCTGAGCAACAGTAGTATACCCTACTGCATCGGATCACAACTTTTTGCTCCGCAAGAAGCATTACCATTCTCATTCAGTCTGCTCTTTTACTGCAAGCAGCTCATCTTTTTTTCGAGGGATTCCTTCCGTAACCCGGTCATAGATATGCAAGCGGACCTGGATTTCTAGCTCCTTGATAAGCCAGAGAATGTAGTTCAGTGATTTTCGATTGCCTTTGCCCGTAGCCGTTGCGCCCTGTGTTCAGCAATAGCCCCTTCGATCACTTCCGAAAGGCGCTTATAGAGCATGGGGTCTTCATCCATTT